>Ga0213919_1000275_pt1 | contig 24492 bp, 43 predicted proteins | sample McNCre317MG_FD_161056 | JGI IMG/M metagenome (GOLD analysis project Ga0213919, IMG submission 161056) | Freshwater microbial communities from McNutts Creek, Athens, Georgia, United States - 3-17 MG | ecosystem: Environmental > Aquatic > Freshwater > Creek | place: USA: Georgia | collected... | reverse complement strand
TCTAGCACAGGGCTGTTACCGTGAGATCAAGGACAAGGTTGGTTCACTCGGCGGGCACTTCACCGCGAACATTTACATCGCGTTCAAGGACGATTCCGGGGCGCTCCAACTTGGAGCGATGCAGCTCAAGGGCGCCGCCCTAAAGGCTTGGACGGATTTTGAGCAGACCAACCGAAAGGCCGTTTACGAGAAGGCCGTCGTCATCAGCGGATTCGACGAGGGCAAGAAAGGCAAGGTGGTTTTCCGCACGCCGAAATTCTCCATCAAGCCGGTGAGCGAAGAAGCCAACGCTGCGGCGGTTGAACTCGACAAGGTTCTGCAAACGCATCTCGAATCATATTTCAAGCGCAACACGACAGAGCAGGCTGCGCCGGCTGCGACCACACCCGCGAATGAACCGCAACCCGACGCGCCGCCGGCAGATTGGGAGCCGGAAGTTGCGCCGCCGGTGAACGAAGACGACGCTCCTTTCTAACCTCAACATCATCACGACAAACGAATGAAAATCACGAACATCAGCGCGTCCAATTTCAAGGGCCGCACATTCAGCGACAACATCGGCCCGGTGACGGTCTTCTGCGGGAAGAACGACGCTGGAAAAACAACTCGGCTCGACGCCGTGCGGACGGTGCTGAACGGCGGCGTTCACCCGGACGCGAGCAAGCGCGGGAAAGGAATTGGCGAGACTGCCGACTGGCTCGGCGGCAGCACGGCGAAAGTAACGCTCACTCTGGACGACGGCACAAACCTGGCGGCGAACTACTCCTACTCGGCTGTCGCGTGGAAGCTGGCGAACCCGCCCGTGGGCGGGTTGGTGCCGATGAAGCCAGCCTCGGAATTCTTCGCCATGACCGGACCGGAACAGACGCGATACGTGTTCGGTCTGATTCCGGGCGGCGACGTGGATGAGATCGCCGTAAAGATTCTGGCGATCAAAGACAAGATCGAACCACGCACCGATAAGACTGATGCCACGGTGGACGACTGGATTGCCACGGCACGCATCACGTCGGACGACCGGGGCGCGAAGACGTTCAACGAATGGCTGCTCTCTTTCGCGGAGTCGGTCGGCAAGCGGGCCAACGAAGTGGCGGCGGCGGTGAAACGCTACGCCGGATTCGCGCAGGCATCGGTGGAGATGCAGACGCAGGCGGCGAGCATCGCGGATCGGCTGCCGGCGACAGAGGCGGCGCTGGCGAAACTCCGTGATGATTACCGGGTGCAGTCGAAGACCGGCTCGGAAGCAGCGGCGAAAGTCACGGCGGCACTGCGGAACAAGGATGCGAGCGACAAGGCGAAGGCGCTGCTCGCACTGACCAATGACGAGGCGGTCACAGACGATCTGGCGGACGCGCGCAACAACAAGAGCCTGCTCGTTGAAGCCTGCGGCAAGTTCGCGTCACGCTCGATTCAGGCGAGGAAGTACGCCGATGATGCCACGCTGGCGGTGCGGGCGGTGCAGCAGGACATCAAGGCTGTCCAGGCTCGCATCGTCGAACTTGGATTGGAGCGCGACCAACTGCTCAAGGGCGATTGCTGCCCGACGTGCAAGAGCAGGGCAAAGGCGTGGAAGGAATCGGCGGCGGAGTTCTACGCCGCCGAGATCGTGAACACCAACGGTGCGCTGGCCAAGCATCAGGCGAAGCTGACGCAGCGTTTGAGCGAGTCGGAATCGGCACAGGCATCCTACCAGACAGCACAGGCAGAGGACCGGGAGCACGAAGATCGTCGCACGGAACTGACACGCATCGAACGAGAGATTGCACGTCTTGAACAAGTCCAAGCATCGCGGGCGCACGCGAAGCAAGTTGTCGGCGAGGACGTGGACATTGACGCGCTGTCGGCGGCGGGCATTGCATCCGACACCGCGCTGCAAAAGATCACGGCGGAGGCTGCAAAGCTGAACGCTGTGCGCGACGCAATGGTTGCGGACAAGGCGCGCATCGAACAGGCGTTGGCGGTGGACATCGAGCGCGCGAACGCCGAGGACGAGTTGCGGGTGCTGAAGGCAATCGTCAAGTGCGTGGCGGAGCATCAAGAGGCGAGCGTCAACAAGGCGTTCGGAACGCTGCTGGCGACGGTGAACCAGTTCACGGATGGAATCATCCCGACGCCGGTGGCGTTCCGGGACGGCGAGCTGGGGCGCTGGGCGAAGGACGGCCCGCGCATGGCGTGGGTTTCTCACCGCGTATTTGGCCAGACATTCCAGACGGTCGCTTACATCGGACTGGCGGTGGCGCTGGCGCAGAAGCAGACGTTCAAGCTGGTGCTGTTCGATGAGCTTGGGATTCTGGACGGCGACAACTTAGGCAAGGTGCTTCACCGGATGAAGGAACTCACGGACGCCGGGCTACTGGACCAGTTCATCGGCACGGCACCCGGCGAGTTGTTGAGCACGGACGCGACGGTAATCAAACTCTGAACTTTATGGCACCAGATACAACAAAGAACAACCCCGACCTTGCCGGGTTTGACATCGCAAAGATGGAAGGACTCGGCGCGTGGCATGACGGAAGCGGTGGCGGCATCTATCAACTCGCGTATGAACTGCGGGCCATCCGCGAGACCGAAGAACGCATTGCCCTGCTGCGCGCCTTCATCAAGAAACACCAAATGGTCCTCGCTCGTTTGAGCTGGAAGGCTGATGTCGATGTTCTGCCGCCCGTGAAACGTGAAGGCATCCTGTTCGTGCCGCAGATCGAACTCACCGGCTACGTGTATGACAAAAACTCCGTAACGCCGCGCGACGTTGCCGCCCTCTGGCCGGAAGCTAGTTGGGTTCGCTCATTTCCTCGCTACGATTGCGAAAAGGACACAGTGCGCGATTACACGGCAGAGATTGACGGCGTGGTCGTTCGTATAAAAGAAGCCGAGAAAGTGGTTCCCGTGAAAGTGGACCGATTCCCAGCGTGCGGACCAATCGGGCGCGTGGCGAAGCGTCCAATCAAAATAACATGAGCGCACCAACACCAATTCCAACAAGCCCGAACGACATGCCGTTTGGATACTGTTCCAACAATCCAAACTGGCTGCGCAACACGCTTGTCACCCTCAACACTTACTCGGTCGTGGACATTCACTGGGAAAACGATTGGCGGCAAAGCAACAAGACCGGCGAGCCGGAGGGCGAATGGGAACTGTTTATTGTAACCGCGCACGGCAAGCGGTTCACAGGCAAGCACGAGGACATTGAAAATGTGCTCTGGTATGTGACGACGCTGGCGGACAATGCAACATCGGAGGACTGGAAGAAGCAGGAAGAAGATCGCAAGGCGGCTCTTGCAAAGCTGACGCCAAACGAGCGTCGGTTGCTTCGCCTGTGACCGGCACGGGACTTTCCCCGGTGGCAGCATCGGGGAAAGTTTTTGCAAAAAGAGTTTGCAATCAGAACGTGTATGCACCAAATTAGTTGCAGTTGCAGGACGGAAGCAAAGAGCGGAAGCCAGCAACCGCCGGGTCAAAGCGGCGTGAAAAGTGAAAGCGAACAGAATGAGCAAACTTTCTGAAATGGTCAAAGCCAAGCAAACCCAATGGAGCAACGAAGCTAAAGTGAGCGCGGCGCGGGCAATCTTGCAGGGCAGAACCGGGACTCTTGTCCAATACCAAACAGGCATGAAGATGGTCAGGTTCGCGGAACCGTTCAAAGATTTTGGAATGCACTACGAAGTCACGCCTGAAGTCTGGAGTGAACTGACTGGTAACATCAAAAGCATTGCGAAATAACCACACTTCCCCGCCGCGCCGCTCGACGGTGCGCTCGCCCACCGGCGAGGCTTTGAACGGCGCGTGCGGGGGATTAAACAACGACAAAAAAATGAACTTCCAAACTCACACCATCAGGGCCGCGCAACTGGCGGCATTCATGCCGTTTCAAACGGCGCGGCAAGTTGCCATCGACGAACTGGGCGGGTTCACCGCTCGCATCGCCTCAACGGGCGAGGTTGTCGAGGTGTCCAAGGTGATCGGAGACGGATACGTTGTCCGCAACAGGAACGTGCCGGGCGAGCGCCGAGTGCAGGCGTCGGAGGTGGTGCTGTGAAAAGAAACTGGACAGCAGGCACGGTTGCCGTCGTCATCAACGTAATCGTGTGGGGCTGGGTGCTTCACCGGATTGGAGCGTTTTGAAATGAGCACGCCAACAACCAGATACCGAGTCCGCGCTCACGGCTACGCAATCCAGTTCGTGAACGGCACCCGAGGAAAGACGTGGCAGATGGTCGGCGACAAGGATGCCACCACGTTTGAACGCGAGCACGAGGCGCACACTAAGGCGCGGGAGCACGGAATGCAGCCTGGCACTTTCACGACGGAGCCAGTTCCGAATTGACGAACCAGCCGAAGTTCTACACACTCCGAACAACGACAAAAGAATGAACTGGGATCACATCAACAAGCATCGAGTCCGCACCGGGCTGGCCGCATCAGATGACAGCTACGGGTTCAACGGGTTTTTCTGCTTCACCATTCGTGGCAGGGAAACAAAGGTCATCATTAGCGACGGCGGCGAGTGGAAGCACGTGAGCGTGTCGCACCGGAACAAGGCGATCACGCCGGACTGGGAAACGATGTGCGCCGTGAAAGACATCTTTTTTGAGCCAGAGGAATGCGTCGTCCAGTATCACCCGCCGCGCTCGCAATACGTAAACCATCACCCAGGATGCCTGCACCTCTGGCAGCCAACAAAAACCGCAATTCCAACACCGCCGCAATTCATGGTATGAACGACCAACAGAAACAGGCAGTAGAATCACCGCACCGAAACACGCTCGTCGTCGCCACGCCAGGGAGCGGTAAGACGATGGTGCTCGTTGAGCGCATCAATCACCTGCTCGACAGCGGTGAAGACCCGCAAGGAATCGTGGCGATCACGTTCACCAATGCCGCTGCCGGCGAAATGGTGCATCGCCTCGCGGCTGGCCGCAACGGGGCGGAGTCGCAGCGGCTTGGCTACGTCGGCACGCTGCACGGCTGGCTCTTCCGCCTGCTCTGCAACGACGCCGCGCGTGAGTTGGCCGGCATCTTGGCACCGCCGACAATCATCGATGAAGAAACGGCGGAGGAATTGATGGACGGCGTGAAGAAACGCCTCGGCTACAAGGGCACGAAGACCGCGCTTAAAGATGCGCTGCGGCACTACCCGGCGCGGAGCAAACCGCCGAAGCCAGAGGAACTGGTTGCGTCAGAGTTCAGGGCGATGTGCGCGAGGACCGGAATGCTCGACTTCGACACACTGCTCGACGCCGGGCGCGACCTCGTGAAGATTGCGCCGGTCGAGCTGGTTCCTGTGACGCATCTGCTCGTTGACGAGGCGCAGGATTCGAGCGTGACCGATTGGGAGATTTACGACGCCGTGTGCGCCAAGACGAAGTTCGTGGTCGGCGACCCGGACCAGAGTATCTACGCATTCAGAGGCGCGAAGGTTGTGCTCTTCATGGCGCACTTCAATCACTCAAACTGGCACGTAATCAAGCTCGAAAGGAATTACCGCTGTCGGAAATCCATCTGCGACGCGGCGCGGAAGGTGATTGAGCAGAACAAGGACAGGGCGCAGCAGAACATGATTGCGGAGCACGACGGTGGCACCGTGGAAATTCGCACCTTCAAACAACGCGACGGAGAAGACGTTGCGGTGCAGGTTGAGCTCGCGGAAATGGACTCCGAAGAAACCGCCGCAATCCTCGTCCGCACGAACGTACAAGTGCAGCGATGGTCTGCGATGCTCACCGAGTCTGGCATCCCGCACGCCGTTCGCAAAGATCGCGTGTTCCCGGAGGACTGGCGCCGCACGAAGATGCTACTGGCCGTCATGGCGAACCCGAGCAACAACGATCTGACGGTGCGCTACCTGACACATGCCGGAAAGAGCTACAGGGACATCACGGCCGCACGTCTGGCGGCGAGCCGGAACGGCACCACGCTGGCCGGCGCGAGCGGCATCTGTGTCGATGGCGGACAGTTCACACCACACTACGCTGCGGCCGTCGTGAAAGCGCACGGCTGCACGGCGGACAGCGCGGACATCGTGGGGGAGATCGCGAGCACGCTACCGGCTCGGGCTACAATGGGCGATCTGCTCATCAGCATCAGCAACGAGGAGACGAAGCGCGTCATGGCCGGCGACATGCACGGCGTCCGCGTGATGACGATGCACGGAGCCAAGGGGCTGGAGTTTGACACCGTGTTTCTCCCGGAGAGCGACGAAAGCGCAGACGGCACGAAGGAACTGAGCGAGGAGGATCGCAGGCTGTTGTATGTCGCCATGACCAGGGCCAAGACCAGGCTGACCGTCACGCATTCACTACGCGGCCAGAATAGGGCTGGGCGCGAAGAAGATCGGAAGACATTGCAATTCTGGAACGAAAAGCTGTGCAACCCGCCCGGAAGCGGCGCGTCGCCGAAGCCTGAGACTCTATGACAACGACCAACGACCGAAACGAAACCGCGCAGGCGGGTTGCGCACCAGCGGCTGGCTCTGCGCCGTGGGAAGGCAACCCTCCGCGAGTGGAGCACTTAGCGTGGGACTCCGCAGAACGTGCCGCGCTGCTCAACAACTACTGGCAACGCGAACGGCTCGACTACCTGAAAATCCACCTGCAAGGCTCGTGGGGAATCGCGCACGCACGAGGTCGCGAATACCCCTACCACGTCGCCGAAGCGAAACGCTGCCAAGCAATCTACGACGCGAGGACGAAGGCGCAGAGCGTAAAGGTGAGCGACAGCCCGCCGAACCACTGAAACCGTGATAGACACCGCCGACATCGTAGAACCGAAACGCTCCGCAAGCAGTGAGGGCAAGGGCTGTTCGTCTCCACCGCTTGGTTCGGCGTTCCGGTCGTATCACCAAGAGGCTGGAATCACAATCTACCACGGCGACTGTCGGCAAATCGTGCCGCTGCTTGGACGCTTCGACTTGCTGCTCACCGACCCGCCCTACGGAATCGGGCGCGACGGAAGCAAACGCACGACCAGCAGCCACGGCGGGCGCAAGGCGTATGACTTCCTCGGCTGGGATGCTGACCGCCCAGCAAGCTGGCTGATGCAAATGCTGCTCGCCGCCGCCGACAAACAAATCATCTGGGGCGGCAACTACTTCGTGGACTCGCTCGCGCCGACGATGAAATGGCTCGTGTGGGATAAAGGCCAGCGCATCTGTCAGAGTGACGGCGAACTGGCGTGGACGAACCTCGAAGGCGCGCTGCGAATCTGCACGCTGAACCGCGTCGAACTCATGGCGGACGGCGCGGAACACCCGACGCAGAAGCCGGAGAAACTCATCCGCTGGTGTATCGAGCAGGCGGGTGACGTGCAAACCATCCTAGACCCATTCGCGGGGTCAGGAACAACAGGCCGAGCCGCGAAAGACCTCGGAAAGAAATGCGTCCTCATCGAGCGGGAGGAACGCTTCTGCGAAATCGCCGCACGTCGGCTATCGCAGGACGTGCTCGCGCTAGATGGGCAGAACAGTTATTCCAAAGAGAAAGTTCCATGATAACAACACTACCGCCCCAAACTACGGAAAAGCCCAAGCGCCTCCGTGACCAGTTCCGTGAATGGATGGTCTTTCACCACTACTCGCCGCGCACTATTGAGACTTACATCGGGTGGGTGCTCAAGTTTGTCCTCTGGTCGGGCAAGCGTGATCCGCTCACGATGGGGGCGGTGGAGGTTAATGCCTACCTGTCGCATCTGGCGAATGATATTCATGTCACGGCCGGCACGCAGGCGCAGGCGTTGAACGCGCTGGTGCGTTTCTATGACGGGTGCATCGGAAAACCGCTGGGCGACCTTGGGAAGTTTGCCTATGCCTCGAAGCCATCGCGGCTGCCGGTGGTGATGAGCAAGGACGAGGTGTGCCGCGTGCTGGATGCGCTGCCTCCGCAGTTCCGGCTCATGGGCCGTCTCATGTATGGCTGCGGACTCCGCCTCATGGAAGATTGCCGCGTGCGCGTCAAGGACGTGGACCGAGATCGGGGCGTGTTGAACGTGCGCGAAGGCAAGGGAGACAAGGATCGAAACGTGCCGCTTCCGCAGTCCATCATTGGCGAACTTGAGGAGCATCTTCGCTACACCCGCGCCCGGTTCGACGCCGACGGCGGTTGGCCGGTGCATCTTCCGGGAGCATTGGTCAGGAAGTTTCCAGGCTACGAGCGGGAATGGCGCTGGCAATATCTGTTCCCGGCCAAATCGCTTTCCATAGACCCGGCGGACGGGCGGTTGAAAATGCACCACGTCCACGAGAACAGTTTGCAGAAGGCCGTGCATCAGGCCGTGGCAGTCACGGGCATGATGAAACGGGTGACGTGCCACACCTTCCGTCACAGCTTCGCCACGCATCTGCTGGAGGCCGGCGTGCCGATCTATGACGTGCAGAAGCTGCTCGGGCATTCGCGCATCGAGACGACCATGATTTACAACCATGTGGCCGCCCCGGTGGAGCGGCGGATCAAATCGCCGTTAGACGCATGACTCTCGAACCATACCAAACGGACGCTGTACGGTGGCTCGCCATCAAGCGCCGCGCCGTGGTCGTTGCGCCGGCCGGAAGCGGAAAGACCGTGATCGCCGCTGCAACCGTCCAGGCTGTGGTAAACGCACGCCCGCGCGACCGGGCCATTCGCGTCGGATGGCTTGCGAACACCCAAGAGCAGTGTCAGCAGGCGCACCGAGCGCTGGACCATTTCCCGTGTCGCATTGATCGGCGCATTGCCTGCGCGGCGTCGGCAACCGACTGGAGCGACCGGGACGTGCTGATCGTGGATGAGTGCTTAACAGCAGGGACGATGATAGGAGTCACTCGAATCGAACATCTCAAGACCGGTGACGTTGTGGATTCTTGGAACCATGAGTCCAAGCAAATTGAACCTCGCGTTATTCGGCGGGTATTCAAAAGCAGGCCATCATCTCTGATGACTGTGACAATGACCGATGGTAGCGAGTTACAATGCACAATCGGGCATCCGTTTTGGAACGGAACGCGATACGTTCCAGCTTTTGAATTGACACGCGGAGCAATGGTGTATAGGCTCACCACACATGAACACAACTTGCAAAGAGTGCGGAATGGATTGCGTGCCAAAGAATCGGCACGAACGATACAAGGTAAAAGCTGGGTCCGGGATGCTGTGCTCCGAAAAATGCCGCAAGGAAAGGCAACGAAGAGTCTCGTCGGAGACGATGGCGCGAACCAACCGAAAGCACGCCTCTGCCAGAATGAAATTGAACAACCCGATGCAGAAAAAGGAAACACGGGAAAAAATGTCAGCCACGCTGCGATCCATCGGACATCATCCGATAATAAGGGGCGGAAACGGCAAGCCACCTTCACAACCGGAGATGATTCTAGCGACGGCTCTCGGATGGCGAATCTCTCAAGTGGTGAAGACAGGAATGAAGCGCGGAAGCGGGTATCCTCATCACTACAAAATAGACGTGGCGAACGAAACACTGATGGTCGGAATCGAGATAGACGGCGGAAGTCATTGCTTATTGAAGCGGCGGGAGCAGGACACAAAAAAAACGGAACTATTGAGTCAGCTTGGGTGGAGAGTATTACGTTTCACCAACAAACAGGTGATGGGGAATTTGGAGGAATGTGTCCGGGTGGTCATGTGTACAACATCGAAGTCGAAGGAAATCACAACTACTTTGCCAACGGCATCCTAGTCCACAACTGCCATCACGCCAGTGCTCCGGGCTGGCGAGCGCAGATCGAAACGTGCCAGGGCGCCCGCTGGGGATTCACGGCGACCCCGGACAGCGAGGACCCGGAGCGGAACCAGGCGCTCGTCGAGTTGTTCGGGCTGGACCGTCACGTCATCGGGCGCGAGTCGGTCGCCAGGCGCCTGGCGCACGCCCGCGTCGTCATGCTGGACGCCACCGATCCGGACCTGAAGCAGCCAATCGACGCCAAGATCGCCAAGGACATGATTTGGCGTCGGCGCTTCTGGCGCGGTGACGAGGGCCAACTTTGGGGGCAAGTGGCGTGGCAGGCTTGCATTGAGTTGGGCATCGTCGCCAACCGGGCCAGGAACGATGCTGCCGTGGCTGCTGCGCTCGCGCACCGTGGCGAGGCGGTGCTGATGCTGGTGAACCAGATTGAGCACGGGGCGGCGCTGTGCGAGCGGATACCTGGGGCGAGGCTCTGCCATTCAAAGATGGGGGCAAAAGCGCGCCGTGAGGCAATGGAGGCGTTCCGAGCGGGCAATCTATGGTGCATCATTGGAACTTCGTTACTGGACGAAGGCACCGACCTTCCACGCGCAAACGTGCTGGTGCTGGTGAGCGGCGGGCGGAGCAGCGCACGTACAGAGCAGAGGACAGGCCGCGTTTTGCGCGCTTTTGCTGGAAAATCCGAGGGAATCATCTACGACTTCACGGACACGCAGCACCCATTGATGGCGAAGCACAGCCGGCGGCGCGTCGATGTTTATCGTGGACTCGACTACGAAGTAGTTGACACGCAGCCGCAACTTGGGCAAAGGTGATGGAGTTGGCATTGAAAACGCCAAAGCAGATCGTGAATCGCAACCGAAATTTGTCCGCCTTGTTCCGGGGCTGCTGGGAAACCAGCGGCACAGGGTGCCACGCTCCCCAAGTTTTCAACCGGGGCAAGGCGGACTACTTCTCACCCGAAAAATGACAAAAACACCTTACTGGAAACTGCTCCAAGACCCGCGCTGGCAGAAGAAACGGCTGGAAATTTTTGAGCGCGACAGGTTTGAATGCCGTGGATGCAACTCTAAAGAGAAGATGTTGACGGTGCATCACAGCTACTACGTTTCTGGTAGGATGCCTTGGAATTATCCAGACGGAACGCTGATAACACTCTGCAACAACTGCCACAAGATCACGCAGGAAATTGATGAACAAAACCCGAGCACATGGGAAATTGAGGCAGAGTTTCTTGCGAACTGCGGTGTAGGCTCTGGACCTGTAGAGTTGTCGAGAAGCATTGCAATTGCTGCTGGAAATACTGGATGGCCTGACCCGGAAATCTTGTTTGCGTTCATGGCAGCGTGCGAGGCGGGAGTGATAGACGCGGAAACGCTAAAGGGTTGGAATGATGATGTGCGAGCGTTACGAAAAGTGGAGGCTGAATGAAACTCTCCGAATCACTTAAAGTTGTCGGAAATGCGTTCCCCTACTATCCGAAGCTTTGCCCGGTCGTTGGCGGTGTGAAGGCGTGCATTTTTCTTTGCGTAGTCTTCTGGAAGGCATTCGAGGAACACGACGGATGGCTACAGGTAAGCATGGATGACATCACTAAGTTGAGCGGATTGAGCGTGAAGGAACAGCGAAGTGCTCGTGACGCGCTCAAGCGTATTGGCGTATTGCAGGAACGGGAAAACAGGCTGGCTCATCTGATGTTTTACAGGATCAACACCGACGCGCTGGATGCCGCCTTTGAAAGACATGGGATTTCGCCAAGTGCCGGAACGGATTTTCCCGAAGTGCCGAAAGGGCATTCCGGGGAGTTACCAATCGGCACACCGACTGATAAAGGTTCAGAACAGGTTAAAGACCCCAATAAGACCGAGGCGGAGAAAAGGATGGGGCTGCTCCATGAAGTTTTCAGAAGAAGGCCGGAAACGGCTTGGAGCGGCAATGAACGGCGAACCTTCAAAGACTCCGCCATGAAGGCGCACCCTGACGATTTCGCGCTGGTCATCGAATACTACCGATCTGACGCGCCCTACAAGCGGCACAACCTTCAAACACTGCTTAACAACTTTACGGGCGAGATTGATCGCGCCCGAACGTGGAAACAAAATGGAAACACACAAATCAACCGCCCAACTCCTGCCCAATATACTCGCCCGCTTACCGGAGCCGAGCAGCGTCAAGTCGGAATCCCCGCAATGGCACCCTACCCAATCGCCGCCATGCTCGCCATGCGCAGCGGGCCACGTCCCGCTCCGAACGGAGTGGCAGCGTCGCCGGTTCAACCTGAACTCAGCAGCACCGGGGACGCAGCGAATGGTTGACGAGTGCGAGACGTGGTGCCGCAACCTGGCAGCGTGCGGTCGAGACGGTCGGGCCATCGTTCTAACGGGACCGTTTGGTTGCGGCAAAACTCATGCGATGCGGGCAAGCTCGCGCTATGTGCGCGACGTGCGGATGAGCATCTGGCCGGAACCTTGGGCGTATCCGCTCACGGCAATGCGCGTCGAGTGGGCTACGGTGGTGCGGGAAGTGTGCGAGAATGACAACCGCGATTACTGCGACGACCTGCTGGCGGCGGATGTGGCGTTCATCGACGACATTGGGTGCGAAGAGGATCGCTACAAGAGCGGATCGCCAGCTCGGGTGCTGGGGGATGTTCTGGGGGCGCTGCATGACAAGCGTCGGTTCGTGTTCCTGACGACGAACATCGGGCCGGAAGGTTGGGCGTCGCGATGGGATGGGCGGGTGAACGATAGGCTTTGGCGGTTGAACGCGCGCATTGTGGACTTGTGGGGCGACGGCGCGCAGAGCTTTGCGGCGTGGAGCGCGTTGAACAGTGCGGATAATGTGGCTCGAAAATAAATGAAGAAATATCTTGAAACGTAACCGGCTTACGATAGGCTGTAGCCATGAAAACGATAAAGACACTCGGAACATCAAACGAACAGACCACCTGCTGCTGCTGCGGAAAGTCCGGCCTCGCGCTGACTGTGGTGCTGGAAATCAACGGCGAAGTGACCTACTTCGGTCGGGATTGCGCGGGGGCAGCGCTGACCGGCAAGAAATCAGGAACGTCGGCCAAAATCGCCAGTGGGCGCGCGGCGGCGGTGGACTTCGTGAATCGCAACCTCGGCAAGGCGACTCTGGAGAAGGTGCTGGCGGTCGCCTACAACCGCTTCGGTTATTCGGTGTCGCTCGATGGCGGAAAGGCGGTGGTCGCGTGAGTCAGATTGGGCAAGAACGGGAATACGCCATCGCCTGCGGCAAGTCTGCCGGTGATGCCATCGGGGAAATGCTCAACGCCGCAGTCTCAAAAGAGCTTTCGGAAAAGGAACGGGTGCAGCGGTTCCATGAGTGCGAGCGACTGTTCAATCACGAGGTCGGCGAGCTGAAAAAACTCATGTCCGAATGCTGGAACTCACGAGGATGAACGCCATCAAAGCATACCTCGCCGCCATCGGTCGGCGAGGCGGACAAAAGAGCAAGCGCAAGCTCACGAAAGCGCAGGCGCGGGCAATGGTGCGCGCCCGAACCGCCAAGCGCGCCGCTCTGCGCCCTAACGCTCCGGCTCACCGACCGGCGCTGGAAAGGAACGATGGAAAGCAAGACTGACTCTCTGATACCTGCGACGAGCGAACCGAGCGCGACAGCGCCGGTTCGCGTGCAGCCGGTGGTTGGGCATCCGTGCCACGACTGCGGAAAAGTCGGGAAGTGGCCGCTGCTGATGAATCGGACTGTGGCCGGCGACTTCCAGCGCCTCTGTCCCGACTGCCTGGAAGAAAACGACCCCGATGGGGTGATGTGCTCACCGTGCCCGCACTGCCGAGGAAGCGGCAGAGAGTGGGAAGGGTGGGACTGTGAATACTGCGACGGTACTGGAACTGATGACTTCTAGGATGCCCAACAATGATTAGCCAACTCTAGTTCGCATAATATGCACCCACTGCAAAAACGAATCTTGAATCAGCTTCACCAAGCGCGAGGAGAATACGCCGAGATGCTGTTGCGCTGGCTGTCGGCGAAACGGGATTACCCGTGGAACAACGAGCCGGAGCCGGTCCATGAGTTTCTGACGCGGCACGAAGAGGCGTCAATCCGTGAAGCAGTCATGCGCGAATGGAACCGGAGTGCTAACGAAAGTGCTTGCGCGCCGGGAACTGGCGGATTACAAACGTGACGTGCCGCTGATACTGGTTGCACGCCGAACAATGACAAACGAATGAGAAACGCGAGCTTCACACTAACCGAGCAACAGGTGCTGGACGGCACCAAAGACATCACCCGACGCCTGAACTGGCACTGGGCTAAACCAGGTATGCGCCTGATGGCTTGCCGGAAGTGCATGGGCCGAAAGCCGGGGGAACCGCTGGTCAGGCTGCGCGAGATCGAAGTGGTCAGCGTCCGGCGCGAGCCGCTCTACGCGATCACACCGGACGACGTGCGGCGCGAAGGGTTCCCGGACATGACGCCAGCACAGTTCTGCACGATGTTCATGCGCCACGCGAAGTGCGATCTGGACCGGGAAGTCGCTCGGGTGGAATTCAAATACATCCGGCGTCCGTGCCCTGCATGTGGAGAACCTCTTACGGTGGAATTCGGTGCAGCGGTCCGGGCGCACTGCGTCAAAGGAAAGTGTTGGCTCTCGGAGATCGGCACCGGTAGCACACCAGACGAAGCTGTGGCGGATCTGGAACGAGCAATGACAGAGAAGGAGGAAGCATGAGCGAGTTCCCAGAGGATTTTCGCGTGCGCGAGTTTCCAATTGCCGAACACGCGGCGAAGCGGTAATCATCAGCATCAGCGAATGAATACAACGATCAGAAATAGAATCGAGCGCATTGTCACCGATCTAACCCATGCCATTGTGAAACACGGTGATGACGTGCGTATCGAGTCAGACTTGGACAGCGGCGGCACCGTGCTTGTCTTCCTGACCGTAAACCGTGGAGACATGAGGGCCATCGTCGGCTCGCGAGGTGCCAACGTGCAGGCGTTCCAACAAATCATCTTCGCGACTGGACGACAGTCCGGAACGCAAGCAAGGTTCGTTCTGGAGGAGCCTTGCGTTGGTGTTGATGAAACAATGCCGCCGTTCGTTCCAAAAACCAAGTTTGACCATGAGCCAGACAGGTCGATGGTTTCAAGAATCGTCAGCGACATCTTCGACTGCCCGGTAACGGTTGAATCCAAATCCACCGGCAAAATAAGCACAACCTACTTTGTCACGCTGCCAGAAGGAGTTCCAATTGCGGAAGCCAGAATTGTCGCCAACGCGCTGAATACACTTATTCACGCAAGCGGAAAAGCGCGGCGCGGACGGCATCTGTTTACCCGAATCAATGTCGGTGACGAGCCAGCGCAACCCGAAAACGCCGATGGACGCTACGCAACTGAAACCCGATGAAGTCCAGGACATCAGCAACGGTGGTGGAATCTTCCGCGTCGGATCGCGTAGCCACCAAGACTCGCACACGGTCAACGTCTGTGCGTTTGACGGGATTGGCTCATGCGAGTGCCACCACTTTTACTGGCGGAACGAGAAACCGCTGCGCGCTGGTGAACGCGATGAGAAATTGCGCTGTCACCACATCCGGCTTGTTCACGCTTTCATCGTTGAACTGTTCACAGCGGGAGCGGCCAAGCGTCAAAGGATGAAGCGATGAGCCTTTACGGATACAAGCCGAAAACGAAGAAGGCACCGTGGACAACGGCGTTTCCAAAGCAGTCCGCCAAGAAATCAGATCCGCCGAAGAGGATTCGATCCGTTTCAAAACGCCGCTGCAAAACCAACACCGCATACCGTCTGAAGGCGCGGATGTTCCTCGCGATGCATCCGGTCTGCGCGGTGTGCTGTTTGCGTAGCAGCACGGAAGTCCACCACACCAGAGGACGAGCCGACACGCTACTGCTCGATGAACGGTTCTGGATGCCCGTCGATCACGACTGCCACCGAGCGATTCACGACCACATTGACGACGCTCGACGGTCAGTGTGGACGCGACCGGACGGAACAACGATTCCGATGATCGCTGCGCGGGGCGACTGGGGTCGCAACGCTTCGGATTAGCGACCCGGCCCACGATGACTCTCGAATTACAACTGGACGCGAAGGCCGGAAATCGTCTGCAAAAGATTTCTGAAAATAGTTGTTGCAATGCGAAGCTGCTTCGCATACTTTAGAAACATGAAAACGAACTTGCAGACCAAATCAACGATGACCGGGTGGACAAAAATCGCGAACAGCCACTACCGCCACGAAACCCAAGTCGAAGTCCGCAAGTCCCAACAGGGCTGGGAAGTAATCGGCGGCAAGGATGACGGATACATCTACATGACGATGTGGGCCGCGATGAGCGCCGCCGCCAAAACGGTCGCCTACTTCTGCCGATGAACACCGAGGCGCGAAAATACCTCGCCGCAATCGGGCGGCGGGGCGGCAAGGCCGGAAAAGGCTCGGCAGCGAAAGCTGCTAGCGCGAAGAAGGCAAACGCAGCCCGCTGGAAAGGGCATCGGAAAACCGAGCGCGTTCCCGCGAAGCCCAACGAAAAGCTCACGAATCGCCCGCCAAAATGAAAACCAACGCTCGCAAATCGAAACGGCCAGCCGAAGCCAAGACCTCACGAACTGCCAAGCGCAAGGGCGATTACGTGCAGCGGCGGGTTCGGCTATGGGGTGTGGATTTCCACGAAGTCAATGGCGCACCGCTGCCGGAAAATGTCGAACTGCTTTTGCTCGTCTCATATGCTGAAACCAATCTCGAATCGTTTCCTGTCGTGGCGCGGCGGCAGTCAAACCACTCCTACAAACTGCCCGATACGTGGTGGACTGGAACGCCGGGACAATGGGGGAAACTCGACCCCGATTTAACAATAACTCACTGGCGCGAAGTCGGCGACATGTCGCACTGGAACGCGATGCAATCGCCGAACGACGCGCTCTGCCGCCCCGCCGACAGCGAGGGTGGAGCGCAGAAAGGACAATTGAAATGAATACGACTATCGAACGGACAGCGGGGGCGGGGTTGGCAGCAGCAAATGGTTCTGCGGATTCGATGCTCTCGACGGCATACATCCGCATCTACTCGCGCTGCCCGGCCTGTCACAACGACACGCTGATGATAAACAAGGGCAGGCTGCTCTGCACATGGCACAAATGCTCAGACCCGACGCTGATAGACCGCCTCGGCGACCATGCGGAACGCCCGCCGGATGACTACACCTACGCATCGAAGCAGGCGACGAACTGCGCTGTGTGCGGCCAGCGAAAACACACGCCGCTACGAAATGATGAGATGGGCGGATATGTGTGCCTGACCTGCATAGACCGAGAACTCGAAAAACTCCAAGCGGCCAATCCGCAGAACGCTCAGCGACTGCGCCCATGAAGACTCTCGATTGCAACCAAGATGCCCCGGCGCAGTTCACTGCATCCGGTGGTTATACCCCGTTGAATTTGGAACGCTGCGCCGCATCGGGAGAAAGCAGTGGTCTGGTAGGAGTGGGCGGAGTCTCCTTCGAGCCTTCCACGCACACCTACAAAATTGATGGCGTGCGAGTGCCGAGCGTAACTCAGGTGCTCAAGTGCCTGAAACGGCCATTCGAGTCGGAGCGCATAGCGGGCACGGTCGGTCGGAGAGACGGAAAGGACGCAAGCCAAGTGCTGCGGGAGTGGAAAGAAAAGTCTGACGTGGCGCTGGCCAAGGGTCGCAACCTGCACACGGTCGCAGAAAACGCCATCCTCGGGCGGCCCAATAGCGCCAGTGCCACTACGGAAGAAAAAGCGTGGTTGGCGTTCTGGGGTGCGGCAAAGGCGATGCTGAAACCACGAATGACTGAGGCCGTGGTCGCCGATGCTGAATACCAGATTGCCGGGACTGTGGATGCCGTTTTGTTCTCGGCGAAGACTCGGCAACAGCATGTGTTCGACTGGAAAACCGGGAAATTCCTGTCGGAGAATCCGTGGGGAGAAATGCTTCTGAGTCCGTTCGATGACGTTCCCGCGTGCCAACTGATGCTCTACAGCCTCCAGGTGTCGCTGTATCGGCTGATACTCGAAAGGCGTGGCGAACCCTGCGGGGCATCGTGGATAGTGCATTGCGTGAACGTGGCGACGCCGTATCGAGCCGTTGATTTCCGGGACAGACTCCATGAATGGATTTCTGCGGGCGGCGGGGGCGTGGAACTGGTGGCGAAAGACTCCGCCGGCACGACGCGCAAGGGGTATAACGATGCGGCTCTGCGACCCGGCACACCGGACGCATCCGCCAACCAGTGACTTTATGGAAAAACCTGAAAGCGCCATGCCGGGTTCGCAGCAGCAAGCTTGTTCTACGGCACGGACTCAACCACTCACAAGACTCGTCTGTGATGACTGCGCTCATGCCTGGAGAAACATACAAACCAACAAGTGGGATGGCTGGTGCTATATGTTCCGAACAAAACCAAACCTCCGCTGGAATATCTGCGGACAAAGGCAGCCAGTGCCGGACGATAAGCTCATAGATGGCACGCCGAACCACTGAAACCGTGAACAGCACCGCAGACATTCGAGAGCCGGAAACGGTCGCAAGCACAGAGGCCAAGTGCCATTCTATGCAGCGGCTGGTTCTGCCCATTCGTCCGTATCACCAAGAATCTGCGGTCACAATCTATCACGGCGACTGTCGGCAAATCGCGCCGCTGCTCGGACGCTTCGACCTCCTACTCACTGACCCGCCCTACGGAATCGGCAAGGATGGACAGAAGCGAACCACCGGCGGCAACGGTGGACGCAAGGCGCACGACTTCCTCGGCTGGGACTCGGAACGCCCTGAACCGTGGCTGCTGCAAATGCTCCTCGCGCAAACCGACAAACAAATAATCTGGGGGGGCAACTACTTCGCGGACGTGCTGCCGCCGACGATGAAATGGCTGGTCTGGGACAAAGGGCAACGAATCAATCAGAGCGACGGGGAACTCGCCTACACGTCAGAATCCGGCGCGCTGCGAATCCTCACGATGAACCGCGTGGAACTCCTGCTCGACGGCACGGAACACCCGACGCAAAAACCGGAAAAGCTGATGCGCTGGTGTATCGAGCAGGCGGGAGACGTGAAAACGATACTCGACCCATTCGCGGGTTCAGGAACAACAGGCCGAGCCGCGAAAGACCTCGGCAAAACCGCAGTGCTCATCGAGCGAGAGGAACGCTTCTGTGAAATCGCCGCCCGTCGGCTATCGCAGGACGTGCTCGCGCTAGATGGGCAGAACGCAGAAGTCAGCGACAGCCGCCGAGAGAAACCGTGAACGACACTCTGACATTGGAACATCCAGCAACGCCTCGAAACGGAGAGCGGGGCGGCTGTTCGTCTGCACTGATTTGTTCCCCGTCACGGTCGAAATACAAAACTATCCTCGCCGATCCACCGTGGAAGCAAGGGCTGACTGCGAAATGGAATCGCCGCCCGAATAGAGCCGAGCGGCTGCCGTATCCGACGATGACGGTGCAGGAAATCTGTGCGCTGCCAGTCGGCGAACTGGCTGACGCCGGCGCGCATCTGTGGCTCTGGACAACGAACGAATATCTGGAGGCTGGATTCCAAGTGATGCGTGCCTGGGGCTTCAAATACCTCGCGCCGGTGACATGGATAAAACCGTCTGGCGTCGGTGCGTGGTTCATCCACCGGACGCAAACCATGCTCTTTGGCTACCGCTCGCCGCTCACGATGCGCGAACGCTACAAGATGACCGATCTGCGGGCGAACGCGGGCGCGCACTCGGCCAAGCCAACCGAATCATACGAACTCATCGAAGCCGTCTCTGAACCTGCGCGAATCGAAATCTTCGCGCGCCCGTGGACGCCAATGTTCCCGAAGCGTGACGGGTGGGACGTGTGGGGAAATGAAGTGCCGCAAGACGTGGCGCTAGTGACGGGGAACGATACGCTCTGCCGTGAGGCGGGGCAGAAAGACGCACGATGAAACCCCAAGCGAAACGCCCCGCCTCATTGGCAGCAGCACATGGTTATGCCGTTCGCTCCATGAATCCAAGGCAGGGCGACTTTGTGGTCAGCCCATCCGGTGCATCGCTTGTGGAAGTAATGTCGGTCAGTGACGGGGTGGTGCGCTACGAGGTGCGAGGCAAGGGGTGGAAGCACGACAGGGAGGCAGAACTGGAAGACTGGCCAAGGCTCATGCGCCGCGCCTTGGACAAGGGAGCAACATTCAATGCGGCATAACGCTCCGGGTGAGCGACCGGAGGCCGACCGTGAACATTGACCGCGCAACCAGCGCACTAGCTAACATGAAACGCAACGCAACTGCAAAGCGGGCCTCCGGTTCGCTCCAACCGGATTGTTCAGCCGCACGACCTGCGACACTCAGAAACCGAAGGCGATGGGATGCGTATATCCGATGCGCAGAATCATACCCGGACCTCACGTTCCAAGAGTGGCTCACGTCTCCCAGCTTTGAAGATAGCCGTAACTCGTGCGGCTGAACAGTTATTCCAAAGATAAAATTCCATGATAACAACACTACCGCCCCAAACTACAGAAAAGCCCAAGCGCCTCCGTGACCAGTTCCGCGAATGGATGGTCTTTCACCACTACTCGCCACTCGACTGAACTATGGGCTGGGACTCCTCATCACTTCCACCGAGCGTCCGCCGCCTGATGCCCGCGAGCGAACCGCACAGCATCGCCGCGCAGGAACAGAGGCGTGCCGTCACCGAGCACAAGGATGAGGCGGAGATGCACGACCAGTTCGAGACGTGGCTGCGCTACCACGCCGCCGAGTTCCCGATTCCAGCCGTCCACTCGCGCATGGACCGCAAGAGCACGATCCGAGAGGGTTGGCCAGACTTCACCGTCTGCTGGCAGGGCCGCGTCGCCTTCGTCGAATTCAAGATGCCAGGGAACAAGCCGAGCGCGGAGCAGGACGCGGTTGCCCGCGAGATCGTTCAGTCCGGCATGACGGTCGCTGTCTGCTACTCTGTGGCCGAAGCCATCGCACACACGAAAAGAATTCTTGGAATTTAATTGCATCGAAACTGGCGATGCCCCAAATTAAGGGCAAGCAAAGGGAATTACCCCGGAGCGAACGAACGAAAAACAAATGAAATCGAAGATCAAAACATCCGCCGCACTTTCGGCAATCGGTGCCGGATTGAAGTCCGGCAACATCGAAATCTGCGGCCCGGCTGACGCTGTGGCCGCGATCACCAAGGCCGCGAGCGCAATTCCGATCACTCCAAAGCTCACCGACGCAGGTATCACCGACGCCGGGCGCAGCATGTCCGCCGACCGAGACCTGACCGCACGCCAAGTTTCGGCGGCGTTCGACAGGCATCCAGACATTAACCACATCGAGACGCCGAGCGGATACTACCTGCGCCCTGCGAGCGCGTCGCGGCACATGCCGGAGCCTGTCGCCGCGCTGAGGGAGGGAAAGTGAAAGCGTCTCCCGAACTCACCGGCTTTTTCGTCGGCGTCCTGTTCACCGTCTGCTACGGATCATTGCTCTACCGGGCCAGCCTCCGAAGCATTCGCCGGCAGCGGCGCGAGATCGACGCGGCGTGTGAACGTGATGAAAGGATAAATCCGTGAGGGACAACTACACACAGACCATTGCCGTCACCGCACTGGAGACGATCCGCAAGTGGCACGCCGCCGCTCCGGGCCGCACCAAGGTTCTGGCTGGGCTGCTGTGGGCCAGAACCGGCAAGGAGTTTCACCGCAACACCATCTCCCGCTGGATGCGCTCAGGCGGAGAACAGCCGTCGCTCGGCATCGGTCTGGTTCTAATTGAAATAGGCAAGGAACTGACGAAAAGGAAACGCCGATGACACCGACCACCATCACAAAACCGCCAACAGTAACGACGCGACGTGCTTTCGTTCTCGCCATCGGCGGGCATGAGTTTGTGTTGACGCAGCAGATGGCAAACGATCTGCGCCGGCAGATTGGCGAGTTCAACAAGATGCTGCCGCACGCAAACTCGATTCAGTCTTTGATTCAAGTTGTCGCCGACCACTACGACTGTTCAGTGGACTCCTTCATGCGCCGCACGCGGTCGGAGCCGCACGTCACGCGTCGGCATCAGGCAATCAGCTTGTGCAGCAGGGAACTTGACTACAGCCAGAATCAGCTTGCGGTGGAGTTTAAGTGCGACCGTGGAACAATCACGCACGCCCTGCGCCGGGTGGAATTGTTGATGGAAACAGAACCGAAGTTTCGCGCTGAAATGATCGCGCTACATGCGAGGTGCAACGATAAGGTCAGCGCATAGCCCTCCAAAATGCCAAACGACATCCTACAACTCGAAACGGTGTCCGAAACCAAAACGCTAGGAAACTTTGACGCGGGGCAGACGTTAGCTCCAGTGAGCTTGTTAGCTGGCGGCGAAACGTGGAACAAATGTGATGTGTGCGGACGCTTCATAAGCATGAGCGACTTCGAAATCGGAAAGGCCGTGCGAAGAATGACGACGCCAGATAGCGACTACAGCGCCGAAGACTATGAGACTATGTGCCACCAACACCGAGCCAGCTAACGAATAAAGCTCTGCGACTGCTGGTCCGAAGACTCCATGAAAACACCTAAGACGAAACCCCGCAGTTCGCAGCAGCGCATGGTCAGCCTGCTTGCCGAAAAAGGACCGATGAGAGCGGGCGATCTGGGGTTTGAAATGTGGGGTCAGCGTGCCGACCGATGCCGATGCGAGAATATCCAAACGACGATGTTTGTCCGAACCGCAACGAGAATGCTCTACGCAGCGGAGCGTCTTGGGCTGGTTCGGTGGCGGCAGCATGGGCGTTCGCGCGTCTGGCAGGCTAACGCCGCGCTGAGTGGCGCGAAAGAAAAACTATGAGCAACCCCGACGTTACCGATTCACCGCAGACGCCCGCCGCGTCCACTCCTGCAAGTGGTTCGGTGTCGGCGGAACAATGGTGGACCGACCATGCGAAGCTGCTGGCGAAAAAAATGAAGGTGGGCGGAGTCAAAGAGTTCCGAATCTACCTGAACTATCGTGGCAACTACGAATTTGAGGTAGTGCCGACCGCCGAGACACCGAACAAGGATTAGCCAACTCCAGTTCGCATAATATGACCACGCAGGAAATCGAAACCCATCTGGACGACATCACGATCAAACTGCTGACGTGGAAACCAGGAACGGCGCGAAACATCGCCGTCGCCATCCTCGGCCACATCGTCAAAGAGTGCGACTGCATCATCTGGCCGGACCAGATCGACACTAGCACAGTGATTGCCGACGACCGAAACGCAATTGGGCTGACGTGGCGGACGCTGGTCAAGATCGGCATCCTGAAGCGCACCGAGTGCAGCCGTCGCAGCACGGCCGGAGGCAGCCGCGGGCGCACCATCTTTTCCTACCGGCTGGTGGACGAGCGGAAGGCGCACACGTTTTTGAAGCGCAACGGATGGACGCCGACGACTCCAAAAGGGCAGCAGGAATTCGACGTGTTGAAGATGCCGCGCACAATATCAGAATCATGGAACCTTGGCTGACAATTCACGGCTGCGATGGTTGCTGCCTAGAACAAAAAGGAATCAAACCGTGACCCCATCCATCATCGACCCAGCTGTCACCCGCCGGCTCTGCGAGAAGTTCGGCGTAACCGTCCGCCCGCCGGAACCGATCCCGCGCAAGATCGTCAAGCTCGGCCCCAAACCAAACGGCGGTCGGCATCGCCGTGGCGACTTCGACAAGCTCGTCAAAACCATCCCCTGCCCGTTCTCAATCGCCGATGCGGCCGCAGCCGCCAAGGCTACCCGCAAGACCACGCAGAACCACGTCCACAGATTCGTCAAGGCCGGCGTCCTCACCGTCCACCGCAAAGGCAAGTCCGGCATCGGGTTTCCAACTCTTTACTCGCGAACATGAGATGCCTGATGCCAAACGGGGTGGTGATGCCGGTATGAGTCCCGAAGCGCGGAAGGTTCTCCAACGCGAGTGGAGTCGAAGGCATGAGCAGTCATCCAGCCGTAAAAGATACCTAAAGGCGAATAGGCGGAAGCGGACACTGATGGTTCTGCGTTGGAAGAAAATCAACCGCATCGCGTCACGTAGGCACAGACTAAAGAACGACCGCTGTCAGTGGGCTAAACTTTCAAACTGTCAGGTTAGAAAATACCTGAAGCGAACCATCAACAATCCAACACTGGAACAGATCAACCTATGCAGAAAACGAATCCAACTCAAACGCGCCAAACGGGCAATGAAACTTCATGCGGCGGCGGCGGAACTCTCAAATCTCTAGGCGACCTCGGCGACGCCATGATCTCCAAGGAGATCGACGAGATTGCAGCGTGCATCCAGAAGGGCATCGACAACTGGCGCACCGCTGGCAACAAGCTGGTCGAACTATCGAAACGCCAACCGGACATCTTTGACCGCATCACCGCGCGGCATCCGCACATCAGCCGTGACGTTCTGGAAGTGTTCGCGCGCATCGGCCGAAAAGAAATCTGGCCTCCGCTCCTGATGAGCAACTCACTTGGTGCGAAAAAGCTTCTGGAGTGCAACTACGACATCCAGAAGGAACTCGCCGACAAACCGATCAAAGTGGCGACCCACTGGAAGAACAACGTCATCCAGCACGCTGAGAAGCGCATCCACGAACTGAGCAAGGCGGAGGTGGCGATGGTTTTCGACGGGCAAGGCGGTGTGAACAACCTGGATCAGCAGGCGTGGCGGCTGCGCAACGCGGGCAAGGAACCTGAGCCAGCCAAGAAGGTGCTCGGCCCGAAAGACCCGGCGCCCGAATACGCGCCGCCCCGCATGGTAAACGTGGACATCGGTTACTTCTCAATCGTCGTCGCCCCAGAC
>Ga0213919_1000274_pt1 | contig 24645 bp, 23 predicted proteins | sample McNCre317MG_FD_161056 | JGI IMG/M metagenome (GOLD analysis project Ga0213919, IMG submission 161056) | Freshwater microbial communities from McNutts Creek, Athens, Georgia, United States - 3-17 MG | ecosystem: Environmental > Aquatic > Freshwater > Creek | place: USA: Georgia | collected... | reverse complement strand
CCAGGTGAATGGCGGTTGCGCCTTCGTGCTGCAGTCTCAGGTGGCCGATGCGGCTGTCCGGGCCGGCCTGGATGCGGGTGACGGCGGTGGTCAGCGTGGCGCCTTCGCCATGGGCCGGATAGTGCTCGACGATGCTGGCCTGCGTGCCGGCTTCGGTGACGATCAGGTTGCGCAGGTGGTGGTGGGCCGCGCCGGCGCCGATGAACACGAGGTGGATCGGCAGTTCGACTACGACGCCGCGGGCGAGCCGGATCCACGCCCCATCGGCCGCGAGGGCGGCGTTCAGCGCGGCCGGACTGTCGCCGTCCGCAGCGCTGCCGAAGACGGCTGCAATGGCCTCGCCATCCTGGTGCAGCGCATCGGCGAGGCTGCCGATGCGGGCGCCCGCGGGAAGCCTGCCGGGCGCGGACAGCGCCGGCGCGAAACGGCCATCGACGAAGACCAGCCAGTGCCCGTCCGGCGCATTGCCGCGCAGCCGCGCGACGATCGTCTCGGGGGCCGGTCCGGGGCCGGCGGCGAGCCGGTGTTCGTTCAGGAAGGCGAGCGAGGTGTGGTGCCAGTTCTCCCGGTGCGAGCTCGGCCAGCCTTCAGCGGCGAAGCGTGCGATCGCCTGCCGGCGCAGCGCGGACAACCACGGCAGCGTGGCGCCGGGCAGTCCGGGGGCGCGCTGGCGGTGCTCGGCGAGCCAGAAATCGATCGCGCTCATGATGGCGCCCCGGTGGCGGGCGGTGTCGGGGCTGGTGGGTCTGCGCCGTCGATCCAGCCATAGCCGCGGGCCTCGAGTTCGAGGGCCAGTTCTCGCCCGCCCGAGCGCACGATGCGGCCCCGGGACAGCACGTGCACCCGGTCGGGCACGATGTAGTCGAGCAGGCGCTGGTAGTGGGTGATCACGATCATCGAGCGCGCGGGCGAGCGCAGCCGCGTGATGCCGTCGGCGACGATCTTCAGCGCGTCGATGTCGAGGCCGGAATCCGTTTCGTCGAGCACCGCGAGCCGCGGTTCCAGCAGTGTCATCTGCAGGATCTCGTTGCGCTTCTTCTCGCCGCCGGAGAAGCCTTCATTCACCGCGCGGTAGAGGAATTCCTCCTTCATTCCCACCGCGGCCATCTCGGCCTTGACCCGGGCGAGGAAGTCCATCGCGTCGAATTCGGGCAGCCCCCGGTGGCGGCGCACCGCATTGACGGCCGCCTTCAGGAAGTAGGCGTTGGAGACGCCGGGGATTTCCACCGGGTACTGGAAGGCGAGGAAGAGGCCGGCCCGCGCGCGCGCCTCGGCCGGCATCGCGAGCAGGTCATGGCCGTCCCATTCGACGCTGCCCCCATCGACCTGGAAGCTCTCCCGCCCGGCCAGAACCTGGGCCAGCGTGCTCTTGCCGGAGCCGTTGGGGCCCATGATCGCGTGCACCTCGCCGTCCTTCACCTCCAGGCTCAGCCCATTGAGGATGGCCGTGCCGGAGACCGAGACCTGCAGATTGCGGATGGTCAGCATGTTGCCGTCTCCTCAGCCTGTGCTGCCCTCGAGGCTCACGCCGAGCAGCTTCTGTGCTTCCACCGCGAACTCCATCGGCAACTCCTTGAAGACCTCGCGGCAGAAGCCATTGACGATCATCGAGACCGCGTCCTCGGCGCTGATGCCGCGCTGCATCGCGTAGAAGAGCTGGTCTTCGCCGATGCGCGAGGTGGTCGCCTCGTGTTCGACGCGGGCGTCCGGGTGGCGCACCTCGATGGTCGGAAAGGTGTGGGCGGCGCAGCGGTCGCCGATCAGCAGCGAGTCGCACTGGGTGTAGTTGCGGGCGCCCTCCGCCTTGGGGGTGATCTTCACCAGCCCGCGGAAGGTGTTGCTGCCGCGACCGGCGGAGATGCCCTTCGACAGGATGGTGCTGCGCGTGTTGCGACCTATGTGGATCATCTTGGAACCGGTGTCGGCCTGCTGCAGATTGTTGGTGAGCGCCACCGAATGGAAGTCGCCGACCGAGTCGTCACCGCGCAGGATCACGCTGGGGTACTTCCAGGTGATCGCCGACCCGGTTTCCACCTGGGTCCACGAGATGTGGGCCCGCGCGCCGCGGCAGTCGCCGCGCTTGGTGACGAAGTTGTAGATGCCGCCCTTGCCGTCCCGGTCGCCCGGATACCAGTTCTGCACGGTGGAATACTTGATCTTCGCGTCGTCGAGGGCAATCAGCTCGACCACTGCGGCGTGGAGCTGGTTCTCGTCGCGCATCGGCGCGGTGCAGCCCTCGAGGTAACTTACCGACGCACCCTCTTCGGCGATGATCAGTGTGCGCTCGAACTGCCCGGTGTCGCGGGCGTTGATGCGGAAGTAGGTGGACAGTTCCATCGGGCACTTCACGCCCTTGGGGATGAACACGAAGGAGCCGTCCGAGAAGACCGCCGAATTCAGCGCTGCGTAGTAGTTGTCGCCGGGCGGCACGACGCTGCCGAGATAGCGCTGAACGATGTCGGGGTGATGCTTCACGGCCTCCGAGAAGGAACAGAAGAGGATGCCCAGCGTGGCCAGTTCCTTCTGGAAGGTAGTGGCCACCGACACCGAGTCGAACACCGCATCCACGGCAACACCGGCCAGGCGGGCGCGCTCGTGCAGCGGCACGCCGAGCTTTTCGAAGGTGCGCAGGAGCTCCGGATCGACCTCGTCCAGGCTCTGCGGGCCGTCCTTCTTCGACCTGGGCGCCGAGTAATAGACGATGTCCTGAAAGTCGATCGGCGGGTACTTCACCGTCGACCAGCGGGGCAGCGGCATCGTCAGCCAGTGGCGGTAGGCGCTGAGGCGCCAGTCGAGCATGAAGGCCGGCTCGCCCTTGCGCTTGGAGATCAGGCGGATGATGTCTTCGGAGAGTCCCTTCGGAACGGTGTCCGTTTCCAGCCGGGTCTCGAAACCGGCGACATACTCCTGCTCCAGGAGGGCGCCGAGGGTGTCGTTGCGGCGGGGGGCGTTCATGGGCTGAACTCCTGGTTGTGGCCTGCCTAGACCTTGCCGGGGCCGTCAGGCCGGTGTTCAAGGGTGGCCGTGATGGCGGAGGGGCTGCCCGCGTGGACCACGCCGGGTGGCGGGATCAGTTCGGTGACGCTGACGGCCTGCAGCGCATCCCGGACAACCGTATTGATCCCGCGCCATTTGTCGCGGATCAGGCAACTCGCTTCGAGGCTGCACAGGCCGCTGCGGGCGCTGCACTCGGTGAGCCCGAAAGGCTGCTCCTCCAGCGCGTCGACGATCTGGGCCAGGCTGATCTGCCGGGCCGGACGGGCCAGGCTGAAGCCGCCCCGCGCCCCGCGCCGGCTGGTGACGATCTGGTGCCGTCCCAGCGTCTTCAACACCTTGCTGACAGTCGGCAGGCCCAGATTCAGCGCCTCGGACAGTTCGGCGGCGCTGTAGACGCGGTCCGGCACGCCGGCCATGTGGGCCAGGATCAGCGTGCCGTAATCGGTGAGTTTGCTGATGCGCAGCATGGGCGGATGTCCTGCAGCATGTCCTGAGCAATTAGTACCGATTCGGTACGATAAGTTCAGTCGGGCGCGTGGCGGCGGGGGGCACCACCCGGCATGGCGCGCGACGCGGCGGCCCGGCCGCATCGTGACCGGTATCCACAAAGCACTCCGCGCTTCCATCCCTTGGCAGGATGGAAGCGCGAAGCGGTGCAGCCGGACGGGTTTGCGACGAAACCCGGGTATCTGTCGTGATACCGAACGGGGTCAGCGATCGGCGATCAGGCGAAGTTCGCGGCGGCGAAGTCCCAGTTGGCGAGGCTGTTCAGGAAGGTCTCGACGAACTTCGGACGCAGGTTGCGGTAGTCGATGTAGTAGGCGTGCTCCCACACGTCGATGCACAGCAGGGCCTTGTCGCCGGTGGTCAGCGGGGTGCCGGCGGCGCCCATGTTGACGATGTCGACGGAGCCGTCGGCCTTCTTGACCAGCCAGGTCCAGCCGGAGCCGAAGTTGCCGACTGCGGAGGCCTGGAAGGCCTTCTTGAAGTCGTCGAAGGAGCCCCACTTGGCGTTGATCGCATCGGCCAGCGCGCCGCTCGGCGCACCGCCGCCGTTCGGCTTCATGCAGCTCCAGAAGAAGGTGTGGTTCCAGACCTGAGCGGCGTTGTTGTAGACGCCACCGGCCGGCGCCTTCTTGACGATCTCTTCCAGCGACAGGTTCTCGTACTCGGTGCCCGGGATCAGGTTGTTCAGGTTGACCACATAGGCGTTGTGGTGCTTGCCGTGGTGGAACTCCAGGGTCTCTTCGGAAATGTGCGGGGCCAGAGCGTTCTTGGCGTAGGGCAGGTCGGGCAGGGTGTGAGCCATGTGGTATCTCCTGAGACGGGTTGGGAATTGACCGAGCATTCTAGTCGGGATTCGCTTGACGACACAATCGGGAGCCATGCTGTGGGGGGGCTGACGTGGGGCGTTCTGAAGTCGGTCATCCTGGCCGTCGCCTATTCACCGCGCCGGTCCACCGTGGCGTCGACGCTGCCGACATGGAACTCGACGTGGATAGACGCGCCGGGGCCGAGGCTCGCCGCATCGCGGATGATGGCGCCGCTCGCGTCGCGGGTGAGGCTGTAGCCCCGGGACAGCACCGCCCGGGGATCCAGGTGGGTGAGGTGCTGACCCAGGCTTTCCAGCCGGCTGCGGCGGCGCTCCAGCAGCGTCTGGCCGGCGCGCTGGAGGCGGCGGGCGAGGGCATCCAGCTGGGTGCGCCGGGCAGCAAGGTCTGGCCGGCGGGCCCTCAGGCGCAGGCCGAGGGCGGCGCTGCGGGCCTGGCTGGCGGCGAGCTGGCGCTGGATCAGGGCGTGAAGGCGTTGCTGCAGGTGATCGACGCGCAGCCGGGCCTGCCCGATGCGCTGGCGCGGGTGGGTCAGTCGCGCGGCGGCGCGGTCCAGGCGCTGGGCGGCGGTTTCGATGCGCCGGTGCATCGCGCGGGCGAGGCGGGTTTCGAGGTGGCCCAGGGTGTCGAGCAGTTCCGTAAAGCCGGCGCTGGCCAGTTCGGCCGCCGCGGTCGGGGTTGCGGCGCGCAGGTCGGCGGCGAAGTCGGCGATGCTGACATCGGTCTCGTGGCCGACACCGACCACCACCGGCACGGGGCAGGCGCGGATCGCGCGGGCTACGGCTTCGTCGTTGAAGGCGGCGAGGTCTTCGAGGCTGCCGCCGCCGCGCACCAGCAGCAGCACGTCGTTGCCGTCGGCTGCCGCACGCTGGCCTGCCCGGCGGATCGCCGCGGCGATCTGGGCCGGGGCGCCGTCACCCTGGACCGGTGTCGGACAAAGTGTCAGCGGAAGGTGCGGGGCACGGCGGGCGAAGGCGGCGACCACGTCACGCCAGGCGGCGGCCTGGGGCGAGGTGACCACCGCGACGCCGCGGGGAAAGCGGGGCAGCGCACGCTTGCTCGCGGCGTCGAAGAGCCCTTCGGCTTCTAGGCGCGCGCGGAGGCGCAGGAAGGCTTCATAAAGGGAGCCGACACCGGCCTGACGTGCCGCCTCGACGCTGAGCTGATAGTCGCCGCGTGGTTCGAAGAGGGTGACGAGGGCACGGACTTCCACCCGCATGCCGTGCTCCAGACGGAAAGGCAGCAGTTGCGCACGGTTCCGCCACATGGTGCAGCGCACCTGCGCCTGATCGTCCTTCAGCGTGAAGTAGAGGTGGCCGGAGGCGGCCCGTGTGAGGTTCGATACCTCGCCGCCGACCCACATCAGCGGGAAGCTTCCTTCCAGGGCTTCGCGGGCGGCGCGGTTCAGCCAGCTCACCGAGACGACTTCGGTGGACTTGACTTCCTGAGTGATTGCGGGGGTTTCCATGGCCGCGGATTTTACCGAAATCCACATCCCGGGCCCGCCCGCCCCCAAAAATTACCGTCGTGGGCTTGACTTGGGTAAAAAGTTTTAAGTTATTGATTTTAAAGGATTGTAGTCTTAGCTTAATTTTTGATCCGAGTAGGAAAAAGCCTTTTCCCGTGGGGGTTTAGGTGTTTTGGTGGGCATCAATCCACAAAGTTATCCACAGAATTTGTGGATTGTCCCGACCCTCACCGTGTTGCTCTGCATCGTGGGCCGGGTTACATTCCTGGGCTTCGTAAGGTTCGCAGGAGTCCCCGCGTGTTCGCCATTCTTCAGGCTGCCGGCTGGCCGATCTGGCCTCTGCTGTTTGCTTCCATCGTTGCGGTGGCGCTGATCATCGAGCGGCTGCTTACACTGCGCCGCAGCAAGATCCTCCCCGAGGGCTTGCTCGAGAAGGTGGTGGGCGAACTGCGCCAGGGCGGTGCGACCCCGGAGATGATCCACCGCGTCGCGCTGGGCAGCCCTCTCGGCCGGGTGCTGGCTGCCGGCCTGCGTAACGTGCGCAGTTCCCGCGAGGTGATGAAGGAGTCCATCGAGGAGTCCGGGCGCGCGGTGACCCACGACCTGGAGCGCTTCCTGACCACCCTCGGCACCATCGCCTCGATCAGTCCGCTGATGGGCCTGTTCGGTACCGTGGTCGGCATGATCGAGATCTTCGGCTCGCAGGCGCCGGGCGGTTCCAACCCCCAGCAACTGGCCCACGGCATTTCGATTGCCCTTTACAACACCGGATTCGGCCTGGTCATCGCGATTCCAAGCATGATCTTCTGGCGCCATTTCCGTGCGACGGTGGATGGTTTCGTGGTTGAGATGGAGCAGCAGGCGATCCGTCTCGTCGAAGTCGTTCACGGCGAGCGCCGCTAAGGCTCCGCACATGAATTTCGGTCGTGGCCGCTCCCGCGAGGAGCCGGAGATCAACCTGATCCCGATGATCGACGTGTTGCTGGTGATCATCATCTTCCTGATGCTCACCACGACCTATTCCCGTTTTGCCGGCCTTGAGATCAATCTGCCGACGGCGGACGCCCAGGCCAGCCCGGACAAGCAGGTCGAAGTGAATGTGGCGGTCACCGCCACTGGCGAGGTGGTGGTGAATAAGCGTCCGGTGAATGGCACGGCCGGCATTCCGGCAATCTCCGCGGCGATGCAGGCGGTGGTGCCGGCGGGTGCGAAGGATCCGGTGGTGATCATCAACGCCGATGCCAAGGCGGCCCACCAGCGCGTCATCGACGTGATGCAGGCGGCCCAGCAGGCCGGGCTGGTGCATATCTCCTTCGCCACCCAGGCGGCCCAGCGCTAGTTTTCAGTACGCTTCATGCCCAGCGCCCCCGGCTTCTGGCAGCACCGCGGGGCGGCCGCGTGGAGCCTGTTCCCGCTCTCCCTGTTGTTCGCATCCCTGGCAGCGCTGCGCCGGCGACTCTTTGCGCTTGGCTGGAAGAAGGCCGAACGTCTGCCGGTGCCGGTGATCGTCGTCGGCAACATCGCCGTCGGCGGCAGCGGCAAGACCCCGGTGGCCCTGTGGCTGGCGGCTGAGCTGCGCGCCCGCGGCCATCGCCCCGGCATCGTCAGCCGCGGCTATGGCGGCTCGGTCGACGGCGTTGCCGAGGTGCCGCCGGGGGGCGACCCGGGCCGCTTTGGCGACGAGCCGGTGCTGATGGCGACGCTGTCCGGATGCCCGGTCTTCGTCGGACGCGACCGTCCGGCAGCCGGGCGGGCGCTGCTCGCTGCCCATCCCGGGGTGGATGTGCTGATCGCCGACGACGGCCTGCAGCACTACCGCCTGGCGCGGGACGTGGAGCTTGTCGTCGTCGATGAGGCGACCCTCGGCAATCGCCTGCGCCTGCCCGCCGGGCCACTGAGAGAGAGCGTCGGGCGGCTCGCCGCGGCCACGCTGGTGCTTGCCCACGGCGAGTTGTCGCCGGCCTTGCGGCAGGCGATGGGTCCGGTGCCGGTGTTCGGCTTTCATCTGGCCGGCGGTGCGTTCGAGCGGGTCGGCCGGCGTGCCGAGCGCTGTACGCCGGCCGACCTGAGGGGACGATGCATCCATGCGATGGCCGGTATCGGGCGGCCGGAACGCTTTTTCGCCCAGCTTGAAGGCATGGGCCTGGTGATCACCCGCCGTCCCTTCGCCGACCACCACGTGTTCACGCCGGCCGACGTGGCCGTGCCGCCCGGCGATGTCCTGCTGATGACCGAGAAGGATGCGGTAAAATGCGCGCCTTTCGCCCCGGCCGACAGCTGGGTGTGGCCGGTCCGGGCGCAGGTGGCGCCGGGGGCGGCGGACCTGATTGTGGAGAAGATCGATGGACCCGCGACTGCTTGAAATCCTGGTTTGCCCGATTACCAAGGGCCCGCTCGACTTCCACAAGGACAGGCAGGAGTTGTGGAGCCTCGGTGCCCGGCTGGCCTATCCGATCCGCGACGGAATCCCGGTGATGCTCGAAGAGGAGGCCCGCCCGCTCTCCGACGAAGAAGTCGCGCAGGCCCGCTGACCATGGGCTTCAAGGTTGTCATTCCGGCGCGCCACGCGTCGACCCGCCTGCCCGGCAAGCCGCTGCTCGACATCGCCGGCAAGCCGATGGTGCTGCGTGTGCTCGACCGCGCCCTCGAGGCGGGGGCGGACGAGGTGTGGGTGGCCACCGACCACCCGGATATTGTCGACGTGGTGGCGCAGGCCGGCGGGAAGGTGATCCTCACCGCCGCCGAGCATCCCTCCGGCACCGACCGCCTTGCCGAAGTGGCGACGCGCCTGGGCTGGGCCGACGACACCGTCATCGTCAATGTGCAGGGCGACGAGCCGCTGATTCCGCCGCGGCTGATCGGGGACGTGGCCGCGTCCCTCGCCGCCGATCCGGGGGCGGCCATCGCCACCGCCTGCCATCCCCTCGAATCGGTCGAGGAGTTCTTCAACCCGAACGTCGTCAAGCTGGTGACCGGCGCCGATGGCCGTGCGCTGTATTTCTCCCGCGCGCCCATCCCGTGGGCCCGGGATGCCTTCGCCGCCGGGCGCGATGCGCTTCCGTCGGGTCTGCCGGCGTGGCGCCACATCGGCCTGTACGCTTACCGGGCCGGTTTCCTAAAACGTTATTCCAGCCTCGCGCCATCGCCGCTCGAGCAGTGGGAAGCGCTCGAGCAGTTGCGCGCGCTGGCCCACGGCTACCCGATCCAGGTCATGGTGCTCGACCACGCGCCGCCGGCCGGCGTCGATACCGTTGCCGACCTCGAGCGGGTAAGGCGCGAGTTTGACCGGCTGTAAGTTTCTCGTTAGCTTCATCGCTCATCATCGCAGCGACAACAATCACAGGAGGGTAAGCATGCGTCTGATTCTGTTGGGACCGCCGGGCGCCGGCAAGGGCACCCAGGCGAATTACATCAAGGAAAAGTTCGGTATTCCGCAGATTTCCACCGGTGACATGCTGCGCGCTGCGGTCAAGGCCGGCACCCCGCTGGGTGTCGAGGCCAAGAAGGTGATGGATGCGGGCGGCCTGGTGTCCGACGACATCATCATCGGGCTGGTCAAGGACCGTCTCAAGGAAGCCGACTGCCAGGCCGGTTACATGTTCGACGGTTTCCCGCGCACCATCCCCCAGGCCGAGGCGATGAAGGCCGCCGGCGTGCCGATCGACTTCGTGCTCGAGATCGACGTGCCCGACGAGGAGATCATCGGCCGCATGTCCGGCCGCCGCGTGCATGTTGCCTCCGGCCGCACCTACCACGTCCGTTTCAACCCGCCCAAGGTCGAGGGCCAGGACGACGAAACCGGCGAGCCGCTGATCCAGCGCGACGACGACAAGGAAGAAACCGTCAGGAAGCGCCTCGACGTCTACCATTCCCAGACCAAACCGCTGGTCGCCTACTACTCGGACTGGGCCGCCAAGGGCGAGCCCAATGCGCCGAAATACCGCAAGATCGGTGGTCTCGGCAAGGTCGAGGAGATCCGCGAGCGCGCCTTCGATGCGCTGAAGTAAGCCGCCGCCGCACGTCTCACCGCAAGGCAGCAGGGCCGGCCCTCAAACGCCGGCCCTTGTTTTTTGGCGAAGCGTTCCGGATGATCCGGCCATGACGGGAAATCTTCTCTATGCCCAGTCCGGTGGCGTGACGGCGGTCATCAATGCGTCGGCGGCCGGCGTGATAGTCGAAGCACGGAAGCAACCGGAGCGCGTCGGTCGCGTCCTTGCGGCACGCAACGGCGTGCTGGGCGTGCTGCGCGAGACTCTCGTCGATACGACGGCGCTCAGCGATGCCGATCTGGCGCGCCTGCGGGCGACGCCCGGTGGCGCCTTCGGTTCCTGCCGCTTCGACCTCGATCCGGTCGAGGCCAACCCGGCCCAGTACGAGCGGCTGTTTGCCGTGCTGGCCGCCCACGATGTCCGTTATTTTCTTTACAACGGCGGCAACGGCTCGATGGAAACCTGCCGCCAGATCCAGACGGCCGCCGACGACCGCGGCTATCCGCTGACCGTCGTCGGCGTGCCCAAGACCGTCGACAACGACATCGTCGGCACCGACTGCTGTCCGGGTTTCGGTTCGGCGGCCAAGTATCTCGCCACCTCCACGCGGGAGGTCGGCCTCGATCTCGCCGCGATGACCACCGAGCCCGGCCGGGCCTTCGTGCTCGAGGTGATGGGGCGTAACGCCGGCTGGCTGGCCGCGGCCTGCGCGCTGGCCGCCGAGGACGCGCACGCGGCGCCGCATCTGATCCTGCTGCCCGAAGTGGCCTTCGACGAGGCTGCACTGCTGGCCCGGGTGCGCGACGTGGTGGCGCGCATCGGTGCCTGCGTGATCGTCGTTGCCGAAGGCATTCGCGGTGCCGACGGGCAGGTCTTGGCGCTGCAGGAGCGCAACCAGAAGGGCTATATCCAGCTTGGCGGTGCCGGCGAGGTGGTCGCCGAACGCATTCACGCCTGTCTCGGCTACAAGGTGCATTACGCGCTGGCGGACTACCTGCAGCGTTCGGCTCGCCACCTGGCGTCGAAGACGGACACCGCCCAGGCGCTGGCGGTCGGCAAGGCGGCGGTGCGCCGGGCCGTGGCGGGCCAGTGCGGCGTGGTCGGCCTCGCCCGTGTCGCCGATATGCCGTATCGCTGGCGCACGCAGTTGTCGCCCTTCGAGGCGGTGGCGAATCTGGAGCGCCGCCTCCCGGCCGAGTTCATCGCCGCCGACGGCTTCGGGGTCACCGAGGCCTTTCGGCGCTGGTGCCGCCCGCTGATCGCCGGCGAGGACTGGCCGGCCTTCCGCGATGGGCTGCCGGATTACCTGCATCTGCGGCTGCCGCTGCTGCCCGCCCGCTTGCCGCCCCATGCGCCCTAGCGGCAGCATGCTGCTGCTGGCTGCCGGCCTCGCCGCCAGCCCACTGCACGCGGAACTGCTCGAAGACTACCGACCACCGCCGGAAGTCGCTGCAGCCTATGCGCCGATGCCGGTTGTCGCGGCCCGGCGCTTCGTCGCCGTCACCGCGAACCCCCTCGCCACCGAGGCCGCCGTCGGCATCCTGCGTGCTGGCGGCTCGGCAGTGGATGCGGCGATCGCCGCGCAGATGGTGCTCGGCATCGTCGAGCCTCAGTCGTCCGGGCTGGGCGGCGGCGGCTTGATGCTGCACTTCGATGCGCGGCGGCGTCGCGTCGATGCCTGGGACGGTCGCGAGACCGCGCCGCGGGGGGCGTCCGCGGCCCAGTTCCGCGATGCCGGCGGCGCGCCCTTGTCCTTTCACGATGCCGTCCGCGATCCGCGTGCGGTCGGCGTGCCCGGTCTCGTCGCGATGCTCGGACGGGCCCACCGTGCGGCCGGGCGATTGCCCTGGGCGCGACTGTTCGAACCGGCGATCCGGCTGGCCGACGAAGGTTTCCCGGTGTCGCCGCGCCTGCATGCGCTGCTCGCGTGGGAGGGGCGCTTCACCGATCCGGCCGCCCAGGCCTATTTCTTCGATGCCGCCGGCCGGCCCTGGCCGGTGGGCCATCGCCTGCGTAACCCGGCCCTCGCCGACAGCCTGCGGCGAATCGCCCGGGAGGGGTCTTCAGCCCTGTACCGCGGGCCGCTTGCCGACGGTATCCGCGATGCGGTGCGCGGTGATCTGCCCGCGGACATGGCGGATGCCCGCGGCCTGCTCGGCTACGTGGATCTGGCGGCCTACGTGCCGCTGCGCCGCGAGGCGCTGTGCCGGCCGTACAAGGGCTACCGGGTCTGCGGTTTTCCACCGCCCGGCTCGGGAGCGACCACGGTGCTGGCGACGCTGGGCATCTGGCGCCGGCTGCCCGGCAGGTCCGCGCAGCCTGCTACGGCAGAGTTCGCACACCGCTTCGCCGAAGCCGGACGCATCGCCTATGCCGACCGGGGGGCCTGCGTCGGCGATCCGGCCTTCCGGCCGGTGCCGGTAGGCGCGATGCTCGATCCGGCCTATCTTGCCCGCCGTGCGGCGGAGGTCGGGGAGAGCGCCGTTGCGCGGCGCACCGCTGCGGTGGCGGGCTGCGCCGGTGCGGGGGAGGAGGGCGAGCGGCCCGCCACCAGCCATCTGTCCATCGTCGATGGGGCCGGCAACGCGGTTGCGCTGACCTCTTCGGTGGAGGACGCCTTCGGTAACCGGAGGATGAGCGGCGGCTTCCTGCTCAACAACCAGCTGACGGATTTTTCGAGCGGGGGCGCGAACCGCATCGAGCCCGGCAAGCGACCGCGCAGCTCGATGTCGCCGACGCTGGTGTTCGACCGTCGCGGCCGGCTTTTCGCGGTGCTCGGCTCGCCGGGGGGCAGCCAGATCCCGAACTTCGTGTCGCAGGCGCTGATCGGCCTGCTGGACTGGCGCATGGCGCCGGCGGAACTCGTCGCCCAGGGGCGCCTGGGCAGCCGCAACGGGCCGCTCGAGGTGGAGAAGGGGCGGACGGACCCGGCAGTCCTTGCCGGTCTGCGGGCGAGAGGGCATCAGGTTCGGGAAGTGGAGATGACCAGCGGACTGGCCCTGGTCGTGCGCTCCGGCCGTCACTGGCTGGGTGCCGCCGACCCGCGCCGCGAGGGGCTGGCCGGCGGCGAGTGATGCCAGCCGGCGCGACGGCGATTCCCACCGGGTTGAAGGATGAGCACCCAGTCCCGCCCGGCCGCCCGAAGGGACTGGGCGCCCCCTCGGGGGGCAGCGAAGGAACTGAGCGTGGGGGTCGTCACCCAGTCCCGCCCGGCCGCCCGAAGGGACTGGGCGCCCCCTCGGGGGGCAGCGAAGGAACTGAGCGTGGGGGTCGTCACCTCATCGGGCGCCCTGGCGGCGGAAATCCTGGACCCGGAAGCCCAGCGCGAACAGCGTCGCGAAGTACACGGCGATGCCGCCGACCACCAGCAATGTTAAGCGGATCGCCCTTTCCGTGCCGTGGGCGCGCAGCCACAGCTCATCCGCACCCGCGGCGAAAGACACGGCCAGTCCGAGCACGACGAGCGCGACCAGCAGCTTGCCGGCGAATCGGGCCCAGCCCGGCTGGGGTTGGTAAATGCGGCGCTTGCGCAGGCCGTGGTAAAGCATTCCGGCGTTGACGCAGGAGGCGAGGCCGATGGACAGGGCCAGGCCGGCATGCTGCAGCGGGCCGATGAAGGCGAGGTTCATCAACTGGGTGATGACCAGCGTGATCACGCCGAAGCGGACCGGCGTGCGGATGTCCTGGCGCGCGTAAAAGGCCGGGGCCAGCACCTTCACGAGGATCAGGCCGGCGAGCCCGACGGCGTAGGCGAGCAGCGCGCTGCGCGTCTGAAATACGTCGGCGGTGCCGAAGGCGCCGTGGAAGAACAGCGTGGTGATCAGCGGTACCGCCAGCAGCGCCAGGCCCAGGGCAGCCGGAAGGGTCAGCATCAGGGTCAGGCGCAGACCCCAGTCGAGCAGCGCGGAGAACGCCTTCGGATTCTCGTCGGCGTGCATCTTGGCGAGGCTGGGCAGCAGGATGGTGCCTAGCGCGACGCCCAGCATGCCGGCAGGGAACTCCATCAGGCGGTCGGCGTAGTAGAGCCAGGACACGCTGCCGCTCGGCAGGAAGGAGGCGAAGATGGTGTTGATGAGCAGGGATATCTGGCTCACCGACACGCCGAGGATGGCCGGCGCCATCAGCTTGAGGATGCGGCGCACACCGGGGTCGGACAAGTCCAGCGAGAAGCGCGGCAGCATGCCGATCTTTGCCAGCGGACGCAGTTGCAGCAGCAGTTGGGCGAGGCCGCCGATGAATACCGCCCAGCCCAGCGCCAGCACCGGCGGATCGAAGTAGGGCGCGGCCAGCAGGGCCATGCCGATGAAGGCGAGGTTCAGCAGCACCGGCGTGAAGGCCGGGATCGCGAAGCGGCTCCAGGTGTTGAGCACGCCGCCCGCGAGCGCCACCAGGGACATGAAGAAGATGTAGGGGAAGGTGATGCGCGTGAGCTGCACGGTGAGCTCGAACTTGTCGGCGTCGGCGGAGAAGCCGGGCGCAGTCGCGTAGATGATCAGCGGGGCGCCGATCGCGCCGAGGATCGAGACGATCAGCACGACGAGCCCCAGCGCGCTGGCCACGTGATTGACCAGCCGGTGGGTCTCGGCTTCGCCGCGTTTGTTCTTGTATTCGGCGAGGATCGGGACGAAGGCCTGGGAGAAGGCGCCTTCCGCGAACATCCTGCGCAGCAGGTTGGGCAGGCGGAAGGCCACGAAGAAGGCATCGGTGGCCATGCCGGCGCCAAAGGCGCGGGCCACGACGAAATCGCGCACAAAGCCGAGGATGCGCGACAGCAGGGTCATGCCGCTCACCGTGGCAAGGGCGCGCAGCAGGTTCATCGAGGCCATGAAAGGGGGAGGGCGGGAAGGGAAAAGGGAGCCGATGTTAGCGGCTTCTTGCGCCCTGCAGCAATGCGAACCGCGTGACGGTCGTGGCGCTTTCCCGGTGCGCTGCGCTTCCGGCCGGGCGATGGGGTAAAATGCGCGAAATTTTTCCAGAGCCCGCCCCAATGAAAACGACCTTCCTGGATTTCGAGCAGCCCATCGCCGAGCTTGAGGCGAAAATCGAGGAGCTCCGCTTCGTGCAGGACGACTCGGCGGTGGATATCTCGGAGGAGATCGGTCGCCTCGAACAGAAGAACTTCGGGCTGACCAAGGACATCTACGCCAAGCTCAGCCCCTGGCAGTGCGCGCTGGTCGCCCGCCATCCCCAGCGGCCCTACACCCTCGATTACGTGGAGCACATCTTCACCGATTTCGAGGAACTCCACGGCGACCGCAGCTTCGCCGACGACAAGGCCATCGTCGGCGGCCTGGCCCGCTTCAATGGCCAGCCCTGCATGGTCATCGGCCACCAGAAGGGGCGCGACACCAAGGAAAAGATCTTCCGCAACTTCGGCATGCCGCGCCCCGAGGGTTACCGCAAGGCGCTGCGCCTGATGCGCCTCGCCGAAAAGTTCGGGCTGCCGGTCTTCACCTTCATCGACACGCCGGGCGCCTATCCGGGCATCGACGCCGAGGAGCGTGGCCAGTCCGAGGCGATCGGCCACAATCTGTTCGAGATGACCAACCTGAAAGTGCCGCTGATCTGCACGATCATCGGCGAAGGCGGCTCGGGCGGTGCGCTGGCGATCGCGGTGGGTGATCAGTTGCTGATGCTGCAGTACTCCACCTACTCGGTGATCTCGCCGGAGGGCTGCGCCTCCATCCTGTGGAAGAGCGCCGACCGGGCGGCGGATGCGGCCGAGACGATGGGCATCACCGCCAGTCGCCTGAAATCCCTGGGTCTCGTCGACAAGGTCGTGAATGAGCCGGTGGGCGGCGCACATCGCGATCACCGGGCGATGGCCCAGAGCCTCAAGCGGGCCCTGCAGGACGCGCTGCGCCAGGTCTCCGACCTGTCTCCGTCCGAACTGCTCGAGCGCCGTTTCGAGCGCCTGATGAGCTACGGCAAGTTCAAGGAAATTGCCGTCGACTGATCTGCTGTCCCGCGTCGCGGAGGCCTGGCGGCAACTGCCGCTGCCTGCTCGGGGCGGTCGTCCGCCGCGCCTCCGGGTCGGCCTCAGCGGCGGGCTCGATTCGACGGTTCTTCTCGATCTGCTTGCGCAACTGCGCGAGACCCTTCCTTTCGCGTTGCGCGCCACCCATGTGCGTCACGGTCTGGTCGCCGGCTCCGAGGCCTGGGCCGGGCTCTGCGAGGCCTTGTGCGGGCGGCTGACGGTGCCGCTCACCGTCTGCGACGTCGAGGTGGACCGCGCTCACCCCGGGGGCCTCGAGGCCGCCGCGCGGGAGGCACGGCGGGCCGCCCTGCTGCAGTCCGGCGACGACTGGCTGGCGCTGGCCCACCACCGCGACGACCAGGCCGAGACGGTGCTGTTCCGCGCGATTCGCGGCGCCGGCGTGCGTGGGGCGGGTGGCATGCGGGCGGTGGTGCCCGGTGCCGGAACGGCCGGCCTGTGGCGTCCGCTGCTGGATGTGCCGAGGCGCGACTTGCTGGCCTGGGCAAGCGCCCGTGGCCTTGCCTGGATCGACGACCCGAGCAACGCGGACAGCGGATTTTCCCGCAATTTCCTGCGCCATGAAATCCTGCCCCGGCTGGATGAGCGCTTTCCCGGCGCCAGCGTCGGCTTGGCGCGCCTGGGGCGATTGTGCGGCGAGGCGTCGGACCTGCTCGACGAACTTGCTGCGGTGGACCGCGCCGCGCTGGAGAACCCCGCCTCCGGGCAGTTGCGCCGCGCTGCGGCGCTGGCGCTGGACTCGCCGCGGCTGCGCAACCTGTTCCGTCATCTGCTCGGGCAGGCCGGCGAGGCGATGCCGGACGAGGACCGCCTGCGTGAGACGGAGCGGCAGTTCCGCAGCGAGGGCGCGGTTGGCGGACTGCGCCTGCCGGTGGGCGCGACGGCGATCTGTGTTTATCGGGACGCGTGGTGGCTGGAGCCCTTTCCGCTGGAAGCCGCGCCGACCCGGCTGGCGTGGCGGGGCGAGGCCTCGCTGCGCTGGGGCGGCGGAGTCCTGTCCTTCACGCCGGCGCGGGGGCGGGGACTGTCCACGGCGGCGCTGGCCGGTCGCGACTGTGAGATACGGCGGCGTGCCGGTGGCGAGTGTATGCGCCTGCAAGCGCAGGGCCCGACGCGGACGCTGAAGAACCTGCTGCAGGAAGCCGGCATCCCCCCGTGGCTGAGGGGCGATCTGCCGCTGCTGTGGGTCGGTGATCAGTTGGCGTGGATCGGCGGCGTGGGCGTCGCGGCGGAATTCGCCTGTCCCCCGGCGATGCCGGGTGTCGTGCCGGGGTGGTTGGGCTGGGGCGGGTAAGGAGGGTTAAACGCCTTGCTGGCAGCGGCAGACTCAATCCCGCGGTGCCAGCATCTGCGCGAGTTCGACCGCCGAGCGGACGCCCATCTTTTCAAAAACCCGCGAGCGATGCACCTCGACGGTTCGCATCGAGATATGCAGCTCGTCGGCGATGACCTTGTTGAACTTGCCGGCGAGCACCCGCTGCATCACTTCGACCTCCCGGGGGGTGAGGTGGGCGAGCCGGGTTGCGACGGTGGCCTGGGTTTCCTCGTTGGCATGGTGGCGGGCGTCGGCGGCCAGCGCGCGGATCACCACGTCCACCAGCGCGTTGTCATCCACCGGTTTTTCGAGGAAGTCGAAAGCGCCTTTCTTCAGCGCGCCGACGGCCATCGGCACGTCGCCGTGGCCGGTCAGGAAGATCACCGGCAGCGTGCAGCCTCTTTCGAGCAGGGTGTCGAAGCATTCGAGGCCGCTCATTTCGCGCATGCGGATGTCCAGCACGATGCAGCCGCGCCAGTCCGGCTGCCAGGCGGCGAGGAAGTCCTCGGCAGAGGCCCAGGCCCGGGCGGCAACCTGGCGGGTGCGGAACAGCCACTCAAGGGCGTCGCGGATGGCTTCGTCGTCGTCGACGAGGTGGGCGAGCGGTGGGGGTGGGGAGGGGCTCATGGGGTATGGACCGGCAGCATGAAGGAAAAAATCGTACCACCGCCGGGCCTGAGCTCGAAGACGAGGCGACCGCGGTGCAGTTCGGCGATGGAGCGGCAGATGTTGAGACCCATGCCCATGCCTTCTTCCTTGGTGGTGAAGAAGGGGGCGAAGAGCTTTTCGGCGACTTCCGGCGGGATGCCCTTGCCGCGGTCGGCAACCGTGAATACCAGCATGCCGTCGGCTTCGCGGGTGGACAGCTGCAGGCGGCGTTCGGCGGGTGGCGTATCGGTCATCGCGTCCATTCCGTTGCGGATCAGGTTGACGGCAACCTGCTCGATCATCACCGGGTCGGCAAGCGCCGGCGACAGGGAGCCGGCCAGGTCGAGGCCGACGGCCACGTTGCGGCGCTTGGCGTCCGGCTCGACAAGTCCGACCGCCTCGCGGATCACCGCGTCGAGATCCACCGTTTCGCATTTGGGCTCGCTGCGCCGCACGAAGGCGTGCACCCGCCGGATGATCTGGCCCGCACGCTGGGCCTGTTTGCCGATCTTCCGCAGCACGCCGGCCAGTTCGGCCGGGGAGATGCCGCCATGCTCGAGCATGTTGAGGCAGCCGGTGTTGTAGCTGGAGATGGCGGCCAGGGGCTGGTTGAGCTCGTGGGCGAGGGTCGAAGCCATTTCGCCCATCGTGACCAGGCGGGCGGTGGCCTGCAGGCGCTCCTGCTGCTGACGGGCGAATTCCTGGGCCCGTTTCTGCTCGGTCACGTCCACCATTGAACCCATCCAGCCGATCTGGCGGCCATCGGCGTCGATCAGCGGCGCCTCGATGAGCAGTGCGTCGAAACGCTCGCCGCTCCTGCGCATCAGGCGGATTTCGACGCCCTGGGGCAGGCTGTTGCCGCCGAGGATCTGGTGATGGACTTCCTTGGTGCGTTCGAGCGCTTCGGGGGCCCAGTAAGGCATCGGGGGCACCAGTCCGACGAGTTCGGCGGCGCTCCAGCCCACCATCCGGCAGAAGGCGGGGTTTACGTAGGTGATGCGGCCGTCCATGTCGCGGGCGCGCATGCCGGTGTTGAGGGAGTCCTCCATCGCCTTGCGGAAGGCGTGCTCGCCCCCGAGGGCCTGCTCGGCCGCCTGGCGGCGCTGCATGTGCCGGCGCAATTGCCACAGGCTCCAGACGATGGCCAGCGCGAGCACGAGGAGGGAGCCCGTCAGCAGCAGCGGAATCCAGCGCACCTCGTTCTTGTAGGCGGTGATGTGGAGGTTGAGGCCGCGGCCCGGTGGTTCGAAGGGGATCTCATAGGCCAGCGTCGAGAGCGGGGTGACCTTGGACTTGGCGGCGATCTCGGTCCCCAGGTTGTCGGCGACCGAGACCCGGTAGCGCTCGGAAAACCACCAGGGAACCTGCCGGGCCAGCAGGTCGTTGAGCGAGTAGATGCCGACGACCGAGCCGAGATAGCGCCCGGCCTCGAAGATCGGCACATGGACTTCGAAGTGGGTCTGCTGGTCGACGACCGGATAGGCCTCGCTGTAGACGGGCCGGCCGAGGGAGCGCGACAGCCGGTGGGCCGAGCTGGACGGAAAGCTGCCGTTGGCTTCGCCGACCAGCTGGGTGTCGGTGTAGGGCGGCTCGGCACCTTTCACGCGCCCCTGGGGGTCCAGCCACAGCAGGCGGATGAGCCCGCTTTCCGGGTCGAGGGCGTGCCGGATGCGGGCCTCGGTGGCCGGCGCCGCGGCCTGGCCGGCCAGCAGGGCGGTGCCCAGCTGGGTCAGCAGCGCGTTGTTGCGTTCGTACTGGAAGCTGAGGTTCTGCTCCATCCACAGCACGTCGTTGATCAGCGTGGCGCGTTGTTCGTCGCGGTCCTGGCGGTGGGTGAGCCACAGCAGCGCGGCCATTGTGGCGATGAACAGCGTGACCGCCGCGAAGGGCAGGCTCCAGTACCAGCGGGGCGTCGGGGTGGGGTGTGCGGTGGGCAAGGGGGCGAGGATCACGGTTGCGGGGCTTCCAGGGTGGGTTTATCGCTGGTCGGCGGTGATTCGGCCATTCGCGCTTTCCCCATTGGGGACATCCACAGGCGCGGCGCGCTTCGCCGGGAAGGGCACGCGTATCATCTCGATACTACTGATAACGGAGACAAGGATGAAACTGCGCAGCGTGCTCTGCGGCGTCGTCGCGCTCGGCCTTCACGGTGCCGCCGTCGCAGAGCCTCCCATCGTGATCAAGTTCAGTCACGTGGTGGCGGCCGACACCCCGAAGGGCAAGGCCTCCGAGTTCTTCAAGAAGCGCGCGGAGGAGCTGACCCGCGGCAGGGTCAAGGTCGAGGTCTATCCCAACAGCTCGCTCTACAAGGACAAGGAGGAGCTCGAGGCCTTGCAGCTGGGGGCGGTGCAGATGCTTGCGCCATCGCTTGCCAAGTTCGGTCCGCTGGGCGTGAAGGAGTTCGAGGTGTTTGATCTGCCTTACATCTTCGACACAGCGGCCGACCTGCATCGCGTCACCCAGGGGCCGATCGGTGCGGCGATCCTGAGCAAGCTCGAGTCCAAGGGCATCGTCGGTCTTGCGTACTGGGACAACGGCTTCAAGTCGTTCTCGGCGAATACGCCGATCCGCACGCCGGCGGACCTCAAGGGACGCAAGCTGCGCATCCAGCCGTCCAGGGTGCTCGAGGAGGAGGTCCGGGCGGTGGGCGGCCTGCCCCAGGTGATGGCCTTCTCGGAGGCCTATCAGGCGCTGCAGACCGGGGTCGTCGATGGCACGGAGAATCCGCATTCGAACATGTATACCCAGCGGATGCATGAAGTGCAGAAATACCTGATCCTCACCGACCACGGTTATCTGGGCTATGCGGTGATCGCCAACAAGCGCTTCTGGGATGGTCTGCCATCCGGCGTGCGCAGCAGCCTCGAAAGCGCGGTGAAGGAGGCGACCGTCTATGCCAACAAGATCGCCCGGGAAGAAAACGACAAGGCTCTCGAGGCGATCAGGAAGAGCGGCAGGGTCCAGGTGCATACCCCGACCCGGGAAGAAAAGCTGGCTTTCAAGCGGGCGATGCTGCCGGTCCATCAGAAAATGGAGGCACGCATCGGCAGCGAACTGATCCAGTCCATCTACCGGGAAACGGGCTTCGATCCGTCCCGCTTCTGAGGCAGGCCTCCGCGACGGGGCGGATTGTGCGGTGCAAGGTCCGGTTTGGCGGGCGGGCGCGGTTGTGATAAAAGGGCGCCTTGCCCTGCGGCCGCCAGCGGCCCCGGGTGTTGGCTGTTTGTCGCGCTGTGTCGCTCCGTGAGGCCTTCGTTGTCGCTGTCGTCCCCCCATTTTTCTCCCGATCATCCTGCACGTCCTGCTCCGTCGCCGACGGACGAGGATCCGCACGAACACGACTGCTATCACTGCGGGCTGCCGATTCCCGCCGGCGTCGACCTGGCCGTCGACATCGACGGCCGGGCCCATCGCATGTGCTGCACGGGTTGCCAGGCCGTGGCCCAGTCCATCGTCAGCAGCGGGCTGGTGGATTACTACAAGCGCCGCGATGCGCTGCCCGAGCAGGCCCGGGAGGCGATGCCCGACGAGTTGAAGGATCTGGGCCTCTTCGACCATCCGGATTTCCAGCAGGGCTTCGTCAAGCCCGTCGGCGAGCATGAGCGCGAAGCGGCGCTGATCCTCGAAGGGATCACCTGCGCCGCCTGCATCTGGCTCAACGAGCAGCATGTCGCCCACCAGCCCGGCGTCACCGCCGTCGACATCAACTACGCGACCCGCCGGGCCCGCGTGCGCTGGGACGAGCGGCGCGTCAAGCTGTCGGACATCCTCGCCGCGATCCAGGCGATCGGCTACCGGGCCTACCCGTATGATGCGGCCCGCTCCGAGCAGATCTCCCAGCGCGAGCGGCGTTCGGCGCTGTGGCGGCTGTTCGTCGCCGGCTTCGGGATGATGCAGGTGATGATGTACGCCTTCCCCGCCTACATCGCCGACGAAGGCGACCTCAGTGCGGACATCGCGTTGATGATGCGCTGGGCCAGCCTGATCCTCACTGCGCCGGTCGTGCTGTACTCGGCCGCGCCCTTCTTCAGCCATGCCTGGCGGGATGTCCGGCTGCGCCGCCTGGGGATGGACGTGCCGGTCGCGCTGGGCGTCGGAGCGGCCTTCGTGGCCAGTTGCTGGGCCACCGTGAGCGGCGCCGGGGAGGTGTATTTCGACTCGGTGACGATGTTCGTGTTCTTCCTGCTGTGCGGCCGCTATGTCGAGATGCTGGCGCGGCAGAAGGCCGTGCGCGGGGTCGAGGAACTGGGCAAGGCGCTGCCGGCCTTTGCCGAGCGCCTGGCCGCCTGGCCGGCGCCGGACGGCGAGAAGGTGCCGGTGTCGCAACTCGTCGTCGGCGACGTGATCCGCGTCAAACCCGGTGAGGCGGTGCCTGCCGACGGCGTCGTCGTCGAGGGTGAAAGCGATGCCAACGAGGCGCTGCTCACCGGCGAGAGCCGTCCGGTGCCCAAGGAGCCCGGCGCGGCGGTGACCGGCGGCAGCGTGAACGTCGGCAGCCCCCTGTGCGTGCGCGTCACGCGCACCGGCGAGCACACCCGGCTGGCGGCGATCCGCCAGCTGATGGAGCGCGCCTCGGCGGACAAGCCGCGGGTCGTTCAGCAGGCCGACAAGGTGGCGGCGTATTTCATCGTCGCCTTGCTGGTGCTGGCCTGCGTGACTGCCGGCTGGTGGTGGTTGCACGATCCGGATCGGGCGCTGTGGGTCTTCGTGTCGGTGCTGGTCGTCAGCTGCCCGTGTGCGCTGTCGCTGGCGACGCCGGTGGCGCTGACCGTGGCGACTGACCAACTCGCGCGGATGGGCGTGCTGGTGACCCGTGGCCACGCAATCGAAGCCCTCGCGCGGGCCGACCGTTTCGTCTTCGACAAGACCGGTACGCTGACTTACGGCGCGATGCGGGTCGAAGCGGTGCGGCGGCTTGGCCTGCCCGACGAGGCCGCGGCGCTGCGCCTCGCCGCCGGGCTGGAGCAGGGTTCCGAGCATGCGATCGCGGCGGCCTTGCGCCTCGCCGCCGGGGACGGGCCGCTGCCGGGCTTTGGCGGAGTGGCCGCGACGACCGGGCAGGGCATGGCCGGCGTCCTCGACGGCGTGGTCTACCGCATCGGGCGACCCGACTTCGTGGCCGAACTGGTCGGGGCGCCGGTGCCGGTCGCGCTGGAGGAGGATGAGCGTTCGGGTCGCACCGTCGTCGCCCTGGGTTCGGATGCGGGCTGGCTGGCCGGTTTCGCCTTGAGCGACGGCTTGCGCGAGGATTGCCCGGCGGCCCTGGAGGCGCTGCGCAGCCGGGGCATCTCGCTGTCGATCTTCAGCGGCGATACGCCCTCGACGGTCGAGGCGCTCGCCGGCCGGCTCGGCGTTGCCGACGCACGGGGGGGCATGACGCCGGAAGGCAAGCACGCTGCGCTGAGCCACCTGCAGCAGGGCGGCGGGCTGGTCGCGATGGTGGGCGACGGGGTCAATGATGCGCCGGTGCTGGCTCAGGCCCAGGTTTCGGTGGCGATGGGCGGCGGCACTGACCTCGCCCGCAATCAGGCCGACATCGTGCTGCTGTCCGGCCGGCTCGCGTCGCTGGCTGACGGGCTGGCCCTGTCGCGCCGGGCGCTGGCGGTCATCCGTCAGAACCTGTGGTGGTCGTTTGCCTATAATTTCACGGCGGTGCCCCTCGCCATGTCCGGGCTGGTGACGCCCTGGATGGCCGGCATCGGCATGTCGGCGAGTTCGCTGCTCGTCGTGCTCAATGCGCTGCGCCTGCAGCGCAGGCAAATCCGCTGAGGTTCCCGGATGGAAAGTCTCTACCTGCTCATTCCGTTGTCGGTACTGCTTGTCTTCGTGATCGGCGTGGTCTTCTGGTGGTCGGTGAAGAGCGGCCAGTTCGATGATCTGGAAGGTCCGGGCTACCGGGTCGTCATCGACGATGACGATCCCCCGGCGGGCGCTGACGACGATACGTCCCGGCGCCCTCGGCGATGATCGAAGCGAGGGATGCATCTCCCTGCTATCTGGAGGGTTTTTGATTCAAATCAAGTTTGCCTCCCCGCGCGCCGTGCATACTCCGTTTCAGGTTGAAGACGCAAGCACGAGCTACAAGAAAGTCGTCTTCGTGGCACGATGAGTGCCCAGACTGAAGTCTCTCTGTTGGGGTTGGGGGTGCGCGATGCGCACCCTTTTTTTTTGCTTCTTTTTTCTTTTCTCTCAGGGCTTTCCCCCGGCCCAGGCCCCCTTTCTCTCCCCCCCTCCGGGCACTCGCGATCCGTCAGGGGCTCCGTATGCTTTCCGGCGGCGGCGATCCGTCGACGGCGGTCTTGGCGAAAAACGCCGAACGGACGCACCAACCTGCTAAAATTCCAAGCTTTCGGTTTTTCGACCATCCCTTTGTCTCACGGAGTCCTGTCCCATGGCTATTGAACGCACCCTGTCCATCATCAAGCCCGATGCCGTCGCCAAGAACGTGATCGGCCAGATCTACGCCCGTTTCGAAGGCGCCGGCCTGAAGGTCATCGCCGCGAAGATGGCTTACCTGTCCGAGCGCGAAGCCGGCGAGTTCTACGCCGTGCACAAGGAGCGTCCTTTCTTCAAGGATCTGGTTGCCTTCATGACCTCCGGCCCGGTGATGATCCAGTGCCTGGAAGGCGAGAACGCGATCGCCAAGAACCGTGAGCTGATGGGCGCCACCGACCCTAAGAAGGCTGACAAGGGCACCATCCGCGCCGATTTCGCCGAGTCCATCGACGCCAACGCCGTGCATGGCTCCGACGCGCCCGAGACCGCTGCCGTGGAGGTCGCCTTCTTCTTCCCCGGCATGAACGTTTACAGCCGTTGATGATCTTTACCGGCGGGATGAAATTTCTGATCTCCGCCGGTCCTGATGGAAATACACGTGGTCAATCTTCTCGATTTCGATGCTG
>Ga0213919_1000272_pt1 | contig 24748 bp, 26 predicted proteins | sample McNCre317MG_FD_161056 | JGI IMG/M metagenome (GOLD analysis project Ga0213919, IMG submission 161056) | Freshwater microbial communities from McNutts Creek, Athens, Georgia, United States - 3-17 MG | ecosystem: Environmental > Aquatic > Freshwater > Creek | place: USA: Georgia | collected... | reverse complement strand
CATCTCCCGCTCCATCGGCCAGGACGCTGCGACGTGCACCCTCTCGATGGTCAACGTGCGTCCAGGACAGTACGTGCGACAGGGGATAGACGAGGATCCCTTCGGCGTTGGCTACCTGACGCCCTATCGAGGTATGGCCACGGCGGGAGTTTCGACATCCGTCTATGGTGATGAGCACGCGGAGACGACGTGGGGCTATGCCCCGAACGACCTGTCGAATCAGTTGCTCCCGAACACGCTGGTCCGTACCTATCAGGGGTACGGGTCGGACAACTTCGACGAGAACGGCCATCCTCGCGACCCATCCGATCCGCTGTACGTCTCCCCGGCCAACGACTCGAAGCTGGTTCTGACGGGTGTCTGGTTGATCGACCGCGCGACCTTCGTGGGTGGCACGGAAAGCCCGACGATCAACGTCGAGTGCCGCGACCTCGGCAAGTTGCTCATCGAGCAGTTCATCTTCCCCAAGATGATCCCGATGTCGCGCTTCCCGCTGGTCTACTCTCCAATCCCCGACACGGAAGCCGACCAGAACGGCCAGCCCGCCTCTGCGGGACGCAACACGGCCCGCTACGACACCAGCGCGCCCGACCAGCACTCCTACTACCCCAACGGCGCAGTGAGCGGCCACAAGGGCACGGATGCCTTCGACGGGCGCGAGGAGACGTACTGGCTGAGCCACTCCTACGAGCACCCGAGTTCGTCTGATGCTTACGAGTGGCTCCAGGCCGACTGTGACGGCGATGAGATCAACGAGGTCTACATCCACACCGTCAAGAGCGGGTACACGGTCTACGTGTCCGTCAAGGAGGACGGGACGTGGAAGGGATCGAACTCGATCCCCTATACGCCGGGGGACCACAACCACAATGCCGGGATCGACTACGTGGCCAAGAGCGTGATCGGCAGCAGCGCCAAGGTCAAGATCAAACTCCCTCGCACCTACAAGGCCGAGAAGGTGCGGATCACCTTCCACAACCTCCAGGAGTTCACCGGCCTGCCGTACTTCCCCTACCGGGTGGCCGTCAGGGAGTTCCACTGCTACATGCGCTCGACGGCGATCGACTGGAACAACTACGTCTTCGACAACTTCCCTCCAGCCGCTGAGCCGGGGCAGATCTCCGACTGGTCGGAGGCGATCAAGGAACTCTGCGGCTGGGCGGGGTTCACGTGGCCTGACGCCAGCCCCAACCATGCCGATCCACTCTTGGGCATCTGCGAGGCTACGGGCACGCCCATGCGGATCTGGGGCGACTTCGAGGTGCTGGGCTCGGGACCAATCATCAGCACGCCCGGCGACTACTTCATGAACAAGTCCTTCATGGAGGCCATCCGGCAGATCGTGGACTTCCTCGGAGGAATCTTCTACATCGACCACACCGGGGGTGCCCAATTCAGGATGCCCAATATTTGGGCACCGGGCAACTTCGTTTGCGATGTCGATTCGGTCTCGCTGGCTGCGAGAACAAACACGCATCCAATTGAGTTCAACGACGGCATCAACCTCCTCGGCTACACGATGACCCTCGACGACTCGCAGATTCGCTCGGAGATCGTCGTCGTCGGCAAGGACCCCGACATCAAGGGCGAGGGAATGGTCGCTGGCGGGTTCAAGCTCGGGAACGGCTCGGCCATCGACTTCTCCGACCTGCTCAACGGTCAGGTGCGCCTGATGATGATCCCCGGTGAGTCGACCAAGAACTTCAAGACCAACGCCGAGTGTGCCGTCATGGCCGAACTGACAGCCGTCCAGATCATGATGACCTATCGCAAGGGGTCGGCCCAGATCATCGCGCACCCAGGGCTCCACATCGACGACCAAGTGCGGATCTTCGAGCGCGTGACAAACGAGACGGCCATCCATTACGTGTCCGGCATAGAGTCGAGCATGGACCTGGAGAGCGGCGAGTACACGATGAACGTCACCACGCACTGGCTGGGGACCGACGCCGCCAATCACGCAGATGAGGGGAGTTGGGTCATCGATGCACAGAAGCTCACTCCCACCGTGCAGTTGCTCCCGGTGATCCTGAAGCGACTGGCCGCGTCCAATACAGCCGGTACGGGCGATCTCCAGCCCGCCAACGCGAAATCGGGGGCATTGGGCGCATGAGTTACGCAGCAGTGCAGGCCGTCACCGCGCGTCAGCGCGAGTTGGCGCAGGCGTCACCACGTCCCAGTCGCGTGCGGTTCAGCATCCTCACGCGCGGTGTGGGCGAGACACGCATGGTGGACACGCGCTCGCTCAACTTCGGAGCGGCGCTGCTGGAAGAGCCGACCTTCTCCTATGGCGTCGTCGCACGTCAGAGCCTTGGCGTGGGACAGGTCCCACTGGCCACGGCGACCGTGCTCACGTGGGTCACCCGCCCGGTCGGCACCTCGGGGCAGTTGCTCTACCTCGGCGCTGAACTCGGCTTCCGCGTCGAGTCCTCAAAATCAGACATCAAGCTGAAGTTCACTCTGACGTTCGAGGGGACGGCGCTGCGCAGCACGTACGGCTTGGATGGTTCCTGATGGCCGATGCTGGCGACGTCATCATCCCCGTTCCCCTGAGCCTGAGGACGTGGAATCCCGGTGGCGGGATCGTGGACTACTTGCCCTACGGGGATGTCACTGGGCTGTGCCGGATCCCGATGGGATGGGACGACCCGGCCTATCGTGGCGGCGTCGCTATGGCGGCTCAGGGCTACTACGGGCAGTACGTCAACAACGATGCGAGACAGCAGGTTGTCGGTGGATACGACAACATCAACCTGCTGTTTCACCCACCCGTGGGTGCGTCTGCTGACGGACTCTCGGACAACCGCTGGGTTCGCCAGGACCGCTTGATGAGGGTCGCTCCCTACTCGATGTATAGCGGGTCGAGCATCTACTCGGCGATCTGGGCGCAGCGGCATGGCAAGTATCTGTACCACGCCTACTCAGCGCAGAGGGCTGATGGTTTCTTCTACCCGACGATGCACATCGCCAAGTTGTCAGGCAACGAGAATATCGCCTGGGTGGACTCGGGTGGGTACTCAACGAACGACTTCTACGGGGTCACTTCTCCGTACAGCGTCTATCACGAAGGGTACGACGGGTACGCCACTGACCATGAATTCCCGTGGGTGTGGTTCCAGAACGGGTCGCTGATCATGCGGTTCCGTGACGACAATCGGCAGCTCGGATATCGCTATCACATCATCAGCAACTCGGGCGATTACTACGTCGGACGCATCTGGCTCAACATGCAGACCTATGGGGATGTGTCGGGCAAGGCGATTCTCGGTATTGGCACTCTCGCGCATCCGTGGAATGTCAGTGACTACGAGCCGCCTGAACTCTGGTGGTTCGTCAAGACGACAGTGAACGGGCATCTGAATGGGGGAGTGACGATCTATCGGGCGCAGTGGAAGCCCGGTCAGTTCACTCGATACACCGGAATCAACAACTGGCATGGATGGCAGGCATCCAACGTCGACTACTACTCCGAGATGATGGCGCAGGAAAACCCTCATGCGGAGGCGTTCGAGAAGTCTTGGTACAACGACGCGCACATCGTCGGAACGATCGAGCCGAGTACGTGGTGGGCTCCTGAGGGGACTGAGGCCGGAGTCGGCACGCTAAAGGAGAACCCCACCACCATCAAGGTTTTCAGGCATCCGTCTGTACGTGACGCACTGACGCTGCTGTTCGTCATTCCTTCCGGCGCGGTCGTCTATCACAGTAGAGACAACGGAAAGACATGGGACAGGCCTGTGGTGTGCACTCCCTATACCCCTTATGTCGACGGGGGAATCGTCAAGAGTTCCACGCAGTCGGCCATCGTCCTCGATGATGGAAAGCCTGTCATGCCAGCTCGGTATTACGGAAACATGTATAGCGCCCACATCGAGCACTCTGGCGCACTTCTCGCCCCTGAGGGCGTGACGAAGGGTATGGGGTATTTCGATAGAACATCTGTCACACATCGTCGCTCTGACATCAATCGCGGAGCGTGGGTATGACCGTCACGATGATGACCACCGAGTTCGGCGAGTTCCGAACAGGCTCGGTCGTCCAGGTCATCAACCGTAACTTCGGTAAGTTCGGCCGCCCCGCTGTTGGCATCGCGGAATCCGGTGGGACCGTCAGCGCCGCATACGAGGACAAGGCGGGGACGCGCTGGATCTCCAACTACTCCGGTGGTGGATGGTCGACCACCCTCTATCGCGGAGAGGGCTATCCCGGTCCTTTTGGAATGCCCTGGAATCAAGTTGATGGGGTTTCGGCCATTGACGACAACTATGTCTACTACGACTCCTACAACCCCTACACGGAAAAAAGGGTCAGGCACAACTTGGGGTCTGCCTGCGTCACTGATTTCGGCAACAGCATCATGGAGCGGTACAGCGGATCTGCGGATCTTCCCGATGATCCTTTTGGTGGTTCGGGAAACATCGAGGCATGGTTCTTCTTCGGGATGGCCAGTAGTGGCCAGTTCGTTGGTTTTTACACCGTGGCGGTCTGGTACATGGATACGTGGCACACCACTTACGACCCCATCACCCATGAGGCCAATGGCGGTTATTGGACGCGTGCCTACAGCGTCAACAACAAGCACTTAGACGGTGGGGACATGTTCCCGGATCATCCACAGGTCTATTGGAATGGCCCTGGTGCGTCGCCGGGGCAAGAGGGAATCTTCATCGTGGGGAGCCACGACATCTGGGAGCGCGTGCCCTACAACCTCGGCTTCACCAGGATTCACAAGTCATCAATCCCCAACTTCGGTGCATACCTTCCGTACCTGCGTGATAGCGATCAGGACGGGTATTACGACTTCTACAACGTTGGATACCCGCCGCCCTACATGCAACTCACGTGGGCGTTCACGGGGTCGGGGACGAATGTTGTCCATGGCACGCAGGGATCGGGTGCCTTTTTCAGCAAGTTCTACAACTACAACGGCGCGTGCTATCGCGCACAGCTCAACGGCTGGGCGAGCCCCGACATGCTCTGGTGCTGCCCCACGTATCCACGCATGGTCGTCATGGTTGTCAACGACGCGCTCATCTCCGTCACTGTGCCACCACCGCCTGCCGATGAGACGGAATCGCTGATGCTGTCAGAGGGCATCTACGAGGACACGCCGTCGCGCTCTCCTAGCGAGATCAATCCTCCGGTGGCCTATCTGGACACGCAGAAGGTGACGCGCTGGTGAGCACCCAGGAGATCATCCAGGTCCTGCACACATCAGGGATGCAGGATTCGGCCTCATGCCTGAATCTGCACACAGGCTGGTACAACGAGGAGTTTTCCACGGTCGGATGGGACTACCTGACCGAGACCCTGTGGGTGCCAAACGCTCCATCGGGGCGGATCATCCCGTCCTTCATCTCCTACGCGATGGACGCACGCGAGTCGAGCGACAGTTCCGTGCGGTGCTTTGCCCTCAAGTTCGGCCCCCCGTTCATGGGGTTGCAGAACGTCAGGATGTGGGTGGATCCGTTCTCGGCTCCTGAGGGGTGGGTCTTCGAGGTCTCGGTGAACGCCGACTGGGATCAGGCGCTCCAGCGATTTCGTCCCATCGAGGAGTTCTTCGCAGATGGGGCAGCCAACCTCATGCCGGGTTTCGACACACGTCTAGAACCGGGGCAAATGACTATCTCACCAGCCGTGAGCGGCGACGGAGGGACGTACACGACAAACTGGGTCAGCGTGAAGGCCACTGTCAACCAGCTCGCGACGCCAGGACCGCCGTTTGGCATGACCGGGGATCTGGCCAACCCGATGGTCTGGAACTTCGCCTGGACGGAGTGCTGAGGTGGCGAGCATCACGATCGTCGAGGTCGATGGCGGATCGTCGTCCTCGCACGCCCTTCAGGCATGGAAGGATCAGGCGCACACGGACCACAGTGGCGCGAGCCTGTCGCTCCATGGATCTCAACACGCGTTCGCATTCTCAGCCGAGGGCACCGGGACCAACGACGCGAACCGATGGACGCGTCCCGCCCCCTATGGGCCGATCGGGTCGTCTGCTATCACGTACCCGCTCGACCATGTGGCTGCCACGAGCTCGGTGCGTCAGTTCCGGCTGAGGTTCACCGGCTTCCGGTACATCAGGAAGGCTCGATTCTGGCTGGAGCCCTACACCGCACCCGACTGGACCATCCAGATCGGGGTGGGCGGCAGTAGTCCACTGATGGTGGGCACGGATCTCTTCCTGGAGTCCTCGCAGGCCCCCAGTCTCATGACGGGGTGGGAGACCACCAGTCCGTGGGAGACCGGCCTCACGGTCGTTCCTGAGATCGTGGCGGCCAGTTCCTCGTCCGAGTACCTGACTCCGATCATCAGCGTGCAGGCGAGCGTGGCTGCCGGGGCAGAGGGACCGGTGATCGGATACGACGAGTACGGGCTCGCCCTGCCGCTCATCTGGCACTTCGAGTGGCAGGGGTCCGACTGGTAGCGATCAATCTGAACACGTGGCTGGGCGATACCCAGCGAAGAGACCGAACGTGAATCTGACCTCTGGGAGCCCCGATGGCGGGAAGCAAGACCGATTATCTTGAGTCGGCAATCCTCAACGGGGTGCTCGGCGGCCCCGCTTTCTCACTTCCGACGACCGTCTACATCGCCCTCTCGACGGCTGTGTACTCGGATGCGGCAACGGGAACCTCGATGTCCGAGGTGACGGGCGGCTCGTACGCCCGCGTGGCCGTCACGAACAACACGACGAACTGGCCGTCTGCCTCAGGCGGCTCGAAGAGCAACGCAACGGTGTTCACCTTCCCCACCGCCTCAGCCGCGTGGGGCACCGTCCAGTCCTTCTACATCATCGACGCAGCCTCCACGGGCAACACGCTCTACGGGGCTGATCTCGTCACCGCACGCGCAATCGACACGGGCGACACCGCGTCCTTCGCTATCGGCAGCATCACGGTCTCCGAGACCTAGGAACAGGAGCAGGAATGGCAACCAGCAAGCCCACGGGCCGTGCGTCGATCAACGACGCGCTGCTTGAGCTTGGCTTCGTCTTCGACGCCGATGCCACCACGGAGGCGATCGACAGCGCGGCCGACTTGCAGCGCGGCGGCCCCTACGACTTCCGGGGGTGCTACCGGAAGGGACCGCTCACCATCACGGTGGAGCAGAACACGGACACGCGTCTGGAGTCTGGAATGACCCAGATGACGACCTACCCCGAGATCGCCATCGTGGATGGCCCCAAGGGGCGCGTCGCCTGCCCGGTGGATGACCTCGACCTGATCACCCGCATGGCGTCGGAACTGGCCTGACATGGCGGGGTCCAAGAGCGACTACCTGGAGAAGGTGGTCCTGAACCTCGTTCTTGGCGGTGCGGCCTACACGTCGCCAGCGACGGTCTATGTGGCGCTGTCCACGGCGGCATACTCCGATGCCGCCACGGGGTCGGCTATGACCGAGGTCTCCTCGTCGGGCACGAACTATGGACGCGTGGCTGTTACCAACAACAGCACGAACTGGCCGAACGCGACGGGCACGAACCCCGCTGTCAAGCAGAACGCCACGGCGATCACGTTCCCGACCGCATCGGCGGCGTGGGGCACGGTCCTGTCGTTCTACATCTGCGATGCGTCCTCGGGCGGCAACGTGCTCTACGGCGGCGACCTGAGCGCGTCGAAGGTGGTCGGCTCGGGCGACACGGCGACGTTCTCGGTCGGCGCGATGACCATCACGGAGGACTGATGTACGACGATCTCCGCGATGCGCTCCTTGCCCAGGACTTCATGGAGCTCGATCCCTCGGGTCGACAGGAGTTCTGTGCCGCTGCTGGCATGGCCGCCAATGGCGAGTACCTCATCCTTCTGGACATGTATCGAAAGGACGTCTCCGTCTTCATCGAGCAGACGTCCGTGGCGACGTCGGAGGGATCCCTGACATCGCTGGCCAAGTACCCGCCCGTCTGCGTTGTCGAGCGAGGCGACTCGCGAGTGGCCTGTGATCCCGACAGCCTGGACTTGGTTCTCAGCCTGATTGCTGAGTAGTCATGGCTTGGGGAGTAACGGCCAACATCACCCCCGAGTCGGGGATCTACGTCAGTGGTCATCAGGCGTACAACGCCATTGCCAGCGTGCTCGCGACTCACGCAGGATGGGAAGCCGTCGACTCGTTCTCCACGGGTGCAAACACCATCCATGTGTGGAAGAACCTCGCGTCGGTGTCGGGGCTTCCCCTTGACTGGTACATGTCGTTCTACCACGACAACGCGTACGGCGTTCTCCTCTATGGCGTCATGCATGAGAAGTACACCGTGGGCACGCGCACTGCCGAGTGGTACATGCCGCCGTCAGGAGTCTCTTTCACTCCGGTCTACGACTCCACTACGCAGATGTGGCATTGCGGAGCATTGAGCGTGTTCGGCGGCACGCAGGGGACTCCTGCCGTGGGGTGGCGTTTGATGAACACCCTCTCCACGAATCTGATGACCGTCCAGACCCTGGTTACCAACGACAGCATCGTCTACGGCATCTCGGGGTCGGCCATCAATCAGTGGGGGACCATCGGGAAGTACGACTCCTGGGTCAACAGGGTTCCCGATCCCATGCCCTTGGCATTCGTCGCAAAGGCATCGAATGACTCCTACAGCGATCAGCCGGTCTTCTCGAACGCTCCTGGTGCCAGTGCGGTAGCGAGTGCGTACTGGATGGACTATCCCACGTCGCAGTACCACTCGCCGATGCTCAGGCAGATCCCCGACAACTTCGGAACCCTTGGCACGGTCGTACCCGGAGCTGAACTGGACAACTTCCTCTACGGGGTCGTCATGTCCCGTCTCCTTGTTGAGGATTACGGCGGTACCACTGCGGCATCCAGTCAGAAGTGGTGGCGGGGGCTCTTCAGAAACATCTATGCGCCCTACACGCAGCGCACCTACTCCATCGGGACGACGCTGCTGCTGGGTGGTCGAACCTTCGCGCTTCTCGCTACGACCAATCTTCCGCTCTGGGTCGACACGGAGGCGACATGACGTGGGCCACGGCAACACTGATCGGTCCCCCGACGACTAACTACGTCACGTCCGAAGCCATGTACGCCCAGGTTGCGGCAGCGCTCCTTGCGCACCCCTCAGGGGCGTGGTCGCTGGAGTGGTCGCGCGATGTGACCCCCTTCGTGCGCATCTGGAAGTGCGCAGCGGCGTACTCGGGTCTGACGGCCGACTTCTACGTGTCATTCGCGTGGAGAACAGCCGCTCCCAGTGAGTTGGTCGTCAATGTCGCAGAGACGTGGAATTCTGGAACGACAGTCCTGTGGCCGGTCCCCTGGCTGAATTACAGTGGCCTGAATAACGTCGTGGCCAATCTGCCGTACGGGCAATTGGGTCAATCTGGATCTGGGAACAATTCTTACAATGTCGTCTCGGCAGTCCCGACTGGGTACTCCCTCAATGGAGGCACGAACTCATCTGCATGGATGGGAATTGGCGTTGCCCGTGATGGCGTGTGCATCGCTATCTCCGACACGATCAATGACACCGCGCCTGATCGCGTGTACGTCGGAGCCTTCGACTCGTTTGTCGCAGGGCCGAATCTTGTGGAGTTCCCGATCTGGATGCGCGTCAGTTCCGCCTCCGGGAACACGTGTCGTTACCCGATCTACAACACGTCGTACACCGATACGCTTCAATATGTTTCCGTCGCCAACTTCATCAAGACGGGCATGTCTGGGACTCTGGGTAACCCCGCCACAGAATGGAACCTGACTGGCCCCATCGCCTATCGCGAGTACCTCTACCACTCCGGCGCTACTTTGCAGAACAATCGCGGAAAAATCCGAGGGCTTGCCAAGTACATGCTCAACATCACGCAGACGGGAAGCTTCTACCTCAACGACCGAGTCACCATAGGCGAGAAGGAGTTCGCCTGGACTGGTGCCTGGTGGTGGGATACGACGGTCTAGATGGACATGGGCACAGCAACCATTGCGGGGACCTCATCGGCGGGGGCCTTCCCCCGACGACTGGTGCACGCTCAGGTTGTCAATGCGGAGATTTCTGGGTACTACCTACTTTCTGGCGACCCTCAGACCGCGCTCACTGATTACGCCATCGGGTACACCGACCACAGTCTCAACGATCCGTTCCGCTACACCGCCGATGCCGTCTACTGCGGGCCCTACTAGGAGGCATCATGGGATTCCTGTCTGACGCATACGCGAACACGATGCTCGACACGGCCTTCGCGGGGACGGTCTACATCGCCCTGTCCACGACCACGCCCACCAACACGGGAACGAACGTCACGGAGCCCTCAGGCAACAACTACTCGCGCGTGGCCATCCTGACGAGCTACTGGGCCGCAGCCGCATCACGTTCCAAGTCGAATTCGGCGGCTGTCGTTTTCCCCGAGGCGAGTGGATCGTGGGGAACGGTCACGCACTTCGCTCTCTACTCAGCGGCTACCGGCGGCACGTTCCTCGGATGGTCGGCACTGACGAACTCGCGCAGCGTCACTGCCGGGCTCTCGCCCGTGTTCGCCGTTGGGGCGCTTGTCGTGACCATTCCGGGGACATGATGTGGCGACCTATCTCGAATACCGACAGGCGGTCATAGATACAGCGCCGTGGATCTACTGGCCCCTTGGCGAAGGCTCGGGCGGCACTGCTCAGGACTACTCGGGGAATGGAAGAAACGGCGCTGAGCCAGTTGCTGGGAACACGGCGTGGGGCTATCAGACGTCTGGTGGGTTCGGCCCTCGATACGCGATCGTGACGGGTGGCCTCGTTGGGCCGACATTCACGGGAACCGTCCCACTCCTCAGCGGTGCTTTCTCGGTCATGGGCATCTATCGCCCCCCGGCGCTTGCAAACTACGGTCCCGGTATCGGGTCATCCGCCGGGTGGACGGGGTTCGTCGGGCACTCGTCGTCCACGGGGCAGGGATACTTCGGCACCAACATCAGCAGTCGCTTCAGCCCAACAGGCTTCTTTGCCGCCAACACATGGACCCACTGGATCTTCACCCAGGAAACGAATGGGTCGTCGATCCTGTATCGCAACGGAGTCCAGAATGGCGCGACGACAACGCTGACGCGGCCCACGGTCAATCCTTCCGACTGGTACATCTTCTCCAACTCGACGGGCGTGGCTCACATCCAGCACATGGCTGTGTGGAATCGCGTCCTCACCCCTGCGGAGGCTCTAGCCCTGGGGTCGGCGAGCGTCACTTGGACTGAAACTCTTCTTGCCGGGTCGATCTCCCAGTCGTTCCTGACCTCGGGCGACGAGACCAACATCAGCCGATCCGTACTGGCCAGCTCTTCCCTGTCGCAGCCCTTCACCACCAGCGGGGTGCTCAACCCCAAGGAATCGAGCGTTGATTTCATCGGCGGGGCGAGTCTTCGCGCACTGGGAACAATCCTTGCCGCAGCGGCAAGCATGTATGGAACGTCGGATGGCAAGACCACGACGACCGCGCGTCTCGATGTCGACATGCAGGGCACCAGCGCGGGAACTTCCGGCGTCGCGCCGCTGACGCTCTTCAATGCGATCGAGCCGTTCACCGCATCTCCGCATGGAGTGTCAAGTACCACGGGCTTGATGGGCAACAACTTCTATCCCTTTGGAAGCCCATCTGGACATTCGTCGGCATCTGGCATCCTGTCGTATCCGCGCGCGATCTTCCCCACCGATACGGGGTTGCCCGTCAGCGGCCTCACGCATCACGCCAACGATCTCTCGGATATCGACTACGCCACAACGGGGCCCGACCTTCTCACGAGGTTCTTCACCAACGACGTAACGCTCAGCACGTTCCCCTGCGTGGCAGGCGTGCAGGAACTCGTCGGCTCATCGGCAGGCACATCGGGAGCGACGGCATCCTTCAATGACTCCATCGTGAGCCTGGATGCTGCGTCCCACGGAACTTCGAGCACCTATCTGTATTCGATCGAGTTGATCGTCGGGCTTGCTTCGATCAGTCAGGCGTGGGGCACGTCATCGGTCACGCCACCCGTGATGAGGGTTACCCACACACTTGAGGGAGCCAGCGGCGGTACGAGCGGAGCGGGTGCCACGACCCTGACCCCGACATGGTTCCTCAATGCGGGGTCGCCAAGTGGATCATCGTCTGTTTCGGCCACGATCCTGAGGAGCAACCTCAGGTCGAGCGTCGGAGGTGGCTCGCAGGTTGGTGGGCGACTGGTGGTGCCCTCGCTTCGTGCATCCATCGCCGGTGGAACCCAGATCGCCGCCTCCCTGCCCACCGCCTTCCTCCTCAGGGGATCGATCGCAGGCTCCGCTCACCTCAACGCGCTCTTTGGGAAGGTGCGAGTCCTCGCCGGGACGGCGATTACGGGCGTGGGCGCGGTGGCGAATGCCGATCTTGGGCGTCACATGCTCCCGCCCACCCCCATTCGTGGCATCTCCAGCCTGTCGGCCCGTCTGGAGTACATCGGCTCGCAGAGGTTCCGCGCAGACCTCACGGCAACATCGAGCGTCACGGCGCGCCTACGCGAGGCCGTTGCCCTTCGGACAGCCGGGCCCGTGGGCACGAGCTCGATGATCGGCCACGAACGCATCTATCCAGAGGATTTCGACACACGTCCGATTGTTGCTGGCTCGTCCGTCAGTTCACCCCTGATCGGCAAGTTGCGTGGCTTCGTCGCTCGACCGGTCGGCAGTTCGTCGATCGCTCCCGTGAAGATCAAGACGCACTGGGCCTTCCATGCGAACCCCGTGGGTGGCACGTGGATCTCGGCCAAGCTCAGGTACGGCGTTGGCGGGGACATCCTGGGGTCGTCGGAGGTCTCTGGCATCACGGCTGTCCCCCTGCGCGGCACGGGCATCGGTGGTGGCTCGTCGGTCGCGGCCAGCCTCCTGTGGGCCCACTGGTCGGGGACGCCTGCGATCGGAGTCTCGTCGGTCGGCACCTACCAGAACTGGGGCGCTCCGCTCTACTGGGCTTACGGCGTCAAGATGCGCATGATCATGCCCCACTTCGGGACAGGAACGGCAATAGGCGTGACGGTCTTCCCCTCCGTCGATCTGGAGACCTACGCCCGAGGCGATCTTCGCTGGGCGCGCCCCGCAGGCTCCAGCGTGGCCTCAGGGGCGCTCGACATCACCCGTGCGGCCTACGCGGAGATGTACCTCTACGCCACCGTCCAGAAGGCCCTGAGCCGCCAAATGGCTGGTTGGATCACCTTCATCAATGACCCAGATCCGCCGATAGTCAACCCACCGGGAACTGAAGTCGATGATGATGTTGAACCAGTGGTCAAGCAGGAAGTGCACTTCGTCTAGGACGGGAACATGGCAGAGACACCGAACTATGGCTTGACGCGCATTGGGGCCGATGACGCCCTGTCCAAGAACGGGTATGCCGCTCTCGATGGCGACCGGATCACGTTGGACAACCTCCTGCACGCCCTGGAGTACCACAACCACGACGCGAGCGTGAGGCTTGAGGGACCGCTCTCCTTGCCTGCGCTGTCCACGACGACGACAGGTGGCATCCTCCCTGCCGCGACGACCTACTACTACAAGGTCTCTCTCGTGGATCGCTGGGGACTGGAAACAGCCGCCAGTTCAGAAGTGTCGATCACGACCCCGGCAGCCGTGTCCGTGGGGACCGCCCCCGCTCTCAACGTCTATGACACCGCAGGGTCGATGTCGGCGGGCCAGTATTCCTACGTCTACACCTTCGAGACCTCAGACGGTGGCGAGACGACCGCCAGTCCCGCGTCAGCCATCAGGATCACCACGGGAACGACCAACTGGGTCAAGCTCACGCTGCCGACTTTCCCGGCCACGGTCGTGGCAGCGAACATCTACCGCTCCAAGCCGGGGCAGAGTCAGTATTACCTCATCGGGGACACCATCACCGACGAGTTCGATGACACCGGGATCGCCGAGAACTACACGATCACGCCCCCCACGTCGAACACCACAGCATCGACCAACTCCATCGCCATCTCGCTGGAGGCGTGGACTGCTGGTGAGTTCGATGGTGTGGCGGCATGGCGCATCTACCGCGCCACATCAGCGGGGGCCTACGCCGATCGCAATCTCGTTCATCACGTCGTGGAAACCGTGAGCGATACGGACTCCACGCTCGTCAAGTCATGGATCGACACGGGCGAGACCCTCATGCAGGGGATTCCTCGTCTCATCTCCGCGACGACCTCGGGTGGCGCGGTCATCGATCTGTCCTCCATCGAGGGATCGCTCCCGCTGGACTCCATCCCACGTGGCGCGCGATGCCTGACGTTCGGCGGCCCTTTGAGCGGGGTTGTTTTCGATGGATCGTCGGGGTTCCCCAAGATCCATCTGCCCTACAACGTGAACCCGGTGTCATTCTCGCTGTCGGCCACCGGGGTATCTGGACGCACGTCCGATCACATCAATGTGTCGCTTGACAGCAGCACGGGGGGAACGAGTCTCGCGGTCCACGTCGACAACGACTCCGGCGCGTACATCACCACATGGCCGCTCGTTGCCACGCACACGATTCAGGCAGAGACCGCCGATCGCTCGGGGAACAGCGTGCTCGCCCTTGCCGATGCCTCGGCATCCTCAGGCATGGCCGTCGAGCTCAACGCGATGGGCGAGTACATCCAGGAGTCGATGACCCTGGAGCCAGGAGTGTGGACGCCCTCGATCCGCTGTCGCTTCACGGGCACGGCAGGCAGCGACCTTCGGCTCTCGGCCTACCTCGCCTCAGCCCCCACGGTCGAGGTCGCCTACGTCCTGTTCCAGGCGGGGACGACGGCATCGGCCACGACCTACTCGGTCGTCACGCCAGCCCTGTCGCTCACAGTGGCGACGACGGCCTCCTACATCTTCAGGATCAAGAAGGAGGGGGCGAGTGCCACGGCGCACATCATCGACTACTTCACGATCCTGACGAGCGTCCCAACCTTGCAGGCCGGTGAACTCAGCATCAGCCACCCAGCTCCATCAGGCGGATCGATGGGGACGTACCACCAGTACACCCTCTGGTTCTAGCCCATGGATGCACTGACGACCGCATCCGAGAACGCCCTGATGGGCGCGCTCCTCGGCACGTCCTACGCGGCTACTCCTCCGCTCATGTGTGCTCTGGTCACGGAGATGGGCACGGATGCCATGCCCGGCACGGAGGTCACGGGTGGCGGCTATGCCCGCATGGCGCTGGACCCCACGGCCGTCTCGGACGGATACGTGTTCAATTCCTCCGCTGTCACATTCTCGGCCATGCCGACATGCACCGTCGTCGGGATGGAGATCTGGGACAGCGCTTCGCATCGTCTATGGCACGGTCGCATTCCCACGACACCGCTCAGCGACCAGGAAGCGCTCACCTTCCCCACGGGATCGATCATGGTCCATCTCGGTGGGCTCCCGGATCCGCGCACCGTCACGGTGAGCACGCACACGCTCGACGACTTGCAGACATGGGGCGGCACAGTCGCCCTTGGACGCACGTTCAAGATCATCAGGGTCGAGTGCAGCCATCCGTGCCGGGTTCGCGTCTACAGCACCCTCGCTCAGCAGTCGGCTGACTACAACCGCCCTATCGGGACACTCCCCGCAGGGGATCACGGACTGATCTTCGAGTACGTCGCCGACGCGACACACTTGTCGGCCGACCTCAGCCCGCAGGCAGAAGGGTCCAACCTCGAACAGTCGTCCGTGCCGGACATTGCGACGTACATCCAAAATCGCTCTGGTGGCAACGTCGACGTCTCCGTCACCTTCACCTACCTGAAGCTGGAGGTGTGAGGTGACCACCTCTCAGTGGACTGGCGTCAACCAGATGACCAACTTCACGGACGCGTCATTCCGGGCCTTCTACCAGGAGATCATGACGGGGTTCCAGAACCTCGGGGTCACCAAGACCACCGATACGGGGCAGGTCGACTTTGCCACTGTCCTGAAGCCGACCGTGGCCAACACCTACACCGGTTATGAGATCCGCAAGTTCTCGGACTCCATCACCGGCAAGGACATCTATCTGAAATTCGAGTTCGGCTGTGCGGCTTCTACCGCCAACACCAGTTGCCGCATGACGGTCGGGTTCGCGACGAATGGTGCAGGGACGATCACGGGGCAGTATCTGCAAGGCATCATCATCCAGTCGACAGCAGGCAACGTTGGCTCCCCCGTGTACTCGATGTGCAAGACCAACGGCATCCTCTGGTTCACGGCAGTAGGACAGACGGGAACGGACGGCGCGTTCATCCTTGAACGCCGCTCCAACCAGTCCACAGGGGCTCCCCTGGACAGTTATGACCTACGTCTGGGGACGTTCACGTCAGCGAACAACCTGAGTTACCAGTGCCTCAACTACAACACGGCGGTCACTCGCACGGCGACCCTGTTCCAGGCGGCAAATCTGCTGTGGGCGGGACAGGGCTCGGGTCTCACGGGTGGCGATGTGGTTGTCGGCCAGACGTATTCATGCTTTCCCGAGATCGAGCGCAGTGACTCGCACCTGTACTACCGCTCTGGAGAGCTCACCGCCAACTCCACGACGACAGCCACGGTGTTCACTTCACGCACCTACATGGCCACCAACCAGCGCTGGCACGCAAGTGCACAGTTGAACGCCATGTTCATGGGGGTGTGGGAATGACGACGTTTTCGGCTGGGTATGTGACGGCGAACAGTTTCAACAACGCTTCCACTGCGAATTTCCGTGCGTGGGGCAAGGCAGTCAGCGACGCCATGACAGCCGTGGGGCTGACCAAGACGTCTGACACGGGACAGATCGACTGGTCGACCGTGAACCTCCCCGCCGCCAGCGCCTATGGCGGCTACGAAATCCGACGCATGTCTGATGCGCTCGACACGACCTATCCCATGTTCATCAAGTTCGAGTTCGGCACCGTCACCACAGGAGCACGTTGGGTCATTCGCATCACGGTGAGCAGCGGAACCGATGGCGCAGGGAACCCCACGGGGATATTGATGTCCCCCTTCCCCATCGGCACGAACGCTCAGATGTCGGCAGCGAATACGACGCTCATGATGTGTCGGACACAGGGGGTCTGGTGGATGGCGGTCATCCCCAGCGCTTCGGATTGCATTTTCCTTGCGGCTATCACGCGATCGCAGAATGCCGCAGGGGTCTATGGCGAGGACTTCACGATGCTCGCGGCGAATTCGAGTAGTTGGATAACGGTTGCCCCTACTGCCTTGTCCGTTGATCGCAGCGCGGTGGTGTCGCGATCGAGCACGACAGACTTCTTCTTCCTTCCGTGGTACGGATCTGCGTCAGCCACGGCAACAACGCGACTCATCACCGCCCCTGTGTTCTGCTACCCACAACTCGCCGCAAGCGAGATGGCGGTTCTCTTCCGAACCGGCGAGTACACGCCGTACACGACGTTCACTGCTGCGCCCGTTGCGGGGAGAAGTCATACCTACTTCGCCACTCCCCTGTCCTCCACAAGCCCTGCTGGCAACTACGCGTTTATCTGGGAGTGACATGGTTGCCTACCTTCTACCCGCGCCCATCAGCCAACCGGCTCCTGCCGTACAGGTGCTTGGTGCAAATATCGACAACCGTCAGGTCTACTACCCGAGCAATGCCGCAACTATCGGGCAGGTCTGGCCCGAGTACCTGGAGCCGACGCCATGACCACCTTCACTGCTGTCACCACCATTACTGATTGGACCAGCATCACGACGGCAGCCTTCCGCACCTGGGGAAAACAGTTTTCAGATGCGCTCACCGCCGTTGGTCTCGCCAAGACAAGCGACACGGGGCAGATCGACTGGACCACTGTGACGGGCCCAACGATCAACACCTACGCGGGGTATGAAATCCGACGTCTGTCGGATTCGATTGATAGCACCTACCCGATCTTTCTCAAGATTGAGTACGGGGCGGGGGCCAGCACGTCGTACTGCGCCATGCGGATAAGTGTCGGTCATGCAAGTGACGGAGCGGGAAACCTGACTGGATGGCTTGCGGCGAATGGCGTAATAGTCCACGGCGGCACGGGCTCCCCGAGTGGTACGGGACAGTTGTCCATGTGCCGAACGGAAGGAGACTTCTGGTTCTGCCACTTTGGACAGAGTAATCAAAATGGATTCTTTTCCATCGAGCGTCGAAAGAATCAGTCCACTGGAGCCGTTGCCAGCAGTGGCGACTATCGCATCTCGTTTTTGTGCGTGATCCAGGCGGTGCAGCACTACCACGTCACCAGGAGCACGGGGATCATCCGGTCGGAGAACACGGCGGCAACCTGCAATCTCGTGTGGGCCGCACTGGGATCAGGGCTTCCTGGTGGCGACGTTTACGTGTCCAACATGTATGGATGCTTCCCCGAGATCGAGGTGATGGACGGCGTTGTCCTCTACCGGGCCAATGAACTCGCGCAGTTCAGTTCCTACACGACGACCCTTCTCAAATCGCGCACCTATCGAGCCACGGGGTATCAGTTCACGGCAACTGCCAACCAGTACATCGCGGGGGTATGGGAATGACGACATCGATGGTTGGCTACGTGGTCAGCGATACCTTTGCGCACACCAGTGATGCGACTTTCCGCGCGTGGGGAAAGGGCATGTCCGACCAACTCACCGCCGTTGGTCTCGCCAAGACGGCAGACACGGGTCAGATCGACTGGGCTACCGTGGCGCGACCGACAACCAATACTTGGGGGTATGAGATCCGACGCATGTCGGATTCTCTCGACACCGCATCCCCCATCTTCATCAAGATCGAATACGGAACCGGCGGCGCGGTGACTCGCCCTGGGCTGCGCATCAGCACAGGAACGGGAAGCAATGGAGCGGGCACGCTCACAGGATTGCTGACGGGCCCTGCGGATCTTGCCCCCACATCTAACGTTTCCTACAACACAACCATTGCCATGTGCCGCGTAGATGGGGCCTTCTGGTGTTCGTGGATCACCGCGGTTAGCGGCTACGGCAACAACGTGTGGGCGATCTTCCGTCCTCAGGACTCCAGCGGCACTGTCACTGGCGAGGACTGGACTGTTGTCGTCGGCCTTTCGGGTACCTCGCACACCCTGACACTCACGGCATACTGCTGTGATCGATCGGCGTCAGTGGTGAGAAGCGGCACGGACTTCTACTCCGTCCCCTTTCCCGCGCGCCCCAGTGGATACGCCTTGGGCAGGGTGCTGACGCCCAGCATCTTCGCCTACCCAGCCCTGACGCTGTGTGACGGAATGCTCCAGGCTCGGTCTACCGCAGGCCCCGAGTACACCCACTACCAGAGCTTCTCCGCGACAGTGTTTCCCGGAAAGCCGCGAACATATCTGCACACGCCACACAACAACAGCACGTGGTTCTGCTGGATCTGGGAGTAGCGATGGCCGCCCTGCAACTCCCCTCCGCGATTATCGCGTCGATCAACCAACCTACGCGCCTCGCTATAGCAGTGGTGGGGCAATTTCAGTGCAGCAACCTTCCCTTGGCCCACATCGTCAACGACGATCGCTATCACTACCCCGAGGACAGCCCCCTCGTCGGCCAGCAGTGGCCGATCTGGACGCCCATCCAGTTGTAGTCGTGATACCTGCGGTCGAGTGGGTCGATCTTCTTGTGTCGGCGAACGTCCGGCGTAGGAGGAAACATGGACACCAATCTCGTCATGTGGGGCCTAGTCGTGGGGTTCTTTATGCCCATCCTGATCTCGGTCGTGCAGCAGCCGTCCTGGAGCCAGCCGGTTCGATCGATCATCATGTTCATCGCCAGCGCCATCGCAGGCTTCGGCACGGCGTGGTTCGAGGGGAAGCTGAACGGCGTGGACATCACGACGGCTGTCCTGATCGTCATGGTCACGACCATCGCCACCTACAAGGGATTCTGGCAGCCCAACGGCGTGTCCCCGAAGGTCGAAATCGCGACCTCGCCGAAGAAGTGATCCGTTGAAGAATCGCTCGCCCCGCTGCAAGTACCGCGACGCACCCGTCATCATCGGCGAGGGAAATCTCGCCACCGTGGTCTTCCGCAGCACCTGTTCGTGTGGTTGGGTATCCGAGTCCCCGCAGCGTGATGACGCGCTGCGGGAGATCGAGTGGCAGCAGCACAAGGCCCATGAAGGCTGACCCGTGGCGCTGTCAGGAGTGTGCGCGCACGTTCGTCGTACCGACGCTCGCGCGTGACTGTGAGGCCAAGCACGAGGAGGCACTCTATGAGTTGGAACCAGTTCGGGACTTTCCTGTGGGGCGTGCTCGCGGTGCTGCTTGATCCTCTGCGCCGAGTCCTGACGCGCGTCTGATTTCCCTGCGCTACCAACGGTTCAGGGCGAAGGTCCCGTGTCAGACCAGCCTTCTAGCCTGACCTCGACGAAGACACGCCGAAAAACCGAACACCACGCCCCGCATGTCTGCCGGGCGTGATAGAACAGCAACCCCAACGATCGATCGGAACGACATGGACACTCTGACGGCGACCCCGTTCCTCGTCAGGCAGTCCGATCTCAAAACATGGTCGAAGTGCCCGTTGATGTATCGCTACCAGAAGGTCGACAAGCTCGCGCGCACGCAGTCGGGCTCCCTGACCTTCGGCACGATCATCCACGCGTGCGTGCTCTACATGGAGACCTCCGAGGACGTCGAGGGCGCGGTCTCCATGTTCCAGGAGATGTGGGCCAGCCCCGAGTCCTTCGATGAGCAGTTGGAGCAGAACGGCCAGTCGCTCAAGGTCGACTACTACGTGAAGGGCACCAACTTCAAGAAGTACGCGGCTGAGGGTGAGCGCATCCTGAGGTCGTGGTGGGGGCTGATCCAGTGGGAGTCCGATCACGTGCTGGCGCGCGAGTACCAGTTCACCGTACCCATCGGAAATGGACACCTGTTCACAGGCACGATCGACAAGTTGGCCCTGAGGTACATGCCCAAGGTTCCAGGTCGGCGCGTCGTGCTCGTGTCGGACTACAAGACCACCCGCAAGGAGCCGACGTACGACTGGCTCAACGATGACCTCCAGTTCACGGCCTACTCCTACGCCACTACGCAGCCCGAATTCTGGGCAGGCATTACAAATGGCGAGGCCCTGTACGAGGAGTTGATGGATGTCCCCCGGTGGGGGGAGTGGGTTCAACTCATGGGGCCCAAGCGCAAGGACGCTGGTGAGCGTCTTGCACACCACTACAACCGCCTGACCATCGCTGTGGACGAGTTGGCGAGGTCGGTGGAGGCGGGGATCTTCGTCCCCAATATCAGCGGCGAGTCATGCCTCTACTGTGACTTCCGCGACCGGTGTGGGCTTCCCGAGATTCCCACGGACTGACTGACCGACAACTAACAAGCAGGAATTGGAGCAGAGGCATGGATTTCAAGAGGACCGGGAACGCAGATTTCCCCGACCGGCTGAAGGTGCTGGTCAGTGGCAGTCCGAAATCGGGCAAGACGACCCTGCTGGGAACCGTGCCCAACATCGTCATCGCTGACACGGAGCCGTTCGCCAACAACCTCCAGTCGGTGGCCGACAAGAACATCCCCTACGTCACCATCACGGCGCTGGAGGACCTCAAGAGTCTCCTGATCGTGCTGGGCGACGAGCACATGCGCGCCAAGGCCGCGAGCGAGTTGGGGATGCCGAGCATCGACGCCGTGGCGATCGACACGCTCGACACCCTCCAGCAGATCATGAAGGCCGAGCGCATGAAGGACCAGCGTCAGACGCAGTTCCTGCGCGACGACTGGGGCTGGCTCAAGGAGGAGATGACCTCCATCCTCAGGGCGTTCACCACGCTGCCGCTCCATGTGTTCTTCGTCGTGCACACCAAGACGCAGGAGATCGGTCGCGGCGACGACATTCGGACGGTCGTTCTTCCCGGTCTCCAGGGCTCCATCGCGGAGGACATCGCGGGGATGGTGGGCTACTCGCTGCTCGCCTTCCGCAAGCAGGAGATCCGCGCTGACGGCAGCCCGTTCACCAAATACTGGCTTCGTGCGGAGGGCGACGAGACCTATGCGTTCCTGGGCAACCGAGCTGCGGGCAGGCTCCCGGACGTCATCGAGCCGAGTTTCGCGGCCATCTATGAGGCAGCGATGGCTGGAGTTGGGGAACGGACGTCCGTCGAAAATACTCCATCGGTTTCTCTGGCTTCCGTTGTCATGGGATCGGGCAAGACTGGAGAGGCAGCGGCTGCGAAGCCAGCCGTCCCCGCAGCCGACGAGCCCGTCAACGCAGCGGCCCTGACGCACACCAAGAAGGTCTACGACGCGATCGGTGTCACGTTCCCCGAGGACATCATCAAGGGCCTGACGATGGGGCAGGCGCGCGAGTTGGTCAAGATGTGGCAGGCGTGCCAGCAGGACGAGGCCGAGGGCAAGCTCAGCGAGGGCATGACCGCTGCCACCACCATGCAGGACTATCTCGTGGCGATGGGATGGGTGGCCGAAGAGTCGGTGGATGAGGTTCTGGACGAGCGTCCGAAGAAGCTGGACATCACGGGCAATGTGGACTCCGTACTGGCGTTCGTCCAAGATGACGCATCGAAGGCGCAGATGGCTTACGATGCCGAAACCAAGCGCTCATCCCCCCGCTCCACGCTGCTCGCAGCGCTGATCGAGCGAGGCGCGAAGGTTCCCGTTGTCAACGAGGCCGCAGAGGCTCTCGATGACGGGATGACCGATGAGCCCGTTGCGGCTCCTGAGGTCGAAGAGAAGAAGGCCACCGTCATGGAGGCCGCAGTTGCGACTGCCGAGGAGGTTCTCGGCGCGACCGTCATCGACACCATGAACGCTGATGCCGATGGCGAAAAGATCGAACCGTGCGAAGAGTGTGGCGGGGAGATCGACGACGTAGACATCGCCGTCCTGAGCCGCACGCGGTTCAAGCGGTGGCTTTGCGTGAACGACTACATCAAGCAGACCAAGGCACCAGCGCAGGCGTAAAGCAACGCGCATCTAGAAGAGGACAAGACGCACATGGCAAAGATCACGATGACCGAGGCACCGGAGTTCGTCGTATTCCCGGCGAACAGCATCCTCCTGCTCAAGGTGGATGACGTACAGGTGCGCGAAGTGCAGGGCAAGAAGGGCACCTGGGAGAAGTTGGAGTTCACCTTCATCATCAAGGGTGTGCAGGACATGGGTGACGGCAGCGACGTCAGCAACGGCGAAGCAGCCATTGGCAGCAAGATTTGGGGTGGGTGCGGGGCGACCCTGACCGACAACCCCGAGAACAAGTTGCGCCAGTGGACCGAGGCCATTCTCGGCATGGAGCTCAGCGTCGGGTTCGAGTTGGACACCGACCTGCTCATCGGCCGCGAGTGCCGGGGCATCACCAGCATCTACCAGAAGAAGACGGGTTTCGACGGGCATCAGATCGACGCCCTTCTGCCTAAGGGTGGGGCAACACCCAAGCCTGCGGAGGCATCCGTGGGTGTGGCGGAACTGAAGGCTGCAACGGTCGCTGCTGACCCGTGGCAGACGGACGAGCCGCCGTTCTAGACCGGAAACGAGAATGCCCCCCGTTGCTTCGGGGGGCATTCTCACCACATGACTAACTGGCCTTACTGTCGCTAAGGGAGATCTTGATGGCTCGACTGACTCTTGTCAAGTCAAACGTCCGTGCAAATACGCTTGTCCCGTCCTCTTCGTCCTCTACGTCCCATCGGGCGTCTAAGACGGAGGGTGAGGCTGTCAGGCGGTTGCTGGAGGACCAGGGCTATCGAATGAAGCGGCTGGTCAAGACCAGCAACCAGATGGAGTTCGACTGCCCGTTCCATGAGGGCGTCGGCAACGGCAAGAAGACGGCCGTCAACTTCTACGTCAACGCCGAGTCGGGGCTCTATACGTGCCATGCGGCGTCGTGTGGCGAACGCGGGAATCTTCAATCACTGGAACGGTATTTCGGCGTTGAGCAGGACACCACCTACGTCAGTGCGATCCAGACGCGCGAGGACAAGCTCCGCGTCTACGAGAAGGCGCTGCTCGATGACAAGCGGTTGCGTGCCCCGTTCTATCGGCAGGGTCTGACCGACGCCACGATCGAGCGCTTTCGGCTGGGCTACGACGCCGAGTGGCACCACGACGCGACTGGCAAGAAGGGCCGCTACGTCATCCCGTATCTGGAGGGCCGCAGGCCGGTGCTCTTCCGGTACTACCAGCCGGGCGAGACCGCGTTCAAGTACACGTGGGAGGACGGCACCGAGGCCACCCTGTTCAACGGGCAGGACGCCATCGGCGACAAGAACGGTCTGGTCGTGCTCTGCGAGGGCGAGATCAAGGCGATGGTCGTGGTGCAGATGGGCTACGCCGCCGTGGCCGTTCCAGGAGCCTCGATGTGGAAGCCTGAGTGGCAGGGGAAGTTCACCCACGCGAAATCGATAGCCATCTGTTTCGACAACGACAACCCCGCCTTCCACATCTACGACCGCGCCGACACCGGCCGGAAGTGCCAGAAGTGCTCCGGTGCAGGGCTGGATGCGTGCACGGGCCACAACCCCGGACAGGACGCGGCGATGCTCCGGCTGGAGTCGCTGGGCTGGAGAGCCAAGAACATCCTCCTGCCGCTCCCCAACGCGGAGACGCGCAAGACGGACATCAACGAGTATTTCGTGCGGGACGCGTTCACCGCTGACGACTTCGCGGAGTTGCTCACGGGCAAGAAGGCCGCGCCGTTCAAGGTTCAGACGCTCGGCGAAATCTACGAGACGCCTCCCGAGGAGGCGCAGTTCCTCGTCGAGAACGGCATCCTGCCAGCGGGTGGGCGATTGCTCATCGCAGGGGCACCGAAGGTCGGGAAGAGCCTATTAGTGGATCACTTGGCGCTTTCGCTGGCCGCAGGCATCCCGTTCTTGAAGCAAGGCGGGTTTAGTGGGTTCAAGGTCGATCAT
>Ga0213919_1000271_pt1 | contig 24868 bp, 23 predicted proteins | sample McNCre317MG_FD_161056 | JGI IMG/M metagenome (GOLD analysis project Ga0213919, IMG submission 161056) | Freshwater microbial communities from McNutts Creek, Athens, Georgia, United States - 3-17 MG | ecosystem: Environmental > Aquatic > Freshwater > Creek | place: USA: Georgia | collected... | reverse complement strand
ACTGGACGTGGTCGAAGGCTTCGAGCGCAGCGATCCGAGCTTTCACGACCCGCATTGCGTGCGGCTTGCCCCGTCCCGGCCGGACCGCCTGTACCAGCAGAACCACTGCGGCATCTACCGCCTCGACCGGCCCGCGCAGCAATGGGTGAATATCGGCCGCAACATGCCGGCCGAAGTCGGCGCGATCGGCTTTCCGATGGTCGTCCATCCCCGCGACGCCGACACCGCCTGGGTTTTCCCGATGGACGGAACCAGCGTATGGCCGCGCACCAGCCCGGGCGGGCGGCCGGCGGCCTACGTGACCCGCGACGCCGGCGCCAGCTGGCAACGCCAGGACGCCGGCCTGCCGGCCAGCCAGGCGTGGTGGACGGTCAAGCGCCAGGCGATGTGCGCGGACAGCCATGATCCGGTCGGCCTCTACGTCGGCACCACCAGCGGGGAATTGTGGATGGGTCGCGACGAAGGTGGACAATGGGCATGCATTGCCCGCCATCTGCCGGAAATCTATGCGCTGGACGTCGCCACGCTGGCCTGAACGCACCGTGAAAGCCCTGATCCCCAGCGCACTGCGCAGCTACACGGAGAGCACTCATGCCGAAATCGGCGGTGCGACCCTCGCCGACGCGCTGGCCGACCTGGACCGGCAATACCCCGGCATCCGCTTCCGGATGATCGACGAACAGAACCGCATCCGTCCCCACATCCGCTTCTTCATCGATGGCGCCCAGGTCGTCGACCTCGCCCGGCCCCTTGATGGCGTCGACGAACTGGTGATCGCCCAGGCCCTCAGTGGAGGCTGAGCGGCAGCTGCGCGGCAACTGTGGAGCGCCCGCATCGGCGCCCAGCTGCGGCCTACTCCGCCCCGAGGCTGCCCGGCACGACGGTATGCACCCCCGGCGCCCGCAGGCGGACCTGCATCGAAAGCTCCGTCCCCGCCTTCAGTGCGTCGAGCTTTGCCCGGTCCTCCGGCCCCACCCGCAGCGTCAGCAACTCACCCGCCGTGGCACGGATCAGGCTGGGCAGCGCCTCTCCGGCCGAGGCATCCCTGACTTCGACGGTGAGCTGCAGCCAGCCCGGCCGCGCCGGGTCTGTGGCGCATTCAAGCAGGCGTGCTTTCAGCAGCGTGAGGTTTTCGATGACTTCCACGACGGCGTCCTCCGGCAAGATGGATCACCAGCGCCTCGGCGACCGCCTCGGCCGATTCGCGGTCGAAGCAACTATACGCCGGCGACGGATTCACCTCGAAGCATACGTATTCGCCATCCGGACGGCGCTTGAGGTCGACGCCGGCCAGTTCCAGCCCCATGCCACGGGCCAGGTCCACGCAGCGCCGGGCGATGTCCGGCGGCAGCCGGTCGGGCTGCATCGCGGCGGCCTCACCTTCGCGGTCGGCGTAGCGGTAGTCGGTGGCGGCCGAATCGATGCGCGTGCAGAAGACCCGCTCGCCGACCACATGGACCCGGTAATTCACGCCCGGCACGAAGGCCTGGAACAGCGTCGGCAAGGCGCGGATCCGGTCCAGCTGCCGGTCATGGGCCGCCGTCAGCGTGGTGACGATGGAGCGCACGCCGCTCGCCGACTTGAACACCACGCGGCCGTGGCGGCGGCGAAAGGCGCGTACCGCATCCGGCTCATTGCTCAGCAGCGACGCCGGCGTGGCGAATCCGCCCCGGCGGATCCACTGCGCCTGCCAGGGCTTGGACGCATTCGACAGACCCGCGGCGAGGCGGTTGGCGACCCGCAGCGGCGCCACTTCGAGCCAGGCGTTGAGGGCATCGACGAAATAATGGTGATGGAGCACCCCCTGGGGATCGGTCGGCGCATCGCGTAGCTGGCTGGCCGGCACGACGCGGGTGTACGCGCCCGCACAACGGTTGAGGTCCAGCGACTCGGCGCCGGTCCACCAGCGCGCAAAAAACACGCCGCCGCGCACGCCCGCCTCGATGTCCTGGCCCGCCAGCTGGCGCTGGTCGATGACGCGGCAATCGACGCCCAGCCTGGCTGCGGCATCGATGACCATGACCAGCGGCGATTCGCTGGCGATGCCGCACACGAGGATCGTTCCAGCCCTCATCCCCGCTCCCCCTCCACCAGTCCTGCCAGCCACCCGGCGCAAGGCACGGCCAGCACCGCTGCCTCCAGTGACGGGCATGCATCCACATGAACCAGGCGCCACCCGCCGGAGCCGGACACGAAGTCCAGCCCGGCGCAGCGCAAACCCAGCGCAAGGACGAAGGCCGTGCAGCGTGCCGCCAGCCCGGCATCTTCAGTGCCGACGCAGCCCTCGCCGAACACCCACACCCTCAGCGCATCGCCGTCACCGCGCGGCGCGCGATACCAGCCGGCCAGGTCACATCCCCGTGGAAAGGCGCTGCCGCCGATGCGCGAGAGGCCGGTGCCGGCGCCGCCGCGCAGCGATGAGGCGACAATGAAATCATCCGTTTCGAGGCCATGGGCGACGGCCAGCACATGCCAGCCGAGGGGATGCTGCGACGGCGCCCAGGCGTGGCCGGTCTCCGGCGGATTGACCAGCGGCACTTCGAGCCCGTGCAGCCAGCTCGACAGCAGCGCGGCGAACTCGGCCACCGCGTAGTCCCGGTCATCCGTGGCGGCCCGGGCGAACTGCGGCGGCAGCACGCCGTCGAGCCGGTTCAGCACGACGCCGATCGTCCCTTCGTCGAGACAGCGGCCGGATGGCAGCACGACCCGCGTCGTGCCGCCATCCGGTGAATGATGCCAGCTGGCGAGCGCTAGTTCCGCCGCACCGACCCGCTGGCTGGGGCAAGCCCGGGCGTTCAGCGCCCGCCCGACAGCCAGGGCGGACGGGTCGTCCGCCTCGGCCAGGATCAGCACCCCACGCTCGCCCATCGGCGCGACACTGCGCTCAGCCGGCCGGACGATCGAGCAGGCGCTTCCCGTCCGCGGAGGACGGCGCTTCGTCGTCGTCCTCATCCCCCGCATAGGCGCTGCCGCTCAGGTCCGGTCGTAGCTCCCGTGAGATGAAGGGCTCGCTCGCCTGCCCGCCGAGCAGCAGCGCCTCGACGCGGGCGATGCGCGCCTCCAGCGAACCGAGCACGTCCGCGCCGAGGAAGCCGCCTCCCGGCCGGTCAGCCAGCTTGTTGTCGGCGAATTTCTCGCTCGTGCCCTTGTCGAACGCGGCGCTCTTGTCGATGGCCGGCTTTTCGGGCCGCTTCTCGACACCCTTGTCGCTGACCACGCTCTTCTCGCTGGCCAGGCTCTTTTCGCTCGCCACGGTCTTGTCCACCGCCGCTTCCTTCTTGGCCTTGGTGACCGTGCACTTGACCCGCAGGTTGGCGCTCATCACCGGCGCCGACGCGCCGATGCCAGTCACGGCAACGCAGGTGTTGGCCCCCGCATACGACTTCGAACTGGGGGTCGAGGTGTTGTTGAAGGTAGTGTTGTGGCTCGAACCCGGGTAGGGATCGCCGGCGTCACCGCGGTTGTGATCGAGCTCCATGTCACGATTGCCGTCGGCCTGCATCAACGCAACCTTGTAGTGGGCCTCGTTGGTGTTGCCGGCCACGCTGTCGTCGATATGCCAGATCAGCAGCCCCCCGGCCGGCAGCGACGCATCGAAGCCGGTCTTCTGGCGGTTCTCGACGAGGAAGTATTCGCTGCCCGCCGCACCGCTCTTCCACAGGCGGTAGATGCGGCCCGAGTCCTTCACGTCGGCGATGTTCTTGACGCCATTGGTGGTCACGTTGGTGACCGTGGCCCAGCCCTGGTTGGCCTTGCACCAGGCCGACGGGTGCACCGGCGTATTGCCGCCACCGCCCCAGCTGCCACCCGCCATCAGGCACCAGTTGCCGATGCCCTCCGAGGTGTAATCGGTGTCGTAGAGATCGGGAAAACCGAACAGCAGGTGACCCAACTCGTGGCAGCACACGCCGATCTTCGAATCCTCCGGCACCGTAAGGTAGGCGTAGATCTTGGTGCCGTCGATGTTCATCGCGCCACCGTCGAGCACCCACTTGTGGGACCAGATGTCGCCGGAGCTGCCGGTCACCTCGGCCCCCGGGCCGGCATGGACGACGATGAAGGCATCCACGTAGCCGTTGCCGTCATTGTCATAAGGCCCGAAATTGACGCTGGCGTTGGCCGCCAGTGCTGCATCCCGCGCCATCGTGCGGGCGTTCGGCAGCGCCGCGCCGGTGCCCGACGCCCCATGGGCATACTGCGCCAGGGTCTTGGGCATGCGGAAGGGGCCGACAACCTGGCCCTGGATATCGACCAGCCCGCGGGTCACGTCCGCATAGTATTCGCGCACGCTCTTGGTCGGGATCACCCCGGTCGAGAAGAACAGTTGCTCGAAATGGGCCTTGGTCTGGACCATCGCCTTGTCGGAGAAATCCACCAGCACGACGATCACCCGCACCACGCCACGCAGCGGCGCCCGCTCGGCCGCCGCACTGCGGATGCGGCTCGGCGAGGCGCCCAGCGGATATTCGTCGGGAGGAAAGATCGTGCCGTCGTTGAAACCGTCATGGCGCGGCTCCGACGCACGCAGTTGCAGCGAGGCCATGAAATCCTTGGCCTTGCCGCGAATGGCGTTCAGTTCCTTCTTCACCTTGTCGGCCAGGTCCGGATGCGGCGCAACCATGCAGCGCAGCCCATCCTCGCTCTCCCGGGCCTGCCGGTGGATATGACGCAAGTCCCGCGCCAGGGACCGATAACGATATTCGCTCATCACATCGCCCTCCATCTCGGGCCGCCGTTCATACGGCGAACCCTTCTGGTTGCTCGAATCGACACGGGAGACGAAGGCAGAACATACCGGCTCCGGGTAGGCCGGAGGGAACCGGAAGAATTACGGCAGACTAAGGCGCCACGCCTCCGTGATATGAGGGTAGGTTACGCCCCCACCCCAGGCAAGGACACTTACATTGGGCAGCGGAGCGGAAGCTTGGCGGACTCGCTCCGTACCCGAAGATGTCTGCTGGAGGTGATGTGGATAAAAAAAATCCACCTGGACGAGTGGATTTTTTTGAAATAAGTGGTCGGGGAAAGAGGATTCGAACCTCCGGCCCCTGCGTCCCGAACGCAGTGCTCTACCAGGCTGAGCTATTCCCCGACGAACCCTTGTAACAAGGGGATACTACTTTCCACGCTGCTTTCGGCAGCGGTCTTGCGGAAGCTATGGTCGGGGAAAGAGGATTCGAACCTCCGGCCCCTGCGTCCCGAACGCAGTGCTCTACCAGGCTGAGCTATTCCCCGACGCTTACCGCGGGCGCAACGGCTTGAAACCGCTGTCGCCAAACCACTCAAAAACAAAACAGCCACACTTCACATCGATATTCGACTTTTGTACAGCATGCCGAACATCAATATTTCCGTGCGACTGCGAACTTCGATAATTGTACCAAGGAGTCCTTGAAAACGGAAGGGGGCAAGGCGTCCAATGCCTCGAGGGCCAGCACCGCTTCGGCTTCGGCAAACTTCTGGGTCGCCTCGATGGCGCCATTGGCGCGGATCGCAGCGAGCACCGCGGCAAAATCGTCGCGACCGCCGGTTTCGATCGCGCGACGCACACAGGCGGCATCCGCGGCCTTGCCATGCTTCATCACGTGGATCAGCGGCAGCGTCGGCTTGCCTTCGGCGAGGTCGTCGCCGATGTGCTTGCCGGTGTCGGCCTCCTCGCCCGAGTAGTCGAGCACGTCATCGACCAGCTGGAAGGCGGTGCCGATATGCATGCCGAAGGCGGCCAGCTTTTCCTCGAGTTCGGGGCCGACGCCGCCGAGGATGGCCCCGAGGCGCGCCGCCGCTTCGAAGAGCTTGGCGGTCTTGTAGCGGATCACCCGCAGGTAATCCTCCACTTCGACGTCCGCGTTGTGGCAGTTGAGGAGTTGCAGCACCTCACCTTCGGCGATCACGTTGGTCGCATCGGCAAGCACCTGCATCACGCGCATGTTCTGCACGCCGACCATCATCTGGAAGGCACGGGAATACAGGAAGTCGCCGACCAGCACCGAGGCCGCGTTGCCGAACATCGCGTTGGCGGTCTTGTTGCCGCGGCGCAGCTCGGACTCGTCGACGACGTCGTCGTGCAGCAGGGTGGCGGTGTGGATGAACTCGACGACGGCCGCGAGTTCCCGGTGCCGGTCGCCCTGGTAGCCAGCAGCGCCGGCCGAGAACAGCACCATCGCGGGACGCAGGCGCTTCCCGCCGCTGCCGATGATGTATTCGGCGACCTGACGGATGAGAACGACGTCGGAGTAGAGACGATCCCGGATGACGGCATCGAGCGCCTTCATGTCTTCGGCGATCGGCGCGTAAAGCTGCGAGAGGGACAAGGCGCGACCCGGAACTGAAAAGGAAGCGATGTTAGGCGGCGACCGCCATCCCGTCAAGCCGACCGGATCAAGGCCGACGCACCACGACAGGGCCGGGCAGCAGCAGGTCGGGACGATCCGAAAAGACGCCGTCTACGCCCCATTCGGCAAGGCGGGCAGCCTCGCCCGGCGAATTGACGGTGTAGACCAGGCAGCGCAGACCGGCCGCGCGCGCCGCCGCCACGTGTTCGGCACGCAGCCCGCGCCGGGACAGATTGAGGGACACGCAACCGAGGCGCCGGGCAACGACCGTCGCCTCCGCCGAGAAGTGCGGCGCGAGGAAGGCCCGCGGCAGGAAAGCCGCCTCCGTGGCGGCAGCTTCCAGCGCATCGGCCGAAAACGAGGACAGCAGCAGCGCCGGCAGCGCATCAGGCTCGAGCGCCGCGAGCCGGCGTCCGACGACCCGGCCGGTCTCGACCTCGACGCCTTCGGCCGGCTTGATCTCCAGGTTGGCGGCCAGGCCGAGTTGCCGGCAGCGCTGCAGCGCCGCATCGAGGCCGGGGAGCGTCTCCCCTTCGAACGCAGGGTGGAAGCAACGCCCGACGTCGGTGGCGAGCAGTTCCGCGGCCATCAGGCGAGGCACCCGACCGTGACGGCCAGCGGTGCGGTCGAGGGTCTCGTCGTGAATCAGCACCGGCACGCCGTCACCGGACAGCATCACGTCGAACTCCACGGCGACGCAACCGAGCCGGGCCGCGACGAGCAGGCCGGCCAGGGTGTTTTCCGGCGCCAGCGCCCCGCCGCAGCGGTGCGCGATCAGCGCAGGCCAGCCCCAGCCGGACATGGCGAGGTCGTCACCCAGTCCCGCCCGGCCGCCCGAAGGGACTGGGCGCCCCCTCGGGGGGCAGCGAAGGCACTGAGCGTGGGGAGCGTCATCACCTCAGTCGAGGCCGCGGGAACGGGCCACGGCGGTGTCGAGGGCGAGCTTGGAGGGCTTGCGGTCTTCCCACACCGACTCCAGCTCCTCCTCGATGATGCGTCGCACCACCGCGCGCTGAGGATAGGCGCTGGCCTTGGACACGGCGGTCACCGGCTTGTGGGTGAGCTGTGCGACGCCGACGCGGATTCCGGCCATGTCCTCGGCCAGCAGGCGGCTCTCGGAGGCGAGCAGCCCGGCACGGTTCAGCGGCAGATAGCCGGCGTTGCGCTGCCATTCGACCTGGCTCTCGCCGGTCAGCCAGAAATCCACGAAGCGGGCGATGGCCTTGTACTCGGCGGGCTTCTTGCCGGCCGCGATCCACATGGCCGGGCCGTCGGCGAGGGTGTTCTGCGGCGCGCCGTAGTACTCCTCGTGGTAGGGCAGCGTCGCCACGCCGACATTGAAGCCGGCCTGACGCTGCAGCGTCGGCCAAGCCCCGGACGCGGCGGTGAGCACCGCGCATTCACCCTTTGCGAAGTGCTCGACCGCTTCATCATCACGGCCGAACAACTGCAGGTAGCGGGCCTTGACCCAGGAGGACAGCATCGCCACGTGCTTCACCGGCAGCATGCCGTTGATCGCCAGCGAGGTCTTCTTGCCCTCGGCAACGACCGGCTCGTTGTGCCAGGCGCTGGAGTTCTCGACGAGGATCCAGGCCGGCTGCGCGGTGGTGTAAAGGCAGGACTGACCGGCAGCGGCGAGCTTGCCGAGGGTGGCCTGCAAGTCCTGCCAGGTCTTCGGGGCCGCATCGGGATCGACGCCGGCGGCCTTGAAGGCATCCTTGTTGTAGAACATCACCGGCGTGGACAGGCCGACCGGCAGCGCCAGCAGCCGCTTCTGGGCATCGAGGGGGGTGGGAGTCATCATGGCCGGCGCGCGCAGCGTCTCGAACTTCACGCCGGCATCCTTCATGACCTGGTACAGCGGCCGGTAGCGCGGTGCGCCAGCCAGAAATCCGGGCAGCTCGCGATCGCCGAGGATCATCAGGTGGGGCATGACGCCTTCGTTCCAGGCCCGCTCGCGGATGACGATCTTGGGCCCGGCGGTACCGGCGTTGAAGCGGTCGGCGAGCTTCTGCAACTGCGCACCCTTATCGGCACCCAGGCCATGCACCAGTTCGATTTCCGTCGCAACGGCGTCAGCGCCGGCCTCGACCTTCGCCCCAGGCTTGTTGGGGGCGGCGATGGCAGACGACATGCACAGCCCGGCAAGGGCGGCCAACAGGGCGGTACGGCTGAATTTCTTCATGGAATCTTTTCTCGGAACAAAAGGAAGCAACATAGCTTTTCATTATAAAACGGCTGCGATCACCGCAATGAAAGCTTACAAAGGCCCGTCTGTGTTCAAGTCCGCGCTAGGCTTGCCGTTGATCCTCCACCGCGTCCCACCCAGACCCATCATGACCCGCCCAGCCCTCCGCTTTCCGCTCGGACTCGTGTTGGCCGCCGCGCTGCTCGGCGGCTGCGAGCAACTCGGCATTCCCGATCCGGCCAAGTCGGAAGCGAAGGCCGAAGCCGACGGCAAGGCGATCGGCAGCGCCTGCCGCCACGCCGGACGGGCCATCGAGGACTGCTTCACGCTGAATCCTGCCGCCCCGCGCGCCGCCATCTTCGCGGGCTGGAAGGACATGAACGACTACATGGCGGAAAACAAGATCGCCGAAGTCGCCCCCCAGTTGCCGCCCCCGCCGCCGCCGGGCGCAGCCAAGCCCGGCAAGAAATCCGCGAAGGCCAAGCCGGAGGGCGAGGGCGAAGCTGAAACGGCCAAGGGGGAAGCGCCCGACAAGACCGCCGAAGCGCCCGCCGCAGAAGCCGAAACGCCACGCAAGCGGCGGCGCAGCGCCGAGTAGCGCTGCCCCTCCTCCGGCGCTACACCCTGACCGTCATCAACAGCGCATCATGCCCCGCGAACTCGCTGCCGTCGGCAGTGAGCAGGTCGGCCAGCGCCACCGCCTCGTCGTGGGTGTCCCGCATGTGCTCCTCGAAGGCGAAGCACAGCGCGTACTTTCCGTCGGGCAACTTGACGGCAATCCCGAGGGCGTTCTGAGCCTCGCTCGCCGGCGTATGGAAGCTCGTGCAGCCCGCAGTTTCCAACTTGGCGGCAAAGTCCTTGAAATCCATGGAGTTGGGAAACCTGGCCCGCAGTTCCTCGACGCTATCCGCGCGCAGAAAGACGAAAGCGGGGTAGTGCTTGACAGCGATGGTCGGACTCGTGTTCATGGGGTTCTCACTATGTGTGGTAAGAGTTGGGGATGGAGCTTAAAGAAGCTAAATTTTGTCATCGTGCCAGCTTTCGTCCGCCAGCGGGCATCCGGTGGACAAGGCCGCGCGCACTGCCCTATCCTTGCCGCGGCCTTCGAGAGGGCCCATGGCCACGCACACCGTTTGACTGAAGGAGTTTCGATGCACAAGACATCCGCCCGGTATTTCACCGCGATCACCCTGCTCCTTGCCGCCATGACCGTCGCCAGTCCGGCCCAAGCGGATTTCGAACTCGCCGCCCCAGACGGTCGCCGGGTTCTCCTGAAGGACGACGGCACCTGGGCCTACACGGACACCAGGACCGCGCCAGAAGCCGCCCAGACGGAGGGCGAGGCGGTGCTGACCCTCGAGCGCACGGTCAAGGGCGACAACAGCTGCCGTTTCGTGATTCAACTCGTCAATAATTTTCCCTATCCGATTGGCAACATCGTGCCGCAGTTTTCTGCCTATCGGGGCGACGGGGTCATCTACGACACGGTCTTTGTCAGCCCAGCCTTCTCGCGCCTGAAACCCGGCGACCGGCAGCAGCGGGAAGTGCAGTTCGCGGGCATCACCTGCCGCGATATTGCCAAGGTCCAGGTCAAGGGCGGCGACCGCTGTGAAATGGGCGACCTCGACAAGTGGTCCGGCGTGAAGGGGCGCTGCCTCGAACGCGTGCGCGTGGTGGCCAGCGAACTGGTGCGCTTCGAGAAATAGGGCCGCCCCGCCGGTCGGGCGGTCAGATCACCTTCTTGAACAGCGCAGCGGTCTCGAGGCTGTCGATGGGCTTGTAGAAAAGCTCGCCGAAGATGAGGTCGACCATCGTGTATTTGCCTTCCCGCAATTGCACGGCCTGGCAGACATTGGCCGGGACATCCTCGAAGTTCCGGATCCCGTATTCGGCGAGATCCATGTCGAGGACGTATTCGCAGTCGCTCCCGACGCCCGGGGAGGTGTCGAAGTAGGTCCGCGTGGCCGCGTCCACGTTCCACCAGTGCTGGACGATCTCGGTCTGCTTCAGCAAGGGATTGTAGGGTTTGACCAGCCAGCCGCTGACGATCTTGATGCCGCGCTCACGATCGATGCAGCGATGTGCGTTCTGGTAGACCTTGCCGTCCTCACCGCCCCCCACCTGCCGGACGCTCACCAACTGGACCGAATACTTCGCGAACGGCTGCCGGTCACGGATGAAGTCTCTCGTAGCCTTGAACATTGCAGACCTCGACGAAGTGACCAGAGAATCGGTCAGGCGTTTACTTGAAAGAGGGAACTGGTGGAGGGGGAAGGATTCGAACCTTCGAAGGCAGTGCCGTCAGATTTACAGTCTGATCCCTTTGACCGCTCGGGAACCCCTCCACGGGGCAACGCAGATAGAAATGCCAACAAACCAAGGCGGAGTGCCGAGTAGCATTTCTTGACACCGAATCAAGCATCACGAGGCCGAAAACTACCGGACTCGAGGCCACAGCGGGATATGGACGTGGCTTAAACGCGCATCTTTGCCGCCACGGCAGCAGAGCGAAAACCATACCCTAGCCAATCGGCACGGACCGAAGCATATCATGGCCAAAAAGAAGTGCCACGAAGATGGTAGACGGAGGCGCCTCCGTTGTTTTCGGAGGAGAACGGTCAAGTTCCCCACGGCCAGACGGATGACATCTTGAACCTAGCAGCCTGGGGTCGCTTCCGGTCGGTCGCTGGCCTATAGTGTCAGCCCCGGGTTCACAATACCTCCCCGTGCTCCGGTCCGTCCGGATCGGTTTCCGTAATCACGAACATCCAGTGTCTGCGGCATGAAAGGCCAGGGCTTCCTCCATCGGTTCGGCTACGCCTGCAATGGCATCGTGATGGCGTTCCGGCGCGAGCGCAGCATGCGGACCCACGGCGCGGCGCTCGTCGGCGTCGGGCTCTTTCTGGCGGCGACGGGCGCATCGGCGCTGTGGTGGGCGATCGTCGGGTTGGCCGCCGGGTTGGTGCTCGTGGCGGAGATGGCGAACACCGCGCTGGAGACGCTGGCCGACCTCCTCCACCCGGGCCAGCATCCGGAGATCGGCGTCGCCAAGGACGTGGCGGCCGGCGCAGTGCTGGTCGCGACCCTCGTCGCAATCGGCGTCGGGCTGGCGTACTGCGTACAGTGGCTCCGCTGATCGATCCGCGCTACAGGGTCTTCAGGTATTCGACCAAAGCATCCTTGTCCGCGGCGGACAGGCCGGTGCCGAATTCATGGCCCTGCTTGCCGCCGCCCTTCTCGCCGGTGTCCATGCGCGTGCCGACGCGGCGCGCTTCGTCGCCGTCGGTGACGAAGCCGACCTTCACCGGGTCGAGCAGGTCGTAGCCGCGCCAGAACACAGTGGGCCGCTTGGCGGCGGGTTCGAGCAGGTCGCGCAGGGTCGGCACCGAGCCGTTGTGCAGATAGGGCGCACGCAGCCACAGGCCGTCGAGGAAGGGGATGCGGTAGCCCTCCAAGTCGTCCTCGACGAGGCCGCGCCGCGTGATGCCCATCGCGGCGACGGTCTGGTTGGCCTGGATCGCCGCCCCCTTGTTCCACGAATCGAGCCGGCCCCGGTCGGTGCCCACCTCGGCCAGCGGAATGCGCGTGCCGGTGCGCGCGCTGGCGTGGCAGGCGGCGCAATGGGCATCGAACAATGGCTTGCCGGCCGCGGCGCGGGAGGCGTCTACCGGGAGCGGAAACTTAGGCGGCTGCTTGCGCGTGAGGTAATCCTGCAGCCACTGCACCTGTTCGAGGAAGTCGGCCTTGTCGGCCGGCGCGGCGCCGAGCACGCCCAGCGCGGAGTCGATCACCACCGATCGGGCGTCGTGGCTGTCGCCAGCGTAGTTGAGGCGATGACCCTTGTCCCAGTGGAACTTGCCGAGGTTCCAGATCGCCGGGATGTCGGTCGGGCCGAAGGTGTCGTCCATCGGCGCGCGGATCATGAAGTACTTGGTGAGGTTCATCGCGTCGTCGCGCCCGCGCCCCCAGTCGGGAAAATCCTGGCGGTACAGCCAGGCGAACTGGGCCTCCCGTTCGAGCAGGCGCTTTTTGGTGATCGGGATGACCAGGAAGCGGTAGAGCAGCGAATCGATGATGTCGAGTCGGGTGACGCGATTGATCTCGGCCATCAGGATGTCGGCATCGAAGCGCGGATCCTTCGCGCAGTCGATCAGCAGGCGGAAGAAGTTCTGGATGTTGACGGTGTGGCCGGCCCCGGCGGTGACGAAGACCGGCTTCGCGTCCGCGCTCAGGCGGTAAGTGGTGGTATGGCAGGCGGCGCAGTTGTTGGCGACCCGCGGAAAACCGATGGTCTTCTTCGTGAAGCCGACCGGCAGTTCCTGCCCTTCCTCCCAGGCCACGCCAAGGGCCGCGTAGCCGCCGGGGGCGATCCGGCCATCCTGGCGGAACTTCTCCGGGAAGACCCGCGGCAGCACGTAGAAGATCCAGTAGGGCACGCCGGCGTCGTGCTCGGCACCGATGGAGCCGTACTTGAAGCGCGACTCGGCGCTCTCGAAGACCCAGGCCGGCTGGGGCTGTTCGCGGAAGCCGCGCTCCCAGCCCAGGTAGGCGCCGGCAGCCAGCAACAGGATCAGGACCAGCAGGCCGAAACGCCGCCATGCGCGCCGGGATTGGACATGTCCGCTGTCCTTGGTTTGGGCGTCCATCGCGTGCTCCCGATCAGAAGGTTTTGAGAAATTCGACGAGGGCGGCCTTGTCGGCGGCGGAAAGCTCGGTGCCGTAGGCTCGCCCCTCGTGCCCGCCATTGCCGTTGCCGGGCTGGCTGGTGTCGAAGCGGAAAAACTTGCGCCCGCCGGCCTCGGGCTGGTCGGACACGAATCCGACCTTCACCGGATCGAGCACGTCGTAGCCACGCCAGAACACCGCCGGCCGCCGCGCTGCCGGTTCGAGCAGGTCGCGCAGGCTGGGCACCGAGCCGTTGTGCAGGTAGGGGCCGCGCAACCAGATGCCGTCGAGCGGCATGTTGGCGTAGCCGTTGGTCTTGTGGAATTGGGTGAAGCGCCACGGGTAGCCGGCGTAGAGCGTGGCCTGGTTGACCGCCAGCGTGTAGGTGTAGGAATCGAGGCGGCGGCGGTCGGTGCCGATTTCGGCGAGGGGGGTCACGCGGCCGACGCGGTCGCCGCTGAAGTCCCGTCCCGAGGCGCCGTGGCAGGCCGCGCAGTATTCCTTGTAGATCGGCGCGCCGCGGGCGGCCAGTGCCGCGTCGACCGGGAACAGGCTCGTGAAGGCGGGCGGCTCGGCATCGAGTATCCAGTCCTCGACCCGCTTGATGCGCGCCAGATCGATGGTGGGCGGGGTGGTGCCGGTGCCGAAGGCGGCGCTCTTGTTGCGCTCGGTCATGTCGGTGTTGTTGCCGTCCCAGTGCAGTTCCATCGCCCGGGGCTCACGGCGGGGGCGCTGCAGCCAGATCGACGGGAAATCCGCCGGGGCGTCGAATTCCCGCGGGTCGAGGTGGTCCATCGGAAAATTGAAGATGACCTTGGCGGAGTTGAAGGTGTCCACCCGCCCCGGCCCCCAGTCCTTCTGCCGGTACACCCATTCGAAGCGCCCTTTCAGCGCCAGCACCCGGTCGCGCATGATGCCGATGGCGAGGGGGTAGACGAGGTAGCGGTCCAGCAGGTCCAGCCCGACCCCCTGGCGCTGGATCTCCGGGATCAGGTATTCCTGCGCGAACTTCGGGTCGGCGGCGCAGTTGAAGAAGAACTCCTCGAACTGCTTCATGTTGAACAGCGCCGCCGGCATGCCGCTGACCAGCAGCGGGGGCGTGTCCGGCGCGGCACGGACGGTGCTGGTGTGGCACACCGCGCAGTTCACGAAGACCCGGTCGACGCCCTGGTAGCGCCGTTTCGAGGTGCCGACCGGCAGGTCCTTCAGGCTGCCGTCCGGGTTCTTTTCGTAGAGCATGCCGATGGATGGGTAGCCCTTGCCGGGCAGCAGGTGGCCGCAGACCTCGGGCAAGGCCCGCCAGATCCAGTAGGGGAAGCCCATCTCGTGCTCGCCGCCGGTGGAGCCATACTTGAAATGTTCCACCGGGTCCGCGTAGTCCACCGGCGAGTCGCCGCCGAAACGGCCAAGGAGCCAGATCACGATGGTCGCCGGCAACACCACGGTGAGCGCGACGAGGATCAGGAAACGCCGTTTCCAGCGGGCGGGGGGCAGCACGGCTCGGGTGGGCATGATGGGTTCCTCGGTGGCTACTGTCTGGCGGCATCCGCCAGACAGGGACGCAGCGCCTCGTAGCCCCCGGCGAGCAGCGCGTCAGGGTCGGGGTCGCGGCCGGTCTCGGCCTTCAGCATCGTGGCGACGACGGCTTCCAGCGCGGCGCGCTCGGGGCTCGCCGCCCAGGCCCCGGCGTGGCTGCGGAAGGCCGGCAGCATGGTTTCGGGCGGCATCGGCGTCTTGGCCCGTTCGGCCGGCGCGCGCCGGGCCATCGCCAGGCGCACGAGGATGCGCGGCGCACACTGGCGGATGCGCGATTCCAGTTCGGCCGCCGGGCCCTGCAGGAAGTTGGGCGGAAAGTGCTCGGCGCTCAGGTGGCAGGCCGCGCACCAGGCCTGGAAGCCGGCCAGCGCCGACGGCACCGGCCCGCTCCCCACAGCCGGGGCAGCAGGCGGGCCGGCCGGCGTCTCGAGGCGGGCCGGCGGCCACGCAGTCGGCAGCGCCCGGCGTGGCGCCTCGCCGAGTTGATCGCGCAGTGCGGCAAGCAGAGCCGCACGGGAAATCGGCCTGTCGCCGAACAAGCCGGCTCTCTCGGGACTCGCCAGCAGCGCTTCCATCGCGTCGTCCAGCGCACGGCTGTCCTCGCGCAGACGCAGGACCAGCCGTCCGCCCCCATTCCTCAGCCGGCTCGCATCCACCTCTTCGAGCAGCCTGCCGCCAGCGACGCGCACCGCGGCAGTGACCGGAAAGGCTGCGGGCGGCGGTTCTCCGCCAAGGCTCAGGCGCTCGACGCGCCCGGCCGCCAGGTCCAGCGTCGCGCCGCCCGGCCCGCGGCAGCGGGACACCCGCGAGGCCGGCAAGGGCAGGCAAGCGAAGTCACGGAAGGTCCGCGGCAAGGCTTGCGCGCGGCGCGCCAGCGCTGCCTCGAAGCGCGCCCAGTCGCCGTCGGCAACGAATTCGGCAAGGCCGGCCACCGCCTCGCGGACGGCCTCCGGCGCGTCTGCACGCCACCAGACTTCCGGCGGACGCGGCAGCAACGGCTCGAACCGTGCCGCGACGTGAGACAGCGCGATACGTGCCGCCGCATCGGCGGGCCAGGCGGCGAGGCCCTGCAGCGGGTTGCGGTTGGGCAGGTCGGGGCGGCCGAGCGCCAAGCCCGCCGGCCACAGGCGGGCACCATTGGCACGCAGCGGACGATCCACGGCGGCGTCGAAATCCGCGTCGGGCGGCCCTGCCCTGCCGTCCGCCAGGCGCAGGCGCAGCGCGGCGGCGAACAGGCCGGCACGGCAGCGCATCCCCGCTTCGCCGGCCCCGCAGCCTTCGCGCCAGAGCCGCTGGGTCAGCACAAGGCGGTTGGCACGACGCACCGAGGCGTCGATCGCGTAGGGCACGTCCACGCCGCGGCGAGGTGAGATGCCGTAGAAGTCGCGACCGCTCGCCTCGAGTTGCGCAGCGGTGGCCGGGTTGGCATTGGTCTCGTCCCACAGCGCGCGGGAAAAGATCGGTGCGCCGTTCTGATGGCAGGCGAAACAGATGTTGCGATTGGCGTAAAACACCTGCGGGCGGCCTGCAGCGTCGTAATCCTTGACCAGCTGGAACTCGAAACGCCCGGCAGCCTCGTTATAGCTGATGACTTCGAGCACAGCGGACTTTTCCTGATAGCCGATGAACAGGCGATCCTTCAGCAGCGGGGCACCCGGCACCGGCAGGGCGTCCACGCCGACGACGACGCGGGGGAAGCGGAAGTAGTCGGGCGCCGCCGCGGTGCGCTGCAGCGAACGCCCCAGCGGAATCAGCACCCTCTTGGCCGGTGGCAGCAGGCTGGCCGAATCGCGGATGAGTTGGGCATCGAGTCGGGCCAGAAGCTTCTCGAACGGGAAGGGCAGGACATGGCCGCCGCGCCCGTCGGCAAACAACTGGTCGAAAAGCGAGCCGCCCACCGGCGGAAGGTGCTCGCCCGGCGCAGCCGGGTCCACCACCCAGGCGGCGCCCGGCGCCGGCTCAGTCGGCCACGCCGGCATGCAGGATACGAGACCGGCCAGCATGATCGCCCATCCCGCGGCCCGGCGGATCATTGCGTGGCTCCACGCGCCCCTCGCGCCGCCCTCAGCCCGCCGTGACCAGCAACTTGCGTTGCTGGGAGCCGGACCAGCAGTCTTCCTGCGCCTGGCCGGACTTCACGAAGGCTTCGCGGCCCTGCTCGTCCATGTCCTTGTTGTAGAGCGTGAAGTTGAGGGCGAAGCCCTTGTCAAGGTAGGCCCGGCCGAGATAGAAGCCGGGACGGATCATGCGGATCTCGTCGCGCACACGCAGGCCACGGCGGCCGGCGAGGAAATCGGGGCTCTCCTGATAGCCCGGGATTTCGTCGGTGAAGAAGTAGTCGATGATGATGGATTCGCGCCGGGCGTCGAGCAGGCTCTGGCCGCAGTAGAGCTTGGCGGGGAACAGCAGCCAGGTTTCCTTGCCGTGGAAATCCATCTTCTTCGGCTCGCCCTCGACGAGGCCGATCTTCTTCAGCACCCCCAGATCCTCGATGCGGTTACGCAGCACTCCTTCATTGCGGTAGAAGACCTTGCCGCGCCACAGCGCCTCGCCGACGTCCTCGAGCACCAGCCCCTTGAGATGCAGGGCGGTGCCGGCAAAACCGCCGACGATTTCCGACAGGCGGAACTTGCCGCTGCTGCCTTTGGGCAGCAGGATCTTGCCGTCGAAGGCGCCGTCCGGAATGGGCCCGGCGCTGAGGCGGGCATAGATCTGGTCGATCTGCTCCTGCTCGAGCGTGGCGAGGTAATCGGGGGTGATCCTGGCGATCTCGGCGGTGGGGATCGGGTACTTGTAATCCACCTGCGCGAAATCCGGCTTCGACGCATGGCCCTTGTCGTACTGGGCAAAGGGGATGTTCGGCGCCTCGGGCTTCTGCGAGCAGGCGGGAAGACCGAGGCTGACGGCTGCGGAGAGCGCGACAACGGCGGCGATGGACGCTTTCATGGCGGTTCTCCCTTACAGCGTGGCGAGGAAGGCGGTGATCGCCTTCTTGTCGGCCTCGGACAAGTCCTCGCCGAAGCGGTGACCTTCGTTTTCCACCAGCTGATCGCAGGACTGGTAGTTGGCGGCAATGAAGTCACGCTTCTCGCGGATGATCTCGACGAAGCGGGACGGCGTCTTCAGCACCTCGTCGGCGATGGCCTGCAGCGTCGGCACCAGCGCCTTCTTGCCCGCCGCTTCCAGCCGTGCCGGATCCCGCTTGGCCAGGAAGAGATCACCGATCAGCTGCTTGTGCTGCAAGCCGTTGAGGAAGCCGGCACTGGCGCCCATCGGGATCTTCACCTGGCCGAAACCGCCGAGGGGCTTTTCGGTCTTGCCGTCGAGGGGGCGGATGCCCAGGTCGATGAGCAGATCGGAGTTGGTCAGCGTGATCTTGCGGCCCCGCTCCTGCGGATGCAGCAGTTCGAACATCGAGCGCTTGTAGAGATCGAAGCGGCCTTCGACGCTGGGGTCGTAGCGCACGCACTCGGGCTGGCTGGCGAGCAGCTTGTTGTCTTCCCCGGCATAGCGCTCGCGGAAGAAGTCGTTTTCCTTGTTGGACGGCTTGCCGCAGACCTCCGGGCCGATCGCGTTGTTGTGCATGAAGGGCGCGGTGGCCCAGACATTCACCAGCGACACGTTGCGCAGGTAGCCCCGGCCACCGTTCTTCATCGCGTCCGGCTCGGGCAGATCGGCAACCACCGCCCGGCCGCGCATGCTCTCGGAGCCATACTCCTGGTACAGGTGTCCGGCCATGTGGTTGGAATGCAGCGACCGGCAGCGGAAGGTGCCGACCTCGGTCACCGGCGTGGCCTGATCGTTGCCGAGGAAATCGGCACGGACCTTGCGTGGGTGAGCTTCATTCGGCGCGGCGAAGTCACGGCTCTTGAACGGCCCCCCCTCGGCTTCCGGGATGCTCGAATGGCAGCGCGCGCAGTTCTCGGCGAAGACCGTCTGGCCGCGGGCCACCGCGCCCCTGCCGAACTCCTTGTCGAGATCGGCAAGCAGATCGGCGCGGCTGTAGCTTGCCGACGGATTCTTCGCCTTGCGCGCATTGGCACGGGCGGCGAACAGATCGGTTTCGTCGGATTCGGCCGACGCGAAGAAGTCGAGGATGTTCTGCAGACGATCCTCCACCGCCCGGAAGTTCGGGCAGTCGCGCCGGCACTGGCCCACGTTGAAGGGCGTCTGGCCGTAGCCGCGCTGCTCCGGGTCCACCTGGCGCATGTCCGAGAAGTGGTTCACCCAACACTGCTCGGAGCAGGAGCCGATGTTGAAGTAAACCCGCTGGATCGCCTCATGGGCGCCCGTCGAGTCTTCGCCGCCCTTCAGGATGTGGTGCACACCGGGCAGATTGACCCTGGCGCCCCCGAGCAGCACCGGGGTTACATCGTCATTGCGGGTGGAGAACTGCCAGCACTTGTTCTGCCGGCCGGGTTCGCACCAGCACTTGCCCTCGTCCTTCTCGGCGCCGCAGTCGGCCACCTTGCGCCACTTGGCGACGGACTCGCCCTTGAACACCGGCCGCTGGGCCACGTTGACGAGAGCGTTGATGGTGCCCGGGTTATTCACCTGGTCGTGGGAGATCGCCGAGGTGTCGGTGACACCGGGGCGGGCGTGGGCGAATATCTGGTACTCGAGGGACGACTTCGCCATCCCGGAAACGAGGAGTTCCGACATGCGCGTGAACTGGTTGCTGACCAGGCCCTTGATGTTCTCCCACTTCGGGTGAGCCGGGTCGGCCGGCGGGTTCAGCGGATCGAAGGCAATGTGGCAGGAGCCGCAGGAGGTACCGATCAGGAAGGGCGGTTCGACCGAGGCGTCGGCGAGCTTGCTGACCCGGCTGTCGGACTCGATGCCGGTCGTCGCGTCCATCTTGCGGTCGAAACCCGCCCAGCTGGCGTTGCCGCCGTTCAAGGCCTTCCATTTCTCCGCGTCGAAGCGCGGATTGGGGAACTTGCGGATGCCCAGCGCGCCGGTCGAGGTGCCGAACCTCAGGTCACAGGCCGTATGGCGCTGGTCGAGCTTGCCGCCCTGGGTGTGCGGATCGTCGGCGTCGACCGGCGCATCCTTCAGCCCGCAGGCCGGGTCCACATACCCAGGCTTGCCTACGTATTTGAGCAGCACGTCGTCACCGGGGCACCAGTCGAAGCCGTAAGTTTCGTCGAGCGACCGGGCTGGACAGTTGGCATCGCCCGGCTTGCAGCACGACGGGTCGTTGATGATGCCCCAGGCCCAGAAGCGGTCGTCCCGCTGGTCGGTGCGCAGCACACGGAACCAGTCGACCAGCACGCCGACGCGCTGCTGGAAGGTATAGGTATGAAAACGCTCGTTACCGCCGGTGGCCTTGAACCAGATCAGCCGGCCGACGCATTCCGAGTCGTTGAGGCCTTCCCGGGCGCAGGATTCGAAATAGGGCTGGTTCTGGTCCACGATGCCCGTTTCGGGCATCGGGGGCAGTGGCGGCGAGGCCGCCGTCGCGGGGGCATTCTGGGCATGGACAGGCAACAGCGCAGGCGCGAAATCCGCCCCGCCGGGCTGCTTCACGAACCATGTTCCGATAACGACGACGAATACCACCAGCGCGGCCACATAGGTGCGTTTCATGACTGAAATCCCTTCATGGAATCTGCATGTCCGGCACCTCTTCCGCCGCCACGGAATCGTGTTCCGTCGGTCAGCCGCGGGCTCTCTGTCGGGGCCGGTCATTATGCCGTTATAGCAGAGATCATTTCCGCCGCAATATCTGTGCTGCGCCGGCCGAGGGCCACAGCGCGGCTCCAGGCAAGGCTTTACAGCAGATCCCAGGACGGCGTCGGCCCGAGGTTTTCAGCGAGGAAGTCGGCGAGCGCGCGGATCCGTGTCGGCAGGTAGCGGTTGCTCGGGAAAAGCGCGTAGATGCCGATTTCCGGGCCCGGGAACGCCGCCAGCACGATCTCGAGGCGGCCGGACTTCAGCGCGGGGGCGGCGATGAAGCTGGGCTGGCGGCAGATGCCGAGACCGCGCTGGCAGGCATCGAGCAGTGCGTCACCGCTGTTGGCCTGCAGGCGCCCGCTCACCGCAACCCAGACGATCTCGCCGTCGATCCGGAACGGCCAGCTCGACCTCGCGGTCCCGGTATAGCCGAGGCAGTGGTGTCCGCTCAGATCCGCCGGCACCTCCGGACGGCCGTGGCGGGCCAGATATTCCGGCGAAGCCAGCGTCAGCATCCGCGAACTGCTGAGACGCCGCGCGACCTGGGTGGGATCGAGCTGACTGGTGATGCGCACCGCCATATCCACGCCGCTTTCGATCAGATTGACCTGCCGGTCGTTGAAATCCACGTCGAGGCTCACCGCCGGAAAGCGGTTCACAAACTCGGCCACCAGCGGCGCCAGGTGGCGGACTCCGAAGCTCACTGGCACACTGATGCGGATCGGCCCGCGCGGGAAGCGGTCGCCGCCGGACAGATCCCCCTCGGCGGCGCCGACCAGGCCGAGGATCTCCCGGCAGCGTTCGAGATACACCTCTCCTTCTGCGGTCAGCTTGAGGCTGCGCGTGCTGCGGGCAATCAGCTTGACACCCAGATGGGCCTCCAGGCCGGACACCTGACGCGTGACCATCGATCGGGCGAGGCCCAGATGCTCGGCGACGGCGGTGAAACTGCCGGTCTCGGCCACGCGGACGAACACGTCCATCGCGGTCAGTCGATCCATTTGCTCATTTTTAGCAACAAAGATGTCTGCATTAAAGGCTATTTTTGAACGAATCAAAAGCCTAAAGTGCGCCCCAGCCCCTGTAGCGACGGGCCCGCCCGCCGCCAGCCAGAACAACCCGCTCCAAGGAGCCCCACAAGATGAGCCGACAACCCGTTCTCTTCGTTTCCCACGGCGCCCCCGACGTGCTGCTTCGCCCGGGCGCCACCGTGCAGCTGTGGACGCAGCTCGGCGCACAGCTGCCCCGTCCCGGCGCGATCCTGGTGATCTCGGCCCACTGGGCGACGCGGGAGCCGACGGTCAGCACCGCCGCCGCCCCCGAGACGATCCATGACTTCGGTGGCTTTCCGCCGGCCCTCTACCAGATGGCCTACCCGGCACCCGGCGCGCCGCAACTCGCCGCGCGGGTTCGCGAGCTGCTCACGGAGGCCGGCCTCCCCAACGGCGAGGTGGCGGAGCGCGGGCTCGACCACGGCGCCTGGATTCCGCTGAAAGCCATGTACCCGGCCGCCGACCTGCCGGTGGTGCAACTGGGGCTGCAACCCTTCGCCGGCCCTGACTGGCACCGGCGGCTGGGCGCCGCGCTGCGGCCGCTGCGCGACGAGGGCGTGCTGATCCTCGCCTCCGGCGCAGTCACCCACAATTTCGGCTGGCTCACCTGGGGCGCCAACGGTGCGCCGGTGCCGCAGGCCACCGCGTTCGCGAACTGGGTCGGCGAAGCCCTGGCCCGGGACGACCGCCCGGCCCTGCTCGACTACCGCCGCGTCGCCCCGCATGGCGCCGGCGCCCACCCCACCGAAGAGCACCTGCTGCCGCTGTTCGCCGCCCTCGGCGCCGCCAACCCCGGAGAAATCCCGCTTCGCCTGGAACCGGAATACACCTACAGTGGTCTCGCCATGGATGCCTACCTGTGGCAGGACGACAGCCCGACCCCCTTCACCACGGAAGCCTGAAGTCCATGCGCCCATCGACCGACCGCTACTCCGCCCCCGCCATCGGCGCCCACTGGATCATTGCGCTGCTGATCCTCGTCGCCTGGCCGCTCGGCGTGTACATGCACGAACTGCCCCTGTCGCCCTGGAAGCTCAAGCTCTATTCGTACCACAAGTGGATCGGCATCACCGTGCTGCTGCTCTTTGTGCTGCGCATCGCGGTCCGTGCGCTGATGCCGCCGCCGGCCCCGCTGCCGGCCCCCGCGTGGCAGCACAGGATCGCCACCGCGACCCACCATCTGCTCTACCTGCTGATGTTCCTGGTGCCCCTGTCGGGCTGGCTGATGAGTTCGGCCAAAGGCTTCCAGACCGTCTATTTCGGCGTGCTGCCGCTGCCCGACCTGGTCGGCAAGGACAAGGAGCTCGGCGAACTGCTCGAGGAGATGCACGAAGCCCTGAATTGGGCGCTGTTCGCCCTCGTCGGCCTGCACGTCGCCGGTGCGCTCAAGCACCACATCATCGACCGGGACGCGACGCTGCGCCGCATCCTGCCCTTCGGCAAATGACCAGCGGAAAGCCCTCCAGGAGAGAAACCATGAAACGCCCGCTCATCGCCCTTCCCGCCGCCGGCCTGCTCCTTGCCGGCACCGTCGGCGCCGTCGAATTCAAGCAGGTCGACGCGTCAAAGAGCAGCCTCGCCTTCAACACGCGGCAGATGGGCGTGCCGGTGCCCGGCTCGTTCAAGAAATTCAGCACCCAGATCGCCTTCGACCCCGCCAAACCGACTACCGCCAGCGCCACCCTCGAGATCGAGCTGGCCAGCATCGATGCCGGCTCGAAGGATGCCAATGACGAGGTGGTCGGCAAGCAGTGGTTCAACGTCAAGGCCTTCCCGACTGCGAAGTTCGTGTCGACGGGCGTCAAGGCCCTCGGCGGCAACCGCTACGAAGTGCAGGGCAAGATGAGCATCAAGGGCCAGACCCGCGACGTGGTGGCGCCCTTCAGCTTCAAGCAGGACGGCGCCAACGGCGTCTTCGACGGAGCCTTCGTGCTCAAGCGGATGGACTACAACATCGGCGAAGGCCCTTGGTCCGACTTCTCCGCCGTCGCCAACGAGATCGAAATCAAGTTCCACGTGGTAGCCGCAGCGGCTGCCGCCACCAAGAAGTAAGCCAACCCCAACTCATCCAAAAAGGAACAACGCATGAAGAAGCTCAGCCTCCTGGCCATCGCCGCCACCCTGTCCACCGCTGCGCTGGCCGCGCCTGAAACCTACAACATCGATCCGACCCACACCCTGCCGCGCTTCGAGTACAACCACTTCGGCTACTCCCAGCAGTTGTCCAAGTTCGACAAGGCCTCCGGCACCATCACCCTCGACCGTGCGGCCAAGACCGGCGTCGTGGACGTGACCATCGACACCACCTCGGTGAACACTGGCTACCCGCTGTTCAACCAGCACATCCAGGGCGAGGACTTCCTCGACACCGCCAAGCATCCCACCGCCACCTTCAAGTCCACCAAGGTGAACTTCGACGGCGACAAGGTCGCCAGCGTCGATGGCAACCTGACCCTGAAGGGCGTCACCAAGCCGGTGACCCTGACCGTCAACAGCTTCCACTGCATGCCGCACCCGATGCTGAAGAAGGACGCCTGCGGCGCCACCGCCACCACCAAGGTCAAGCGCACCGACTTCAACATGGGCAAGTTCGCCCCCTACGTCGCCGATGAAGTGACCATCACGCTGCCGGTCGAAGCCATCAAGATCTAAGCCCCCCGGCGTCGCGCTGTCCGGCGCGACGCCATCCGCATTTCGCTCTGCGCGTGCTGCGTGGATAATCGCCCACGATACCGACCGATGCGGGAGGCGTATCCATGGGATCGAACGGGCCGGCGCGCACCGGGGCTGAAAAACTCAACCATGCCCGTGCCAACGACCTGCGCAACCTCTGCGCAGCACCGGCTGACCGCGGCCAACGCCAGCCCGGCATCAGCGCTCCGACTCGCCAACTCGACCGCTACGGCACCACGCTCGACCAGGATTTCGGGCTGGATCTCCCGGTTCTCGCCGCACTCCTGCCGCAACTCGCCCAAACCAGCCCCGACGACGCGGCGCTCCTCCTCGCGGCAAGCTTCCCGCCTGAGCAATCCCTGCCGCCCGCCGCCGCCGACAAGTGGTTCGACAAGATACTGAAATCCCTGCAAGACGCGCTCATCGGCAGAGGAAACATCGGTGGCAACTTTGGCACCGGCACCGAGGCCGTCCTTCGCGCCGCATGGCACCGGCAGGCCGCGACCGGCTTCAAGGCTCTGCTCGACGGCGAACTGCCAGTCATCCGCATCAGTCCCCACATCACCGTCGTCGCCTCGAAGATCGGCAAGGGCGGCGAACTGCGCAAAGGCGCCCGCCTCGTCGTGCGTGTCAAGGGCCTGCCGACCACGGTCCTGCAAGCACTTGAGCAACCGTTCTCGATCAAGCCAGGCGGCATCACCGCCACCCTGCGGATCGGCGCCCGCGACGCAAAACGCATGGAGCAG
>Ga0213919_1000270_pt1 | contig 24957 bp, 16 predicted proteins | sample McNCre317MG_FD_161056 | JGI IMG/M metagenome (GOLD analysis project Ga0213919, IMG submission 161056) | Freshwater microbial communities from McNutts Creek, Athens, Georgia, United States - 3-17 MG | ecosystem: Environmental > Aquatic > Freshwater > Creek | place: USA: Georgia | collected... | reverse complement strand
GCGGAGTTCCAAGGATGTGAAAGAAGCGATTGTTCATGGCCTTACGCTAGCTGTTCTAGGATAGCCGACATCCTAGAGATCATGAATAACCCGATCTCTCGTCCGGGTTGGACCCCGAGAATCTCGCAAGTAATCCCCGTGAGGATAGCCGCGTTGGGGTAGAGCTTCTTACCCCCAGCCCATACCCCCCTTGTTAGGTCAACAAGCCGGTTGGCTTCCGTATGGTAGTTACGAACAAGTACTTCCATGACCGGCTCCCACGCCGGGTCCATACGGCCACGAAAAAAGGAGTTACCCCACCCGGGAATCTTGACTCCGTCTTTGACAGCTTTGGTAAGTTGCTCGGGCGTAGCGTTTACCCAGAGTTGACGAGCTTCCGCTACCGGCGCATGAGCTAGACCCGTGCTCAAGAACGCTGCCGCTATAGCTTTCGGTACGTCTCCCGAGCCTTGCCAAACCGCCTTGGCCACCTCGGCACTCAGGTTCTGGTTGTCCAGACAAGACTGACGATGGGCTGCCAATACGGCATCCAGTAGTTCCTGCGCTTCTGGTGTCGGTTCGGGCCAGAGCGCAGTCTGAAGCCGAAGGGTACTCATCCGACGCGGTAGCCCTGAAAGACGGTCTTGTCCGCGTCCGAAGTGATCTGGAGTTCAGCCGTTCCGCCGGTAACCGTACACTCGTAGAATACTTCAAGGTAATCTCCGGCATCGGCTTGCACCGCTTGGAACAAGGCGTAAGTAGAGCCGATAAGTTCTGCGCCATTTGTCTCACTCTGAGCCCGAAGCTCGGAGCCGTTGGCTAGGACTTTAACTTGGTGAGATAGCACCGGGGTACCCGTGAAAGATAGCGTGTCGATCCGAAGCTGAACCACCATCTGGTACCAACCAGACGCATCTACCAAGAACTTACCGTTGGCCGCATCGAACCGGTCGTCGGTATCCGCAACTTCATGCGTGAAGTTTACTTTGACCTGCGTGCTACCGGCCGAATAGTTTTGAGAGACGGTGGTGTCGGCCGCGAAGAACTTGCGGCTAGAGAAGGAGCCGGCCGCGGTAATCGCGTCCTTAACCTCCTGCGCCAGCTTGTTCATCGTCACGTTGGCATCAAGAATGGCGGGAGTAGTAACGACTCCGGCCCCAAGCTTGGCTGCGGTGCTAACCGTTCCGTCGGCAATAGCTACCGCGGGGGCAGCTTGCGCAGCCTCTACGGTATCAATGGCCGTTTTAAGATTCGTCCAATTGGTATCCATCTGAACCGTGGTCAGAGGAGCGCCGTTGGCGGTGCGGGTGGTGACAGAAACAGGCATGGTCGAAGATGTATACGGTTTAGCTTAGCGCGTCAACTGCGTCCGTAAGGCGGCGTAGGTCAGTCTTGGTCTGCTTCCACCATAGATCAAGGGCAGCGTAGTATGCCTTGCCGGAGGGCGTGCTAATCAGCTCTTCGGGGGCGGGCGGTAGGTCCTGAAACTCGATCAAGAGTTTACGGATGGCAGCAGTGCCTTTATCGGGGAGGCTCATGAGTTGGGCGTGCTGTTGGAGATTGCCCGGCTATCCACAGCCGCAGCTTCCCACGTCTTGGAAATCAACCGGACATCGGAACTCTCGATAGTAGCCGTGATCCGGTCCTTAAAATAGACACCCCGGAAGAACACCGGGATTAGGTTTCTAGTCTTAGGATCGGGAAGGTCGTGAATAACAACGGTTTCCGGAATTTCTTGCGGATTGAAGGACCGAAACAATCGGACCTTCATAGCCAGCTCGGGAGACTGGGTGCTGTAGCGCGGAAGGAACGACCGAATGTCGGTATCAGCGAACTCATCGCTGAAGGCAGACAGCCCGCTTTCCAGCGTAGCCTCGTAGGGAACCCCGAGGCGCAAGTAGTACCGATAGCCCTCGTTAGTACGACCGTACTTAAGAACACGACCGGCTCCGTCACCTAGCACGAACCAGTTTTCTGTAGCTCGAACGGCGATGTCAGAACTCGGCTTCTCTACGAAAGCGGCGGCGGTGAATCCAGCGTCGATCTCGGATACCGTATTCTGGAAGTAGTCAAACGCCAGAACAGTACCGGCCTGAACGAACCAAATCTCCTTAGTCAGAGGGTTGTCCAAGGCGAAGATGTTCGACTCCTGTTCCAGCGTAGCCGTGTCGTAGAACTTGTTTTTGCACACTTCCAGAGTCTGGAGTTCGACGGGCTGTCTGGAAGTTAGATCGAATCGGTAGAAGCTACTAGCTCCTGCGTAGACGTGGTAGTCTCCGTTAACCTCGGAGATTGCATACCGATAGTACAGAGTCTTGCCACCGTTGTACAACTTCTCGAATGCAAACGGATTACCGACAGACCCGGTATAGTACGCTTGAAAGATCGACGTGTTGCGGTAAACAATCAACCGGCTCTTCAACGGAACCATCCGCAGAATCTGGCTACCGTCATCCTGAAGATCGAACCGGCCAGCCAGCGGAGTCTCGTTACGGGTAACGAATGCGTTGGTGACTGACGTTAGAATCGGGGTATCAATGACGAGCTGGTTACCGCTAGCCGTAACCACGGTGGCAGAGAGATTCCCGCCCGACGCTCCTGCGCCTTCGATCAAAATCTCCACGCCAGTTTCCGCCCACGAAAGTGGACGAGTAAGTGTAACCAGCGTCGTATTGATTGTAGCGGAACCCTCCCCGTTCGAAGCCCAGTTGCGGGGCTCGCCCGGCTGAGCGCACCAAATGATGCGGTAACGAATACGATTCTTAGTCACTTCGTCTCCAACAACTCCCCACGGATTAGAACCATCGAGCACTAGGGTCGCTTGATCTGCATCGAACTCCTCGATATCCGCGCACATCAGGAACCCGTTGATTTCGGCAATAGTTCCGACGGAAGAAATACCCTGCTCCCGAAGCTCGTAGATCGGCTTTACTGTCAGGTCTTCGAGCCGATAGGTAACCGGAAGATCAACGCCGTTGTTAAGGATGACATATCCGTTCAGCGAGATAGCTTCCCACCGGTGGCCAATGCTAAATCCGGAACCGATCTCGATCCAGTCCGCATAGAAGTATTGGATGTAGTCGAACTGGTCTTCGAAGTAGCCGTCAACAGCGTAGCGCGGGTCCTCTAGCGCGTAGAAACGATATAGCTTATCTCCAGCCGCCGCGATAATAGCGGTCCGCCCATTAGGCCGCTTGACCATGTGGAGTAGCGTTACCGCGGAACCGGCGAACAACGGCTGATTCCCACGATCTCCCTCCTTGGGCTGAAAGTAATCCCAGCCCTCACGAGCTACCTCTTGGTCCAGCTCACGACGCCAGTTAACCTTCTCCGTATAGTTATTCCACGACGGAACCTCGGAGGATAGAACGGACATCAAGGCTCCGCCATTGGCGGGCTTGGTGGTTTTGGACTGGAATCGGTAGGGCATTTGTTACCAAGTAGCGATTGCGACACGTTTCCACGTGTTCGTGGCAACGCAAACATACATATAGTTCGCGTCCCATGCAAGCGCTCCAGCCGTTCCAGTATCCCCAGCAAATGTAGGAACAGTGTTATTGAACTGCGAGTAGAAGCGCATCTCAACCCAGTCCGTACCGAGTGTATTACCACTTCCTGCGGTTAGGCGACGCCAGCCAAAGAGCGTAGTCTTTCCGAATCCACTCGGGTCTTCTTGAGTATCTCCAGTGCGAACAACGATGTCTCCGGCAGCCCACGTACCCGTCGTCGGGCGAGCGCGCTGGAAGAAGAAGGTGCTATTGTTTCCATCGTTAATCGCATTGCCAGTCTTCATGGCAATAAGATTTGCTAGGTAGGGAACATTGTACCCAACGTGCGGAAACCCATACGCAGAGATATTACCATTCCAGTCTAGCGTAGGACCGATTGCTGGATAGTTAAGCCCCGCCCCGTTATCTCGATAGCTCGTGATGTTCGGGGACGTAGAGAATAGCCGCATTCCGGCCGACTCATTATAAATAGTCTGACCGGAGACCGAGTAGCTAGCGCCCGAACCCAGATCGAATCGTAGAGTATCAACGCAGATCGGGCTGGTGTCGTCGTACGCACCCAGCAGAAATCGGATTGGCTTAACTCCGGTCGACGCGTTGCGACACAAGAACGTGCACTGAGAAATCTTCGTGATACGTGCCTGTTGCACCCACTCTAAACCGATCTGGTAGTAGTCCTCGACGTTGCAGTTGTTCATCGAGATCAGCGGATATACAGTGCGGCTGTCGCTTTCGCTGGTTCCATCTCCGCCAAAGCGACCCCAAACTCCGTTACCACCTGTCAAACCGTTGCAGTTGTTGAGGGTAGCGTCCCCCAAGATTCGATACCCAGCCTTTCCTGTCGGTACAGTTCCGCACAAGCAGCCGTCAAGTTCCACTCCGGGGCCTCCGCTCAGCCGGAATTGATCGCCGAGATTCTGGTCGGCCACGCAATCCGAAACTACAAAGCCAAAAGCACCCGGGCACTTGAAATTCAATCCGTGGCGGCCATTATAGACGAACTCGCAGTTCTCGATGCGCCCATTGTACAGCGAGTTGAGCGTGGCGGAGGTAGCTAAACCGTCACCGCTTCCACTGGAAGTTCCGACAAACGAGAGTCCAGAAATATGGAGCCGGGTAACGTCGGTACCTCCGATCTCCATCACAGTATCACCGAGCCGGCTTGTGATTCGGGAACGCTCTCCGTATACGAGGACGGTATCCGAATTGGTAACGATCTTGTCCGTTAGGTACGAGCCGTAGGGGAACCAGACGGACTTCTTAGTGGACGCAGAGAGGGAAAACGCTGCTGCGATCGGACCCGTATCGTTAGCCACCCCGTCGCCGACAGCTCCAAAGGCTTTTACGTCGAGTCGTCCGTCATCCTTGAGGGCGGAGGACCCCATTCGCATCTCGACCCAATCGGTCCCAAGGACGTGATTGCTTCCGGTTGTGAGTCGGTGCCAGCCGATCAAAACATACTTGCTAACGTTGAATCCCTGCTCTGGCTGCGCCCCAGTAGCCCACACTTTATCCCCGGCTGTAAAAGTACCGCTGGTCGGCATCCCACCGCGGTAAGTCCAGTTACTGGATTGGTCACCAACATCGTTACCGACCTTGGCTCCGAGAAGATTTTTAAGGCATACCGGACCGACTGTGTGCGGGGTCATGCCGTAGGTCTTAGCGTTATCCACCCCATCAAGAGTCATCGCGAACGGCGCGTACACTAGGCCTGCGTTGCCGTTATAGATAGACGGACCCTGCCCATCGTTGCTGGAAGCCCAGATACCGAAGTCAGAGTACACGGGTACTCCGTGGTCCCAAGAAGAGGTCGGGTCTTTTCGAAATTCCGTTCCAGAGAAAGTAAGCCCCGCAGCGTTCGTACGCCCTCCGTATACGCGGATCGCTCGCTGATTTGTAATCCCAGCCCGCGGCAGGAAATAGCACTGACTAAAGGACGTACCGTTTACTCCGTTGATAAAGTCTAGAGTAGTATCCGCGCAGTTCTCAAAGTTGCAATTCAAGAACCCGACGGTCGGGTAGGCCTCGGTCAGGTCACTCTCGGAAGAAGCAGAAACCCCTCCGAATCGGCCCCAGACTCCTAGCCCGTCCCAAATTCCATTGCAGTTGATAAACTGTGCGTAGGTAAGAACTCGGAATCCGGCCCGCCCCGTAGAAACGGTCTTCACCGTGCATGAATCGAACAATACTCCGGGGCCGCCGAAGCAACGGAACCCATCCAAACCACACAGCGTGGCCATGCAGTTTTGTACCCGGAACGAAAACGCCCCCTCTGATTTTAGGTAAAGCCCGTGCCCCTTTAGTGAAACGAATTCGCAATCTTCGATGGTACTATTAAAGAACCAGTCGATAGCCGGATCAGTATAAACACCGTGTCCCGTTCCAATGGTGGCATGGCCTTCAAAGGTGATCCCAGACAAGCTGAGATTATCAATCGTGCCACCGAGCTTTATGATGCTCTGGCCTGAGCGACTTTTAATAATCGTTCTGCCCACGCCAGAACCTCGGATCGAGAATCTGCCTCCGGACACAACCAGTTCGTCTACCAAAAATGTTCCGGCCGGGATCAAGAGTTTCCCATTGCTCGACTGAGCCTGAGCGATCCCAGCTTGAACCGCCGAAGTATCATTGGCTACCCCGTCACCAATCGCTCCAAAGTCTTTAACATCGAATTCTTTTCGATCTAGCCGGGTATCCAAGGATACCAACGCCGAATTCAAATCGGCCTGATCGCTCAGCGTTCCGGTGACTCCACCCCATACGGCGCTAGGAGCGCCGTCGGTCAGAGGGATAGTGGCACTGTCCACCACATCGTTGAGCACCGTCCGGACTTCGGCGGCAGTGTTGCGTGCCCCTGACTCAAGAGTCGAGGAGATGTCGGAAAGAAGTTCGGCTCTAGTCTTGGCGCTCATGTGTTGGGTCAGGAGAAATCAGTATCAGAGAAGTCTTCGGGTAGGAAGTCAACCATATCCGAATCTGGGCAGGGGTTGGCGGCTCGGTAGGCCGCAATTTGATTCAAGGCGTCTTGCCGGGCCGTAGCGTTGGCGTTGTCCTGCGAGATATCCGACCAGCAAGAGCCAGCCGGGACCACGACATGAACGTCCAGTGAACTATCGCTGGAGCAGCGGGACACCGCTTCGATCTTAACGTTCCAGAAGCCCCGGGTACGGCAACGGTTTCCGGACATTTCGACCAAGTCCTCAAGGTCACAAGCCGATACCGGAGGCGGAGGACAGCTATCCTCGCAGGTCCGAACCTGCTTGGCTTTCTTCGTAGACCATAGTACCCGCAGTGATTTATCCAGCGGAGCGCGAACGTCCCAGACTAACACCAAGCTTGTCGGAAGCGTAAGCGTAGGAGCCAGATCGCCCGTAGGCGCGTCACCCAGAGGAAGGTCGGCGAGAAGCATTGACTGCGTTAGGTCGTGGCCAGTAGGTAGTAAACTGTACCAGTATTGTCTTTGACCGCGATCTTATGCGTGGACGGAACCGAAGAGGCTGTAGAAGCGGCGACTCCGTACTGAAGGACTCCGTTGTAATTGAGCTTCAAGATACTGTTACCCACGCTACCCTCAAAAAACTCGATATCCTTGAAGCTAGTCCCAACTTCGAACTGAAGGCCGCCGCTAGGTTCGACCTTCATCTGGCCGCCTTCCGCGAGGCCGTCCACAAGCAGGCCGATAGCCGCGGTACCAGTCATTACTGTTTGCTTGCTTCCTTTCAAGAAGTTAACCGAGCAGTTGGAGTTCGATCCGCTCGTGACCATTGCAGTCTTAGAGCCGATTTGTCCAAGTTCGAAATGAATGTCCGTGGAGTCAACGATATTAACCAGCGTCGTCTCTTGGATATCCGAAAAGGTAAACACACCTCCGTAAACCCGAGTGCATTTGTTAATCTTGATCGGGTAGCGATTACTATAAGTGGCACGGTATCCGTCCGCCGAACGACCAACGCCAGAGATTACAATGTTTCCAAATGTGATGTCGCTTGGACCAGTAGAGCCCGGGCCGTCACCCGGAAAGCACTCGATTGCGTAGTTACCGCAGCCACGAATTACTCCGTTGCCAAAGCTGACTCGGCTCGCGTTAGCCCCAACCATGAGTCCACGCCAGCCGTTGTTGACGATGGTAAAGTTGTCTACCGAAATATTGAGCGGAGGGAAGCTAGAATCATCCGTCCCGTATACGGCGATACCATCATCCCCGGCATCATAAATATTCGGGCTTACGATGTGGACCCCATCAACTTTGTCGGCTACGTGGATACCGTCTCCACCGGAGCCGAAGTGCGAGTGGTTGATGACCTTGAGCCCCCGGTTGTACGTTGCTCCTTCACCTTGAATCACAACTCCCCAGTTCGGGATATTTCGGGTACCCGTGTTATGAAGTTCGACGTTGTACCCGGAAAGCTTGAAACCAATTCCAGTACCGCGAGCCGTAGGGTCCACGGAGGTGGTGTCGTAGTTTTGATCCCGTAATCCGTCGATAACGACTTCGCAACACTCGGGTCCGAGATAAAGTCCGTTGCTGGTCTTGCTTGTCTGAATAAGAGTAACTCCCGTCGCTTCGACATACGCGTTGTGCAGACAGTGAATGTAGGTACCCGCGCAGACGTAGTTACCCGGAGGAATCACGATGTGTTTACGAGTTCCAACCACGGCTTTGAGAACTGCTCCGCTACCGCCACCGCTAAACGACAGCTGCGGTATACCGAAGCTAACCCACTGATACCCAGCGCTCCCTGTAGCGTTGGTACTAACCGTGACCGTGTTAGAGGTCTTACTAAGAACCGTAGTACCAGCTGAAAAATAATCCGAGGTAACGGACATCCCGGCTGAGATGTCAGTTGTAGTTCCCGCGTTGATTGTGATAACCGGGGACCCGCTGACGATTCCCGTGGCTCCTACTTCGCGGGCCACGATCTTATACCCGGAACCCGGATTAGTAATCGTGGCAAACGCGACGCGTCCGTTATCGCTAATGACCGCCTTGCCCGCAGCCCCCGCTCCGGAGCCGCCCGAGAAAGTGATGTCCAAAGCACCAAAAGCTCCGGCTCCCCCACCGTTACCATCGTAGCCTGTTCCCGGAGCCGCGACAATGATAGACGTGATTCCTCCGCTCGGCTGAACCGATCGCCAGAAGTCTCCAAAGGCCACGAAGTTTTCAGTAACGCCGTCGGCCACGAGGCCGAAGCCGTTCATGGCGTTGATCGTTTCCGAGGTGTATACGCGCCCGGTGATAGAGACGTCACCGGTCGGAGCAATAGCCCCGGTAGAATCGTTACGACGAAGAAGTGTTTCGTTGGCCATGATTAGAAGATCGTAACTACGCTACCGTCGGGCTTGCGGGCTTTCAAGTTTGTTCCGTCCCACCAGAGAATTACTCCACCGGTAGGATTCGAAGTTGGAACGGTACCAGCCGCAGTCAAGAAGAACACCCCGGCCCCGCCCCCGAAGCTGCCATCGCCACCCACGGAGAAGTTCTTATTCGTTGGAGTATTAACGGAACCGTTGACCACACGAAGCATGGTATCGTTTCCGACACGCAAGTTAACCGAGGAGGAGGCGTTAACAAAAACGTCCGCGCTTCCCAGTTGGATAGCGTAGTTGCTATCCGATGGACTAGAGGCAGCTCCGCGCGCCCAAATAGCAGGATTATCCCCCGTGACTGCGCCAAGTAACATGTACTTATTGGCGTCCTCGCTGTTAATCAGCGCAGCCTGACGAACTCCACCCGCCGCCACGGACTGAATCTTTGCAACACCGGTGTCCTTACCGATCTTTCCGGTAGTTCCGCTGAACTTTACAACGTTTCCGTCTTCCGAATTCGAGCTTGCCCCGGTAAAATCTCCCCCCGTAGAAGCGAGTGTTAGATGATCCCCCGCGTCGGTGATAGACACGTTGGTACCTGCGAGTAGTTTCTTTACTTGGCTAGTAGAGGGTGTGGCTACTAGGCTGACTCCGGACCCACTGTCATTAAGTAGCGGGGTAGTGCTGCTACCGACTCTCTGCCAATCTCCGGCCCCCGTACCAACTTTGACCGCCTTGTACGGTGTATATGGACTCGTCCAAACATCCATCGCTTCTTGCCCGACGAACTCTGCATTAAAAGTCGGAGCGCCACCAGAAATCGTATACTGTCCGTTGAATTGACGGTACCCCCAGTTGGGAGCGACATGCGTGATGGCTGCTCCGGTGACCGTGGTTCCAAGATTACGACCGAGCCACGCGTCGACCACGAAATTTGATCCGGTCTTGCTGATGATTTCGAGCGCAATGACAACAGCGTAGAGGTCGGACCCGCCGCTTCCAGCCCCAGCAATTTTAAGGGCTGAATAAAGCGTAAACCCAAGCTCTCCACCGTTCGTTGTATTATCAAAGGTAAACCGAATCTTATTACTGCCCGAGTTTCCGGCAGCGGTAAACGGGATCGTAGTACCCGACATATACAGAGCGCCTTCGATGCGCGCCCAGTTTCCGTCCATCGGATTATTCTGCCGCAGGTAGTCGGTGGCTCCTCCAAAATATCCGGGAATCCAGATTCCGCCACCGTACACCGCTGTCGGTGTATTGTGACTAAAGACTGGCTGTTCCCATGTCGGACCTAGATCGGAATACGAAACTCGATATGGACGCCGAAGCACCTGACCCGGAATAGATTGTCCGAACTCGTCCAAGCGGAACCCGAACACGTTATTAACCGTAGAGTTTTCGATTACGCAAGAAGTATGAAACCCCCCGGTAGGGCCGCCGTATCCAGATCGAATAAGCGGATCGGCAAAGTAGCGATCGTTGTTTGACTTAAACCAAATCTGACTTCCACCGTTGGCCTGAATGATCGGAGTTACACATTGATATAGCGTCTCCGTAGACGTCAGCGAGGCCTGCCAGCTGCCGCCGGAGGGGAGAACCCATACGGGGATGTTTTTCAACCACCAATTATCCGAGGTAAAGGTACCGCGAACAGGCTGCATGTTATGCGTAATCTGCCCGTTGGAAACGAGGTGTTCCGCGTTACCGCTGCAGATAGCCGCAATTGCGATATCGGGTGAATTAGCCTCGAAGAAACTTTGAGGATTCGCTTCCCACCGGCACATGCTCGCATTGAACCGGGTGTATCGAAGACCGGCTCCAAACCATCCGAAGACGACTTTCGCACCAACCGTTACAGTATTGAAATCCTGTACCGTGATGGTCGTGCTACCTCCAGAGATGGTCGTACCCGTTAGAACCTTTGTTAGCGGGGTAGAAAACGGAGTCTGGAAACTTCCTCCCGAAAGGCCATACGACCCGTTTCCCTCGATGATGCAGTCCATGTCAAACACAGGCTGCATCTTTCGAGCACTACCCGTAATACCGAGGTAAGTGTTTACGGTACGGTCATTTAGAGATACCGTTATATTATTTCCAGAAACCCCGGTAACTACGCCGGTCTGCTGTACGCTGGGCTGAATCGAGGTCCCGAAGTAAAAATTACTCAGGTTCCACGACATGGTCGTATTGACCGACGGAGAACTCTGGCTGTAGAAACCAGCAATCGTGTGGCCCCAGATAGCACTGTCCTTGGCGGATGTGATAAGGACGTTCGGCTCACGACCGCGGACACCAATATGGCATCCAATAATTAGGGTGTGGTCAAATGCGACATCGTCCCCATTCCCGCCCCACGTAACAAAACTTCCATTAAAGTTTAGCTGAGGACGACCGAGGTCGAGTCCGACGAAGAACGATTGAACAGTTACGTTTTCGAGTTGGAGTCCGCTATTACCGGAGGGATGGTTAATACCGACTGTGTTCTGAGCGTTGTACGCGTCAGACACCTCCAACGTTTCGAAGGGTGTATGACCGAGGCTGTTTTGAACCGCGTGGTAATTAACTCGCCCGGGGCCCTCAAGCTGAATGTCTTTGAAGTGCGTCTGATAATGTCCGTCTAGGCGAAACATCGCCTTGTTGAACATGGCAGACGTGGCCCGAAGAATTGTACCGTTCCAACCGTCTCCTTGGAAATACGGAGCGCTGAACTGCTGAATCGAGACTCCGGATGCGTCCTGCGGAGTAGCCCAGATTTCTCGATTGATCATGTATCGACCGACCGGAATGTATACTCGGCATTGATTACGACCACCGTCCGTGGCAGTGTACCGGTTGATCCCAGCTAGCCAAGAGACTAGCTGAATGGCAGCATAGTCATTCTCGTCAGTACCGGTGAACATCGACGCGTACCATCCGTTGGCCGACGCGTACGAGTTAAACTTTGCAGCTCTAGTAGAGCCGATCGGGTTGGTTACGTTATCTCCGATGGCCCCGGCCCACTTAACGTTAAGGATATCCCCATCCATTCGACGGGTCCAGCGACCGCCACCACCGGTGGCAGAATAGATAGTAACACCGTTTGCTGGCCGGGTATCAGAAGAGTTATAGAAGAAACTTCCGCCACCCCCATCTCCCGGCTCCCAGTATCCAAGAACCTCGACGATAGAAAAATCGTCGATACCAGCAACGTTCAAAATCTCAAGGTCGTTGATCGAATCAACCTTGATCGCTCCGCTGCCGCCGGTTCCAGTACCCGGCTCACCGGCAACATTGATGTTCCAAGAACCGTATACTCCGCTACCAGAAACAACATCGACATCGACTGTCAGGGTTCCACCCGTGTAATCAGTAACAACGCCTTCGAGGTAGGTAGAAGGGGTACTAGAACGAGACACCCGAACGCGCGCTCCCGGAAGATAAGCGAGTCCGCGAAAAACCGAGAAGACCTTCGTTCCCGTAGAGACGATGGTGTTGGTGTTACTAACTGTACGATACCCCGAACCCTGAGCCCCGGCTAGATTGATAGTCCACGGCCCCCGAAGCGCGGGACCCGAATCACTAACCAAGTCAACTTCCAATCCCAGAACTCCGGTTCCGGAAACGTAAGTGTTTACAGTGCCTTCGAAGAAATAGAGTTCCGGATAGGTGCTGTCTGCAAAACGGACTCGGGAACCAACCGTGTATGCTAGCCCCGTTTGAGTGGTAACCGAGACGCTTCCGCCGAGGGGAGGCATCGCAAAAGTATCCGAAGCTGTGGCGTAATATCCAGCTCCGGCCGGACCTGCCGGACCACGAATGTTTCCGATCAGAGACCAAGCGCCACCGTTCTTCTTGTAGTGATCTCCGTTGGTCTCGTTGATGTAGAAATCACCGTTGGTACCAACTCCGACTCCGGGGACCCCGGCCCCGCTAAACGTGCGCGTGGCTAGGGCATCCTGAAGATCAGCGGAAAGGATCGTATGGAGGATACCGTAAATCTTTCCGGTAGCGTTATGAGCCGCAGCCGACGAGCCGTCGATTCCGCGAGTGATCGAGCTAAAGACGTCGCCGGTGCGGGAAGTGACAAGGATTTTCTCGACCGAAGGATCGAGTGACGGGCGGGCATAGTCCGTCTTGTTCCAGATTACAGCCTTAAACGGCGGCGAAGGGAACTTAATGCCGTGCCCCGTAGTGACCGAAAGAGACGTGGCTCCAGAAGTGATGCCGGAGGCTAAGGCCGACTCGGAGAAATCCTTGTAATTGTTGCTCATGCTCTACTTATGTAGGGTGTTAAAATGGGATACTAAGTCAACCGCTGATTTCGCCGGAGAATTGAATGGTGGCTCCGTCAAGGTGTTTCGGGGCTCCGCCTAGAGCCTCGCGCCGTAGCCAGATAGCGACAGCCTCGCCGGCTCCGATTGAGCCAACAGAGAGCCTAGAACTAGTTGTGGGCTGGGTGAAGACCACGCCTACCGGGACGTCCTCTTCGTTGGTGGCCTCGAAGGCTTGGGCCGTAACAGCGTCTCCTTGTACAATTCCAGCCGCGTCTAGCCCGACAAATAGGTCCGCCCCTCCAACAACTTCATTTGATAGCCAAAGCTTGGCGCTATACCACGTGTCCGTAGGGTGGGTATTGGTCACGAACAAGCAGCGATATTCTACCTTGTGGGCGTTGTTCTCGGATGGCGTCACTGCGTCGAACAAGGCATGAACTACGTTGGAAGGAAGCTCGGTTACCGCCATGTAGCCTCCGAGAGAATCGTTGGGGTCGCCCTGACCAAGCAGGTCGCCCTGCCCGGCCCCCGGGATGGAGTATCGAAACTCAATGTTGTCCGCGTTCATCGGTTAAACTTAACACTCTTACGTTCTTTGAAGTCCACGAACAGGCGAGCGCGTAGCCCAATGTAAGCGGTAAGAAATTCTCTGCTGCGCTGGCGGTCGTCGGATTCCCGGTCTAGGTGGGCTCGGACGTACTCAGCAACGGCAGCTTGCGCCCCCTCGTCCAACGGGATTTCATCGCCGTCTTCAAAGTCAAAGTTGATCCCGTTCCACGTCACGAGGAAGTAATGATTCCCGTCCGGGTGGGGCCAGAAGTAGGCCGAGTAGGACTCGGGGTCAATGGCCACGGTGGCCGGAGCGTTGATGTTGATCAGTGGATCGGTACCACAACTCTTATTAGGAGCCGAGGCGATCTCGTTGCGACGGGTCCACGAAATAACCTGAACCTTGGACCGGGCAGCAATCTCTTCCCCGGCGTAGTTGAAGCTCAGGCTACCCAGTGTTTCTGGCGCAATGACCGAAGGGCAAGTGGCGCAAAGTGCTGGATCAGAACAAGTATCCGTTTGGAGTCCGTCTCCAAGTTCGCCCGGAAGCAGGGTACCGCCAACCACGACCTTATAGATTCGATTATTGGACAGCACGTACTCATTCGCCGAATAGGCCACGCCTTCCTCAAGGTCTGGCACAGCACGAACGTAATAGATATCCTTCAACGCAGCCCCGTCGGGCAGGCGGGCTCGGAGGCACTGGCCGAAGCGGCTACCATCCGTAGACCAATAGCAGCTTTGCTGGCCAATCCGATAGCCCGGGATGTGGGACTGTAAGTCGATGACCGCCTGTCGCATCCACTTCTCGGCAGCGGTGTTCAGGCTCTCGATCTCCGTTCGACCGTTGATGATCTGCCGCGAGATGAAAGTCTCGATGCCACGGCGATTGGCATCCACGGTCAGGAGGTCTTTGACGTCCTGCTCGAAGGTTTCCGGAAGAGTGAGTACGTCGAATCCAGCTAGGCGGCGCTTCAGGCTGAGAAAGCTGGACCAGTACGAGGACGAAAGGGTCAGGTCCTTGTCAACTTCACGGACAATCTTGGCCTTAACGTAATCAGCTACGCACGAAGCCGCGAGGGATTCGTCCGGGGTTACGTCGGAGAGGAGCTTTCGAACCTCCTGCTTGAATTCGAGATAGGTCATTTGCGCTTGGCTTTCTTGGAGACAGGCTTGGCAATGTCAAGCGGCTCGATGTAATCTGCTTCTCCAACGGTGACGACCGCTTCCACCGTAGGCCTATCCGCTACCGAGGGGAGGGGTTCAGAAGTACCCTTTGTTGACAAGACTGCCCCCGACGCTTTTCCCGCAACTACCACATTTCTTTGGTTTTGGGACGGCAAGGGGATTCTCAGGACCTCCGAGCGAAAAGTATTGCTCGAAGAGTTTACTTTTTTTTTAAGCTGCGCGTTGTACTCGTCCTCGGTGATCTCACTGACCCCGAGACGAGGACCATCTTTTTCGATGGCCGCGAGGAGAGCTTCGTCGTCCGTCGCATACACTCCGTACCACGCGCCGCCAATCTGGTCGATCACGTCGAAGACGGTAACGAAGTCACCGAACTTGATGGATCGAATCGCGTTGTCCGCCAGAAAGAAGCGTTTCATGTGCGATGAAAAGCTAGCCTAGTCTGCGGGTCGGTGTCAATTAAATTGGTGCTTGTTCCGTCTGCTCCCGGTACACGGCGGATGCAGCTCAGACGGAACAAGCAAAGTGGAGCGCTCAGAGGGAGTTGCACCCTCACGACAAGTGTGGAAAACTCGCGTGCTAACTGTTAAACACCATGAGCGCTTGGCTGCGGGAGGTTGGGTCGAACAACCATTCACGGATTCAAAGTCCGCTGTCCTACCAAAGTTAGACGATCCCGCAGAAGTAAAGAATCGGGCTCGATCAAGTATGTTTACGACGGCGCGTTAACTCGCCCATCAACTTGGTTTAGTGTCGTCCCGGTTCCTTAAATAGTCCCGATGCTTTCTTGGGCTCGGGCGCTCACTGAGCGACCGCCGAATCTAAAACTCGGATCGGGTATAGCTAGTTTTCACGGGTCGTACTAGCAACCGAATTGGAGCTACTGGTAGGGGTTGAACCTACGACCAGCTGTTTACAAAACAGCCGCTCTTCCAACTGAGCTACAGCAGCTTAAATGGACAGGAGGACCGAGAGATAAACCTCGGTGTATTCGGGCGCGACCCGTAGCCCATCCCTCTGGGCGACCTCCTGAATTGATGTCAGCCCGGGCGCGACTCCGGGATGGGCCTGACCGTGTATCGCTGCGCTTGTTGTGATCGGGCTTTGTTTAATAAGTTTGGACGACACAGCGAGCGGCGATACCTCGGGCGTGAGCTTGCACGCTTCTGACAAATGGTGGGCAGTGATGGATTTGAACCACCGAAGAGCTGACGCTCGGTTGATTTACAGTCAACCCTCGTTGGCCGCTTGAGTAACTACCCGTAGAAAGAACAGAAATTGGAAGCAGGATCGGGAATCGAACCCGAAGCCAGACCTTATGAGAGTCTTGAGTTACCGTTACTCTATCCTGCTGGACGAGGCCCACAAAAGAAGAACCCCGCGCCTTTGTCAAGCGCGGGGTTCAGGAACTAGCTTGTCAGCCTAGCTTACGAGTACGACGCGCAACCGGTGTCGGAGACAGTCGGGCACGCACCGCTGAAGTTCTCAACAATCGCGTGACGATTCGGGTCTTCGATGATGACCGTCCACTTCGTCGAGCGGAGTTGGTAGTGCTTGACGTTCGGCTGGATCACGCAGCTGTACAGCGGGCTGGTCTCGGCGTCAGGAGTATGACGATTGACCGAGGACGTACCGGCGATACCGATCTTGATGTCCGACCAGTCCAGAATCCACAGCTTGCGGCCACGGCTTTGGATGTTGGTCGAGCCACCAGCGCCGGTCGTGAACGCAGCGAGGTGATCGTTGAAGTACGGATCGTGGAACACCGCGAGGTGAACGCCGACTTCCGGAACTTGGTACAGATCGTAGTTGAAGAGAACTTGGTTCTCGAACTTGAGCTGTTGGCCCGGGGTGTAGTACCGCATCGTGTCGACGCCGTACTTCGACTTGTAGTAGCCGCTCATGACCTGACGAATGAGGTCCGCGGTGAGGCGGTCCGTCATAAGGTCGATCGTGTCGATGCTGCCACCGGTCGCTTCACGATTCCGCTTCAGCTCATAGAGCATCGCGAAGATGAAGTCCAGATTCAGGGCCGCACCGGCAAGGTCGGTGATGCGCGAGCAGTCACCAAGTTGGGTACGAACACCGAGAGCGTTGGCCTTATACTCGTACACGCAACCCGCGTCGACCGGGTCGACAACTTGCGGAAGGCTGGTGTAGGTATTCGGGCTTTGGTTCTCGTTGATGCGCTGGCCGTAGAAGACCGAGTTGAGCCATTTCTTCTCGAACTGCGCACGTTGCTGGCGGTTCTGCTCAGCGAGCGGAAGCTCACGGAACTTCTTGAAGTATCCGGACGTGTACGAGGCTTCGAGGGCCTTCAGGTACTCGTCGTTATAGCACGAAGTCTCGCGGCTGGTTTGAATCCAGTACGTCAGAAGCTTGCGGCTATTATCCGAAGCTTCGTTGTGGCACCACGATTCGTAGTCGCTGACGCTGTTGGCGCCGACGAGCACGGTACCGAAGGTCGGCTGATAGACGGCCTTCTGAGGATTGGTGAGGGCCGCAAAACCGGAGGCAGTGTAGTTCGGAACCACAGTGACCTTAGCCTTGGCGACGCCGCCCGAATCCGCATTGACCGCAGCGTAGATGTCAAACTGAAGTGTACGGGCAGTCTTGGCGCCCGACGGATCAGTGAGGGTCAGGACGAAAACCGTCTGGCCCGGGAGGAAGTACTTCTCGATGTTCGAGAGCGGGCTCTTGAACGGCGAGGGGCCGGTGTTAACCGTGATGTCCCACGCGTGAGCGGGGATGCCGCCGGTACCCGCACCCGTGGTGGCAGCGCCAGCCTCGATGCTAAAGTAGTTCGAGTTGACGTTCGCGCGTTGCTGGCGATAGATGTACGGGAGAATCACGGACTGATTCTGCACCGGCACCTTAGCCACAGCGCCCTTGATCGAAGTGACATTCGACATCAGGAGGTCCCGGAGGGGACGCTCTTGCACGCCGATCATCTTCGCTTCGGCCGCTTGGGAAATGAGATTGTGATAATCAATCTCCTTCGTGCCAAGCGCCTCGAACTCTGCGGGGGTAATTCCCGCGATAGAGGCCCGCGTCAGGGTGCAGCCGCAGCTTTCCGTGACGGAGACAATTCGGGGAGAACATTGATTCCAAACAGCCATAGTTGTGTAGGTTAGTTACGGAACCTACTTTAACACAGCTTTTTGGAAATCAAAGAAAAAACCCTCGATCAATATAACTTGATCGAGGGCTCGAAAACTGTCTGGACTAACTTTAAACTACGCCATTGGGCGTATTACTTTACTTAGTAGTCTGGCTATTTCCGATAATCGAGCGCAAGAAAGCATCTCGATTACTCTTGGGGGAGTCAAGAGTCACTCCGGTTGTGATTCCGGGCTTGGCCTTGGGACTTGGGGCGGGCTCTTCTTTAGGAGGGGTCGCTGCGACCACCGGGGCAATGGGCGAGGCGACAACAACCGGGGCCGCAGACTTGCGAACGTAGCCGGACTTCTCCAGCAACTCTCGACCCTGCTTGATCTCCGCCTCGGCGCTCAGCTTAGCGTTGTACGCCAAGAGGGAAAGGATGTCCCCGTCGGTGAAGGTGAATCGACCCTCGCGTTCGGCCGGCTTCGCAAGATTATACTCGGCTCGTGGCATAAACGTACGACCGTTCTGTTCGAGCAAGTCCTTGCGACCGGAGTTAGCGAAGATACGTCCCTGCTCGTCGATGAAGTTGAACAGCCACTTGTGCATCGGATTACGGTGGTCGTATTCCGATAGTCCGTTGCTCAGATTCAAGAACTCCTTGGCCGCGTCGGTTGCACCGTTGAGATACTTCTTAACAACCGGAGCTTCGAACGGAACCTCGTCGTCCAGCTTATCCTCGGAGACCTTGGCGATCTCTTCGGGCAGGGTCTTGTAGAGACCAGTACGGAACTCCTTGGCAGCCTTGTCGATCTCCGGGCGAATCTCGGATTCCCAAACCTTGCGCTCAACCTTCTTCAGCTTCTCGTCGGTTTCCTTACGGGCTTCCCGTTTGGCGTCCTCGATCAGCTTGGTCTTTTCGAACTTACGCCGGTCGCCGGGCTTAAAGCCGACTCGGTTCTCCTGAAGCCACTTACCATACTTCTCGTCCTCCCGGGGGTCGGGAGTCCAGTGCGGGTCTTCCCGCTTTCGGTTGAGAAGATATTCGTTATGGTCCTTGAAGAACTTCTCTAGCTTCTTCGCCTGATCTGCGTAGGACTTGTCCTTGGTGGCAGCGTACTGAGCCAGCTCAAGCTCTTCGATCTCTTCGGGTAGAAGATCAAGGTTGGCCGGAATGACAGGCTTGAACTCTTCGTCGTCGTCCTTGGATACGACGGAGTCTGACTTGGCCAGTTCAGGAGCCTTGAACTTAAGCATCTCCTCGGCCTTCGGCTTGTCTTCCTTGGCCTTATCTCCCTTCTTGGGGGCCTTGGGCTTCTCCTCGGGCTTCGGCTTCTCTTCGGCGACCGGGGCGGTCTCCGCGACGGGCGCTACTGGCTCAGTGACCGGCGGGGTAGTTTCAGCAGGGGGCGTCGTCTCTTCGGACTTCGGCTCTTCCTTGGCGGGGGCCTTAGCCGCCTCACTACGGGCGGCATCCAGTGCCTCCGTTAGCGTGGGCGAATCCTTCTCACCGAAGATTCGATCGGAATCTTCTTTGTCGAGAAGGATGTTAGGAACCGGGGCTTCGGGCTCCGATTCAGGAGCCTCGGCTTTGGCGAGGGTTAGTTTAAGAGACGAGAAAAGCGCTTCCTTAACGGGGTCTTTCTCGGGGACTGGAGCAGTCGGTGTTTCAGGCGTAGGCATAGGCTATTTGTTTATACAAGTGCTGACGGTACTTGTGTGAAAGCTAGTTCGGGAGGGGGAGGGGGAGCCAACGGGGCTCCTGCCGGAGCCGGCGGCTCGATCGTGGCCGGCGTTGGCTGTGAAGCTCCGGGGCGGACCGAGGGGTTCAGCATCGCTTGCGTGACTTGGATCACTTGCTCAAGCTGCTGGCCTTGTTGGTTAACTTGCTGCGCCATCTGTTGAACGGCTTGCGCAAGTTGTTGAATCTGATCGGGCGACGGGCCAATCTGGGTATCTTCGCCGTCTTCCAACTCCAACTTGAGATCGTAACCCGAGCCGGAGAGTCGGAAGATTTCATTGAGCATCTCATAGATGCGCTTCTTTCCGATGGCCTGAACGAGTTCCGGCATCGAGAAGAGTTGGCCAACCAACTGCGTAAGGGTCTGCGCGGCTTGCTGGTTGCTGGAGCGTTCGGCTCCATCTCGGCTGGAGAAGATGTACTCGTGGATCAGGGCCTTCTTAGTTCCGCGAACTTCAAGTTCCTTCGGAATCGGGTCCGCATCCTCGGCGCCTTGCTCAGTGACAAGTTCAAACTTGGCAGCCTTAATCGTCTCTTCTGTATATCGGTTGATGACCGGGACTTGGATCGTCTCGCCGCCGAGCGCGATCAAGCTCTCATAAAGTTGTTTCTTCCACGCGGCCCGACCTTCATCAATGGCGTCAGCGATAAAGGAGTAGACCGTGTTGGTCGACGCCGCGATCTCGGTTACTTCGGTGGCGCTAATCTCGCGCGGGGCCGGTTGCCCAAGCTCCTGAGGAGACAGGACCATCATGCGCTCGACGATAGAGAGCAGGTTGGAGATGGCCCGGAAGTGTTCGGTAATCGTCGACTCCGTCTTAATCGACTGGATAGAAATCGGATTCGGCGCCTGACCCATGTTACGGGCCTTGGTACCGGAGTACTCGACAAGGATCGGATGGACGTAGTAGTCCTTGGAAGCCAAGGTCTTCTCCAACGCCGCCCGGTGCTTGTCATCCAGCATGTCGATGTCAAGCATGACCAGCTTGAGCAAGTCGGTCTTGGCCGTCATCAGCATCTGGCTGAGGAGATTACTGATCTGGTCTTGGAACGGCATCAGCTCGTGGGCGAGCGAGATGTTATTCTGGCGGGAGTCGTTCTCGTTGTACCCAAAGTAAACCGCAGGGATGGACGGAAGAAACTCGCCGTAGATAACCGTCTTATCCGACGCGACGACCAGCCGTAGCCATACCTCGTAGGGGTAACTTCCGAGCCCAGCGTCCTTCGGAATAACTTTCTCGAAGTACTCCGTAACCAGTACAGAAGAGTCCGACTCGTTCTCAGAGTAAAGCCCGGACATTGACTTACGATCGTTCTGCTCGGCCAATCCAAAAGCGCCGTCATCCGGAGGCGGAATATTCGGGAACTTAATGGCGACGTCTGCGTAGTAGATGCCGAAATACGCTGCGTAGTTATTGTACAGCCCGGCTCCACGATCCGAGAAGCTAATGGCCTTGCGATTAAAATAAGCCGGGTCGTAGGCAATGTCTCGGAACTTGCGGACATCCCAGAAGCCGCAGTAGGTAGCGCCGGTGTCCGTGTTCAACGAGGACATCGGATAGGCGGTGTCCCAGAAGACGCGAGACTGGTGGGGCAGAACGTAGGGAACACCCTCCTTGGTAATCTTTGATTCAACGAGCACCTCGTCTCCTTCAAGACCGGGTTCGACCTCACGGCAGACAAACTGCTTTTGAGTTTCCCACGAGCAGGCCGGGAACAGAATGGCCCGGGAGTAGAGGAACATGTCACGGATCGCCTGCGTCTGCAAATGGCGGTATCCGTACTGGTCAACGATCATCTCGATACGCTGGCTCAGCGCATCGCCACGAAGTTTACCGACGAGCGAGGTCGACCGGGGTTCGTACTTGAACTGCGGGTAGAGATTCGTGAAGCGGGTGGCCTGAGCGGCCACGCGCCGAGTGAGATACGAACGAACCAGATTGACCGAGACTTCGTATAGCCGGGGGAGATTGATATCCTTGATTGTCCCTGCCTCGTCCTTGACCACGAACTTATCCGCACAACCGAGAGACTCCAGCTGGCTGGCACAACTGTCCAGCTTGATCTTCTTCTGGGCGTACAGCATCAGCGGCACGTTCTCCTTCAGAATCGGGGCCGAGTCCCACGCCAAATCGGCTGCGGCATAGAGCTGGTAGGCCGCTAGGTTTCGGCGCTGGCCGTCATCGATGCGAGACGAGATGCGCTCTTCGAAATCCTTCCGCGCTTCGTACGCAGAGGTGTTGGTCGGGTCCACACAAGTGAACACCTCTTTGATTCGCTCCTTGGTGGAGCCGTACTTGCGGAGAATGTCGAAGTCGATCATTGCAGCAGAAGGTGGGTCGGGAAAATCTTGGTCTCTGAATCACCCACCCGAGTCCGGAGCAGCCACCCCTCAATCAGGCAGAGCAAGAGACGAGCGTGGGCGGGGGCTTTGTCTTTTCTAATCCAGTCTTTGACTTGGTGAGGGGATACTCGGATGAACGCAGCTAGTTCATCCTCGTTCATTCGTAGCATTTCACAAAGGGCTCGGATTCTGGAAGCAGTCCAAGGACCGCTAACGGAGTCGTGGTCTTTGTAAAACGCACGAAGCGCCGCGCGAAGCGGCGTGTCTTCAATACTTGGCGCCTTTACTGGCATCCTTCTTTGAAGCCATGAGGATCATCACGGGGGAGGCCGCGGTCGGGCTGACCATATCCTCGGACTCTGAATCGCCCTCCTCTTCCGAGTCGTCGCATTCGCATACCTCGACGTTGGTGATACTTCCGGCGAGCTTGGTGTCGTCCACTTCGGTGGCGACCAGCTCAACCATAATCTTTACAGTGTCGCCCGGCTTCAAGACCCCAAGGGCCTCCTTGAGCGAGTCGTTATCAGCGTAGTCCAGCTCGATCGTGGACTTGGAGGAATTCTGTGAGTCGGCCATATGTCGTATTAGTTAGTCCCGATCGGGATGATTTCAGGTTTTGCCCGACCAGTACGCAGGAAATCCCGGGCGGTGTCAAGCTCGTAGAAGAACATCGGGTAGGTCAAAGCGTCGAAGCCGTGGATGTGTTTGGACCGCCTCGGTTTGAAGGGTAGGTCCGGGCTGTACTTGTCATCCTTTAGCTTTTCCGATTCGAGCTGCAGGAACATGTCACGGAGCTTGGTGCACGAAGATGACAGGAACAGGCGTTCTTGTTGGAGCGCCCGAATGAGGACTTTGACGCGGGCCTGTACTGAATTTGGAGGCTTGGGACATTCGACCAGCTGGATAGGTGTGACGTCGCCGAACGCCGATGAGACGTCGCGGGAGAGGCGCTCCACCTCAAGGACGTCGTAAGTTCCGGAGGTCGCGCGAAATTGATTGAAAGCGGAGGAGTCGCTGATGTGTTCATATTGGTAGTTGTAGCCCATACGGTCGTTCCAGAACTTCATCCTGCGCATGATGGCAGGTACGAGTTCGGTGTACGGCACGTAGGCATCGGTGTAAATCATTTCGTCGAAGATCAGCCAGACGTCCTTCTCTTTGGTCGGGACGTTCTGCATGAAGACGACGGCTGAGTTGGCGGTACCCAAGTCGTATCCGACTTGGATGGGCCAGTTCTTGACGGGGAGAAGGCGAGTCTTGCCTGCCGGGTCACCTCTGACGTGGAGGGTATCGTTGAAGTATTGGCCGAAAATACTGGTACCGGAGGGGCGTTCGATCCACTCTCCTAAGACCATCCGGCGATACTCGACCTCATCGTCGGCTAGGGCTTCCTTGATCCGATCGTAGTATCCCGGAGGGAGGTTGTGCTCGTTGTCTGAGATCGGAACGTGGTGTACCGCGTAATCATCCTTTACTAGCCCGTTTTCATCCAATGACTTAACAAAGAACCGCTGATAGACCCAGTTGCTAGGGCCCTCTGGATTGCACGTTGCGATGTACTGTTGGGGGTCGGAAATATGGGGCCGCCGCCCAAGTTGCTGTACTACAGATGAAAAATAAGTATCTGATTCCAAAGTAGCTGCCTCGTCCAAAAGTACTAGGCTAGGTTCCATACCGCGAATACGGTCGCGGACGAAGCTTTCGACGGGCATGGACAGCAAAAGAACGCGCGACCAGCCGCCGTATTTGTTGCTGATAAAAATATAGTCGTCTTTTGCCGTGTTGCTTTTCCAGTCTGTAAATTCAATTCCGCAACCAGCTTTCCACTCCGGAAGGACTTCGTTAGTGAGCTTGAACGCGGCACCGCCCTCGATGGCTTGGCGACGAACCCCAACGATAATGATCGCCAGCGCGTTGATATTGTTAACGCAGTGCTTTACTAGCTTGTGCAACGCGCCCTGCGTCTTTCCAGAGTTGTGATGGATTAGCCCGTCGGCCAAGTAGGAGCTGGTGGACGGGACGGTTATATCTAGCAGCGGAGAGATAGTTTCGGCACAGTCTAGGACTTCTACCCACGCAAACCCTTTCCGGTAAAGCTCTAGTTCTTCCGAAGAGCCGGCAAATTGGATAAACCGATCAAGGTGTTTGGCATCTGGTATGCCGTTGCTGCGGTAGATGCTTTCGTTGGCGGCGTAAAAAGCTCGCGTCTGCGGCCTAGGATATTTATCCCACTGCTTACTTTTGGCTAGGACTACGCTAGGTGGGTAGCTGAACTTCTTGCCAACGCGCCGCTTAGATTTGGGAGCAAATAACCGCTTTTGTTTCCGCTCGATTTCAAATCCGATTTCGTCTCTAAACTTTTCGGCGTGGGCTCCGCGGATATGGAGATTCCAAATGGGTCGCGGGCTAGCATACAAGTATAAGCCCTTGGACCGGGTGGCAAGGATTCCAAAAGCCGACAAAAGCCTTTGGATATCCCGGCCGAGATGTTCGCTGGTCGTGGCGTAGCTTACCCAACCGCGTTTGCACGCACACCCGTCCGTATCAAACAGCCCGCGCAGAAAAGCTGCCGCTACGTATTTCGGAGAGGCGAAGATGCAGTCCGGAATGCGCTTGTAGTAGGCCGTGGACTTTAGACCGGCCCACAGTAGGAAGGGAGCAATCGTCTGTTTTGGGGTGATAGCGTAGTTGCACCCGCCATAGCTAGTAAAAAAACATCCAAGCGCCCCGGCCGCACGGCCAACTCGCCCGAGGCAGTCCGGGTCTACATTCGCAAAGCTTACAGTATGCCCGGGTTCGTCTAGTTTGTTTACGGACCCGTCTCCGACTACGGCGCCGAGCAAGTAGGCAGAATCCTCGTCTAGTGTGTGATCGCCGGAGCTTGTGTGTGCAACCAGCAGTTCCTTGGTACCCCAAGATGGGTGTGCCACCAAGGGGGACCAAAATCTCCAGCCGGCTTTTCTAAGCTCTTGAATACGAGAC
>Ga0213919_1000269_pt1 | contig 24968 bp, 32 predicted proteins | sample McNCre317MG_FD_161056 | JGI IMG/M metagenome (GOLD analysis project Ga0213919, IMG submission 161056) | Freshwater microbial communities from McNutts Creek, Athens, Georgia, United States - 3-17 MG | ecosystem: Environmental > Aquatic > Freshwater > Creek | place: USA: Georgia | collected... | reverse complement strand
AAAATGACCATCATGCACATCCCCCTCGCCAAGTCTGGCCGTAACGTCGCATCCAAGTACGACGTGATCTTCGCTAACCTGGAGCGCGGCAGCGACCAGTGCCACGTCGAGAAGGACGTAGTGCAGGCTGACAAAGTAGCAGCCCGCATGAACAGCGCTGTGACTGCATACCGCAACCGCACCGGTGACACCTCAGCCTTCGCTGTGCGTACCGTGACCGTTGACGGTAGCCCCGCTGTCGCAGTCTGGCGTCTGGCTTCCGACTTGAAGCCCCGGCGTCGTGCTGAAAAAGCCTGATACACTGTACGTATCAGATTTGACCGGCCCAGTGATGGGTCGGTTTTTCTTTCCCTAATAGGAGTTAAATGCTGAAACTCAGACCCCTACCCACACTGAAAATCCAGCAGCAACCCAGCCGCGTCAGCCGCTGGCTCAAGCTCGAAGCAGCCCGCATGGGGTTGTATGGCGGGGCGGCGCTGCTGGCAGGCTGGCTCATCGCTGAACCCATGCTGGACGCAGCCCTCGCCTCAGTGCAGCGCGATGCCGAAGTGCAGGCGTTGCAGCAGTTCGAGGAGGGTTGGAAAACCCGCCTATCACAAAATCAACCACTGCTCAGGAGTGCCTGCACCACTTGGTGGTTCGGCATGAATGGGCGCGACCGGAGGCTCAAGTGATTCCCTTCCTACCACCCAACATCCATCTGACCAACCGCGAAGCTCAGATTCTCGACCTCATCGCAGCGCAAGGTCTGCCTCGAAAGCAGGTCGCAGGCATGGCTGATATCGACCTGAAGACGGTCGATTACTACATCGCTGTACTGAAGCGCAAATTTCAGGCACGCACGCCGGCCCAACTTGGATTTTTGTATGCTGAGTACATCCGAAACCGGCGCTTTTAAACTTATCGCAGCCGCTGCGCTGTGGCTGAGCTTTTCAATTTCTGCAACCTTCCTAACCTATTGGAGTATTCTGTGAAGCAATTCCTCGACCTTTTCCGCCACCCCACCGTTCAAGCTGTCGTCAAGCGTGAACTCGATCAAGCCCGGCTGCACCTGCTGACGGCGGAGTCCAACCTCGAATCTGCGCAGGCCCAGGTCACCATGTACTCTGCGGCTATCCGTCGCCTTGAGAAGCACACTGAAAAGCCTGAGTAGGCCGCATGCGAAAGCGCAGTAGCTACAAACCCAGACAGGTCTTCAACCCGCTGCTGGTTGTGAGCCTGAAGGTGCCCTACGTGGAGCAGACGTTGAAGTTCATGTCTGCTCTGGACACCTTCACGTCGGGCAAGGCGACGAGGGTGGAATGGGGCCAACTGCGAGACGCCATAAACCTTGCATGGGTGATCGACTCGCAGGTCTACAACAACGGGCAGCAAGAGATTCTGGAGGCCGGGCATCAGGGTATCAAGGCCAGCTGGATGCGCTTTCAGCGGCTCGGTAAATTCGGCCACACGCTGGCCGAATTACAGGCTGTCCGAGAGGCACTCGAAGTCCACGGTGCCCAGCTTCAGGAGATTACGTTCCAGCAGTGGTCGAGGGCCTGCACCTCGGTCGCCGCGCTGGAGCGCAGAGCAGTTAAGTTGGCGCAGGCCAACGCAGAGGGCGACTGGTTCGCCATTGACATGAATGGAAAGAAGATCGAATGTTGATTTTACCGGGACAAATTAAGCACGGTGTGCTCCTATGCCTTCGGGACGGGGGGCTGACCACGCAGCAAATTGTGGAGGCGCTGGTAGCTCAGGGCCGCACGTTCATCAGTGACACGTTGGTGGGCAAGCACCTGGCTCCCATGTGCAGCATAGGGCTGCTGGATAAGCAGGACAGGGCGTACAAGTTGACCATTGACGGCCACATGAAGCTCACAGCGTTGGAGGCGAAGGCCGGGCGTCAGGACAAGGCACTGGTGACGCCGGGGCGCACCACCAGCAAAATGAGTGGCCTGTACGACGGCGCGGAGTTGAAGCGCAACCCCGGCACACCGGCTGCACGCTTCAAAGCGTTTGACCTGCCCAGCGTAGCCCTTGGATGGCGTATTTGGCCTGATGGCCGGAAAGAGAAAGTAGGAGAGTAACCATGTTCAAACCAAATCTTTGCAGCGAGCCTAACGGCCCAATCAACTTCCCCAAGCTGGTCAGCGTCAAGCTGGACGGCATCCGGTGCGTCACCAAGTTCGGTAACGCCCTGAGCCGAAGTCTCAAACCCATCCCGAACCACTACATCCGGGAGATGCTGAGCAAGTACCAAGGGCTGGACGGCGAGATCATCGTCGGCCCTGCCAACGCACCAGACGTTTACCGCACGACGAATAGCGCGGTCATGTCACGGGACGGCGAACCCAAAGACTTCACCTTCTACGTCTTTGACGACCTCGACGCAGAGCGGTCGCAGCCGCTGGAGAAGCGCCTTGAGGCACTGCGGGCGAGGGACTTGCCGGACTTCATCAAGGTGTTGCCGCAGCGCACCGTCACCACGCAGGAGGCTTTGGACGTGATGTACAGCGAGGCGCTGGACGACGGCTTCGAGGGCTTGATTGCCCGCAACGCCAACTCCGCCTACAAGTTTGGCCGTGCCACGGCAGCGTCACAAGACGCCTTGAAGTGCAAGCCGTGGAAGGATTCTGAAGCCCGCATCGTCTCGGTGTACGAGGCGCTGGAGAACCAGAACGAGGAGTTCACCGATGAGTTGGGTCGCACGAAACGCTCCTCACACCAGGAGAATAAGGTGGGCAAGGGTATGATTGGTGGGTTCGTCTGCCGAGACATCCACTCCGGCGTGGAGTTCAACTGTGCGCCGGGCCGCATGAAGCACGACGAGCGGGTTGCGCTGTTCGGCAAAGCCTTAGAAGGGGAGTTGTTGAAGTACCGATACATGGCAGTAGGGGTTAAAGACAAGCCACGGTTCCCACGTTACATTGGATGGAGAAACGAAATTGACCTATGACATAGCAATCTTCATGTCGCTCGCAGCCCTAATCGGCTTCGTTATACTAACCATCATGCTAATCGGGTTATCCGATAGCAGAAACAAGAAGGACTTAAATTACGACACTCAGATAGAATCGATGCAACGAGAGATGTACATCCAAGCGGCACGATACAAGCACCTTGAGCAGGAGCTTGTTGAGGTGCTCAGTATGGCTAAAACCAATGAGCGCCATACACGGCAAATTATGGAGCATCTACGTGACGACAACCACTAAGTTGGTAGTAGTATCAGGTCTAACTTACGCTCGGTATTTGGGGCGTAAGTTAGATACTGCGGTAACGGCCAATGAGCCGATTGATTTTAATGAATTACAGGAGTATTTACATAATGGACTCGAAGACCTTCCTCACTCAATTGCCCCCGGTGTATTGGAGCCCGAAGCACCCTAGCACCTACGTGATGCCGACCGATGCTGACGGGAGGAAGCGGGCAGCGGGCATAGGGCTTATAGCCATGCAGTACATTCCTGCGTGGAACCTGATTTACGACAAATTTGACATGTCCGACAAGCAGCAGAACTTCGACTCGGTTGCTTCTTGGGTGTATGCGAAGCGGGCGTTGGAGGTGGAGCTTCATGGTGTACCGCTTGGGGATACGATGGTGGCACTCGGCCCCGTCAAGTGGAAGGCATACTGGGCGAAGCACAAGAAGCTAGTCCCGAGAGGGTTCGTCCACCAGATGATGGAGATGAGCCCGCGTGCTGTACTCTGACATCAAGCAAGGGTTTGAGCAGGTAACGGGGTGGGCACCCACTCCGTTGCAGGTGAAGGATGCGGAGCACATCGCCCGCAACCCTCGCACTGCGAACTACAGCGAGGTGGGCACCGGCAAGACGGTGGTGTCTACCCTCGCCTCCATACTGCGGGAGGGCACACAGGTCACACTGGTCACCGTACCACCTATCCTGATACCGCAATGGACGACTTGGCTCAAGCTCGTCGGTGGCGGGCCAGTCTGCCGCTTCCAGGGCACACCAAAGTACCGCGACTCGCTGGACGCGGAAGCGGCTCGGTGGATAGTCATGTCTCATGCTATCTACCGAGATAGCTTTCCACGATGGTCTAGGCTTGGACTTAAGAAAGACTTAGAGCTTATCGTAGACGAATCTCACTGTTTGAAGAACCCAGCTTCGGTACTGTTCAAAACCGTAGTGAAGCAACCTAAAGTAGCTCTACAACTTCTGACTGGTACACCAACTTCCAAGCCTGGCGATTGCTACAGCTATGTCAAGCTGAAGACGCCGGGGGTGTACAGGTCGATGGGCCACTTCGAGGCGCTGCATGTCGAGGAGCGAGACTTCTTCGGGCAGGTAACGAAGTGGCGAGACCTGACGGCGATGGGGGACAACTTGATGGTTCTCTCGGTGCGCCGCACGAAAGAGGAGGTGTTCGGGTACGACCTGAAGCCGATCTTCGACGTGATGGAGTACGACCTTGACCCCAAGCACCTGAAGCTGTACCAAAAGCTGGTGGAGGAGCAACTTTTGCTGCTGCCCAACGGCGACAAGATCGATGCGACGACAGCTACCCGCTTGTACCATGCCATGCAGCAGGCGGTGTGCAACTGGGACCACTTCTCAGGCACACCGGACAGGTCAGCCATCTACAACCTGGTTGACCAAGTGGTGGAGTCTACGGACTGCCTGAACCCTGAGAAGTCCAAGCTCATCATCTTCACCCACTACAAGATGACCAGCCGAAAGTTGCTGGCCTACCTCGGGCCCGTAGCAGTCGGCGCGTACAGCGAAGTGGACTCCAACAAGTCGATTGAGCGCTTCCTCACAGACCCCAATGTGAGGATTCTGGTGGGCCAACCCTCAAGCTGCGGCGTCGGCCTGAACCCGGCGCACCTATGCAGCGAGGTGCTGTTCGTCGAGGCGTCTACGGTACCGCTGCAGATGGAGCAAGCGGTGGGGCGTGTTGACCGTAAAGGGCAGACAAGACGCCCAACCATTCGGTTTGCACAGGCGGCTGGTACCATCCAGCGCAGGCTTTACGACCAGTTACTGCAGAAGGCGTCACTGGTAGGCACCGTGGAGAAGCGTAAATCCTTGAGGGACTCTCTGCTCGGTGCCTGATTTTGCGAATACACTCACGTTTTAATTGAAGGATTTTTCATGGATTACCGAAAAGATGTGACGCTCATGGAGCGTGAATTTTCTACAGCACAAGCGCAGGGGTTGTCAGACGCAGCCCTGCTGCGATTCACACGGGGCCGCTACTCGACCAAGTTGTCGATCTTCCAAGGCAAGCAGTTGGTGCTCTACTCGATTGTCAATGGCCGTCCGCTGGAGCAAACCCGCCTGACCTTGGAGGATGCTTCCTTCAGCATGCAGCGTGGCGTTACGCTACACATGGACGACGGCCACAACGCATTTGATGTGGGCTACACCCCTGTCGAGGTGGCTGACAGCCTGTTCGTTTGGGTGCCCAAGTTCTGCACACTGGAGCGTTACAGCTTTGAAGGTGCTGCCCACTCCAAGCTGGGCATCGCCATGCGCTCCGAGCACTCACCCCAATACTACTCTGAGGGGTCAAACTACCTGGTCGATCAGTACACCTTCGCCGGACTGTGAGGTGCGTCATGCCGATGTACAAATACTACCAATTGGTGGGAGGTACTGAGCAGTGGACTCCGGTGAAGGCCGAGGCAGACCTAAGCGGCGTGCGACCCACGTTTACGACTGTCCTGACGCTCGACACCTTGATCGAGTCGGAGCCCGACCGCGAGACCTTGGAGCGGGTTCGCTACTTAGGCCCTTGCTACTTTGACATCGACAGTGAAGACCTGTCGGAGTCCATCGCGTCTGCACAGGAGCTTTTCAGCAAGCTCACGTCGCACGGGTTGTCGGCCCACGACATCGAGATTTACCTATCCGGCAAGAAGGGGCTGCACCTGATTGTGCCGCCCATCTGCTTCCTGGAGAAGCCCGATGAGCCGGTGGCCCGCCTGCCTGCCATCTACAAGGAGATCGCGTTCAAGTTTGCCGTCCCCTGCCTGGACTTCAAGGTGTACACCGCTCGTAAGGGCCGGATGCTGCGCACCTGCTACAACCAGCGGGAGAACGGGCTGTACAAGGTGCCAATCTCTGAGCAGGAGCTTGGTACCCTGACGCCGGAACTGTATGCAGAGATTGCATCAGCACCGCGCCGCGCCCCGTTGCAGCGGCCAGCGTTCAGCCCCCGATTCAGCTTGGTCTATGCGGCTGCGGCGCAGAAGGTTGCCAACTTCAAGCCCCGCAAGACGAAGCCGCCAACGGCGGAAGTGCTGCGCCGGGACTTGGTGCATGTGAACAAGTTACTGCGTGGCGACGTGAAGCAATCCTTCAACAAGATTGCGCTGCAACTGGCGATTTACGCTCGTGAAGTACGGTGGAGTGAAGATCAGTTGGTGCAAGCCGCTGCTGGCCTCATCAACAACCACGAGTCGGACAGCGCTCGCTACGGCTCACCGGGCCGGCGTGTCGCTGAGATTCGGCGCATGTGCCAGTACGTGGACGATAACGGCGGCTACATCTACAGCAGCAACGTCCTGCGTGCGTTCTGCGGCGGCGGGCCTGCTGCAATCGAAGCCCCCGGGCAGCAGGAGGAGGCACAGGAAGGCACACCTGAAGCGGAAGCTGAACCCATACCTGAGAGCAACGTCCTATCCAACGAGTATCAAGCAGTCCGAGTCTCGGTGGACGGCATATTCGCAGACGACGGCGAGAGCAGCAAGCGGTTGAGCCATGCGTCACTGGGCCGGGTATCCATTGCTCACGTCGTGAATGGCGAGATTGAGGGGTTCCGTGCTGACATCTACATCGATGGGCAGTTGAAGTTCAAGTCGGTAGACCTGCACAGCGACACGTTCTCCGGGTCGGCAGCGCTGCACAAAGAGTTGGCCCGTTACGGCACCGGCTTCATGGGCAACGACTTGCAGGCTCGGGCAGTGCTGGCAGCGCTGCAAACGTCGGATGTCCCTGCGGTCACGTCGCTGCAGCACGCTGGGCTCGACCTTGTTGTCATGCCCAACTCGCAGCATGAAGTCTTGACCAAGGGTGTTCTGGTATGGGCAAGCCCGAATGGTACGGTTGCACCAGCTTGGGCAACTCCCATCGTGTCGTTCAGCTTCAAGCGGCAGGACGCTCACCAAGAGTTGCCCGACGTGATGCTCAACCCACACCCGTCCGAGTTTTTCTCGAACCCGGATAACGTGGACATGCTGGAGATGGTGTGGGACAACTTGTGGAAGTCCAACAACCCTAACGTGATTGCCACGCTCTACGGCTGGACGACAGCATGCTTCTACAAGAGCTTGATTCAAGCTGCGACTGACCAGTTCCCGCTACTGCACATCGCAGGGCCTGCCGGTTCGGGAAAGACCGCCAACGCGAAGCTGGCCTTCCAGATGCACTCGCACGGTGGCATAGAGTTGCCAGAGACGACGCCGCAATCCACAGCGTTCGCCCTGTCGCAACTCCTGTCCTGCTACTCCAGCGCCCCGATCATGTTGGACGAGTACAAGCCGTCCCGCATGGTGGACGGCAAGGTGGAGGCGTTCCGAGCCTTGTTCCGGGATGCCTACAACGGCAAGGGGTCGCTGCGAGGTGGTGGCGGCGGTGTCGGCAGTGGCGTGAGCTACAAGAAGCTGGATAAGACGAACCTGAAAGCACCCTTGGTGTTCGTGTCAGAGTCGCTGGAGACGGAGACCGCGATTGTTGAGCGAAGCATACCGCTGACCATCAGCAAGAATCGGGGGCGCAACACCAGTACGTTCCAAGCCTTCATGCAGGTGAAAGATCACAAGCATGTGCTCGGTGTGTTGGGCCGTGGCATCGTTGAGCAGATTCTCGCCAGAGAGTCTGTGAAGGATGTCAGGGACAAGCTGCGTAAGCTGTCCAACGAGTTGCGTGTGGAGGCGACGACACCACAACCCGACGACGTGCCAGACATAGCCCGAGCCCGGCGCAACATCAATGAGCGACCTCTGCACAACTTGACGGTGATTCGGTTCGGCTTCGACACGCTGTGGGCCGCTGTGACCTCCATCCTTGGCTCCCACCGGATGCAGCGTTACGAGCATTACTACGGGTTGGCGGTCACACAACTGAACGAGCAACTGCTCAACACTTCCAAGCTGGCAGTACCCGAACTCATCAAGGCGCTGCAAGAGTTGTTCGACCTGGCCCGCACCGATTCGTCGATTCTGGCGAAGACGATGGAGGGGGTTGTGGCTGGTGGCACCGAGTATCTGGCCCTGGATGTTCGTGCTGTCTTCGGGCAGTACCGGATGTACTGTCGCCAGCGCGGCTTGCCCGGCTACTACTCCTCAGCAGAGGCGTGGGAGCATGCAGTCATGAACTTCCAAGGGTATCAAGGCATGTCAGCAGGCACAGGCGGTGCGCAGCACCACTTGCTGATGTACAAAGAATTGACCGAAGCCGGGCTCACTCCCTGGCCCGGAAGATTTATACGAAAATAATTCCAGAACCTCAAAAGTTCCTGTTATACTTTCACTCACCCCGGCAGAGGTTTCTGCCTGACAGCCCGGAAAGAGCGGGCGAACTAAACTGAAAGCTCACAATGGCACTCAAACCTGTAACTCAAAACGCAGCATCTTTTGAAGACATGGACGACAGCGCATTCGATGCAGTCTCTGCACCGGTCGCCGCTGCCACCACCACCGCTGTCGCCGTAGCACCTCCTGCCGCAGTCACGTCGTTCAACGCAGTAGCCGACACGGTGTCGGGTCTCAAGAACGCCATGCCCGTCACCTATGACATGCTCATCAGCCTCATCGCTACGAACGGCAACGTTTGCAAGCGGGATGGCAAGAGGCCGATTGGCGATGAAGTCGTGTTCGAGTTGATCTCTTGGCAAGATAGCTTTGTTGTTGCTCCTGGCGACGACAAGGCACCCAAAGAGTTGATTCGTTACTCCGACGATGGTGTGATCTGCTCTGACGGCACCTCCGTGCAAGAGCACCTGAGCGACCTGCGCTCGCTGGGCTATACCAAGGCGGCTGTGAAGCAGCGCGCTGTGGTTGTCGGCAGCGTCATCAGCGCATCCAAGACGAAAGAGTTGGACGACGAACTGGTGCAGTTCGACTTGAGCCCCCAGTCCCGCACGTCGTTCAAGAACTACGCTGCAAGCGTGATGAACAAGCAACGCTTGGGCAAGATCACCGCAGCGCAGGCCACCAAGGTGAAAGCCTCGGCAGTCCTCGCCACGATGAACGGTAACACGTTCACCAAGATCGAGTTCTCGGTAGCTTAATTGCTGTATCGCTATATAGCGTAACCTAACAACCCAGTAGCGGAGACGTTACTGGGTTTACTTATGTACACAATCCTAGATACCGAAACTGCATCTCTACAGGGTGGCGTAGTTGAGTTAGCTCTTCTACACCTAGATGATAACCTAGAAGTGATTGGTGAATACCACACTCGTGTCAACCCTGAACGGCCTATTGAGCCCGGTGCGTTTGCTGTGCATGGCATATCGGACGCTGAGGTCGCTAATTCACCCAAGCTGGGAGACTTATCTGAACACCTTACCCTCATAACCCACGTCATAGGTCACAACTGTGGCTTTGACCTTCGCATGTTGAAAGGCCATATCGACCCAACCTACAGCTTATGCACCCTTGCACTGGCAAGGCAGTACGTCAAGGGTACAACGAACCACAAGCTGGAGACCTTGCAGCGGGAACTGAATCTTCCCAAGCAGAAGTCTCACAGCGCACTGGGCGATGTGCACACCACCCTTGACCTTTTACGGCACACCCTGCCCCTCACAGGCACGACTGTGGAGGCTCTGTTCTCACGAGCAGCAAAGCCGAAGATGGTCAACCTGATGCCGTGGGGCCGGTACAAGGGTACCGCCGTCGCACTCCTGCCGGCTGAATACCGGACTTGGATGCTCTCCCTGCCCGACCTCGACAAAGACCTGAGATACACACTGGAGAAACTGGCATGACAGATATCTTTTCCCGCATTCGGGAGTTCAACAACTTCTACAGCTTGCCCAACCCGGCGAACCCTACGCTGTCGGTGGTGCAAGACCCGGTGCAGCGCATCTTGTCGTTCACCAAGACGCTGCGAGATGAGCTTGATGAGGGCTTGGACATCATTGAGAAGATCAATGCAGGCGCAGCTGAAGCCGACGTTCTGACGGACTTGGCCGACTGGCTCAACGATATCGTCGTGTACGCCCTGAGCGAGTCTGCCAAATACGGCATCCCCTCGGAGCAGGTGCTCAACGTCATCATGGACAGCAACTTCAGCAAGAAGCAGGCGGACGGCTCGGTGCTCAAGGACGCGCATGGCAAGGTGCAGAAGGGCCCGAACTTCTACAAGCCGGAACCACAGATCAAGCGCATCATCAAGGAGATGTCGCGGTGAGCTTGGACTGGAAGACCACACACGATAAGGTCGCCGCCGTGAGCAAGTCCACGGTCTGGCTTCCCATCGAGACCTGCCCGAAAGGGTTGAAATGCCTCCTGCTTGGTGCAGGGGGCGTTGCATTGTTGGGCACCTACAACGGTGACCCGTTTTTTACAGATTGGCACCCGTTGCCCAGGAGAAGAAGTAATGACAGCTAAAAAAGTGAACGTGACCCGTAAGCCTGCCGTAACCGGACCCGTGCGTGAGTTGAAGGTTCCAGTTCGGGTCTCGGAGCCTGCTCCGGTATCCGACATCGATACGGTTCTGGCTGACCGGGGTAGCAGGTACGGAACGTTCGAGTCGAACGCCCGCGTAGCGCAGAACTTGAAAGAGGTGATGCGGTCAGGTTCTAGTTGGGGCAGGCTCACCCTCGCCCAAAAGGAAGGCTTGGACATGATTCAGCACAAGGTCGCACGGATGGTCAACGGTGACCCTACATACCTTGACAACATCGTTGACATCTTGGGTTACGGCACGCTAATCCGAAGCTCTATGGAAAGCAGCCGTGGCGAATAAACCCCGCAAGGTGTGGAAGGCATCGTTCCTTCCAACCCACTCACACGGACTCCGAGATGGAGTCCTTTTTTATCTGCTCGCCTCGCACTTCGGGTTCGAGACGTGGATTACGGCCCTGGGTTGCGCCGCCTTTCTGGTCATCTGGTTCGGTGAACTGGTGATGCTGGGTTCTGAAGATCAAGCAATTGAGTTACTGGAGTTCAAAAATGAAACTGATAGTAGACCTAAGTAGCGTGCTCAAGACCTGCCTGTACGCAGGCAAGGACTTAGAGGCTTACGACGTGCTGGACGAGGACGGCAAGACTGTCACAGTCAACACCGCCGCTTATGGCTACGAGAACACGATCAACAGCATCGTCGCAACGCTCAAAGAACTGGACGCTGTACCGAGCGACCTTGTGCTGGTTCGGGAAGGGTACAACTCGAAAGCCCGCCGCTTGATGCTGGACAGGCAGTACAAGGCGACGCGGGGCACCAAGGTGCCTGCGATGTACGAGGAGTTCAACAACCTGCTGGAGAAGGTCATCTCGGCCCTGTCTAAGGTTGGGGCCATCACGGTGCAGCAGGACGGCGTAGAGGCGGACGACGTTATCGCCTGGATTGCCAGGGAGTCGGAAGACGACCTCTGCATCGTCTCCAACGACGGAGACTTGGCTGCTCTCATCGGCACCAACGCCTACGGTAGCAAGATCATCATGCGCCGCATGGCAGGCATCCTGCGGGACAACCCCTACGGCAACTTCAGCCCCGTTAACATCACCATCTACAAGGCGACGGTAGGCGACTCCAGCGACAACATCAAGGGTGTGCCGGGCTTCGGTGCCAAGGCGTTCGAGAAGTTGCTCGCCCAGTTCGGTGATGACGGCTTGACGGAACTGCGCCGCTTGGCCGAGGCCGGCAACCTGTCTGAGTTGTATGCCCAGGCGGAGGAAGACCCGCTCATCAAGAAGCTGGTGCATGGCGAGCTTGAGTTCCTCAAGTCCTACCAAGTGGCAAAGCTGCACCCTGAGTGGGTAAACACTTTGCAGCAACCGCTGCAGTGGAAGCCGGGCCTGGTCACCGGCACAACCGGAGATGAGCGGCTGCGGCGGTGGGAGAGCAAGACGCGGCTGGTGACTGCGGGGAACTACGCCGACGCTTGTAGGTTTTTGAAGGCAAAGCTGCAGGAATCCCCCTGTTTCGCGTTAGACCTAGAAACCTCCACGCCGGATGAGTCGGATGACTGGTTGTCGGTGCGGAAGCGCAAGGGGGCCAAGTCTGACGGGGTGGACGTAATTTCCAGTGTGATCACTGGGGGGTCGATAACTTTCGGCCAAAATGGTCAGTTCAGTTACTATATCACCGTAAACCACAGGGACTCGGATAACGTTACACTTAAACAGTTCGGTGACCTTATACGAATATTAGACCCCAGTAAGATTACTGTGGCGCACAATGCAGCAGGGTTTGAGCTACCTGTCCTATTTAACCACTTTGGCGTGGACTGGAAAGGCAACGGCTGGCGCGGGATGTTCCCAAATATGGTAGACAGCCGCATTGCTGCGTCCTTCTGGGACGAGAACCAGATGTCACATAGCCTGAAGCACCTGTCCAAGCTGCTACTTGCATACGAACAGGAAACTTACGAGCAAGTCACAACCGTAGAGGGTGTACCTGGTACATTGTCGGGTGGTAGGTTATTGGGTGAGTTTAGGGTAGCTCCCAAGGAATTAGAGCCTGTAGGTGATCTGGTAGGGGCCTCAGTAGAGGAGTATTCCACGGAGTTACTTACTGTTGAGCGCCGTCAGTACAAGATGTGTGAAATACCTGCTGAAAAGGTTTTGTCATACGGGTGCGATGACGTTATCACATCTATGGCGTTGTGGAAGTTTTTCAAACTGTTTATGGAGACAGAACACACCTTTGAAGCGTTCATGAAGTTAGAGCAGAAACCTATGTACCTTCAAGCCTTGGCCTACTGTCAGGGTGTAACCCTGGATATGGTTAGGTTGGCTGATCTGACGGCGGCAGACGAGAAACTTGAGGGAACATTACAGAACACTTTAGACAAGTACCTAGTTAGTTGTGGGTGGGATGGTACTGTGTTGCCGGTGTATGACGATATTAGTGCGGCTAATATTAAGCAAGTGGTGCAGATGCTGGGTGCTACGTTGGACACTATGGTGAGAACGCCACGAAAGTTGGTGCCACTAATAGCGGCACTTGACGTACCTGGGTGCACCACTCTCGCAGGGATTGTGGACCACATGGATGTAGCCGCTTTTAACGCTTTTGTCCGGCAACACTGGACCGCTAAACCACTACTAAACCCAGGGTCTCCTATACAAATGCAGAGGTTGTTGTATGGTACGTTGGCGCTTCCTGTACGACTGAGGAACAAGCCAACGGAGGCTATGCGGGCCAAGGGTCAGCGCGAGGGTACACCACGCACAGATGAAGATACCATCAAGATGGCTATCCAAGCAGGGGATGTGACCAAGCCAGAGGATGTGGTAATGCTCAACGCGCTGGTAGGTCTGAAGTCAATAGCGACACGTCGCGGTCTTTACTGGGATGCATACCCCAAGGCGCTGCACTGGAGAACCGGCAAGATACACCCTGAGCTGCGTCAGAGTGCAACCAATACTCGACGGTACGCTGGGTCCAACCCCAATCTCCAGCAAATGGACAGCAACCCGGATGGCGTGCGTTCAGTAATACTGCCACACCACAAAGACGCAGTGGTTGTATCCCTTGACGAGTCCGCGCAAGAAGTGCGGCAGTTGGCCGATTACGCTCGGGATGATAATCTGCTGACATGCTACTTAGGCAATTCGGACCAGCTACGGGACGTGCACTCAATCGTAGCCTGCAAGATTGCTGACTGCACCTATGAGGAGTTCCGGCGTAGACTGAAGCAGGGTACTGATGCTGAGCGTGTTGAGGCAAATGCTCAGAGGCAGAAAGCGAAGATCACACTCTTCGCTTCCATTTACGGCGCGGCAGCACCGAAGATTGCTGAGGGGTTAGGTATCCATACTGAGGAGGCTCAGGGCTACATTGACGCTATCTACGCGCAATTTCCAGGGGTAGCCACTTGGAAGCAGGTGTCCGAAGCAATGGCGACGGATTTTGGCCGCGTACCAATACACGGAGGAACTGTGCGGCATCTAGGTGCTCTGATAACGTCGGACGATAGGTTTGCCGCGTCGAAGGCTTTGCGTCAAGCGGGGAATGCCCGTATCCAGTCGGCTGGGGGAAACCAAATCAAGACTGTAATGTCCGATATATGGGATAGTGACCTGATTGAGAAGTATGACTATCGCTGGTACTTCTCATGCCACGATGAGACTATACACTCTATAGGTAGAGGGGATGTAGTGGAAGTAGTGAAAATACTACATGCGTTTATGTGCAAACAGTTCCTTGAGGTAGTTCCATCAGCGTCGTCTATAGGGATAGGAAAGAATTTTGGCCAACTTAACGAGTTGGGAGAGGTTTTCGACGCTGACGCTGTACGACATGCGGTTGATGAGATTTTTGCATAAGTGCTGGGTCAGTATGGGATTATGCTATACTGACCCTCCCCATACATCAGTTACATGGAGACAATATGGGTATCGTCACGAATACCTCAGGGCTTTTCCGGGTGCCAAAGGTGGAGAGGGTGGAGGACTTAACTAGGGATGTCCTGAAGGACTACTTAGCGTATGACCCAAGCACAGGCGCATTCACGCTGCTACAATCACACTCCCCTAGGTACCTACACAAGATTCCGTTTGTATTGCCCACAGCAGATGGCCGTTACCAAAAAGTTACGATCTTAAACCGTAGATGGGGAACACACAAACTTGCGGTACTCCTGATGACTGGAAGTATGCCCACCGAACACGTGGACCATATTAACGGATGCATTACAGATAATAGGTGGTCAAATCTCAGAGTGCTAAGTCTAGGTGAAAATGTACGTAACCAAAAGCAGACTAAAACTACGACACTGTCTGGAGTTACTGGCGTCCATAAACGCGGTAATAGGTATTTAGCTCATATACGCATAAATAAAAAGCTGCATAACTTGGGGTTATACAGTTCGCTGGAAGCGGCTATTGCTGCACGTACTGCGGCGCTTAAGGCTTTTCTGGTTGAGAACAATCTAGACGCCCCGTCCGCCCAGTGCCTTAACACACCCACAAAGGAGGAGGAGATAGCCAAGGCCCTGGCGGAGATGCAAGCCGCTTGACACCTTTTCCGCTGTTGCTGCATAATGCATGGGTGCCTTGAACTCATGCTGCTGCAACAGTGATTAGTTGAGGGTATCCACCCTGACGGGCCGGTTTGTTGTGTTGCAGCACAGCTTTCCGGCCCGTTTCTCTTTTGGAGATTACATGTTAAATCTGTCACCCTTTCAGTACGAGAACCACACCATCCGAGCCCAGACCGGCGAGGCGGGTGAGCCTTGGTTCAACGCCAATGATGTTTGCGGGGCTTTGGAGATGGGAAATGCCCGCCAAGCCCTGGAGTCCCACGTAGATAAAGATGACGTCCAGAAGTTGGACACCATCGATAGCCTCGGGCGGGTGCAGCAAACCAACCACGTCAACGAGTCCGGCATGTACGCCCTAATCATGGGCAGCACGAAACCGGAAGCGAAGAAGTTCAAGCGTTGGGTTACCAGCGAGGTTCTGCCCTCCATCCGTAAGACTGGACAGTACGTTGCACAAAGTGTCGCGCAGGCGACACCACTGGACGCACTCAAGCTGGCACTCACCAGCGCCCAAATGACTTCGGACATCCTGAACCTACAAGGTTCCGCAAGGCTTGGGGTAGTTCGGGAGGCGCACATCCTGGCGGGTGCCAGCCACCTGCTACCAATGATTCCGGTCTATGCGATAGACGCCCCGCGCAACGCGGATGGCACCTTGATTAACAGCAGCCCGTCATCAGAGACAACCGCCAGCCTCTCGACACTGCTGAAGGTTCACAAGTCGAGCCTGTCAGCAGTCGCAGCGAACAAGCGGCTGCAAAGCCTGGGTCTGCTTGAGCAGCGCACTCGACCCTCCACCAGAGGCGATGAGATACGCAAATACTGGGCAGTGGCTACAGCCGGGCTCAAGTTCGGCAAGAACATCACAAGCCCGACGAACCCAAGGGAGGTGCAGCCGCACTGGTACGAGAGTTCCGGTGCAGAACTTATCCGCCTTCTAGAAGGCCAGCCGTACTAAACCACAGCCCTGCCACCTGGCAGGGCTTTTAACTTAGGAGTTAAACATGAAAGTACATTTACTGTTTCAGTCGGAAGAGAGTAGGACATTATTCGCCTCTACCAACCTAGAACTCGTAGAGGCCCAGAGGGAGAAGCTGTTGAGCCTATATACCATAGCCTATAGGTACAAAGACCAAGCCGGGGTTACACGCTACTATGATGAGCCCACGCACTTCACTGAGGAAGTGAAGCTCTATGAATACAACCCTGAGTACCTATACGTTGAATCCATAGACCTTACCGAACCGGAGACAGCATGATAAACGCCACCGTAATCAAGGACTCGTATAACGTGATAAAAGCTACTGTAATCAAAGACTCATACCACATCAACCGCATAGCTACCGTCGTAGCTGTGTACCCGAGATTCATCCATAGCGAACTCATGACGCACCGGGTATTCTCCCGTAATGCTATGTCATCAAGGGCTGTGCCAGTAGCCAAAATGATAGAGCAGGTTCGCACCAACCCTGCCACACCCTTGCACTGGGGCGCTAACCAACCGGGGATGCAAGCTCGCACGGAAGTCCAAGATGTTGAACGTGCGAAGCAGTTGTGGATTGCAGCAGCGAATGACGCAGCTAACAGAGCACAGCAGATGGTGTTCATGGGGCTCCACAAACAGGTAGCGAACCGAATTCTCGAACCTTTTCAGTGGATGACAACGATTATAACTTCTACCGAATGGCAGAACTTCTTTGACTTAAGGGCGCACGAAGATGCAGACCCCAACTTCCAAGCGCTGGCTGTAGCGATAAGAGATTCGCTGAACGCTTCTACGCCCGATTTCGTTGCAACCGGGGGTTGGCACCTACCCTTCATCAGCGACGATGACGACGCACCGCTGGACGAGCTGGTGAAGATGTCAGCAGCGCGCTGCGCTCGGGTGAGCTACTTGAACCACGACGGCAGCACACCGGACAAGGCGAAGGACTTGGACTTGTTCCACCGGCTCGCCAGCAGCGGCCACTTCAGCCCACTTGAGCACCAAGCAACTCCTGGTGTGGCAGACACCGGCAACTTCACCTTCTGGTCTCAGCACCGCAAGCTGTGGGAGAAGCGGAAATGAGCACCGGCACTCGCGGCAAAGCCGCTGAATCGGCGGTAAAGAAGCGCCTTGAGGTGCGGGCCAAGTCCTCCAACTTCGCTTACTGGCGTCTGCCGGACGCCCGGGCAGGCAGCTTCATGCCGACCCTAGCCGACTTCATGTATGTAGACGATGGTGAAATGACTCTCCTAGAGGTTAAGGAAGTAGCTCATACTTACCGCTTACCTTATGGAAACTTCGGTGAAGATCAAGTTGCTCGTATGAGGGTCTTCCAAGCTGCTGGTGCCAACACACTGGTACTCATACACCACTCCACAACTAAGCTCTGGCGTTATGGCAGAGTCGATCAATTTTTGGACAGGTCAGTTGGTGGTTCGTGGAACCTATCAAGCTGGCCTACATTTAAACTAGAGGAAATCCTATGACGTTACGTGTACTAAACGACCTCCACCTTGGGGCCATTCGCACGGCTGGAACGACGCCGGAGACCAGAGTGCTGCTGCGTAAACGCTTGCAGGAGCAGTTCAAGGCGCTGCTACCCGAACGCCAAGACTTGATGATCTTGGGTGATCTGTTCGATACCGGTGATGTGCCGCTAGATGATCTGCTGGCAGCACATGAAACACTGTCGCACTGGCTGCAAACGTCCGGGCGTGACTTATATCTCGTAGCAGGTAACCATGACAATAACAAAACCTCCAACGTGATGTCGTCATTCGATGCCCTAGCAAGTTTGCTGCGTGCCTACCCCAACGTGGTTGTCATTAAGGACAGACCTATGATGACGGCCTACGGGTATGTCATACCGCACCTGCCAAATCAAGACCTGTTCGACCTTGAACTGTCTCGGATGCCGCCGTGCGAGGTGCTGTACTTGCACTGCAATGTGAGCAACTCATTCGCCAAGGAGTCCGACCACTCGCTGAACATCAGCTTGGAGCAGATTGCAGCGGCCCCGGCCAAGCGGATTGTGGTGGCGCATGAGCACCACGCCCGGACGCTGGGCAAGGTGACCATCCCCGGTAACCAACTCGGCTCGTCGGTGGCAGACTGGTTGAGCCCAGGTGACAAGCAATTCGCCAAGGTGCATGCGGGCGTGGTCGAACTGGAGACCTGCACGCGCCGCAGTGACGAGTTCATCGAACTTGACTGGCGCAACTTGCGACCCGCTACGCAACCCTTCATCCGTATCGGTGGCTCAGCGACTGCACAGGAAGCTGCTGCTGCGCTGGCAGCGGTAGCGGCATACCGCCGCAGCAGCCCCGCGCTGGTGGTAACCAACGCAGTGAAGGTTGAGACGGTGGAGGGCGACGATTACGAAGTCGCCGTGGAAGCAATGGCCGGGTTCGACGTGATGTCTATGCTCAAAGACGTACTTGAACCTTCAGAGATGAAGATACTGGAGAACCTGAAATGATTACTTACCTGAAACTAACCAAATTCAAGCGCCATGATCTGTTGGAGATCAACTTCGAGGAGGGCATGACCGCACTGGGCGGGGCAAACGAAGCTGGAAAGTCCAGCGTCCTGCACGCCATCCTGTACCTGATCGGCGGTGCTCGCCTGCTGCCTCTGTCGCTGGATGAAACGGTGACGTGGGGTAGCCCCGCCTCCGCCTTGCGCGTTGAGGGTCGATTCAAAATCAACGGTGCGGAGTACAGCGCATACCGGGCCAAGTCCGGCTCTGAGTTGGCCGGCCCCGGCTTCCTGTCGGTTGGACAGTCCGAGGTCACATCCAAATTCGAGGAGTTGATCGGTGCCCCGGCCAACCTCATAGCCAAGCTGCTGATTGCCAACCAGTCGTCCTTGGGCGGCGTGCTGGAAGACGGTGCGGGGGCTACTAAGCTCATCGAGGAGTTGGCGGGGCTTGATGTGATTGAGGTATTGATCGACAAGGTGCAGACGCAGCTACCCACCGGCAGCACCACAACCCTGCTCAACGTCATCGACGCAGCGCAAGGTGTCGCCATGCCCGACACCGCTGAAGTCACCAGCGCAGAGCAAGCCCTTGAGGTCGCTACGTTCCAGCGTGAAGCGGCAAACCAAGTGGCAGGGTTGGCACAGGCCACCGTCGAAGCCTACGACGAGGCGGCACTCAACCGGGCCATACAGGACTTCAACGCCACGGAGCAGGAAGCTACCCGGCTGACGCGGGCGTCGAACAAACCCCAGCCAGCACCGATGGTGGTGACGGTGCAGGACATCGATATGCTGCAGGCTGCGTGGGACGCGCAGAAGCAGGACAAGGTGGTGCGTACAGCGTGGCAGCACTTCTCCAGCGCAGGCCCGCAGGTCTCCGACCCCGGCCCTATGCCGGAAGTCGATCACAGCGCGGTGCCCAGCCTTGAACTGAAAGCTGCGCAACTCCGAGCTACCCGTCCCGAGACGGGCGACACCTGCAGTCACTGCGGTAGCCGCCTGTGCCTGTCCGAAGAAGCCCTGAGCGGTGCCGCCCACGTTGACTCGCAACTGGCAGACCTTGCTGTGCAGATTACTGCAGCCCGGGCGGAGAAGGCAGCAGGTAGTCAGGCGCAAGAGGCTTGGCAAGTGGCTAATCGTGCATGGTTGAAGTACAGCACGGCCATCGCCAAAGCTGGGCAGTACGTCGTCGGCGGCGTATGGGTAGGCCCAACCGTGGCGTCAGAGGTAGACACGGCGGATTACGGTCGTTCTATCCAGGAGGAGAACGCCAAGCGTCAGCGCATGGCTGCACACCGGGCGCTGGTCGAAGAGTCGGCCCGTCAACGTGCTGAAGCGATGGAAGCCCTGATTCAGTTGCAGCCGCTGTATGACCAGCGGTCGGCTGCGGCTACGCAGGCATCAGCCAAGCTGCAGATGTTGGCCGCAGATAAGTTGAAGCTGCGCGAAGCCCAAGCAGCGCTTAATACGCAGGACGCGGCAATGCAGATGGCACTTCGCACCTTGGATGCAGCGAGGGTCCGCTACACATCGGGCGTAGACCTGTTCAAGGCGGCGCAGAAGCAGATCAAGGAGTTGCAGATTGCGGTTGCAGCGCAGGAGGCGAACAATGCCCTCATCAAGAAGCTACGCGTAGCCCGTCCACTGGTCGCAGCCAAGCTGTGGGCGAGCTTGTTGGGCTCCATCAGCCGCATCTTCTCAGACCTGCGCGGCGAGCCGTCACGGGTTGAGAAGGGGCCATCCGGTTTCACCGTGAACGGCAAACCCGCAGCAGCTTACAGTGGCTCCACACTGGACATCTTGGGGCTGTCTATCCGGGTGAGCTTGATGCGCACCTTCCTGCCAAGCCTGTCCATGCTGATTCTGGACGAACCCTCAGCCGCTATGGACCGCTCACGTGAGGAGGTGATGCTGGGTCTGCTGGCGCAACTCGGGCTGAACCAAGTCCTTGTCGTCTCCCACAGCGACGCGGTGAAGGCAGTGGCAGGGAACGTGGTGGAGATATGAAAAGGGCCGCTGATGCGGCCCTTCTTTATTGCCCACCCTTGGCAGGTGGGCGACTACCGAACCACCACGTCGTTGACGTTACGAAGACGTAGAGGATAGCGGCGATGATCTGGTTCATCAGCATTACAGCTTGCTCTCCCGAGATGCTCACGCCGTGCACTTCAGCCAAATCCCGTACCCAGAAAAACATGACGGTCACAAGCCCGGCCAGGTACGCAGTCAAGCCGGGGCGCAGGATGCCCCGCATGAAGTCCACCAAGGCGAGGAGCCATGCAATGCCACCACTCACAGCGCCGGCTGGCACGTAAGTCGCCTTGTCACTTGCCATCGAAGCCTGCAAATTCTTTGCATCAGCCTCTGCTTCGCGGGCTTGCATATCCGCTTCTGCTGAAGCCGTCTGTGCCTCAGCCTGCGATTCGGCCACTTTCACGTCAGCGTCTGCTCGTGCTCGCAGTCGCTCCGACTCTTTATCGGCCAGCGCCAAAGCATTCAAGTGGTTCAGCTTGACCACCTCGACCTCCAACACCTTCGCCTTGTGGTCGAAGAAGCGCTGCAGCAGCACACCCAGCAAACCTGTTGCGCCACCCGATACCACTGACATGAAAAACTCTAGCATGACATCTCTCCAAGGGCCTGTGCAAGTAGGGCTTGGCGGTGTGCCAGCCCGTTGTATCCGCCGTTGATTCGGCGGGTCATCTCAGCGTAATTGTCCACAAAGCTGTTCAGCCGCTTGACCTTCCAGAACAGGCCCGCCGACAAAGCTGCCCACCGCTTCTGCTCCAGCAACTCAGGCTGCGCTTCAAAGTCTGGAACATCCGGGAGCACAGCGCGGAGCCGGTCTCTGGTCATGCGGTAATTGGCTCTTCCTGTCGTCTGAATCAAGCCCCGCCCCATGTAACGCTTACCGTCTCCGGGCCGGTTGTTACCCAGCGCTTCCGACAACTTCGTATCAGGCTCGTAGCGCAACTGCTGCGGCGTCGGGCCCCAAATCTCTTTGGTGTAGCGAAGGCAACCCGTCTCGTGTCCGATCTGCGCTATGAAAGCTGCCACCTGCTGTTTGGTGGAGCACCCTGCCAAGTCCAAGGCGGCTTGCATGTGTGGGAGCCACAGCGCCGCGTCCTTGCGCCCGTACACGTTCGTGAGTACAGACGCGGTGAGCATTACATCAACCCAATCTTCTTCGCCAACACCATTGCAACTACAGCAACGCAGGCCCATACAGCCTGATGTACCCAAGCGTTCGTCTGCTTGTTGGCAACGTTTGAAGTCTCCAAAACCTTAAGCCGACCTTCATGGTCTTTAATTGAACTGAACGCACGATCAAGCGCTGCCCGATCTGTCACTTGGCGTTCTTCAATGACGGCGAGGCGGTTCACAGCGGCGGTCAACTCTTTTAGGGTGCTCTTAACCTCCCTCAAATCATCTGCCAACGAATCCAGTCGCGGATATGCGCCAGTTCTGCGCTCGGGGCCGTTGTAGTCAGACATGGTGGAAAAGGTTAAGAGGTTGATAACGCATGGATTTTATGCGGCAGATGCAGCAATTAAGGCGTCAGCCTGTGCCAGAAAATCAGCCTTCCTTGTTTCAGCCCAAGGTGTCCACGCCAGAATAGCGGCTACCGCCGTGCGCTGCGAGATACCCAGCATGTAATCGGTACGCAGGAAGTCTGCATACAGGTCTACGTTGTTGCCAACGACACTGCTTATGGCATACGCTCTAGCCTCCTCATCCAGCCGGAACGAGCGACTCAGCAGGTATTTCAGCCGCCACTTGATAGCACCAACCTCTGCGATGCGCTCCGCGTGGACGCATTCATGAGCAATCAACCCACGATTTTTGGCATGGACGGGGCGTACCACCACCGTGTTCGCACTCAGCGTGAAGCCGGATGCGAAGAACAGAAGGTCACTGATTACAAGCTTTTTGACCATAACAATCTCCTATATAGCTTTCCAGGGCTGAACTTCCAAGGCTCGGGGATACCGAGTGCGGCTGCAACGGCCTCACTGCAGAACCATCTCGATTGAGACTCGGTGCGCCACGGTGTGAGGAACCCAAGCAGGCCGAGGTAGTCATAATGATCTTCCTCATGGTCGTGGAACCAGTGCACAGCAGTCAGTTCCTCACCATCAATCTCCACAAAATCCCATCGCTCAGGCTTGTAGTCGATCACCTTCTGTCGCACACCACCATCTCGCATGGAGGCGGAGTAGCTGACGCCGTTCACAATCAACTCGCAGTGCGAGTAGACGGAGCCAGTCACAAACCGTACCAGCCGATCAAACAGCCGATCTTGGTGCTTATAGAAGGCGACGATCATGCCGGGTGCCTCAAGTTCCACAGGGCGAGGTAGGCTCCGCTGAGTGGTGAGGTAATCAACCCTTGCTCGAAGTCCAGTACGGTGTTCAGGATGGCTGCATCTGCACGTGCTGCTATGCCTTCAGCCGTTGCCATGTCAGTCGCCGCCTTGAACTTCTGCAAGTCCATCTGCTCCTGTGGAGTCAGGGTGTGCATACCGAGGGCCATCCCCTGCAAGGCCCGGTTCAACTCCTCCTCAAGCTGTTGGCTCACCTGTGACCGAATCAAACTGTGCAGCTTGTTCTTGATGTCGGCTGCACTCCACCGGTCGTTACCCATCAAATTTACGAAACTCATTTCATATCCTCCAGTTGAAGTGGGCCAGACAGGCTGGCCCACTGATTATCACCGCTCTGCTGTCACCTGAATCCAAGCGCTGGTGCCCGGTGCTGTGTTGAGTCGCACGTACTCGACGAAGCCGTCGAAGTAGCGCACATAACTCTTGGTGGAACCCTCCCGCTGCAGAGCACCGTTCAGCCGTACATCCACCGCTGCGAACCCGACAGGCAAAGCGAAGTCGGTCTGGCTGATGGTCACCGTACCGGCTGCAGTCGCGTTGGCGGACAACGTGTAGGTGGTGCCGTTGATTGCAACGATAGTGGTGCCAACTGCGATGCCAGTGCCGCTGATTGCCATGCCTGCAACGGGGGTGCCCACCACAGCAGTAACACCCGTCACCTGGTTGGAGGCGCTGGTGGTCGTGCCGGTGAAGCTCACAGCGTCGAAGTCGAACGGCAGGCGCGACTTCAGAGCCGAGCCGTTGCGCCTTGATAGCAAATCCGTCCGCAGAGACTTGGATAGGACTTCGATGTCCACACCAGGCAGGCTAGACCCGCGAGACAGCAGACGGGCACCGCCACCGGCTGCGCTGAAGGAATAGCTACCCGCAGGTACCGTCTGCGTGCGAACCCGAACCAAGCCTGACCACTCAGACGCATACGCCGATTGGGCCACATGCCAGCGATCTGTGTCACTATCGTAGCTGAAACCGTTAAGGCTTCCGTACACGGGGAAGGCAACCTGGGCACCACTGCGGAACATCTGCGACTCCTGGGCGTACATCCAACGGGATTGCTCCGTAGTGGGTACCGAGGCTGACCACTTGACCAAGGCGATCTGGCCGGGGAACGGCGCGATGGTTTGGTATCCGTTTCCGGTCGTGAAGGTCGCCAGCGCATTGTTCAAGGTGAGTAGCGGGGTGCCTGTAGTTGTGGCAGCAACTTCGCCGTTAACCACAACAACCAGCTTTCCATCCGTCGTGTACTGAGCCCGCACGTTTGTCCAGCTACCACTTGCGTAGGTACTGGTGGTTGTGGCTGTGCGGGTCGTAGTACCGTCGAATGCTGTCGCAATGAACTGCCCGGTGCTGGTGGTGCCCAGCACAATGGAGGAGCCTGATGTACCGGCCCGCTCCACGATAGTGCTGACTGCAGCCGTAACGCCGTTCACCCAAGCGCCAACAGACCACGCACCAGTACCAAAGTCCAAGTCCGAAGAATAGGCTTCCTGCAGGTAGTTCGCGCCACTGAACCCGCCATAGCACACCAAACTGGCAGCCGACGCAACGTTACTGCGCGTAAGTGCGCCGTAGATCGGGGAGGATCTCGACCTACCCGTGCGATCAAGAACAACTTCCTTAATAGACACGTTATCAATACTAAACACAGACCCAGTGGTTGCAGCAACCAAGCTATGTATAGACAATATATGAGACTGGCTACTAGCCATGAACCTAATTTTAATAGAGTTAGCTGTACCTGCTGTAGCCAACGCGTTAATTGATGCGTTACCGAATGTCCCAACAGACCCGATGGTGGCATTAATATTACTACCAGTAGTATTGGTCAGCAGGTCGAATATTAACTCATAACATATACCAGGAACTGTATTGAAGTCTTGATACACCCCTGCTGTAGTACCGGTAGCAACCACTTGAACCTGCAAGCCAGTGCCGGTGTTGGTCACCGTC
>Ga0213919_1000268_pt1 | contig 24971 bp, 43 predicted proteins | sample McNCre317MG_FD_161056 | JGI IMG/M metagenome (GOLD analysis project Ga0213919, IMG submission 161056) | Freshwater microbial communities from McNutts Creek, Athens, Georgia, United States - 3-17 MG | ecosystem: Environmental > Aquatic > Freshwater > Creek | place: USA: Georgia | collected... | reverse complement strand
CCAATTCCTTACGACGCACACGACCTATTTTTGTCTTTTTGCTAAACATAGCATAGTTACGATTTGCTGATAACGAATCCCCGGTATAGACGGTACGACGTTTGATCGTTTTCATTTTGTTAGACATATCATTAACTCCTATTGTTTAATCGAGAGACATTAGGTATAGCTACTTTGCATCTTATCTTTAACAATTCCCCGTACCGTAGACGGCATACGTTTACGCCAATCTTTGAGACTTTTAGCACGATCTTTTCGATAATCCCGATTTTTAGCAGAACGTTTATTGATTAAATGCTTAGCATAGTTAGGGTGTACGCTTTCTCGTGTAACAGCTTGTACGGCTCTTACTACTTTTAGTTTTATCTTCTTAGCCATATCACTAACTCCTATTGTTTAACCTTGAGACTTTCGTTGCGATAACTTCGGCTACACCTATTGCGGACTTCTTGAGAGCCCATCGAACCCATCCACCCCTAATCATAGCCGTTTTACTAGGGATGATCTTGCGTGCTTTGTTTATATGCTCTGCATACGGTACTGCGGAACCTAGCTGTAACTCTCCATCATCATTCTTAAAGATTTGCTCTTGAGGTTTGTAATATCTGTTTCCAGAAAGAGTACCGGCTGATACTGATTTAAGCAACCTTTCAGAGATACGTAGGATGAGTACCTTTCTTCTGGAAAGGAAACCTATCCGTGTCTTAGCTCCCTTACTCTTCAAGATTGCCCATGCGGATTTAGCGGCAAGGTATTTAGCTCTCGCATCGTTCATACTCTTACGATGTTTAGCGAACTGACTAGCGAAGATACCTTTCCAGATTCGTAGTTCTCCGGGAGTTAACAGTCCCTTCTCGCTACGGTCAGCAAATCTCTTCTCCTCTTTCTCCGTGAGTGGTCTTGCGGCAATCGTCTTCGGGTCTAATGGTTTCCAATAATTTCCAAGCTCGTCCGATCCTCCCTTGCTCTTATCTATGAAAGCTTTTTCGATCTTAGAGAAAAGATTGTAGGCTAGGTGGTTGGTAAGACATTTGTTTAGATCGGAACGAGACTTGGAAGCTAACTGTTGAGGTATCGTTTTCAGATACCGTTGTACGGTACGTGATGCTGCTTTAACTTTGACGATTACGGGCATAATTAACTAATCGAGTGCGTGATTTCCGGTGCGGTCAGGGAGACGTTGACGGGGGAGAGTACGTCGTCGGCAAGGACGCCGTTACTTGGCGCTGTGATGGTAATTGGGCCTGATTCGATTCCACCGGAAACCGATGGCTGAGCAGAATTTGCTGGGTCGAATACGTTACCTATTACTCCCGCAATTGGAGCAGCACCGTCTGCGTATCCAACCGCCGAACCAGAAACATACGGCTTCCATGTTCCGCCCGTAGGGCTCGCCGGTGTCGGCGTGATCGTGTGGATTTCGGGCTGGCCTGTGACCGGAGTAACGCCTAGCACCATTCGCGTGACGGAACCATTGCCTGACCCAATGACCGTCCCCTGTGGTCCGTAGGAATCGCAGGTAAAACTCATCGGGTTTCCCGGCGTTCCGTTCGTCCAGTTGGATGCCGTGACGTGAGATGCGTAGGTTCCGTTTCCATCGCAAGTGACCGAGTTTCCGTTGTTGTCAGTGGTCGTATCTCCGGTAACGCCATTTTCTACTGCAATGGCTTGCACTTGCGACACTTCATAGACCCCGGCAACGTCCGCGACACCTTGCTGCGTCACCGCTTCGGTGAGCGTGATCGTGGGATACCACTGAGACGAAGCATGGAAGGCGAGCGTCACCGCTTCGAGCGAAGCGTCGAACGTGATGGTGAATGTCTGAGTGTCGCCTGCATTCGTTTCCACACCGCTGACCGTTACTAGACCAGTGAGCGTGCCGTTGATAGCAATGATCGCAGCCTGGATATTTGCCGCTAGCGACGTTACATCGGTGGTGTCGAGGGTGAGAGAAGCGGTGTCGCCGGGTGCCGGCCCCCCTAGCGTCAACTGCATCTGTTGGTTTTTGCCGGTGAATCGCCGCGTCAGCAAATCGTCGAGGACGAGTGTAAAGACAGTGGGCGAATCGCCGCCTGCGGCATTATCAGATACCAACGAAACGAAACCTAGCGATGGTCCGCCGATTCCGTTCCTACCACCCATAAATAGAGAGCCGATCATTTATTTTCTTCCAGAGAAAAGCTAGAAGCTTCTTCTAAGTACGGGGAGGATAGCTAACACATTCGATGATCTTCCCTGCGGAAGCACAAGCTACGTACACCGTGAGAGCGGTACTACCGATTTGGATATCTCCCGGATCATTTAACGCACCATTAGCGAGAATCGTGAGGTAGGGAGCGGTAGGAGTAGCTACTTTTCCCGTTACGAAAGCTAGACGAAAGGCAGTACCGTCTTGGCACTTGATGGAGAACCGTACGCTTCCTGCCGGAATCTCGAATGAGTATTCCGTATTAGCACTCGTCATTGTTGTATTCGTAATGACGGGAGTACTGATGATTGTGTTATTAGCTGGCATTGTTAACTACTGTGTGAGGATTCTTTTTCTGGAAGGAAAAGGACTACCAAAGGGGATCAAAAGTAATGTCTTGTTTCTGTTCCGTATACGTTGGTCCTACACTCGTAGCACCCTGAACACGTACCTTGGACTTCTTGAACCGATCGTCAATCACGTAGTTGCTCATACACGGAGTTAGGTCCGCACGTTGAGGACAACGGGGTAATTGAAACTCCCCGCTTGATACCTTGTCTAGCGTCTCGATAGCTTTGTTATAAGCATCCTGATAACGGGGCTCGTCTCCACGATCTTGCGTTAACAAGTAACAAGCAATCCACGTAGCTAATCGACGTACGAAACTGTTATTAGCTAGGTCGGATTCTCCGTACCATTTAAGGCAACGGATATTAACCTCATCAGTAGCTTGATTAACTGCATCTCCGATAACGTCTGCGGGAGTACGGTCATCGGTAGTGTAGTCCGTATAACCGTTAGTCGTGAGAATGCGTTTTACCTCAGCCTCACTAGAGTACGTGTAGTTGAGAGATTCAACCATAGTTAGAGTCCCCTAGCGTACTCACCCGCTTTACGGCGAGTCTTTAGGATAGATGCGACATTCTTACGATTCTTCTTATCTACGGGACGACGTTTATCGGGAACCATTCGCTTACCTTTGTATTCTCCGATATCTACTCCCACTCCACGTTTGAGTAGATCACGGTAAGCGTAATGCGTACGACGATGTACGATTGTTAGCTTACTCATAGGTATGCTTTCTTCCCGTAGGAGCGAATATTGCTTTTAACTTCGGAACGGAGAAACTTTCTACCTTCCGGTTGCTTACGTACAAAACGGATATGATTAGCTTTTGACTTGCGGATATTGTCGCTACCGACATTACCGCTTTGAGCGTACATCATCCCGGTAGCTCTCTTAACTGCATGAGAGATAACGGAAGGCTTGATACGTTTACGACGTAGAGCCATATTAGACCTTATTGAAAGTTCTGATAGTGTTGACGGTCTTTTCTGGAAGCTAAGGGACCAAGAATCTTACGACGATTCTTCATATCCTTAGCTCTTGCGTTACGGAGAATCTTACCGAGAGCTTTGTTGCCGGAAGCGTGATTGAGAATAAGTTTCGTACTGCTTTTAAGATGTTTGAGAGCCATATTAACTACCCTTTCTTACTACTCATCGCTCCGAAGAAACGACGTTGTTTGTTAGTGAGAGCATGACCGCGAACTACTCCCTCATGGAGAATCGTACGAGATTTACGTTGGGAGATACGATTAGCTCTAGTGTTGAGAGTTGCGAGACGTTTACGCATGTTAGTATTGCTTGTGATGCGAAGAATAGACGTACTTGCTGCCGATATAGCCGTCACGTTTCTTAATCATGCCGTGCTTACGTTCCAGCTTGATACGATCTGCTACTAGCTTACGAAGACCCGTACCTTTACGTCCCGTACGGAGATAATTGTTAGGCATAGGCTTATGAGCACCATGATATGCCTTAGCGTAAGGACGAGCGATTTTGTTAACTAACGATTGAACACGTTTAACTGCTTTAGACATTATTGAAGTACCTTCTTTTTAACTTCTGTTAGATCGGAACCGATTGTATCAATCTTCTTCTCGATACGTTCCGTAGTCATTAAATGACCGGAACTAATACCATTATGAGACATTTGCTCTAACGATAGCTTCTCAAGGATAATCGTATTACGTTGTTGAGTATCCTTGTTCTCTTCCATGATAAGACCCGCTTTGTCAACAAACTCTAGATGCTTGTTAACTACAGTGTCTAACCGAGGTCCGAGCCATAACACTACTTGCCAAAGAGCAAAGCAGATAGCACAAGTGTAGAAGGTAGAGATACCTAACTTCTCTATGAGCTTCGGCCAATCGTATCTAGAACGTTCTAACGACATTGATTGTTAACCTCTGTAGCGTCTTGCTTTTTCTGGAAGAGAATGTTACTTACCGTAGCCGTGTCCACGAAGAACTAACCGACGAGCTTCCTTATTGCCGAAAAACTTACGATTGCTCCGAAGTATACCGGCAGATTTCGTACGAGCTACGCTACGATTGCTTTTTTGACCGTCCCAAAAGCCGGACATAATAGCTTTTGTCGCTTTAGGACGTTCTTTCTTCGCAATACGGATGAGATCTTTAGTAGATTTCTTAAGAACTATTGTAAACACCTTTAGGTATGGACTTTCTTCCAGAAAAATAAAAATAGGGAGCTTCCGGTAGTTAACACTCCACGCAAGAAAAGTGTTGCTAAGGGAAGCCCCCTTATGTTCACCTACGTAGCCGGAAAGCTAGTAGGTCGATTGGTCAAGTTGTCAAGTAACACGCAGACAAGTAACGTTGTCAAAGAAACACGATCAGCAAACCCCGAGTAGGATTAAAAGACTACTTGAGCGTATCAGAACGCTACTGTCGCATATCCGATAGCCTTCGGGATGAACAGAGCGGGAAGGAAGTTATCCACCGCAAGCAACTCGAAACCGGCAGGTTGCGTAGTCGGTTCCGTCCAAGCTTGCATACCGAAGCGTTCTTCACCCGGAGCAAGACGATTCTCACGGACGATTTCCGAACCGTTGAAACCGCTCACCCATTGGCTAGTAGGTTCCGGGAGGAATACGACACGATCATCGGGGATAACTTGAGTGGTCGTACCATCCACTTCCAACATGGCATCGTAGAGAATCCACTGTAGCCACGGTAGAGCCTTGTGAACGATGGTTGTGAAACCTTGCTCACCGTTAGGACCGAGCTTAGCGTTGACGTTGTATTCCTGCCAGTAGTAGTTGGCAGTACCCGCCTGAGCTTGCATGACCGTGTTAGCTGCTACACGTTGGTGGAACGTGGTCGAGCTACACATAGCGTACTTAAGCTGCATACCGTGCGTTTGAGCGAAATACTTCTTGACGGTATTGATATGCGTCGGGATATCCGTCGAGAGCGTAGCCCACGTAGCCGCGATAGCATCACCGGCTCCGGTAATGTTGAGTTGCGACTTGTTACCGGCCGGAATCTGGAAGTCAACGGTAAACGTACCGCCGCTGTCGCAAGGAACCCAATCGTCTCCCGATTGCTTCACTTGGAAGCTACCGCGAAGCATACGCGAAACCATGAACTCACGGGTATTACGGAACCGTTGAGCAATGATTTCCTGTTGCTTGAAGACGTACGATTGACCCTTAACGTCAACATTATTCGGATTCTGTCCGAGTTGACGCATACGGAAAATCTGTTCGTCCAGCAAGTGAACCTTTTCGTGCATCCGAGGGATGCGAGCGAAAACGTGTCCAGCCGGTTGCAACTTACGAGTACCTGGACCAGTACCGGGACTACGCATGTTAGCGAGTTGACGAGTATTCTCGAAAACGTCCCAAGAGCAATCGTGACCGCTTACGTCGGTAACGTTGGCACTGTCCGGGGTAAGACCGAAGAACCGTTGTAGCAAGTCCTGAGGACTTACGATGGTTCGCACCACCTTAGTAACGACCGGGGAAGCGAAAAGCTCCCGAGTAGAAATGTTAACTGCCATTGCTTGTTAGTTCCTAAATATCTGATTGAGTTGAAAGTAAAGGGATGAACAGTTAACAGGATTAGGTAGCAATCGTCGGGGTTTGACCTTCCCACAATTGTGGGATAACGATTGCCTTACCGCTAGTGGAAGTACCGTAGACGTTGAATCCACCACCAATCTTTTCCGAGGTAGTGGAGAGAGCTACGCTATCGGCAGCGGCATCGTTGTAAACGATCAGCGTATCTGCCGGGGCAGATGTAATCGTCATGTTGTAGTCTTGGGCGTTATAGAACCCAAAAGCATAGCCGTGAAGCATAGCCGGGAGGGTGAAGTTGACGTTAGCACTACCGCCTTGGCAGATGAACAACGTGCCATGATCGGCGGCAACTACCGTGCGATCAGCGGTAACGTATTCAACACGCTGCCAAGGTCCGATAGCGTTAGCCTTCGGAGAAGCATCGTCGAAAGTGAAGTTAGGCGACATTTGGGCACGAACCCAATATTCGTACGCATCACCTGCGATGCCACGGCTAGCGTTACCGCCGATGAGCAAACTCGCAGCTTTTACGCATCCCTTCGTAAGAACCGGCAAGTACCGATCTTCGTTGGTCGCCATAAGCTGAGCGTTCATATCGATGGGTAGTACGCCTACGATATTTTGCGAACCGTCCGTAGCCGTAGGAGAAGCTTGGACAAGCTTACCGCTGGAAGTAATCTTGCCGAGCAAGAGACCTGCACGGAGCAGCGTCGTAGGGGTGTTGCCGCTATCGCGGGCAGCACCGCTAAGGAGACCCGGAGTAAAGAGAGCCATTTCGGCACGACCGAAAAGAATCTCAATAGTGTCCTGATTGTATTGGGTAGAGATACCCGGTACTGCCAATTCATTCGCCATACTAGTTAGCATTGTTTAACTCTCTTATTTTCTTATCTGTTGGTTATGGTTTTTTCTGGAAGAGAAAGGACTACTGAACGATTTGCTGAGGTTGCGGAGCACCACGGTAGCCGACGTTCTTAAAGATTTGGTCGCGTACCGAATCCGCTTGTTCATCGTTAACGATGTTTACTTCGTCCGAGTCTTCACCGAGAGCGAGAGCTACCGCACCGATGTTCAGCTTGGCCTTATCGCCGTTGATCTTCTTACCGTTAGCGGCAAGGAAAGCGGGGGTACGTTCCAGAGCATCCAAGAGCGGATCGAGCGACGTAGGGCCGAGGTTGCCTTCATCGTCAAGCGTGAGGGACAAAGCACAACCTTCGAGAAGAGGGTTAAGCGTATCCTTGACGTAAGGAGCGGAGATTACACCCCGTTCCAGCAACGTCGTGATACGAGCGGTAATCTTGTCCCGCTGTTGCTTAGCGAGGTTCTTACCGTGCGGGGTGTTGATATCGACACTGTGAGACATAGCGAGTCCTCCGGGAATGATGGTTAAACCGTTACCGTCTTGTAGTTGCTTGCCGTTGACATTCTTCGTAGCTACGAGAGCGGTAATAGCAGTTAACAGACGATCTAAGAAATTTGCTTCGTTCGTGTCTTGGGGAAGGGTGATGCCCATTTGCGGAAGTACCGCCGTGATATCTCCGAGAGCCATAGCCGTACCGTCTTCCTTAACGAGAGCTACGGTAGGTTTCACTTCGGGTACGGGAGTCTCTTCGATAGCCATGCTCATAGAGAGAGCTAACGCACCTTCGTTAGATTCGATAGGCTTGAAGTTTTCTTGTCCCGCTTGGACGGGATTGGTAACTACGGCTACGTGGAGAATGCTATCCTTCCACTCCTCACCGTTACCGTCTACGAACGTGGGGAGCGAGAGAAGGGAGCATTCCTTGAAGCTCTTACCCATACGTTCCTGATATTCGGGAACTTCTACGTCGATAATGCCGTGAAGCTTTCCATCGGCATCACGAAACATATGTTCCCAATAACCGGCGTTGTTCTTCGTACGATTCTCTTCCTTACGTTGCTCTAGTTCTAATGCCGTACGTTCTTCGGGAGTTAACGGTAGAGCGGAAAGATCGTGATAGAAGGGAGCGGGTACTAGTAGACCCTTCTCACGCATCTTGAGGAACTTCGATTCCCAACTAGCGATATGGTCCTTCGTGATTTGCTTTTCTTCTCGGACCATCTTTACCGTACCGTCCGCTTGCTTGCGAGGTACGTTAACTACGTACTTACCGGGACGGGCGATTTCTTTTGTAAACTTCACGATTAGATACCTGAAAGAATAGTTAACGGATTGGTTACTTGCCTGCCGGTCGTTTATCCAAACCCTTTTCTTTCAAAATTTCGGCCAAGCATTCCAAAGAGAGGCAATCGCACATACAAGCTCCCGTAGGTGCTGCGTGAATTGGAGCAATAGAACCGTTGCAATAATCATTACCGGCTACTGCGTTGTAGAGAATGCCGAGAGCAACAACATTTCCGTTGCAATCAAGTTGAACGATCTTGTCGCCGTTCTTCGCTTCTTTACCGTTACGATAGTGCATTAGTTAACTCCTAATGTAAAAGATGAAACTTGCTTGCTGAGTCGGAAATTAGTAAACCTGTAACTGTGCGTCAATTACATTAGTCGTGCAATTGCAACACTGTTACGGATATTAGGCGGCATAAAGAACCGCTATTTCCTTCCAGAGAAGAAGGAATCGTACGTAGAGAGAAAGCCTAGTTATGTAGGCTAATGAGTGAGTAAAGAAGATTTGTTAGCTAGTTAAGCGTTAGTAGGATTCGATACCGAAGAATATTTTTCTGGAAGGAAACAAATGGGAACGGTTATCTATACGGGTGGAGCGGCAAATGTAGCCGATGTTATTAATATCACACCGGGAGGAACGATTGAGGTAGGCGATATTTTTAAGGTGACTATCGGCATCTCTACGGTACAAATTGCAGCTAGTGCTACGACGATTGCAAGCGTCTGTACCGATCTTCAAGCTGCGTTATCTAGCGGTGATGCTCCCTTAGAGTTTCAAGATTTGACTTGGGAGCTTAATAGTACGGTTACGCCTACGTACATCATCGGTACGGGACCGAGTGATGGTAGACCTATCTACGCAAGCTTGAGCGTAGCTACTACGGAAGCAGGTGGAGGGGCGGCAGACGCACAGACGATTGCTAAGAGTAATCCTACTCCCGGTACGGGATCGTTGGATTGGAACAACGTAGACAATTGGGATACCGGAGCAGTACCCGCTACGAACGATAAGGTATGGCTAGGGGTATACGGAATCGTTCCGCAATACAACTTGAGCCATGCGGCAGTTACCAATATTGAGCTTCACGTTGTTAGCACTTCTCAAGCTGGTTTATTAGTCGGACTACCTAAGCAGAATGCTAATGGATTTGTGGAGTACCTTGGAACGGAGTTGTTGTTAGGTGCTTTTTCCGTACAGTACGGAGAAGGGTTAGGAGCAAGCGTACCTTCCTTACGGTTGAATACGGGTACGCAAGCTTGTGATGTTTACGTTTACAAGAGCGGTAGCCGTGACGGTGACGGACAAGCACCGTTTTTGTGGTTATGTAACAGCACTTCCTCTAACGTAAAGGAATGCTATGCCGCTTTAGATATCGCTAAGGAACCGGGACAAACATCGTCGTTAGGTACGATTGCTCAAGGAGCGGGATCGGATATTGAGTTGGGAGAGGGCGTAGTGTTAGCTACCTCGATTACCGTTAACGGCGGATCGTTAGTGAGCTACGCTATCGATGATCCTACGTTGATTGATATGAAGGTGGGCACGACGGTTACGCTTTTCGGACGTAGCGGAGATGTAACGACGATCAAGCAGCAAGCCGGTAGTACGTTGAATTGGAGACGAGCAACCGGAACCGTTACGAACTATACGAGCGTGGGAGGTACGGTAGACTTCACTAACGTCAACTCTACGTCTGCGGTAGCGTTCACTAACGTAGACTTGTATGCGGGGGCTTCGTGGAACGATCCTAACGGATACGTGACGACCACTAACGGTATCAATTTGAATCTCTGTGGGATTGGAGACGTTAGCGTAATCGTAGGTAAGAATCAGAAGATTGAAATGACCGCTCTCTAAGTACCTTTAGGTACGAAGTTACCTGTAGTAGTTAGCGTTACTACATGCGTCAACGACAATACCCTAGCGAGCCGTTGGGTCGTACCTAAAGGTACTTCCTATGAAGCTTACTAGGGTATCGTTGTTTACCGAGCGTACTTTTCTGGAAGAGAACTAAACCGTAACCGTCTCAAGACTCTTCCGCCCCATCTAGTTAACTCCTTCTTGAGATAGCCATTCTACGAAGTTGAGACACTTATAAAAGCGGTAAGTTTTGAGAGCCGATTCAATCTGTTCTTTAGACGTAACGAAAGTTTCAAGATCGGTTCCACCTATTAATCCCGTCCAATGAATGATAGCGATAGGTTGCATTACTCGTCTTCTTCTTCGTTGAGGGTGTTGCAGTCTTCGTTAGCAGGGTAAGCGTCACACTCTTCGCAGTAGTTGCCGAAACCGTCTCCGTAGAAGATACCATCTTCGGTGTTCTCCACGGTAGCCACCTCCATGAAGTTGACACGCGGTTCTCTTTGTGTGGGGAAGTCCCGTTGTACGCACTTGATGGAGTCACCTTTCTTAAAGCGAGTCTTCATGTTCGTTAGCTCCTAAACAGTGTTAGTTCCCATAACTACGATCATCCTATAGGAAGGAATCGGCAGATACAAGAGCTAACATTACGGAATCTAAGATTTTCTTGAAGATAGTTAAAACTACTTCTTTTCAGGAATTTGGACGGGTATTAGCTCCTTCCGAATCCGTTGTAAGCCCCGGTTTCGTACACGGGGGTCATATCGGAGATTACCGATTGATCGTAGTGACTGAACTCCGTAGAGACGCAGATAGCGGCGTAGCTCGATACGTCGATTTGATCTGCCGCCTGTCCGGGATGTCCCGTCCACGTATAAAGCTCGTTCTCGTACTTGCTGAGCCACGTACCGGCTTGAGGGTCTGAATGGTAAGGGAGATAGACTAAGCCCCTCTCCGAACGATTCTGGAAGTCTGAGGAGCGTACTAGCTTGTCCGATGCTCCAGGGTCTAGCGGTCGGGTAGGTAGCCCCATTCGTTCGCAGACTTGATAGACTCCCTTGTTAAGTCCGTTCCACTCGATACCAATGAACTCAGGCCGAATATTCCGAGGATCGTGGAGAAGTTCCTTGTAGGTATCGTGAATCTCTTTGCAGACTTCCGGTATCTCCTTCTGGAATCGCTTTACGTTCCAGAGTCCAAGGATGCCGTTACCAACTACGAACCATGTAGCGATAACCGTCCAGCTAGGTTCCTTGTTACGAAAGATTTGGCTATCTCCCGGACCTTCTCTGGAAGAAGCAGCCGGGTCTACCGTCATAAAGAAACGAAGGGAGCTAACTTCGTAAGGCTTCGTACGAAACTCGCTATCGAGCGTTAGGTACGGACCACGTGTAACGTAGCGACGATTCTTAAACCATTCCGCTTTGATACGTCCGTTGACGCTTGCGTTCCAATCTCCAAGCAAGAGTTGATTGCGAGTGTTGGGATCAAGGAACATTAGGGATTTGATGTAGCTCTTGATATCGAGATGCTTGTTGTCCCAACAGAAGCTAGGAACCATCGGACGAGTAGGATTGAATCCTCGAAAGAGTTTAGCTTTCTCATCGTACTGTAGCTTGAAACGATTCTTCACCCAATTATGTCCGATACCTCCGGGGTTAGCCGTTGATCGTACACGTAACGGAATGTCGTCGTTCTCTACGCTCTTACGCAGACGAGAGAACATATACAAGTACCATTCGCAGACTCCTTCCCCATCATCGTCTACGCAAGTCTCCGGGTATTGCGTTAGTTCATCCCATCCGATGAATTGAAAGTTTGATCCTTGATACTGATTAACTACGTCTTGCAGAGAATCAGCGTAGCCGAATGTTAGTCCCGCTCCTGATGGAAAACGGTAGGTGTTCGTACGTGACTCCCACGGTACGAGTCCCTTTAACCATTGATGCCCGATATCCATAACGCTTCCTGCTTGAGCGGAAGCCGTTAACGAGCGGCGTAGTACGAGAGCGTTATAGCCGGGACGATCTACGAATTGCATCGCTGCCATGAGTAGATAGAACGATTTTCCTCCGCCCACCGAACCACCATACATAACCTCTTCGTAATCGTTGAGGAGTAACGCTGCGAGTTGCTTAGGCGTAGGTACTTCGGGAATGTATTCGCTCCAAGGTATCGAAAGGTTGCCGATACCTAGTTCACCGATTTTTCCTTTCCAGTAAGGTATCGTCGTCTCTTCACGATTCTTACGTTTAGCTTCTATCTGTTCGTAGATAGCTTGTAAACGTTCTTCTTGACGATCTACGTGAGGATTTTCAGCAATCATCTAGTTAACTTTCTCACTGATTAAACGAAAGAAGATCGGTAACGACGGATTAGCTCCCATTTCGTCAACAATCCAAAAGTTACCTTGCTCATCACGATAGCCTAGATGAATTCCCGTACTACCTGGTTCAATCAATTCTAGCTGTACGGACGAATTCCAGGGAGCATACATAACTTCTTTCCAATTGAGTTTCTGAAACTCTTGCCAAAGTTTGAATAGTTCTACTATTAACGGTGCTTCATATTCTGTAGCTGTATTACTCATTTACCGTGCTTTCCCTGGAAGAGATTTATCGAATTGCGTACCGCGATAGTAGTCAAACCAAAACCAACGGCTACGAGACTCACTATCGTTTTCCAACCATTTGTAATGTTCTACAAGAGCTAACGTAGATCGTTTAGACGTACGGAGTTTTCTATGTCTTGTGAAAACAGCTATACGAGTACCCATTAACTACTCTTCCGTGCTATGGGTTCACCGTCTAATAAGCGTTGTAATGTCGATCCTCCCTCATCACAGACCCATTGCAATGCCGTACTCATCCCTACAAGTACGTTGTATTGTTGTTGAGTATGATTACCTGCGGTCAATTTATTGATTGCTTGTGTAATAGCATAACGTGCTGTTTTAATCTCTTCGTAGGTCTTCATGTTGGTAAATCTCCCTCTTCGCTTGCGTGACGTTGTTGATGTTCTTCTCTCGTACGGAGTTGGAGATTTGAGTAGTGCCAATTCTCCGGGTTCTTATCAAGATGATCTATCTCGCATCCGTCCGGTATCTCTCGCAGGTTGTAGGATATCCATGCGAGACGATGCAAGGCAATCTGTAGTAAGTATCCTTTGTAGGCTATTTTCGTACAGGGATATTCTTTATTTCTACCTCCACGATGCTTAGTTGATAACGGTCTAGGTATTGTTAGCACCTTATGACCGTCTAACGTACTGAGAACTCGTAAGGTATCAAAACAAACAAGCAACGTACCCTCACGAATACGTTGCAAGATCATTTGTTGAGTTAGCTTTCCGTACTTACGCTTAGACTTCTTACGCATGATCTACTTTCCGTAATGCGTTGCTAAGTGCCGCTTGAACTCTCGCACTACCGTCTACGTCAGAAAGAATACGTTGTACCTCTTCGTAGAAATCTTCTAGCAGAGCTAATCGTTTAGGAGCTAGGCATACGTCCATTGGGCATTGATTAGTTACGTTAGGTTCTTTTTCTGGAAGAGAAGGTAGATGGTCGAACGTCTCTTCGTAGCGTGCTACGTCTTGAAAGGTTTCTTCTGTTAAGATTCCTCTAGGAACTTCCCAAGAGTAGCCGTTGTTCCCAGAAATAAAGAATCCTTCTTCCGTCTGTTTCCAAACTGTCGTAGGCTCGTTACGCACTCTCCATCGTCGTTCTTGCATGTTAGCTCCTTAAATGAGTAAAGAGCGGTTGGCATTCCCGCTCTACTACCGTGTTAGTTACTCAGTGACGATTTCCGGCTTCTGTTCCATAGCCTCCTCAAGATCACGGAAGAATTTCGTATCGGGGATCATTGCCAACTCTACCATGAGAGCTTCGGCATACTTACGAGCTAACGATACGTTTTCTTGAATATGGGCGAGGTCTTCGATACAAGTACCTTGGAAATCGCTAACGTCGTAGGACTGTAGTAGACAACCTAGATTATTCATCGCACAAGTAGAGCGGAAGTTAATAAGTCCCTGTAGCTCTTGCCGTGCTTGATGCTCTTGCTGTTGCTTTTGGTGTTGCTCCACAGCTATGCGTTGAGCTTCGTTAGGAGGAAGAGCTAACCGTACACCGTCGTTACCTACGTTCATGCCGATACCCGCTTTTTCTAAACCTTGTTTGTTGAAACCTTTGTTCTTCATACCTCTACCTTCTCCTCTTTCTCGTAGCTAAAGCTACTCGTCTTGCATGTAAAAGTTAACTCTAGTCCTAATGCTTCCGCTACGCACGTTACTGAGAACATTTCAAACGTATCAAGACTGTCGGCGGTTAACATGCGTTGAATTGTTTTCTTCCCAAGTCCTGTTAGCTTTGTGAGTCTGTATTGAGATAGTCCTAGTTCTTGGAATCGTTGTTTGATGATAGTTAATAGTTTATCGTGCATCATTACTTGATTCCTTTCTCTAGTTCTTTAACCAAGTCCTCGGCCCGCTCGGCACGTTGACGCCAATGCTTACAAGACTCGGAGTATTCTCGGCACTCGCTATCCAGTTTCGCAACTACGGCGTCGAGGTCGGCGGTATTACCGTCACTCATTGTTTAACTCCTTTTATGTAGTTCTCCGCTCTCTTGATTAACCCCGCTACCATGTCGGAATGGAATACTCCGCTAGGTTCTTGAGATGTTATTAGCTCTCGTTTACCTAACGGTATTCGTTCGTCTGTTACCATCATCTTCCAGTAAATAAACCTATCGTCTGGAATACTGATAGGCGGATTGCATTGGACCGTACTAATTTCAATAGGCGGATGTAGCATAATCTACCTCTTGCGTTAGGTGTTGTAAAAACTTCCGGCTCGCTACCAATTCAAGATTAGCTACAAGCTACTTGCTTACGAGCATCTTCGTCACACTCTCCAATAGCTGTTAACTATTGGGCATCCTAAGTAACGACGTTCTTTCCCCTGTCGAGGTTCCGATTGTCGGGAAGGCTTGAACTACGGAAGTATTCGTATGGTTCTAGCAAAACTAATCGACTACTGCTAGAGCTAACGTCTACTTTTTCTGGAAAAGAAAGCTAGTAGCTGAGCGGAGTATTCCAGAAAGCCCGTATTTTAGCTACCAATCTGTGCAATCGTGGGAACATCGGCGGAACCCTGCCCATAATCTCATTAGCATCTATTATGCAATGAACGATATCTCCGAAGGAGTTAGAACCTTTGAAAAGGTAGCTTCCCATCGTATTGACGGCTACAAGTTTTACCGGGACAGCGTTAGTTGCCCCTACTTTGACGTACCACCACTCGCCTACCTTGGGAGCGTCTACGGGTTCTTCCTGTTTCTTCCAGAATACGAATACCGTAGCTTCAAAAGCTAATTTAACTTTCTCCTTGAGAGCGTTGCGATATTCGTTATTAGCTTCATCAGTTAACGCATCCCATTTGAAAGCATCTCCTTCTAAGCAAGTCCAAAAGTATTCCCAAGCATCTCGTAACTCTTTAGCTTCGTTCTCTTGCGTGCTGCTCATCTCGTTACTCCACCTTTCTTACTAATGAACCACCTACCGCATTGTTAACTCTCTTCTTACGTTTGTTCTCCCGTACTTTTCTATTAGGCATCTTCTTACGTACGAGCTTCCCGGCTTTTCTGAGAAGTACGAGACGTTTAGCTACGTAATTGCAGAAGCTAAAGCCTCTTTCATCTTCTTTAGTAACGTCTCTGAATTTATTAGCGTAGACCTCTTCTCTGTTCATGTAGTCAACAATCGTCTCACTGATTGACTGCAATACTCCGGGGTTACTTATGATTGTTAATACTGTAACGTCCGGTGTTGTATCGTAACAATTCTTTACGTGACTATCAAACCATTGATTAAGAGCGTTATCGTTGAATGGTCTACCGTCACAACTGTCAACATACCTAACATACTCACTATCTTGAGTTTTGTTACGTTGGGAGTGTTGGTATGCTCTGTTAACTTTACTGTTGTTACTCATTAACCAAAGTCCTTCCGCATATTGAGGTCGATATCCTCAACACTCAATTTCTTATTACTATATACGTAAGAGAGATTATGCGGAGATATCAATTCAATTACTCCTGTTACTCTGTGTAGCAGTACGCTAACTTCTCTTTCTAATCCGTCTCGTAGTTTTTGTAAGTCATTCGTTAACGCTGAATTACCGTTCTTATGGCATTCGTACTGTAGTTCCGCTTCCGCTAATTCCTTCATTTTGAGAGCTAATCTACCTAGCATTTTGTTAGCCTTTCTTTGCGTCTACGGGGATGGGCTGTTTCATGCTTTCCAACAACTTTTGAGGGATCACGATACCTAACTCTTGGAGGTTGGCGAAGGCTTCCGCTACGTCGTTAACTCCTTGTGCTTGAGTGAGGTTAATCGTGAGGTGCGGAGAGCCTTCAATTTCGATCTTTCCGCCATGTTCATGTTCTACCCGAATAGGATCGTTTCCACCCTCAATTTTGATGCTTGGAGACCATCCCTCACGACCCGGACGAGTCTTACCCGGACCATGCGTGAGATAGAACTTCGGATCGGCTGTTACCGCTTCGATGCTCTTAGCCGTGATAGCTTCTCCGATAGACTTATCTATCAACAAGAATAATTGGCAATAAGCGGTGTTTTTGTTGTCTTCATAATCCTTACGTCCCTTCGATAACCAATCCGTCCATGTAGCTTCATGCACTCCCGCCGCTCTTGCAGCGTCTTGATGGTACGCTCCCGCTCTAATCATCAAGCAAATACGTCCGAGAGTTTTCGGAGTTAATTGATTGATCTTAGGTCTACGACCACGAAGATTAGCGTTAACTTCCGGTAGCTGTAGAGCGAGAGGGCCGATGAGGTTTGCTAGTAGTTCATCTACCGTCTTAGGAGCACTTGTTTCGGTATCGTTAGCTACTGTAGCGTTAGTAGGATTCTGCGTACCTCTTTTTCTGGAAGAGAAGGGAACGGATTCCTCTCGTTCGTAGTTCTGTTTTGCCTGTCGTTTGGCAGCTTCTACACCCTTCTTGATACCGGCTTTTAGAGGCTCTTTAGGAGGCTTCTGAGCGGGTTTCTTAGGCTCTTTGGTACTAGGGTAAGGCTTACGTTTTGGAGCGTGATTTACCGTAGGTTTCGAGCTTGAGGGAAGCGGGTTGGGAGTAGGCTTCTTACCCTGTTCTTCGGTGCTAGGTTGGAAGGTTTTAAGCCTTGGTCTAGCCTTGGGTTTATCGTCTGCCATGAGGGTATCTATATAGGCCCAAATGAGTGAAAAGAAAGATTATTAACTTTGGTTTACTTACCTACTAGTGAAGAAAAAGCATCCAACTTCCCATGCCGTCAAACCTAATGCCTGCAACTTAAATTCGTCAGCGGCATTCGTCGTGTGCAGGTATGTAGTAACGTCACCAACGGATTCCAACGAGCGGCAACAAAACCACGATGCAAACATTGCACCTACCCAAATATGAGCAATATCCTTAAGATATTTGCTCCCAATTCGGACATAGACGGCACGAAGATGCGACAAATTGCAATCACAAAAGAGACGATGAACGTAAACCCCATTTGCTTATTCCTTATTCAAGACGATCTTCACAAACACAAGAATCAATCATCCACGTTAATGGAATCCACAGCGGCATCATTATCAACAACAAGAATCGGTAAGCGACAATCATTCAAAGTACCCCTTACGAATTGCATCGCTGCTTCGTTGCATTTCATGTTCAAGTACCTTGAGGCAACCGATTTGCAACAAGCATCCGATGCCGATTGTGATGGTGATTACTACTAATAATCCAAAAACAGATTTTGGTGAATCATCCATTACCGTTCTCCTTGCATATCGAGATTGGGATTAGGTTTCACGAAGATCAGAGCTAACTTGATACCGAGTAAAAGTAAATCTACCCAATGTTCACGGATGAAATTAAAGAACCCGCCATAATCCATTGTGACGAGTCCTTGATTAGCGTTAGCTATGGCATCTACCCACTGATTGAATACGTTCCCATCTTCAATTAAGCGGGTTATCTCTGCGGAATGTTCCGGGTGAGTAGCGTAAGACTCTTGGAGTTTGTGGTGTAACAAGACTCTTCGCATAGGTTCGATGCCCATAGCTTATCTCCGTAACGATTGTGATTGCGTGTTAGAAGTTAACTAGCAACCACGGCTGAAACGACTACGGATATGGGAGAATAGACCACGTACCAGGCCACCTAAAGCACGGAGAGGAGTAGCACGGTAGCTAGAACTAGAATAGCTACGGACTACGGTAGCTTGCGGAGTAGAGATGCTATCCGGGATAGGCTGTTGAACCCACTCACAGCTATTACCGTTGCACTTCTGTACCCATCGGTAACGTACCGGGGATTCTGTAACAGTAGGTACATTTTCTTCCAGAAAAGAACCGCTACCGATGTAAGACGCTACTTGGGTATCCTCCCAAGTCTCCGCTTGTGCTAACTCTTCGTTACAGCCGGGAACGGAACATAGCACAGTTAACAACAGACTACAGACAATAAAACTACGCATACGATACCTCTCTTTTCTGGATAGGAACGGAACTACTGAAACGTACCGTATGCGTGGTTACGGTTTCAAGATTACTTATGCTTCTTCTCTCGTTCGATTGCGTCTTGAACTTCTTTACGATGGATACTGATATCCTTAGGAGCTTCAAAAGCTAATCGTACCTTATCTCCTCTGATCTCTTGAACGATTACGGTTATGAGACCGTCACCGATAACAATCGCTTCTCCCTTTTGTCTCGATAGAACTAACATGCGTGAGAATCCTTTCTAAAGTTACTAAGCGGCAAGAGCCCAGGAAGGTACGAGTACGGAACGAATCGAGAAAGCCCATCCGGCAGACTTACGACCTACCGATTCCGAATCGAGTCCGAAACCGTAACCGAAGTTACCTGCCGCCATACCCCACTTACCCCAAGAGTTAACGTACAAGAAATACATCTTGCCGTCGATAAAGAGGATACCTAGATAGAGGATGCTATGACCGTTACGACCTACTACGACTGGTTCACCACGTAGCAGAGACGTAACGAGTCCTTCAAACGTACGGATAACGTTGTATTCGTCGATACGGAAGCTCTTAGCAGTCTCCTTATGCTTAGCAGGGAAACGAGTGTAGAACCCTGTAGCGGGCATACATGCGTCTGCTCCGAAACGTTTGATATTTTCCGGGGTATCGAGAGGAAGCGTACCTACTTGCTTGAGAGTTTCGAGAGCATCGCTAACCATACTTCCCGACATAGGACTACTACCAATCAGCTTGTAGAGGCTGATAGGTGCTAGGTCTACGAAGTTAGCTAGCCCTAGTTGGAAGTTCCAACGGACTTGTACGCCTTGATCGGACGCATTTGCCACACAGCTCCCTTCCTGCCCTTGCGAGTATATGCGATTGATTAGGTATTCTAATCCGCTCTTAGCTTGCTGCGTATCGTGGGAAAGAGTTTGCCAATCAGATTTAGGGATAAGTGATACGGCATCTTCGTAAGTGGTAGCGGAGTCTAGATAGGCTTGCATAGCCTGAGGACTAGGGCGTACTTCACCCATCACGTATTGAGGGAACGTACGGAAGTCGCAATCTACAAATTGCGGATTAACTACTAGAGACATTAGAGATTACCTTTTTCTAGTGTTTCAATGATCCGTAGTAAGGTACTACGAGCTATCGGAATTAAATCGCCGCCGATGATACGATTTAACATCTCCGTTTCGGTAGTTACTATTGTTCTATCTTCGTCCTTTGTCTCTTCATAACCGAGAGGTAACGAACGTTTCGGATGCGAAGGTAGGCGATTCTTTAATTGTTGAGAGAGAAGCATAACTACCTACTTAATGAGTTTAGAGATTTGGTCAGCGGTTAGATACTTCTGTGATGAAGGATCGAAGAGACTCCCTTTATACGTTACGTGCTTAGTGGCAGGGTTGATAACTACGATAGCCGGTAGCGGAATATCACCTAACACCTTGAGAGCTTGAGCGACAATCGGAGAGGGATTGTTGTTCTCGTCTTTAGCATCTTTGTCAAGAATAACTACCTTGTCTCCTTCCGCTTGTAGCTGAGCGTAGGTAGGTCCGGTACGAAGGAGACGGAGAGTATCATCGAAGTGAGGGTCTAAATTGAAAGATTCGTACACGATGTTAGCTGTTCTAGGTCCGGGAGGATCACCGGCAATCGAGTCAAGACCTAGCCAACCTTGAGTAATGAATAGGTGAGCTACGAGCGTGAGAACTAGGGGCAGTTTCCAACGTACGGGAGGGGCGGTACTATCCATAAAAGAACCTTGATATAAGTAGAGTTTGATGGTTGATTGGACCTACGGATATATAAATTACCTACCTTAACAGACTCAGGAATGGGCCTAGCTTCGCTTAAGATGCGTCAGGAACGGGGTATGGGTCAAGAGAGCCGCAAGTAGGAGGAGAAGCGTGACAGCGGCAAGAATCGGGGTTCCTAGAGGTATCCCCGGCAGTATCTCCTTTTTCTGGAAGAAAAGGGTATTTACCGGCTTGTAGGTCCATCAGGAACTCTACCACTCCAATAACAAGCCTGCGAGCTTCTTCCATCAACACTAGCCGATGCTTGAGATTGTGTACCTCATCAAGCAACGTACGTTCCGTAGCCGTTAGTTCTACTGCGGAAGTCTTAGCGTCTTGCTTCTTCGCTGCCATGCCGTAGCTCCTTGCTATTAGTCGATTCGTAGTTCGTTACAGACGACGTTAACGATTAGATTTACTTCGCGGGGATAGTAGGCGTGAGCGAAGATAAGACCCCATTCAATGGCAACTATATACTTGACTCATCAGACTTAAGCGGCTATGATTGGTTTATGGGCAGTGAATATCTCTCGTTTTTGGAGCCGAAGCCATGTCGCACCAACTAACCGTTGAACGCGATGCGTGAAGCGCTGGAGGCCGTATGAAAACCGTGAACGATCAAGTAAGGCGGTCCCGCAGTAGGTGCCCTGGCGGTCGTGGCTGCGAATGTTGCGGCCCAGGCTGTGACTGCGGCTGCCGTGATGCCTGCCCGAAGTTCCGCCGACTGGTCATTGCTGCCAGCGAGGCAACCGAAGCGAGAATCCTCGGAATCGACAAAAAAGACGTTGGAAAGGGCGAGTATTAGTCCATGAACGACGACACCCCGAAAACCCTGCTCGAAGCCGTGACCTACTTCGCCGATCCGGCCGTGACGTTCAAGGCGATGCTCGCGGCCAAGTGGCCTGACGGCAAACTGGCCTGCCCTAAGTGCGGCTGCGAATCGGTCGGCGTCATCACCAGCCGGTCGATGCTGCAATGCAAGGCGAAGGACTGCCGCAAACAGTTCTCGTGTAAGGTCGGCACGATCTTTGAGGATAGCCCGCTCGGCCTGAATAAGTGGTTCGTCGCGGTGTGGTGCATCGCCAACGCGAAGAACGGCATTTCGTCCTGCGAGTTGGGCCGGTCGCTCGGCGTCACTCAAAAGACGGCGTGGTTCATGCTGCACAGAATCCGGCTGGCGATGCAAACCAAGTCGTTCCGCAAACTCAGCGGCGAGGTGGAGTCCGATGAGACGTTTATCGGCGGGAAGGCCCGCAACATGCACAAGCACAAGCGGGCCGACAAGATCAAGGGGCGCGGCACGGTGGGCAAGGCAATCGTCCAGGGGCTCTTGGAACGCGGCGGAGAGGTCCGCATGGAGAAGATCGGCGGACGGTTCCGCCGCATCCTGTCGGACGTAGTGGGCAAGCGGCTGACCTTCCGACAACTGACCGCCCAAGGCGACGCCGGTTTTATGGGGATCAAATGAACACGAAGCGCGAACGGATTGGCGACTTTCGAGACCTGCTAGGCAAACTAGCGCAAGTACCAAAAGCGGAACTAGACCGCGAAATCGAGAAGGATGCCGCGAAGAAGCAAAAGAAAAAGGCACGGAAGCGTAAGAAGTAATCATGTGTCACCTTGATGAGTCAAGTAAGTAGTTACCCATTCAATACATGCCATGATGAAGAGAGTCGTAATAATAACTCCACGATAATCAGGTAGTAATCGTCGGTACTGCATTGTTAGCCTCCTTCTTAGGCACGGTAGCTAATAGATCGTTGATGAGCGTGTTAGCGGTAGCGAGAGCCTTATCGTTACCCGTCTCTACGGCATAGCTCCGAATCTCATCTACCCATCCGAAGAGCATCACGCGATACTCTGCTTCGGTAGGTGGTTCGTCGTGGGATTGATTAGTAGGCATGAGAGGAGGAAGGTTATCGACAACATTGACTACCTGCCTGTTCTTCCATGCTTGAAACCAATTGTAGAGTAGCGGAATGTTGCAAACGATTGTGATACAGATGCCTATAGCAGCAAGCATCAGTAAAGAGTGACCATTGAAAGACTTGGAAGCGTCGAATGAAACAGTAGCTTGGGAAAATAACATGCGTGTACCTTCCGAGAATGGGAAGTTAGTTGTTGGGATTGGCGGAACCGACATTCGGAGACGGACTTCCGATATTAGATGCTTGTAGCGGAGGAGTCGTGAAGAGAGCATTCACGATAACGTCGTAGAGTCCGTCTACGGCGTAGTGAAGACCTTTACCAATCATCGGATCAAGGAAAGTGTTTTCCACGACGGAAGGAACGTACGGAATATCAAGAGGAGCAAGTACCTTAGCGTAGAACTCGTCTACGAGCATCAATACTAAGTCTTTACGGTCGGAAGGAGTAGCGGCGTACTTGTTGACGATCAAGTATGCTTGTTGAATCGCACTACCGATGAAGCTAACAGCTTCTGAGAGAGTGATACGATTGTCTTGTTGGATTACCGCTACTTGAGCTTGGAGTTGATTGAGAAGCGTAGCGAAGTCCGTATAAACTTTGTTGAACAAGTCCGAATTCATCAGCTTATCGGCATCAACGTGAGCGGTACGATCTTGGAACCACCCAATCACCTTACGATTGAGAAGTTGTAGAGCTACGGCATCCTTCATGGTTTCCAAACGTCGTTGGAGAGAGTTGGCTAACGGCATCTGAGATTTCCTTTTCTGGAAGAGAAACGTACGGGTGTTTGCGAACGGCATATTACCTAGCACTTGTCGGACTTCCTGCGGTAGCGAGTGAGACGGCGTTACGAGCGTCTTTAGCTTTCGTTTTGAAGCGGTTCTCGTCTACTTTAGCTTCCCTCCATAGGTCTAAGAAATTGTCGGATACTCGATAACCGTAGGACGGTCTACCACGTTCTTTAACGATCTTTTCGCGGGTAGCTATCTCAAGCTCAATCATGTTCTCTAAACGACGATGGACGTTAGTGTGAGACATTCCGCAACGAAAGGCAACGTCAGAAGTTTCGAGAGGCTTTTTAGCGGCAATCAAGCAAGCTACTACGCGAAGGTTGTATTCAATGCAGCTATCGAAAGCAATTTTTTCTACGAGCCGGTAACATCGTTCATCTACGATATCTTTCGAGAAGACGTACGCTAAGCCTTGCGATAATTTCATTAACTGTTTGGCGGGACGAGTACCTACTTCCGATTCGGGAGCATATGACAATTCCCCGCCGTGATGCCGATGAACATCCGCCCGAAGATCGGCAAGGATTTGAGCCAAGCTGATAAGACGGTTGTTGATTTCAGCGGGGATACGGGGAAGATTCTTCGTGTTGATTTGTACGTCCAAGAATTCGTAACTTATTTGTTTGATTCGAGCTTCTTTAGCTACGAATTTAGCTACGTCCGTTCCACGATTGAGAGCGGCACGGATATGCGCCTTCTTATCGTGCTTTCGTTTGTTGAGCATGTTCACCTTGAGGAAGCGTTCTCCTAACGATGCTCGGTTGTGTCCGTGAATCGCGGTAGTCACGGCGGCAATCATCGTGAAGTGGCAGTTAGGATAGATGCGATGAACACCATGCCCGAAAGCTACCTCTACTCGTCCATCGTAAGCACCACGAAGCATACCGTATAACTCTTCTTGAGCCATGTTAGGCATACTCATAACTTCAGTATAATCCTTAACGGCTAACGTCTTACCGATGAGATTAGGTAGCAAGCTCGGATCGTCGTCAGGATCGTTAGAAGGTTTGTAACCGCTAACGAGAGCATGAGGACGAAGGTTAGAGAGGAAGTAACAACTGGGAGCATCAGAAAGTGTTAGCGTTAATAATGTTTTTCCACTACCCGGGGGGGCTACGACGAAAAGCCATACCGGACAATCAGTAAGGATTTGATTGGAGAGAGCTACGGCATAGATGATTGCTAACGTCGATTCCATTTCGGTATCGAGATAAACCCCACTTGACCGAAACTCTTTTACGACTTGAGCAAAGCTAGGACGAGACTTGAAAATTTTCGGACGTTCAATGATGGGAGTCTCGTTAGCTGTTCCGTTGCCTACCTTTTCTCTGGAAGGAACGAGCATCGTCAACAAATCGCTAACTGCCTTCTTCGGTTCCTTGAGACGTTCGGCTACGAAGTCGTTAACGTCGTAACCATCTGAGGAACCTTCCGGCCAATTGATACGACGAAGAGATTTAGCTACGGGAGCTAGCAACTTCTCCGCTCGTTCGATACCTTTCTTTCCCGGTTCGTCGGCATCGTAGAGCAAGATGATATGACGACCTTTTAGCTTCTCTACCCATTCATTTTTGAAGGTAGAAGCTCCCGGTACGGAGTAGACGAGGTACTTACCGGCTAAGTCGGATTTCGAGATAGCCCAACGTAAAGCGATAGCATCCCAATAGCCTTCGCAGATAACGTGAATTATCTCCATATCGGAGCAAGACTTTAACTGCTCGATACCGGAAAGTTGCGTTACAAGTCCTCCGGTAGGTAGCATCTTGCTCCCCGGACCTTCCCAAGCGAAAAGGTTACAGATTTTACCCTCTTCGTTGTAGACGGGGATG
>Ga0213919_1000267_pt1 | contig 25083 bp, 20 predicted proteins | sample McNCre317MG_FD_161056 | JGI IMG/M metagenome (GOLD analysis project Ga0213919, IMG submission 161056) | Freshwater microbial communities from McNutts Creek, Athens, Georgia, United States - 3-17 MG | ecosystem: Environmental > Aquatic > Freshwater > Creek | place: USA: Georgia | collected... | reverse complement strand
TATCCAGGCCATCCAGAAGATCGCTTTGCACATCCAGCAGGTAGGGCGTGGTGCTGGATTGGTTGCCTGGGTTGGCATAGACATCAAAGCGTGCCATCAGAAGCTTCTCCACCCGTCCAGTGGCAAACCGTCTGCTTCGATGGTGGCGTTGTAGGCGGCGATGAAGTCGGCGTGATCCTCACGCCATTTGCGTTCCTGCTCATGGCGCACGACTTCACGCAAATGGTTGTCGCAGACCTGAGAAATGTTGATCCCCAGGCGTTTGGCGGCATCCAGAACATCGCTGCTCAGGCTCAGATTGGTGGCGCGCTTAACGGGCATGTCGGTGGGCGTGTGTCGGGGAGAGGGGGCTGGCATTGCGAGCTCCATGCGCATTAGGGTATGCGCATACCTTAATCCCCATTCCCTGTTTAGTCCATGGCTGAAAGCAAGCTATCGATTTGCACGGGGGCGGGACTCAGTAAATCTCCCGCGTTTCCAAAAACTTGATGCCGGGGAAGCGTTCCTGCGCCATCTGCAGATTCACGCGGTTGGGAGCGAGGTAGACGTAGTCGCCGTTGCCGTCCAGCGCGATGTTGGCGGGGGATTTGTCCACCAGGGCCTTGAGGTCGGCTTCGGCGCCGCGCAGCCAGCGGGCGGTGGCGTAGCTGCAGGATTCGAACATCACGTCCACGCCGTATTCGAATTCGAGCCGGTGGGCGACGACGTCGAACTGCAGCGTGCCGACCGCGCCGAGAATGAGCTCGTTGGTGGTGGTGGGGCGGAACAGCTGGGTGGCGCCTTCCTGGGCGAGCTGTTCGAGGCCTTTCTGCAACTGCTTCATCTTCAGCGGGTTCTTGATCTGCGCGCGGCGGAAGTATTCCGGCGCGAAGCTGGGGATGCCGGTGAATTGCAGGTCTTCGCCTTCGGTGAAGGTGTCGCCGAGGTGGATGGTGCCGTGGTTGGGAATGCCGATGATGTCGCCGGCCCAGGCTTCGTCGGTGGTGTTGCGGTCCTGGGCCATGAAGGTGATGGCGTTGTTGATCGCGAGGCTCTTGCCGGTGGACACCTGCTTGAGCTTGCCGCCGCGCTCGAAGCGGCCGGCGCAGACGCGGATGAAGGCGATGCGGTCGCGGTGCTTCGGGTCCATGTTGGCCTGGATCTTGAACACGAAGCCGGAGAACTTCGGCTCGATGGGCTCGACCAGGCGGCTCTTGGCCGGACGCGGCCGCGGCGCGGGGGAGAGTTCGACGACCGCGTCGAGCAGGCTCTGCACGCCGAAGTTGTTCACCGCCGAGCCGAAGAACACCGGGCACTGCTTGCCTTCGAGGTAGGCCTCGCGGTTGAAGCTGTGGGAGGCGCCGCGGACGAGTTCGATGTCGGTGCGCAGTTCATTGGCCTGGTCGCCGATCACTGCGTCGAGGCGCGGGCTGTCGAGGCCCTCGATGATCTCGGAGGTGCCCTTTTCGGCCTGCGGGTCGAAGAACTGGATGGTGTCGTTGTAGAGGTGATAGACGCCGCGGAAGCGCTTGCCCATGCCGATCGGCCAGGTCATCGGGGCGCACTGCATGCCCAGCACCGACTCGATCTCGTCGAGCAGGTCGATCGGCTCGCGGCCTTCGCGGTCGAGCTTGTTGATGAAGGTGACGATGGGTGTGTCGCGCAGGCGGCAGACGTTGAGCAGCTTGATGGTCTGCGCTTCGACGCCATTCACCGAGTCGATGACCATCACCGCCGAGTCGACGGCGGTGAGGGTGCGGTAGGTGTCTTCGGAGAAGTCCTCGTGGCCCGGGGTGTCGAGCAGGTTGATGACGCAGTCGCGGTAGGGGAACTGCATCACCGACGAGGTGACCGAGATGCCGCGTTGCTTTTCCAGCTCCATCCAGTCGGAGGTGGCGTGGCGGGCGGCCTTGCGGGCGCGGATTTCGCCGGCGACCTGGATCGCGCCGCCGAACCACAGCAGCTTTTCGGTGAGCGTGGTCTTGCCCGCGTCGGGGTGGGAGATGATCGCGAAGGTGCGGCGGCGGGCGATTTGCTGGACGGCGGCGGTCATGGCGGGCTGCGGCGAGGGCGGCGAATACGGAAAGGCGGCGGATTATACAGGGCCGTGACGGCGCCTCGGTGGCGGCCGTCACGGCTCCGGTCCGCGGCGCGGGTCAGCGGCAGGGTGTCAGCGGCTCGTCCCGTCGTGGATCTCGCCGAGGGCCTTGATCGCGCGTTCCCGTTCGCCGGCCTTGTCGGTGGCGGAGGGCAGCGCACCGGCGACCTGCTGCAGCACGTCGAGCGTCGACAGCACCGATTCGCGCTCCCGCGGGCTGCCCCGGCTGACCAGCAGTTCCCGGTAGGCCTTCTTCGCGTCGTCCAGCTTGCGGCTGCCTTGTCCGGTGCTGGCGAGGGCGAACAGGCCCTCCGCGAGCAGCAGGTCGGCCCGCGCGGCGAGGCCCCAGAAATCCTTGGGCGGCGTGGCGGATTCGCGGTCGCGGAAATGCCTCAGTTTTTCGCGGATGCCTTGACGCACCTCGTCCGGAAGGGTGCCGCCGGCCAGCAGCACCAGGGACGCGGCATGGGCGGCATTGAGCGCCGGGTAGCGCAGGTCGCCGCCTTCTTCGCCGGCCCGCTCGAGGGCCCGGAAGTAGAGGCCCACCATGCCCTCCAGTGTCGGGAGCAGCGCGCCGGTGTCTCCGGCCCTGATGTGGCACAGCAGACGGCGCTTGTCGACGGCGGCCTGCAGGTTGAGCCGTTCGGAGCTGGCGCTGCGCCGGGGCACGTCCACCGCGAGGATCGCCGTCGCCTCGTCGAGCCGTTCGACGGCGGCGTCGAGCTCGCCCGCGTCGGCCAGCAGCTGGGCACGGCGGGTGAGCATGCTGGCCAGTTGTTCCTCGGCCTTGCGGGAGGCGCTGCCATCCGGGGCGGCGAGGGCCCGGCGATAGTAGTCGATGGCCTCCTCGTGGCAGGCATGTTCGGAGAACAGCGTGCCGAAGGCTTCGAGGATGTCGCCCTGGCGGATCCAGCCCTGCCGCTCGCAGAGGGCGAGGAGGGGGGCGGCGTGGCGTTCCGGCGACGAGGCGGCGTCCTTGCCCAGATCGCGGGCATGGTCGGCGCGCAGGCTCAGGCGCTGGAGTTCGTCGAGCACCTCGCTGGCCGACAGGCAGTCGTACTCCGGCGCCTTGAAGGCCGGCCGGCGGGTGGCGCCGGGCGCGCAAGCCAGCACGAAGCTCGGATCGCCGTAGCACTGGTAGGCGCCCCAGGTGTTGCTGCGGCCGTACTGCTCGAAGGTGGCGACCCGCGCGGCGAGCACCGCTTCGCCGAAGCATTCGCCGGACAGGAAACGTCCGTAGAAGGTTTCGGCGAACAGCTGGGCGGCGTCGTCGAGCACCTCCCAGCCGGCGGCGATCACGCAGCGCACGCCGATCTCGATGAGCTCGGTGGCCAGGTTGGCGGCCAGCGCGGGGTTGCCGGGACGCGGCGCGGCGGAGTCGCCGTCGTCGGTACGTCGCCGGTCCTCGATGCGGCCCAGGTTGCAGCAGTTGATGAAGACGAAATCGGGCACCGCGCGCATCTGGCTGATATGCGCGGGCATCAGCAGGTCGCCGCCGCCGATCACCATGCCGGTGAGCCCGCTGCGCGCCGGTATGTGGTCGGTGGCGGGCAGCGCCTGCTCGTAGAGGCCGTGGCCGGAGAGGTGGAGGATGCGCCATTCGCCGCTGAAGAGGTCGAGCAGGATGTCCTGCGCGTTGTCCTCGATGTGCCGGCAGGGCTCGAACTGCGCGTCGTCGAACAGATCGGCGACGGCCTCTGCCTCGGCCACCGCGCCCTGCAGCGAGGGCAGGAAGCGGCCCCATTCGCCGAGCTGCGGGTTGCCGACGACCAGCGCCCTGAAGCCTGTGGCGCGGGTCACGTTGAGGCGGAAATCGCCGGTGGCGAGCTGGCGGATCAGGCCGCCGCGCACCGACAGGGGCTGGCCGCTGTCGTGCTGGTCGACGGTGGCCCGGTCGCGCAGCAGTTCCCAGGGGTAGGCGGCGGCCGTCTTGTCGAGGACGAGCTGGGTGCGGCGGCGGTCGGGGGCGAGATCCTTCAGCCAGTTGGGCACCAGCAGTTCGAACAGCGCGTGGCCGACCTGCTCCTGGTCGGCGGTGGTGCCGATCAGACTGCGCGTGAAGCGCTCGATGTCCTTGAAGGGCACGGTGTTGTAGGTCCGCTCGGCCCGCGCCAGCTCGCCATAGACGTCGAACATCAGGCGCGGGGAGCCGTCGCTACCGCCGCCGATGGCGCTGATCGCGATGCGCTGCCACTGGCCTTCGTCGGCGGCCGGAGCAGCCCGCCGGCGGCCGCCGGTGTGGGGCCGGATCGCGGTGTCGACGAGGAAGGCGCGGGCCATTTCCCGGTCAACCTCCACCACGTCGCGGGCGGCGCGCAGCGCGTTGATCGCGCGGTCTTCCAGCACTTCGATGAAGTCCAGGCGGTCGAGCCGGATGCGCTGCCCGAGCTGGCCGCGCTCGAGCCGCTCGCGGGCGTCGCGGTGCCCGCGCATGATCGCGGCGACCGAATCCGGCAGGGTCAGTTCGCCGACGCCGGCGCCGATCAGCAGCGCGGTGACGCCGAGGCTGAGCACGTCCTGGCGGTCGGCCGGGTTCGTCTGCTGCGCCGCTTCGAGTTCCTGCACCGCGTAGGCGGCCACCGCCTTGGAGACGGCCTGCGCCAGTTGTCCGCCGCTGAGCTGGCCGATGCGGCCCATGCCGATGACGATGGCGCCCTGGGTGAAGCGCTCGCCGGGATGCTTGCGGTAGAGGGAATAGGTGCCCAGCGGGCCGGCGTGCAGCCCGGCATCCAGGATCTTCTGCATGCGTCCGCCGAGGGCCTGGTCGAGAAGTTTTTCGGCGGATTCCAGTGCGTTGGAACCCCAGGTATGGCCGACCAGCACCGCCGACTCGGCGTAGAGCAGATCACCGTGGAGCACCCGGACCCGCGCCTGGGCGCTCTCCTTCCTGGACTTGCGGGCTGCAAAGAGCGTGCCGCCGGTGGCAGCGGCGACCAGGTCGCCCTCGTTCGGGAACAGGGCGGCGCGGACTTCGGTGTCGTCGAAGGGCTGGAGTTCCTCCGCCGCGCCCCGCGCCACCGGCGGCCGGCTGGCCAGCTTGTCGGTCTTGCCTTTTTCGAGCAGGTCGACATAGCCGTCGTAGGCGTCGCGGGCCTTCGGAAGATCGCCATGCACCGCGTCCACGTAGTACACCCGCGCGCCGGCCGTGCACGCCGCCGGGATGCCGCTGGACCAGGGCACCCGCCCGTCGCCCCGGTTGGTGCACAGCAGCTCGAAGCGCCCGCCGTCGGTGCTCGCCCGCACCGGGGTCTGGGGTGCGATGCCGGCGACGTAGATCAGGCGCTCGCTGGCGATCAGCGGGTCGTTCCTGGCGAGCGTGTCCCAGATCGCGCCGGAGGCCGCCAGCTCGGCAGCGCCCGGACGGGGCCAGTCCGGCCCCTTGTCGAGGTCGATGTAGGTCTTCCAGGTGGCGGCCTGACGGATCACCGCGCCGTTCTCGGCTGGATCGATGGGCAGCAGTTCGAGCACGCCGGGAAAGGCCTTGACGGTATCGAGGAGCTTTTCCTGGGAATGGCAGATGTCCAGCAGCGAGAGCATGCCGAAGAACTTGTCGCGGCCGGTGAGGAGCAGGGTGATCGCGTGGGAGCCCTTGTTCGGTGTGCCCAGCATCACGATGCGCGGGTCGCCGGGCTGGCCGTTCCAGCGCTGCCACAGCGCGTTGTCGCCGGCCAGCGTGGCGCGGATCAGCACGCCGCCCATCGAGTGCACGATGGCGTGCACCGGTTTGCCGCTGCCCTTGGCGAGATCGAGGGCCTGGTTCAGCGTGGCGGCCAGCGCCGCGGTCGAGCCGGCCAGCGGTTTGCGCCAGTCGTAGCCGTGCATCAGCGCCACGTAGCCACGCTGGCGCAGCGCGTTGGCGAGGCCCAGGTAGCTGTCGGCGAGCGGCTGGCCGGGCTGCACGTTCGGGTTGCCGATGTAGAGGTCGTCCCGCAGTCCGCCGCCGGCCAGCGCCAGCAGGCTGGCCCAGATGCCGCGGGCGCCGACCTTCAGTTCGGAGCCGCACAGACCGGGCACGATGACCACCACGCCGCGGGCGTCCTTGATGGCGGGGTCGGCGGCCGGGCGCGGCCCGAACAGGCCGCGGGCGGCTTCGGCGCCCGGCTCGCCCAGCGGCCACTGGCCGAGGTAGTCGCGGAACAGGCTGTCGGCGCCGGGCGCCCGGGTCAGCGCGGCGACGGCGGCCCGGGCGCTGTCGGCGTTGCCGAAATAGCTGAAGTGATTGACGTCGCTGCCACTGCGGAACTGCACCTTGCAGCGGGTGCCGTCGGGGCGGGGCGGCCGTTGCGGGCCGTCGAGCATCGCGCGGGTGTCCACCACCAGGTCGTGATCGCGTTCGTAGTAGCGGTCGGTGAGCCAGAAGCGCAGGTCGGCGAGCCAGTCGCCCTCCCGCGGCTGGGCGTCGCCGGCGAGCACGTAGAGCTCGCCACGCCCGGGGCTGGCGTTGATCAGCGCGACGACCGCCGAGCCGGGCATCATCGCCAGCAGGCCGGGCAACTCGCTGGCCTTGCGGCGGCTGGCGAGGATGCCGGCGATGGTCTCGCCGATGGCGTCGAGCCCCAGGCTGAGGACGGATTCGGCGACCTCGCCGACGATGCCGCGCTTGCTGCTGTGGCGCATCTCGTCGGCGATCGCGGCGAGGACCAGCAGCGAGCCCCATTTGTCCAGCTTGTCGCCGGCCAGGCTGGTACCGAGCACCGGGCAGGCCACCCGCGCGAAGCGCTCGATCTGGAGCTGCGGCCGCCGGCGCAGTTCGCCGAGCAGGGCGCGGAAGTCGCCGATCTGGCGGTCGATGGCGGCGGCGTCGGCCTTGTCCCGGATCTTGCCGGCATCGAGGCGGGCGATCGCGCCGGCCTCGTCGATGCCCTGCGGATCGAGGCACAGCAACTCGCCGACCAGGCCGCCGCGGGAATGGGACATGAAGCTGACGCCACCGCTCGTGGGCAGCAGCCTGGCGAGCTGCAGCGCATTGGCGATCGGGCTGGCGGTCAGGGTGTGGTGTTCGAGCGCGTAGATGCGCGGGCCGAAGTGCTTGCGCAGCAGCGCCCACTGCTCGCGCTGGCGCAGCCACAGCTTGGAGAAGCTGCCCCGCGTGCACGAGGCGGTGCCGTGAAGGAGGATCAGGGTCGGGCCGCCGTCGGGGATAGGCGCCGTCAGCGGCGCCCCGGTGATGCCGTCGTCGCCGACGAGGAAGAGGCCTTCCCGCGGCACCGAGCGGGTCTCGGCCAGCTCGACCAGCTTGTCGCGGCCGAACTTGACCGGGTCGAAGCCGACCCAGCGCAGCGCCTTCAGCGCCAGCTTGCCGACGATGCCCCGGCGCTCGCCGGGCAGCTCGAAGCGGGTCGGCAGTGTCCATGGGCCGTCGTCGTCGGCGAGGCCGCGGGCGCTGCGCTGCTGCGGATCCTGCAGGCGCTCGCGCAGGTGCTCGCCGAGGGTCCAGAAGCGCATGCCGTTGTCGAACTCCAGTTCGACGAGGGCATCGGCGGGGATGTCGGCGTCGAGCAGAGCCTCGCCGGCGCCACGCTGGCCGGGGGAATGGAGATCGTAGGCGGCACCGGAGGCCGCCGCGGCGAACAGGCCGTCCGTGCCGCCGAGGCCGGCGAGCCACAGCGACGCGTCCTTGCTGAGGGTGCCGCTGAGTTTGACGGGAATGGGCTTGGAGGATGCATCCACGGTATGACTCCCTGGTCCGACTGCTGCGTTGGCTGCCGCAAAGGCTTGCGGCCTGTATCGCGAATGATAGTCGGGTAGGATGTGTAATCAAGGCGCGGCGCGCGTTCTGGCCGCTGGGGAGACACCGGCCCGGAGGCCGGCGACAAGGAGGGCAGGGCCATGAAATTTTCCGTGCTGTCGTGGAACATCGAGCATTTCAAGGGCGGTGCGGCGCGCCTGAAGAAGGTCGCCCGCCACATCCGCAAGCAGAAGCCGGACGTGTTCGCGCTGCTGGAGATCGAGAACGTCAACGTGCTGACGCTGATGGAGCAGGAGTTCGCCGGCTACGACTTTGCGCTGACCGACGGGCCGCAGGTGCAGGAGATTCTCGTCGGCTGGCGGCGGACGGCCTTCCAGCAGGCGGTGTTTTCCCAGAAGCGGGAGTTCGACGTGGGCAACGACAAGCTGCGGCCGGGGGCGCTGCTCAGCGTCAGGCTGGAGGACGTCTGGTACAACCTGCTGTTCCTGCACACCGACAGTGGCACCGACGCGCCGGCCTTCGGCAACCGGGCCGAGATGTTCGACAAGACCTGGAGCCTGAAGGCCGCCCTCGATCGCAAGCAGGGGGGCGACGGTGCCGCGCGCCTGCTGGTGATGGGTGACCTGAACACGATGGGCCTGATGTTCCCGCGGCCGGCCAGGAAGTTCCTGCGCGTCGATGGGCCGACCGAGGTCGAGGCACTCGCCGACGCGGCGACGGAGGCCGGGATGCAGTTGCTGGCCAAGGACCGGCCGGCCACCTGGAAGGGCTCGGCCGGCGAGTCCAACCTGGATCACGCGATCGCCTCGGCCAGCCTTGCCTTCACCCGGTTTGGCGGCGCCGGCGGGCCGCAGGTGCAGGTCCGCGGCTGGCCCGAGCTGTCCGGCACGGCGCAGGCGACTTTCCTCGCCGACGTGTCAGACCACGCCTCCCTCTACCTGGAGATCGCGTAGCCCAACTCTGAAAGCCCGGCCCGGACGCTGCGAGGGCAGGCCGCGGCCGGCGGCAGCCACGAGGCCTCCCGTCCTGCCACGGTGGCCGCGTGGTGGAACACGTTCCGCCCCGCATGAGGAAACCGCCCCCAATGCCCCGACATCTGCTCTATCTGATCGTGTTCATCGAGGGCTTCTGCTCCCTCGGCGCCGAGGTGATCGCACTGCGCCGGCTGCTGCCCCACCTGGGCAGTTCCATCGTCGTGACGGCGCCGACCATTGGCCTTTTCCTGCTCGCGTTGGCGCTGGGCTATGCATCCGGCGCAAAGGTCGCGGCGCGCTTCGCCGAGGTGGTCGCGCGCAACTTCCTGGTATCGGCGGCGCTGGCCGGGGTCGGCCTCGCGCGGATCACCGTGGATGGGCTGTTCGCCCACGTGCAGCCCGCCGGCCTCGCCTACCTGGCCTTCATCGGCGGCGTGCTGTGCCCGCTGGCCTGGCTGCTCGGCCAGACGGTGCCGGTGCTCACCAACCTGATGAAGCACGCGCGGGCCGGCGAGGCGAGCGGTTACGCGCTGTTCTGGTCCACGCTGGGCAGCTTCCTCGGCTCGGTGAGCCTGTCCCTGGGGGCGATGCAGTGGCTCGGGGTGCCAGCTGCGGTGCTCGCCTGCGCGCTGCTCCTTGCGCTGGGCAGCCTGCGACTCGGCGGGAGGAACTGGCGCTGCGCGGCCGGCGCGGTGGTGGCGGCCGCGGCCGCGGTGACGGCCAACCTGTTCCCGCCCAGCGAGGTGACGGACACCGCCTACGCCGATTATGAGGTCACGGATGTCGAACTGTCCGGGCATGAGACTCCTCGCGCCTTCCTGGTCAACAGCTCGCTGGCTTCGCTGATCGATGCCGGTGAGCCGCCGCGCTACGCCCGCTACGTGCAGCACCTGCGCCACATCCTGCTGGAGGAGCTGGCCTTCCGTGGACGGGAGGTGCTGGTGCTCGGTGCCGGCGGCTTCACCCTGTCCCACCGGGAGCCGGCCAACCGCTACACCTATGTGGACATCGACCCGCGCATCCGGGCGATCGCCGAGCAGGGCTTCCTGAAGGAGGCAATCAGCGGCGAATTCGTCGTGGACGACGCGCGCCATTTCGTCCGCAGCACGGAGCGGCGCTACGACGCGGTGGTCGTGGATGTGTTCAGCAGCCACACCTCCATCCCCGGCCATCTGCTGACCCGCGAGTTCTGGCAGGACGCGCGCCGGGCGCTGCAGCCGCAGGGCGTGCTGCTGGCCAACCTGATCCTCGACGGGCGGCTCGAGACGCCCCATGCGCGCAATCTGCTGGCGACCCTCGACAGCGTCTATGGCCGCTGCGCGGTGGAGGTGCTGCACAAGGCCAGGCCGCTGTCCAACGTGGTCGTCACCTGCCATGCCGGCAGCCGCCCGGCGCCGGTGAGTGTTTACCGGGACGAGCGGAACCGCGCCGACCTGAATCTGGCACGCTCCCGCTGAGGCCCGGGCCGCGGCGGCGGCCGGCCTGTGCGGGGATGACAGCCGGGAGCCGTCGACTATGCTGAACAACGAGACGCGGTGCCGCGGCGGTCGCGGCAGACCGCCCGGGGACGAGGAGACGGCAATGGACATCGGTGCATCGGTCGGCGCCTGGGAGAAGGGCGCCAGAAACCTCAAGGCGGACGTGGAGATCGTCCAGCAACTGCTGACGCAGGCGGCGCAGCAGCTCGGGCGGGCGGAACTCGATCCCGGCGGCGTGGATGGGGGCATCTCCAGCCCGCCGCGCAGCTCCAGCACCGTGAAGGCGATCAAGGCCCTCCAGAACCTGTCGGGCTTCGGTGCGGACGGGCGGATCGACCCGGGCGGGAAGACCTGGCAACGCCTGGTGGCGGTCGTCGAAGGCAGCGTGGCGGTGCCGGCGGCCGGCGACACCTGCTTCCCGTTTGCGGTGGCAGCCACCGCGGACTGGGCCCATGCGCCGCGTTCCTTCGGTTCCAGCCGCAGCGGCGGCAAACGTGCCCATGCCGGCTGCGATCTCTATGCCCCGGTCGGGCGGACCATCCACGCGGTGCGCGATGGCGTGCTGCTGCGCGACCCCTACGATTTTTATGCCGAAACCGCGGCCCTCGAGATCGACCACGGCGACTTCATCCTGCGTTACGGCGAGATCAAGCGTGGCAGCCCCTTGCGCAAGGGCGACACGGTGAAGAAGGGGCAGCCCATCGCCCAGGTTGGACTGCTGGTGGGGATCAACGTGCCCAGCGCGATGCTGCACCTGGAAATGTACGGCGGCGAGGCCAGTGGCCCGCTGACGGTACCGTCACGCGAGGCGTCGGCGAAGCGCGCGGACGGCGTGCCCTACATGCGGCGAAGCGATCTGCTCGACCCGACGCCTTTCCTCAACGACTGGAAAACCCGGCTGGCGAAGCCATGAGGCAGGCTGCGCGATGGCTGGTGGGCGTGCTCCTGGTCGCCGGGGCAGGCTGCGTCAGTCCGGCTGCCGCGGCGTCGAGCCGCTGCGCCGAGGGCCCCGGCGCGGCGCGGGTGTGGGCCGGTGATTTCGACGGTGACGGCAATGCCGACCGTCTGTGGCTGCAGCCGCCGGGTGGCCCGGCCCGGGGCGTCGAATGGGTGCGCGACCCGTGGAAGGATCGCCAGCGGCGCCTCGATGCCGGCGTGCCGGCGCTGGTGCTGGCCCACGGCGGCACGCCTGCCGGCCGCTGCACGCTGATCCAGCACCGTAGCTTTTTCTCGACGCCGATCTGGGAGGAGGGCGACCCGTCGCTCAGCGTGCTGCCCCGCGCTGATGGTGCAGCGAAGGACTGGCGCCGGGTCACCCGCGGCTGGCGTGGCGACGGCATCCTGCTCGGCACCGAGGCGGGTGTCGACGTGCTGCTGTACTGGGACGGGCGGCGCTATCGCATCGCCTACAGCGGCGATGTGCCCTGAAAGATGCGCCCTGACGGAAGGGTCTGATCAGTGCCGATGGGCGCCGGCGAGACCCTTGATCAGCTCACGCGTGATATCCCCGTATCCGAGCACCCGGCCGCCTTCGATCCTGGCGATGGCCTCTGCCGACTCGCGGCTGGCGAAGGCGGGGAGGTTGGCGTCGTTCATCGGTCCGCGGATCCGCGAGCCGTGGACAAAAAAGGCCCCCCGCGCATCCACCCAGACCCGGTTGCCGTAGTCGGTGACCCAGACCGCGCCGACGTCGGTGGCCTGGTGCCGGCGGTCGAAGATGGCCATGTTGTTGAGGAAGCGGAAAAGGTCCACCGGGGTGTCGAAGCTGCTGGCGGTCTGATCGTTGAAGACGATCTGCGCCATCCAGCGGGGGCTCTGCGCCGGGTGCATGCCACACACGGGGCAGCGGGCGGCGCCTTGCACGGGCGGCGGGCCGGGGTCGGCGGCACGGGGGGTGCCGGGCAGGCACAGCAGGCTTGCCAGCAGCAGTCGGCGGATCATGGCCGGCTGAATGCGCAGAGAGAGGGGCTCACAGCGGCGCGCGGTCGATCGCCGACAAGCCGGCGTTCACGTCGAACAGCTTGCCGGTGACCTGGGGGATGCCAAAGCCCTTGAGGCGCGCGGTATGCATCGCCAGGTAGGCCTCGGCGCTGGGCCGGTCGGTGAACAGGTAGATGCCGCCCGCCTCGCTGGTGGCGGAGTTCTCGGTCCAGATCTTCCACAGCAGGCCGGGTTCGCCGGCGATGGATTCGGCCAGGCCCTTCAGGGCGTCGGTCATTGCCGGGCCCCAGGGGCCGGTGAAGGGGAAGTCGACTTGCAGCAGGACGGGCATGGCAATTCCTTGCTCGTGTTGGGGGTGGGCGTGCGGAGGCTACCGGATCCGTGTCCGGAGCGGTACCCCGGGGCCGACGGTAGTGCAAGAATGTCGGTATCGATCAAGGGGAGGCCCGCCATGAGTCACAAGCACCGGAACGTTCTTGAAGCGCTCTTCCGCGATCCGATCAGCAGCAACATCCAGTGGCGTGAGGTGGAGTCGCTGCTCAACCACCTGGGTGCGCTGGTCGAGCCGGGTCACGGTGCGCGCTTCCGCATCGTGCTGAACCGGCATGAGTTCTTCGTGCACCACCCCCACCACGGCAACGAGTTCACCAAGCAGGAGGTGAAGCACCTGCGCGAAGGGCTGGCCGCCGCGGGGGTGACGCTGTCGCGCTACGACGAGGGAAAGCTTTGACGTTCAGCGGGACCTTGCGACCAGGCGCGGCTTGACCTTGCCAGCCGGGGTCGTGGCCTCGCCTTCGACCCTGAACCGGCTCACCGCATGGACCAGCGCGCTGGCCTGTTCCTCGAGGGATTCCGCCGCCGCGGCGGCTTCTTCGACGAGGGCGGCATTCTGCTGGGTGACTTCGTCCATCTGGCCGACGGCCTGGGTGACCTGCTCGATGCCCTGGGCCTGTTCGCGGCTGGCGCCGGATATCTCGCTGACCAGGCCGGCGACCTCCTGGAAGCTGGCGACCACTGCGTCCATCGTGCTGCCGGCTTCGCTGACCTGGGCTGCGCCGGCCTCGATGGTGCGCACCGAGCTGCTGATCAGCACCTTGATCTCCTGGGCAGCCTGGGCCGAACGCTGGGCGAGACTGCGCACCTCGGTGGCGACGACCGCAAAGCCGCGACCCTGCTCGCCGGCCCGCGCGGCCTCGACGGCTGCGTTGAGGGCCAGGATATTGGTCTGGAAGGCGATCGAGTCGATGACCCCGATGATTTCGCTGATCTTGGTGGAGCGCTCCTGAATCTCGCTCATCGTCGTGACCACCTGGCGGACGACGGTGCTGCCGCGCATCACGTCCTCGTGGGAGCGGGTGGCCAGTGCGTTGGCCTGGCGCGCGTTGTCCGCGTTCTGCCGCACGGTGGCATTGAGTTCCTCCATCGAACTGGCCGTTTCTTCGAGACTGCTGGCCTGTTCCTCGGTGCGCGACGAGAGGTCCGTATTGCCGCGGGCGATTTCCTGCGCGCCGAGCAGTACTTCGGCGGACGAGGCCTTGATCTGGCGGACGATCTGCACCATCGAATCGAGCAGGGAATTCACACCCTCGGACAGGGACGCGAGCATGCCATCCTTGCCGGCGAGGGCGATCTTGCGGGTCAGATCCCCTCCGACCGCAGCGCTGACCACCGACAGCGTTTCTTCGACGGTTCGGCGAAGGGTCTCTTCCTCCTCGACCTGGCGGGTGATGTCGGTGGCGTATTTGACGATCTTGCCGGGGCGCCCGTTCATGTCGAGGATCGGGTTGTAGCTGGCCTGGATCCACACGGCCCGGCCATCCCTGGCGATACGCCGGTAGCGTCCGGCGTCGTACTCGCCACGTCCCAGCTTGTCCCAGAAGGCCCGATAGTCGGGGCTGGCCGCGTCGGCGGGATCGACGAACATCGAATGGTGGCGCCCGACCACTTCGGCGAGGCTGTAGCCCAGGGTCTTGAGGAAGTTCTCGTTGGCGGTGAGCACCTTGCCGTCCAGCCCGAACTCGATGACCGCCTGCGCCTTGCCGATGGCTGCCATCTGGCCGGCAAAGTCCGCGTTGCGCTGCTTGTCCGCGGTGATGTCGGTGGCGTACTTGACGACCTTGAAGGGCCGGCCGTCGGTGCCGGCGATCGGGTTGTAGCTGGCTTGTATCCACACCTCGCGGCCACTCTTGCCGCGCCGCTTGAACTGGCCGGTGTGATAGCTGCCGCCGCCGAGCTTTCGCCAGAACTCACGGTAGGCGTCGCCGGCGACCTCGGCCGGCTCCATGAAGAGGGAGTGATGGCGGCCGACGACCTCGCTCAGTTCGTAACCCATCACCTGCAGGAAATTGCGGTTGGCGGTGAGGATGTTGCCGTCCAGGTCGAACTCGATGACCGCCTGGGCCTTGTCGATGGCCGCCAGCTGGCCCCTGAGGTTGGCCAGTTCCAGCGCGGAGATCGCTACGGTGCCGACGCCGGCGGCCGCCGCGCCGCCAAACCACTTGCCGAATAAGCTCATGATGTCCCTCTTCCATTCCGATGCGGTCAGCTGTGCGGGCACGGATATACCCCACCTTCCGGCAAAACCGGTTGCTTACGCTAACGGTTCCGGCTCGAGGGACTTGAACATCAGGGGGGAAAGGACGGGAAATTTGTGCAATGCGTCACGGGCGAAGCGGCGCAGCCGCGGGGAAGCTGCTTCCGCCCGATGTCTGGTGCGCCGTTCAGTTGCGGCTGCCGCCGGCCTGGAGCAGCACGAGCAGCGCGCCGTCGCCGCCGTCGTGGGGGCGGGCCTGGCAGAAGGCGAGGATGTCCTCGCGCTGGGCGAGCCAGCCGCGGGAAAGGTGTTTGAGCACCGGGACGCGCCCCGGCGAGCCGTGACCTTTGCCGTGGATCACGCGCAGGCAGCGGCGGCCTTGCTGGAGGGCCAGTGCGATGAACTGCGCGAGACTGGCGCGGGCCTCGTCGCGGGTCAGTCCGTGGAGGTCGAGTTCGCCCTGGACGACCCAGCGGCCGCGGCGCAGGTCGGTGAGCACGCGGCGGGGCAGGCCGCTGCGCAGGTAGGCGGCCTCGTCGCCCATGTCGAGGCGGTCCTCGAAGCTAAGGGGCGTCTCGATGGCCTCGCGCAGGACTTCGCGCTCGTCCGCCTCGCGCTTGCGCGGCAGCGGGGCGGGCGCGCTAAGGCCCAGGTCGGCGAGGTTTTTGTCCTTCAGCGGCGCGACGGCACCGGCCACCTGACGGAACAGTGCGGCCGGATCGTGGAGCTGGAGGACGTCCTCGGAGGGCTCGGGCGGCTTCCAGGCGTCGACGGCCCGGACCCGGGGCTTGGCCTGCTGACGCTGTTCGCTGAGGTCCGCGCGGTTGAAGTCGCGGATCGGCGCGACCTCGCCTAGGGCAGCACGGAACACCGCGACGGGATCGTTCTCGTCCACCCGTTGCGGGCGCCGTGGGGCCTCCGGTTCCGGTTCGATGGATTTGGGGCGCGGCACGGGTGCCGGCCGGGGGCGGGACAGCTCGGCGTGGGTGTCGGCCTTCAGTGGCCGGACGAGGCCGACCTGGCTGCGGAACAGCGCGCCGTCGTCCGGCTCGGCCGGCCCGGGGTCCCGGGATGGGGCGGGTGCGGGGCGGGCGATGACGGTCTTGAGGACGCTGTTCGGCACCCGCTCACGGATGGCCTTCAGGGCGTCGAGGCCGGAAGCCGGCTTGGATTTGCTCATGGATCGTGACGGGCCGCCGCGCGGCCAGGACCGGAGCCCGGGCCGCGCGAAGGGATGGCCGCTCAGCCGGCAAGGCCGAGGCTGTCGAGGTAGCGCTCGGCGTCGAGTGCGGCCATGCAGCCCGTGCCGGCGCTGGTGACGGCCTGGCGGTAGATGTGGTCCTGCACGTCGCCGGCGGCGAACACGCCGGGGACGCTGGTCGCGGTGGCATCGCCGTTGCGGCCGCCCTTGGTGACGATGTAGCCGCCTTCCATCTCGAGCTGGCCTTCGAAAATGTCGGTGTTGGGCTTGTGGCCGATGGCGATGAACACGCCCTTCAGGTCGATGTCGCGGGTCGCGCCGGTCTTGACGTTCTTCACGCGCATGCCGGTGACGCCGGTCTGGTCGCCAAGCACTTCGTCCAGCGTGGAGTCGAGTTCGAGGACGATCTTGCCGGCCGCGACCTTCTCGTGGAGCTTGTCGATCAGGATGCGCTCGGCCTTGAACTTGTCGCGGCGGTGCACCAGGGTGACCTTGTTGGCGATGTTGGCGAGGTAGAGAGCTTCTTCAACCGCGGTATTGCCGCCGCCGATCACCGAGACTTCCTGGTTGCGGTAGAAGAAGCCGTCGCAGGTTGCGCAGGCCGACACGCCCTTGCCGGAAAAGGCCTCCTCGGAGGGCAGGCCGAGGTATTTGGCGGTGGCGCCGGTGGCGATGATCAGCGCGTCGCAGGTGTATTCGCCCGCATCTCCGACCAGGCGGATCGGTTTTTCCGCCAGGTGGGTGGTGTGGATGTGGTCGAAGATCATCTCGGTGTTGAAGCGCAGCGCATGCTTCTCGAAGCGTGCCATCAGCTCGGGGCCCTGCACGCCGTCCGCGTCGGCCGGCCAGTTGTCCACGTCGGTGGTGGTCATCAGCTGGCCGCCCTGGGCGATGCCGGTGATGAGCACGGGGTTCAGGTTGGCGCGGGCCGCGTAGACGGCGGCGCTGTAGCCGGCAGGGCCGGAGCCGAGGATCAGCAGCTTGATGTGACGAGTGGCCATCTTGGTATCTCTTGGAGGTCTGGGGCAGAAGGCACCGATTATAACGGCGAGGCGTTCGCCCCACGCCGCCGAAATGGCCGCGTGGGGCCGGCGAGAGCGCGTCTGAAGTGCCGGCGTCATCCGGAGAAGCACGAGTTTGCTTTATACTTGGCGACTGTCAGCGCATAACGATTCCGTCACGGCGCCAAAAAAGTATTCAGACACTTTCCGGGAGAGGCTTTATGACTGTTACCAGCTCCGTGTCCACGATCGCCTTGCGAACCTTCCCCATCTTCCAGGGCCTCGGTGATGACCGCTTGGCCGCCGTTGCCCGCTGCGCGATGATGCGGCGGGTGCCGCGGGGCGCAGCGGTAGTGCATGAAGGCGACCGTACCGATTTCGTGTACTTTGTGCTCACTGGCAATCTCAAGGTGATGGTCAGCGACGAGGACGGTCGCGAGGTGATTCTCACCATCCTCGGTCAGGGCGAAATGTTCGGCGAGATGGGCGTGCTCGACGACAGCCCCCGGTCGGCCTCGGTCGTGGCGGTGTCCCCGTCCGACCTGGTGACCATCGCCAAGACCGATTTCAAGCGTCTGATGCAGGAAAACTTCGAGCTGGCCTGGCATGTGATGTGCAATCTCACGCGCCGCCTGCGCGATGCCGACCGCAAGATCGAAAGCCTCGCGTTGATGGACGTGTACGGGCGCGTGGCGCGCCTGCTGCTCGAGATGTCGGAGGAGGTCGATGGCGTGAAGATGGTGCGCAAGAAGGTGTCGAAGCAGGACATCGCCAAGATGATCGGCGCCTCCCGCGAGATGGTCAGCCGGGTGATGAAGGATCTGGGCCTGCGCGGGCTGATCGAGGAGACCGACACCGGGGTGATCCTGCGCGAGAAGATCTACGATTTGTGAATGCCCCGGAAATCCTTCCTTACGCAATCGCACGGCGACCAGGAGGGGCCAACCAGAGACCCTGGTTTATAATTCGAAGCGCGGTGATCCACCGCGCTTTTTGTTTTTTGTCGTGCCGCGCAGGTTCCGCAAATCCTGTGCAAGTCCTGTGCAAGCCCTGTATCTCCCGCTCATGCTCAATCGTCCCTCGACTCGTCCCCTTCCGCTCCCGGAGAAAATCGCCAGCCTGCTCCAGGAAGTCCGCTGGCTGCTGCTGGGGGTGCTGGCCCTTTATGTCGCGATGGTCCTGTTCGGCTACTCCAAGGCCGATCCGGGCTGGTCCCACGCGGTGCAGGTCGAGCGCGTCAGCAACCCGGGCGGACGCTTCGGGGCCTGGCTGTCCGACCTGCTGCTCTACCTCTTCGGTTTGTCGGCGTGGTGGTGGGTGGTCTTCCTCGGGATCGGTCTGGCGGTCGGATTCCGGCGCCTGCAGCGCACCTTCGGGGCCGACCGGCGTTCGCTGTTGATCGTTTTTCTGGGGTTCTTGGTCGCACTGCTGGCCAGTAGCGGTCTGGAGTCGATGCGCTTTCATTCGATGAAGGCGACCCTGCCCCTGGAACCGGGGGGCCTCATCGGCCTGGAACTCGGGACGCTGATCTTCCAGTACCTCGGCTTCACCGGCGGCACGCTGCTGCTGCTCGCGCTGATTGCCGGCGGAATCAGCCTGTTCGCGGGGGTGAGCTGGATCGAGGCCTCGGAAGCCGTCGGTGCCGGCCTCGAGAGGCTATGGGTCTTTGCGACGACGGGTGTCCAGACCTTGGAGGATCGGCGCGTCGGCCGCGAGCTTGCCCAGAAGCGCGAAGCGGTCGTGGAGACCAAGCGCAAGAAGGAAGAGGCTGCGCCGCCCTCGCCACCGCTGCGCATCGAACCGGCCGTCGTCGAGGTGGAGAAATCGGTGCGCGTCGAGAAGGAGCGCCAGGCACCGCTGTTCACCGAGATACCCGGTGGTGCGCTGCCGCCGCTGGCCCTGCTCGATCAGCCGTCCCACGATGTGGAACCACCGTCGCCCGAAACCCTCGAATTCACCTCCCGTCTGATCGAGCGCAAGCTCGCCGACTTCGGCGTCGAGGTGAAGGTGCTGGCGGCCTACCCGGGCCCGGTGATCACCCGTTTCGAGATCGAACCGGCGGTCGGCGTGAAGGGCAGCCAGGTGATGAATCTGGTCAAGGATCTGGCCCGCGCGCTGTCGGTCGTCAGCATCCGCGTCGTCGAGACCGTGCCCGGCAAGACCTGCATGGCGCTGGAGCTCCCCAATCCGCGGCGTCAGACGGTGCGCCTGTCCGAGATCCTTGGTTCCAAGGCCTACCACGACATGCACTCGCCGCTCACGGTGGCGCTGGGCAAGGATATTGGCGGCCAGCCGGTGGTTGCCGACATTGCCAAGACGCCGCACCTGCTGGTGGCCGGCACGACCGGCTCCGGCAAGTCGGTGGGCATCAACGCGATGATCCTGTCGCTGCTCTACAAGTCCGAGCCTGCCGACGTGCGTCTGATCCTGGTCGATCCGAAGATGCTCGAATTGTCGATCTACGAGGGCATCCCGCATCTGCTGGCGCCCGTCGTCACCGACATGAAGCACGCCGCCAACGCGCTGAACTGGTGCGTGGCCGAGATGGAGAAGCGCTACAAGCTGATGTCGGCGGTCGGGGTGCGCAATCTGGCCGGCTACAACAAGGCCGTCGCCGATGCGGCAAAGTCCGGCGCGCCGCTCAAGAACCCGTTCTCGATCACCCCCGATAGCCCTGAGCCGCTGGAGAAGCTGCCCTGCATCGTGGTCATCATCGACGAACTGGCCGACCTGATGATGGTGGTCGGCAAGAAGATCGAGGAACTCATCGCCCGCCTCGCGCAAAAGGCGCGAGCCGCCGGCATCCACCTGATCCTCGCGACCCAGCGCCCGAGCGTGGACGTGATTACCGGCCTGATCAAGGCCAACATCCCGACCCGCATGGCCTTCCAGGTGTCCAGCAAGATCGACTCCCGCACCATCCTCGACCAGATGGGCGCCGAGGCGCTGCTGGGGATGGGCGACATGCTCTACCTGGCGCCGGGAACCGGCCTGCCGGTGCGTGTCCACGGGGCCTTCGTCGCCGACGACGAGGTGCACAAGGTTGTCGAATATCTCAAGGCCACCGGCGCAGCCGACTATGTGGAGGGCATCCTGTCCTCGCCTGAGGATGAGGGTGGCGACCTGCTCGGTGGGGGGGAGGGCGGGGAGGGCAGCGAGGCCGACCCGCTCTACGATCAGGCCGTCGAGATCGTCGTCAAGACCCGCCGGCCGTCGATCTCGCTGGTCCAGCGGCACCTGCGCATCGGCTATAACCGCGCCGCGCGACTGATCGAACAGATGGAACGCTCGGGTCTGGTGACGCCGATGGGTGCCAACGGCAACCGGGAAATCGTTGCCCCGGCCCGGGAAGGAGAATGAGGATGCACAAGCCTGTGCGGCATGCCTTCGGGTTCCTTGCCGCCTTGTCGCTGCTGCTCGCTGCCGGCACGGCCCGTGCCGATGCGCTGGCCCAGTTGAAGCAGTTCATGGATGGCACCCGCAGTGCGCGGGGCAGTTTCACGCAGCAGGTCATCTCCCGGTCCGGCCGCAAGCCCCAGGAGGCCAGCGGCAGCTTCGCGTTCCTGCGGCCGGGCAAGTTCCGCTGGGTCTATGACAAGCCCTATGCCCAGGTGCTGGTCGGCGATGGCAGCAAGCTGTGGGCCTACGACCGGGAACTCAACCAGGTCACCACCAAGAAGCTGGGCCAGGCGCTAGGTAGCACGCCCGCGGCGATCCTCGCCGGCGACAATTCGCTGGACAGAAACTTCGTGCTGAAGGATGCCGGCGTCTCCGACGGCCTGGAGTGGGTCGAGGCCACGCCCAGGGCCGACGACAGCAGCTTCGAACGCATCCGCCTGGGATTCGCCGCGGGTCAGCTCAAGGCGATGGTGCTCAACGACAACTTCGGCCAGACCACCGTGCTGCAGTTCGGCCAGATGGAGCGCAACCCGGGTCTTGATGCTGCCCAGTTCCGCTTCGTGCCGCCCAAGGGGGCGGACGTGGTCGGCGATTAGCGTCTCCGCCAAGCCGGAATGGCCGATCTCTTCGAATCCTCCGAGCCGCTGCGCCTGCCGCTGGCCGAGGCGATGCGTCCGCAGACCATCACGGCGGTCATCGGTCAGCGCCATCTGCTCGGTCCGGGCAAGCCGCTGGCGCTCGCCTTCCAGTCCGGCAAGCCGCATTCGATGATCCTGTGGGGGCCGCCGGGCGTCGGCAAGACGACCCTTGCGCGGCTGATGGCCCGGGCCTTCGACGCGGAATTCATCGTGCTGTCGGCGGTGTTCTCCGGCGTCAAGGACATCCGCGAGGCCATCGCCCAGGCCGAGGCCGCGCGCATCCGCGGGCGTCACACGATACTTTTCGTCGATGAGGTGCACCGTTTCAACAAGGCCCAGCAGGACGCCTTCCTGCCCTATGTGGAGCAGGGGCTGGTCACGCTGGTCGGCGCAACCACCGAGAACCCGTCCTTTGAGGTCAATTCGGCGCTGCTGTCGCGGGCGGCGGTCTATGTGCTGGAGCCGTTGTCGGCTGCAGAACTCGCCGAGCTCTTTGAGCGCGCCCGCGCTCATGCCTGTCCGGAGCTGGGCTTCGAGGACGACGCCCGCAATCACCTGACCGGCTTTGCGGACGGGGATGCACGGCGCCTGCTCAATCTGCTCGAACAGGTGCAGATCGCCGCCGACACCGCCGGCGTGAATCCGGTGACGCCGGCTTTTGTCGATGAGGCCTTGTCGCGCAAGCTGCGGCGCTTCGACAAGGGGGGCGAGGCGTTTTACGACCAGATCTCTGCGCTGCACAAGTCGGTGCGCGGCTCCGATCCGGATGCCACCTTGTACTGGCTGTGCCGCATGCTCGACGGTGGCGCCGAGCCGCTCTACCTGGGGCGAAGGCTGGTGCGCATGGCGATCGAGGACATCGGCCTGGCCGATCCCCGGGCGCTGGAAATCGCCCTCAACGCCTGCGCCACCTATGAGCGCCTGGGCTCGCCGGAAGGGGAGCTGGCGCTGGCCCAGGCGGCGGTTTTCCTCGCCTGCGCGGCCAAATCGAACGCGGTTTATAAGGCGTATAATGCCGCCCGCCAGTTTGTCGCGAAGGATGAGTCCCGGCCGGTGCCCATCCACCTGCGCAATGCGCCGACCCGGCTGATGAAGGAACTGGGCTATGGCAAGGCCTACCGCTATGCGCACGACGAGCCCGACGGTTACGCCGCCGGCGAGAATTACCTGCCCGACGGCATGAAAAAGCCCAACTGGTATGAACCGGTCGGGCGTGGGCTTGAGGCGAAAATCGCCGAAAAACTGGACCGTCTGCGTGAACTGGACAGGCGCGCCGCAGCCCGCGCAGACAACTCTGGTTTTAATGCGGGACGGGATGGCTCGCAGTGAAGCGGTTGAAAACGTCCCGGACATGCTTGGCCTTGGCGCGATCGCCACTCTCCTCGGCCTCGTCAATGAGGTCATGCATGAACTGGGTCAGCAGCAGAGTCCCTTCCCGGGTCTGGACGAGACCACAGGCGATTTGGGCGGCGGCAACATCGGGAATGTCGTGGTGTTCGGCGAGGACGGCGACGTCGTCATCGGTGAGGTCGCAGTAATCGAGGCAGTCGCGAATCGATAACATGGGAGTCTCCTGAAAAAAAGAGGCGTGACGTCGTCTGCGGACGCCTTTCTTGAAGTGTGGTATTTGAGTCGCAAAAATCAAGAAAAGTTTCCCCTTCTGTGGGCTATTAACTTTTGATTTCAGATAATTTCTGATATAAGCGCCGCGAGATTTGAATGCTGCGGCGCAATGAGGGTGCGGGGTGCTCGATGCCAGCCCCTGTGCAAACCGCCCGTGAGCGGGCCGTTTTCCGATGTGTTCCGATTTGAATAGGGATTGCCATGCTTGATGTTCAACTGCTCCGTGCCCGTCTGGACTTCGTTGCGGAGCGGCTCGCCACCCGGGGGATGAGCCTCGACGTGGCCGCCTTCCAGGCGCTCGAGGACGAGCGCAAGACGCGTCAGACCCGCACCCAGGACCTGCAGGCGCGCCGCAATGCGCTGTCCAAGCAGGTTGGCCAGCTGAAGGGCAAGGGCGAGGACGCCTCGGCGGTGCTCGCCGAGGTGGCTGGCATCGGCGACGAACTGAAGGCCAACGAGGCGGCGCTGGCCGAACTCCTCGAACGCTTCAATGCCTTCGTCGCCGGCCTGCCCAACCTGCCCCACGACAGTGTGCCGGTCGGCCAGTCCGAAACCGACAATGTCGAGGTGAGCCGCTGGGGAACGCCGCCGGTCTTCGACTTCGAAGTGCGCGACCACGTGGATATCGGCGGCCGCCTGGGCGGGCTGGATTTCGAGACTGCGGTGAAGATCTCCGGTGCCCGCTTCACGCTGATGAAAGGCGGCCTGGCGCGCCTGCATCGGGCGCTGGCCCAGTTCATGCTTGACACCCACATCAACGAGCACGGCTACACGGAGCTGTACACGCCTTACATGGTCAACGCCGCCAGCATGTTCGGCACCGGCCAGCTGCCCAAATTCGAGGAAGACCTCTTCGCGGTGCCCAAGGCCGACGGCAGCAAGTTCTACCTGATCCCGACTGCCGAGGTGCCGGTTACCAACATCGTGCGCGACGAGATCCTGCCGCTCGACGCGCTGCCCCTCAAGTTCGTCGCCCATACCCCGTGCTTCCGCTCCGAGGCCGGCAGCTACGGCAAGGACACCCGCGGGATGATCCGCCAGCACCAGTTCGACAAGGTCGAGTTGGTCCGCATCGAACAGCCCGAAGAGGCCTGGGATGCCCTTGAGGCGCTCACCGGCCACGCCGAAGCCATCCTGCAGAAGCTCGGTCTGCCCTACCGCAAAATCGTGCTGTGCTCCGGTGACATGGGCTTCTCCGCGGCCAAGACCTACGATCTGGAAGTCTGGCTGCCGGCCCAGAACACCTACCGGGAAATCTCCTCCTGCTCATGCTTCGAGGGTTTTCAGGCACGCCGCATGCAGGCCCGCTTCAAGAACGCCCAAGGGAAGAATGAGGTGCTCGCGACCCTCAACGGCTCCGGGCTGGCGGTCGGACGTACCCTCGTCGCGGTGCTCGAGAACTACCAGCAGGCCGACGGCTCGGTGCGCGTGCCAGCGGTGCTGCAGCCCTATATGGGGGGCACCACGGTCCTTCAGCCGGCCGGCTGAGGGCGACTGTCGTTCCGCTGCGGAGCCTCGTCGCCGTTGCCGCGGGGTTTTCGGCCGCGTACCAATCCTTTATATTAGAATTTTCTAATAAATGGAGCGGCAGACATGAGCGGCAAGTCCTTCGTCCAGATCACTGGCGACATCTCCAAGGGCATGGAAGCCCTGCGCGCCGAACTCCCCGAAACCATGAAGGGCTTCAACAGCATGGCCAGGGAGGCGATGAAGGAGGGCGCGCTGACCGCCCTCGAAAAGGAACTCATCGCGTTGGCCATTGGCGTATCCGCCCGATGCGACGGGTGCATCGGCTTCCATGTCAAGGCACTGATCCGCCTTGGCGTGACCCGCGAGCAACTGATGGAAACCCTGGGCATCTGCACCTACATGGGCGGCGGCCCGAGCCTGATGTACGCAGCCGAAGCCGTCCGCGCCTACGACGAATTCACCGCGCGGACCGCCAAATCGGCATAAAAAAACTGGCGTTTTTCGAGCTGTCGTATATAATGCGGAGCTTCGAGTGGAAAGGTGGCAGAGTGGTCGAATGCGCCGGACTCGAAATCCGGTATACGGTTTAGCCGTATCGAGGGTTCGAATCCCTCCCTTTCCGCCATCGCATCAATAACTTAGGCCACCTTCGGGTGGCCTAAGTTATTTTCAACGCATGAAAAAGTGCCAAATAAACCTGGGTTCTTTCACACTCTTTCGCGTTGATTCGCAACGACTCTCACAGGAATTTTTGGCACGACTGTAAGCGCGCGCGACATTTGGCACCGCTGCTCCGCGTTAAAACTCCCCTGACGGCAGCGCTGCTTGATCGGCTCCTGCATCACGCGCACATCGTGCCGATCACCGGCGAGCGCTACCGGCTCAAGCATCAGCGCAAGGCTAGGATGGTGCAGCCGCTCGCCGCCGCCGGATGAGGGGCGCACCGTCGCACATGTCAATGAGATAGGGGTGTATCAGTTTTAAATCGGCAACCGCCGGAAAAGCGTGTCAGTTTTATATCGGCATTGACAAGGGGCAGAGGTATTGTCGTCAGCGGGG
>Ga0213919_1000265_pt1 | contig 25227 bp, 27 predicted proteins | sample McNCre317MG_FD_161056 | JGI IMG/M metagenome (GOLD analysis project Ga0213919, IMG submission 161056) | Freshwater microbial communities from McNutts Creek, Athens, Georgia, United States - 3-17 MG | ecosystem: Environmental > Aquatic > Freshwater > Creek | place: USA: Georgia | collected... | reverse complement strand
TCCGATCTATAACGATCAGGCGGATATCAGTTCGCTCTGCAACCGTGTAGTTAACAGCGCGAACCATGGGGATTGGCTCAATCATGGGTGTACCTCCAGCGGGCAATCGCGGCGCGATGACGGCGGTCCCTGGCGCTCCCGGAGGTCGTTCGCCAACTCAGCCATCTGAGCAGATACGAACCGCATGCGCGCCGCCGTTGCATCGAGAGCCCGAGCTGTCGCGCTCAGATCATCACGCAGTGATGCCGCAATCACTGCAGCCCCGGCGAGGTGAGGCAGTCCGCGACTAGCTCGCATGACTCGCCGAGACTGCGCACCTCGGCAGCCATCTGCTCCGCAAGGCCCGCTATCTGGGCCGCTGTCGAGCTGATCCGCAGCGCGCTTGCGATCGTCATCTCGACGGCGGTTTGCCGGTCGAGCTTGGTTAACGGTGGCGGGATAATGGTGTTGGGTTCGTCGGTCATGTGTCCTCACGCAATGTCTAGCAACTGGTAACCTACATAATCTACTGCAGCGATCACTGAGTTGGTGGTTATTTGAGACTTTGCGGCGACTACGAAGGCCAGCGCTTGTGTCGATAGTGCCGACGTGTCCGCAACCTCATACTCACCACCCGGTCCGTCTGCCCACTGGGATCGCATATGCAGCCCATATGTTGGGCTGTATGTTATCGCAAAGTCGAACGTCTCAACCGCAAACGGAGCCATCCTGGTTGTAACGGTCCCGCTGCCGGTCGTGACCATAACCTGATGCATCCCATGTGTGGCCTGGACGCCATCAAAATGGAACCCTGCCTGTTTATCTGCTATAGATGTTGACGCCTGCCCGTTGGATGACGCAAGGGTTAATCCGGCAAACACACCGAGTGATCCTGGGTAGAACTGTGGGACACGTACTCGGCAAACCATTCGGATCGCTTTGCGCGATCCGGTAGGCCACGATCCGACTGGTACGGCTACACGGATTACTCCGCCCGACGCGACAACTGTAGTGCCTGTCAGTATCTCCCAGCTACCAAACGAGTCGTTATCCTGTGACCACTTTAGCACGCCAAGTCCATCAGGTCTCCAGCTCGCAATTCCGGTCGACAGGTGATCGCTCTGTCCGTTTCCGGGGCCTCCTCCGTCAGAAGCGACTGACCACACACCGCCAGAGCTCACGAATCCCGAAGCGCTGAAATCGTCGAATACCCCCCGACCGAGTCGCAATCCGTCCGTCGCGTGACCACTCAGCAGGTGCCCCAGCGCAGACAGCACATTGTTTTTATTTGCGCCGTCTCGGCGCGCTGTAGGCAAACTGCATGCTACCTGGCTGGCAGCATAGTCGCCAGACACTGGCAGGACCCTGCCGCCCCTACCCAACACCGATATGACCGGCGCCAGCTGCGCGTCCAGGGGGGTCATAGCATCAACCCCAGCTCACAGTAATCGACACGCACGCACGGCGTATTTGCCGAGAGACTAATTGAGTCGGTGTATATCCCGGCGCGCATGCTCGTTGTTTGCAACGGAATGTTTGCCGCTGGCACTGTATACTCCGAGATCGGACCGATCAGATTACCTGCTGCTCCGTAGATTGCGACGCGCTGGCGTGCGCCGTAATTGTCCAGCGTGAACACAACTTCAAGCGCCTCGTTCGTAGTCGAAAACGGAAGCGCACTAGAAAGTGCAGTGCTCGCTTTTGAATTTGCCCATTGAATCGAGAACACCGAACTCGACAGCGTATGAAACTGAACGAGCGCATAATTCTGTGACGATGTGTCATAGAAACCAATGCTCACCCGTTGCGCTACTGGAAGCGCTTGCAGTCTGCAGGCAAAACGAAGTCGCTTGTTGGCTGTCGGGAACAACGCCGCCCGGCTATCAATGCGGCCTTGCGCCGACCCCGTTGATCGGATCGTCCAAAGTCCTGAAAACGTAGTGTTTGACGGCGGCGCCTCTCTCAGGATATCGACGCCAGATGCGCCGGTGAACTCCCATGCACCCGTTGATAGTGCGACCTGACTTAGACCCGATGCCGCTGAATTGCCTGGGGTAATGATTGACGGAGTTGATCCAGACAGTATTAGCCCAGACTGGAAATCATCGCTGGTAACCCGTAGCGCTTTGTCTCCGACTGGCGATGCGTCAAACAACGAGTCGATAGCCAGCGCCACGTTTCCGGGCGTCGCAATCTGAAGCCCTGTGTCGAACGACACTTGAGCCGCTGAGTAGTCGCCAGCGGCCGCAGCAACGTTCCCAGACCGTCCGAAAACAGTCTGTACCGGAACACAATCGTCTACCCAGCTGCCAGCCATCAGGACACCGTTACTGCAGCTGTTTGGAAATCAAGCGGGTGCTGTGAGCCAGCTGTTAAGCTGACGGGGCCACCTAGATTGAACGTGAACCAAGCACGGTTTGCATCGCTCGAATTGTAGATCAGACCATACTGAAACGTCGCCATCGTACCAGTAGCAGTGATCGCGTAATCCGCGAATGCCGCGGCTGCAGACCGTGATGTCGGATTGCTCACAGATGCGGACACCGTAAACCCACCAGCTACGTATCCACCGCCAGTAGCGATCTCAGTAATGCCTGCTAGAGTCGCAACAGTAGTCGGTATGGCAACGTTAGAGAGGGCAAGCTTGAATACGTCGCCACCTGATATACGCACAAGCATATGTGCAAAGATGTTGTCTTGGATTGATAATGTCGCCATGTTAACCTCACGCCGTTGGTGAATCTAGAACAGTGAATAGGAAGCGTATTTTACGCACGACCGTCGAGCTGAACTCTAGTCGCAAATCGCTTAGGTACGCATCAGCAGATGGCACCGCGTATGCTGTCGTTGACGGGCTGCAGCTCGCGCGTAGACGGACACCAGCCTCAGGGTCGACAACAACCCCCGTTACAGGCACCCCGCCAATTGTGCCGGTAATCGTAGCGGCAGATAGCTGCGGTGCGGTGATATCCGCCCCGCCGAACGTTATCCGCAGTATGTCGACCTCGAAGGTCTCGCCTTTGATCCCGATGAACGACCCGGCGATTTCGCGTTTATCTATAGCCATAACTTAGGATCCTATGACCGCGCGCGGCCGACGTTGGAGCATTGCCGAAACTGCCATCCGCTTTCCCAGCGTAGCAGAAAACTCGCCCTCGAACGACACCGGAGGCGCATAAACAACAGACCCCGGCGTCAGCGTTACCGACACGCCATTGATCACGGAACCAAGCCCTGCGACGGTTCCAGGCGTCAGGGTTACCGACGCACCGTTGAGCGCGGTCCCTGGGTTGTATGCGACGGTTCCAGGCGTCAGGGTTACCGACGCACCGTTGAGCGCGGTCCCTGGGTTGTATGCGACGGTTCCAGGCGTCAGGATTACCGACGCACCGTCTAGGATCGGAAACCCCTCGACGTTCGTAGCGAAGAATTTCGGAACGTTGATCTGAGCGGTCTTTGCATACTGCTCGAATACGTTAGCCAGCAGCAATTGCCCGGGAATATCCGGGTGTGCATTAGCGGTGATAAACACCGCCGTGTTAGCATTTGCTCGGTCAAGTGACAGAATAGGTAGCGTGTCGACGAAGATGTGCCCAAACGCTGCACGAAGCTTGCGCCCCCAGTGAATCATTGCGATCAGGTGATCGTCTGATGTGACAGTCGGGCTAACTTGAGGGAGCGGCACCATGCGAAGCTCGCACTTTGCGGCGTCGCACAATCCCTTGATCCGGGTCATCATTGGGATCAGATGATCGTCTGGATACGACCAGACGTCACCCGCATACCCACCAGCTTGGTAGGTAGCAATCTGACCGAAATCAGACTGGATTTGGTACAGCAGGACCTTCGGATTTGCTGCAAGGCACGTGTTAATGTCGTGCGTGCTGATAGTTGGAGGCGCCCATGCAGGGCGTGCGTCACCAGCAGGGAGCGTTTCCCACGTCTCGATGCCAGCGCTAGACGTAGCTCGGTAAGCTGCTGCACCATAGCGAGTTGTCAGTACACCAGGCCACGAGTTAACTGTTGGGTTGACTAGACCGCCAGCTCCGTCAGCCGTGCTTGACCCAAGAATTGCCCACCGGGGAGCACCCATGGTGATGACTGCCGGTGCCTGTACTAACTCCGATAGCCACGCATCAGCCGTGGCGATTTCTCCAGAGTTCAGCTTCCCGTTAACCGCAAACGCGCGATGAAGGTAACCAATCATCCCGCCGGCAATTGCTGGCGATGCCGTCGGTCTATACTGACAACCCCAACACAATAGGTTGAGTGTGAGCGATGTGGCATCGGCGATGTTTATCGCGCCTCCAAGGCTAACTCCGTTCAGCCAGACCTCGCCAAGCCCCGTTGCGCCGTCGAACGTGGCTATCAGCCGCGTTTGCCCGGTCGCAGTTACGCCAGCCGTTGCCGAGCGTGTAGTCACGCCAGCGTCGCTTCGCCGACCGATTCGCCATGCGTTGGCTGAGCCTGCTCCAAAAAACCAGAATGGGTTTTGCGACGTCGAAGAGCTGACCGCCACAAAGTGCGACGTCAACCCTGTGACAGATGTCAGGTTAACATTTGCTCCGAATGTGATTGAATGGTCAACGCCGCTACCGACGGTCGAAGCGAATGACGTGGTTAGATAGAGCCCACCTGTCCCATCCATCTGAATTGACGGGACGCCAGTCGAAAAACCGTTCGCCGAAAACCTAGCCTGGTTAGCCCCGCCGCCTGGAACCAACTGGTACGCGTCACCCGATCCGGAAGCATCGGTGACGCTTGTGCCAACTGTTACGCCGTCAGCAACAACGCCAACCAGCGTTGACGCGTCCAGGGTCCTGATGCTTCTGCCGGCAAATGTTAACACTGACATGGCGCTGCTACTTTCCCGCTATTTGCCCGGCCGTTACCGTGAGGTTCGATGTGCGACCATGGTCTAGGCAAAGCCAGATTCTATCCGTCGCTGGGTTTCCAGTTGTGAAATAGAACACAATCCGGTTGTACGGACCAGTGCCTGACGCGAAAACGAAGCTCGTACACGAGACAATCGCATTCGACGCTGATAGCGCCGGCGTGTGGACCGATGTTTTGATCGCTGATGTGAGCGAGCTCATGTATTGCATGGTCTCGGTCGGGTCCGTAACCAGGCTATCGACGCCGACGCACCGGATATTTCCGGTTGCGATGTCCGCCGCTAGCTCAAGTTGTTTTTGCGGTATAGGCCAAAAGCTTGCCATGCGTTAACCCTTAGCGAAATGTTACTCGGGCGAATACAATTCCCGATGCCCCGGCACCGCCGTAGCAATTAGTGGTTCCGGCAATTCCGTCCTGAGCTGCGGCAGACGGTCGGTGCGGGTATCCACCGTGCCCGCCCGATGCATAGAGAGCGGTGCCGCCGCCTATGCCACCGGTCGTTAGTATGCCACCACCACCACCACTACCCGCGCCGAAACCCGCTTTACCGCCGACGTCTGGACCAATAGTACCGGCTTTGCCACCTCCACTCAGCCCGTGCTGAGCGAGGCCCCAGGTAGTACCATGATTTGTTGCCATCGACAGATCTCGCACTCCGCTTGATGGATCTATCAGCGACGCGTCGAATGCGTCACCAGGTGATTGCGTTGGGTCAACCGCATACAGACATGTACCAGCAGACCCAGAGTATGACAATGCAGTGCTCAATTGTCCGCCACCGGACGCGTACACTATTGGGCCGCCTAGGTTAAGCTCCCGCACGTAGCTTGCCTCTCCTGGGTTTCCACGTGAGTTAACAGATGTTTGCTGCACTCCACCGGCGCCAACAACAACCTCAAAATTTCGATAGTCGGACGCCCCGAACCATCCGCTAACATCCCAAAGAGGAAGGAAAATGCTGTTCCTAGCGCCTGCCGCCCCGCCTTTGCCGTGGCTAGTATTCGAGGCGCGACCTCCTGACTGGCCGCCTCCAATCACCCAGAACTCGACACTGCTGGCCCTTGAGAATGCCGGTGCCGTCATGTCAAATGCGGTTGTGCCTGGCGATGAGAACACGAAGATGTGCTCATATCGAGCGTTCAGAAATTCCGTGCGATCTGCGAGCTCTTCCAGCGGCACTTCCCATGTTATCCCAACGGGCTGGTCACCGTTCATCACCTTGTGTATTGCTGCCGGGTATACGGCTGGATTTCCTGGATATGTGAGCGCGCTCATAGATCAATCACCACTAGGTTGGACGGCACCAGGGCCGTGTAGTTTGGGGCATCCTCGGATCCAGTATCGATGCCAGTTTCAGGAAATGGGCTTGCTGCTGCAGCATTAAACAGCAGAGCTACCGGCGTCACTCCGAGAGGGAACCACTCGCGTACAAAGTCTCTGAGGTCTATGAGTTGTGAAAACTTAGCTCCGCCAAGACCCAGCACCTCATCGGTCGTCCCGAGTGCTCCGCCCCAGAGTGCTGGGTCGCCAATCAGTAGCGTTGTCGGAAGTGACCAGGACGCGTAATTTTCCACTACCACGTACGCGTACGCCCACAATCCGGCATCAAGTGACGGAGCTCCGGCTCCAACCCAAAAACCGTTGTTGGTGCTCGTTGCTGCGTTGAATGTCTCGTCGGTTGTAAAGCTTGCACCATCCCATGCGGCGATGAACCCATTGCGTGTAACGAGTTTCACGAGCGCTCCTACCGGCATCCCGAGCACGGCATGCATCTGCGTCAAAAACGGGTAGTAGGCGCCTTTGGCTTTGAGGCTATGCGGTTCCAACCACTCACCCAAACGCGCTTGGAATCTGTCATCTGGCTCGGATAGACCCTGGCTAAGGTTGCGTGTCTCACCTATCAGACTTAGCGTGCCGTCGGTCTCTGTCACGCCAGGAAACCTGGATAAAGCAGATTGTCGAACGCGCTCTAAAAAGGTGTCCAGCACACGGCCGTGCGTGTACTGCACGAGCTTCCCGTCGCCTGTCGTTATCCACGACGGCGCCGACTCTGTGAAGTTGTATCGAAAGCGGGCCATGTTAATAAGTGACACTTATGCTCGGCGACGAACCAAGCATGATGAGTTCCCCAGGGTTTATAACCCCACCCGCCATATCTGTAGACAGCGAGATCTCGCGAACGAGTCCCTCGTTCCAGTCCTCAAGGCTCCGAAAGATTCGCTCATTGATCAGCATGTTTCCCAAGTTTCCTTGAGTAAATCCGGGACCGCTTCCTCCGCCGATTGGGATATCGAGAAAAATCCTCTGAATCTCCTGCGTTGCTCGGATCTTCACTGCGTCTCTGTCCGCCCCGTTGCGGATCACTATCCGACCGGATGCGTTTGCAATGCGTGGTGTCGCGTGATGAACAACTGGCGTCATCCCAATTGGGGTTGCCAGCTTTGCGACTGCCTGAGCAACACTGATTAGGTCTGGGCCGGTTAGTAGCGACGCCACATCACTAACATAGGTTAGCACGGTTCCCGTCCCAACTGGACCGGCGACGGCTTGCGATTTCCTGCACGATACAACGCCTGTCAACTTGGGGTTTTTCGCTACAGCTTCCGACGCGTACCACGCCCCGTTGGGGCTGAGTCCAGAAAGTTTCGCGACGCAATCGAGTCTTAGCGAGGCATCGCTTTGTTCGTCTACTCCAATCGCCGCAGCGCTGGACTCTACGGCGACGCCTTTGATCGATAACTGCAGGTCAAGGCTATTTGCTAGGGCCGTTGACCCCGAGCCCGACTCTTCCGCTACGTAGCTTAAAACCACGCTACTTCCAGGAAGCAGCGTAACCGTGGCGCTGTTTTTGTATGTGCGCCCAGTGCTTCTATTCTTGAGCGTTAACCCATTCGGCTCCCATGAGAACTTAGTCGTCGTCGAATTCGAAATGGTCGCTATGCCTGTCGCGTATGAGTCCGAGACGCGTAGCACTCGGAAATGCTCCCACGCCAGCAGTGTTAACCAGTCGCCAGATGCTGAGCTCAAGAACCCGCTTGCGAAATACCCAGCAACGGATTTCTCAACGGCTGCCAGGCGGCTAGCTAGACACGTCAAACCGGTGAGCGTTGGGTCTCCCACTTGCCATGTGCTAACAGGCAGACCAACGCCGGTGGCGACTGATGTGCTCAGGTCAAACAGCTCGCGTTCGCTCGCCGGCGTGAACAGTGCGCTTGCGTCAAAAGTCAAAGTCATGATTGGAACACTCCGATAAACTTGGCGCTTACCGCCGAAGCTAGGACTTGCAGCGTAAACGTTTCGCCATCGTTTTGCAGTGTCACGTCGATGGCAATTGAGATCTCAACCAGCAGCGTTCCGCTGACTTCGATCAATACGCTCACCGACTGCACGCGCGGATCTTTAAGGCACTCGTTTTTGATTCTAGAGGGCAGTGAAGCGAGCATTGATTCCGTAGGGATCGACCCAATTAACCCGGGCAAATCGATCCCGTAGGCCTGTGCCTCGGCTCCACCTGGCAGCGTCCCTCGCGGAGTAATTAGGCGCCGATATAGCGCCTGTCCAACAAGCTCCACGCCAGCGACGTACCGCGAAACCTCCACCGAGTCCGTGCAGCTAAGATCCATCCCGTAGGGCATTAGCTAGCCCTCACATGTGATGCCGCCACCGATTGGATCGTGGCGGTCGAAATGTCGAACGGGGCTTGGCAAATCGCCGCCCCTGAAAACGCAGACCCGGCAGCGACGGCAATCGCGCCAAGTGCTGTGCTGGTAGCACTCACAACGTCACTGATGGCCTGGTCCGTTTTGGTAGCTAGGGCAACGTAGTCCGACGCGTTAACAGATCCAATCGTCACCGAATCAGAGTCGTTATCGTCCGACTCTGTTGCGCCCAGAACAACTGGGCGAGCCGGGTTTCCGTCTAGGAACATCAAAGCAACCTTGGCGCCCGAGGCCACGCTAGAACGGTAACCAGCGGGGGGCCGAATCCCGACTTTTTCGAGTGTCGGCAGGCCAAGCGTTGGATCGATTGGCTCGACGTTGAGCAGATAGGCACCATCGCAATCGTTGGCCCGATACTCGTAACAACCCAGGAACCTAACTCGCACAAGTACACGCTCCGTCAGTTGCCCCAGTATGTCCGCCTGCTGCCCAGCTTCCGGGTGGCAGTACGCGGTAACCCGAGTAACTGAATAGTGGAGGTCTACGTCTCCGATACGCGCCCCATCAATCATGATGCCGGGGCGAATCTTTGCGCCAGAATCTGCGCTGATCCGCACGATTCCGAGACCATTCGCTGGCTCAATTACTGCCGCCGGATCGGAGTACGCTCCGCCATTTCGCGCAACGAATCGCGTGACACCGTCGTCGCCGACATGCCACGCACGCGGAAAGTGATGATTGAGCACGTCCGACGCGAAAACCTTCGACGCGGCCGTGCTCCCGCGACGCGCATAGTGGGGCCCCAGCGCGGTCCGTGGGGGGTTCTCCAGCGTCTCGCCGACTTCCGACGCAAGCTCGATCGCAATGCTAGAAAACGTGCATCCTGCTGCGTTTTGGTGCCCCACTGGGCCGACCTCTTTGCGCCACCCTCCGGCTCCTCCAACGATTCGGTACGATGCCCCGCTCGTTGAGACGCCGCCTGAAATGATCGTCCCAATCAAGTGCGCGCCGTCATCGTCGATAGTGACTTTACCGGCAAGAGATTGCGGATCGGATAGGTTCACGTCGGCCCACCATACGCCCCAGGATCCAATTCGGATCCGTGCGGTAGTGACGGCGGTTCCGTTGACCGTTAGCGTCATGGAGTTTGCCACTCCTTGGTTAACGCGTCAACCTCCGCCTTGCGCGCAGCGTTTGGATCGTCTTTACCCTTTTGTGTGGAGCTTCCGGCCTTTGCTGAAGCGCTCTTCACCGGCTTCTTTTTTGGCGGCTTGTACTCGAGGAATTTGACCGTGACGGTTCCTACCCCATTCCCCGAATGCACCATTCCGCCAATGCTCGAAACGGTGATTTCTGAGTAATGCTGTCGGGCTAGGTCGGGGTGGTAGATTGGTGCTGCTTTGGGCTCAGGGCCCGGCAGCAGACTTTCCAGGTAAATCTGGAACGTGTCCCAGTCGGCGAACTGATCTTCGCCAGTGGTGTAATCCTTGGTCAGAGAAAACGCAGCAACGAACTCACCGGGCGGCGCCCCAACGTATGACGTGGTTGCGCCGTCAACGCCCTTGGTCGTCTTGATGTCCCAGTTGTGTCCGCGGTCGTGACCACTCAGGGTAACGACGCCAGGAGACACACGGTCGCCGATTACCAGTGAGCGATACAGCTCCTCGTTATCAGACGGATTCACGCGCCCCATCCTGACTGCGCGAGCTCGCCGGAGAATATTTGAAACACCACATCACGGAGTCGCGACTCTGAATCCTCCGCGTCTTTTACCCCGTAGAAATTGAATACGGAGCTTCCAAGGTTAACCGACCGCGAGTTGTCTGTTGTCGTACTGGTGCTCTGTACCGGAGCGCCTGATCCGGCGCGCTCCGCCGACATGTCCAGGCTTGCCAGTGACCGCTTTTGGGGCGGCGCAAGCGCATCAGCAACGGCCTCGTGCGCGAGCGGGGCGGCGGCGTCAATGCCGGCCGCGTAACCCAGAACGGTGTTGCCTCCGATCTCCGCGAACACCTTCGATGGTGAGGCGATTCCGAGCAGCTTTTTTGCTGCCGTAATTGCTCCGCTAACGGCACTCGTCAACGCGTTAACAATGGCCCCAGCGCCATCGGCGATTCCGTTGGCCAGGCCGAGTGCGAGATCTTTCCCTACCTGAACCGCACCCAGTGTATCGGACCAAAGTTTTTCGAAAAACTTCGTTAACGCGTACCCAGCGCCTGCCACGACTGCGCCAATCGCCGCAATCCCGGCGCCAAGGCTGACCACTACAGACGCCAGTCCCACTAGTGCGAGTGCCGCTGCAGGAACGACAACAGCCGCCAGCACACCCACTGACGCAACCAACCCGGCAACAACTACCGCGGCAACCTGCCCAGCCGTCGCGAGTGCTGCCAACGTGCTCTCTGTGCTGGAGTCGCTGAAACCAAGCGCCTCCTTGATCGCTTTCGTAGTTGGCTTGAGAAATATCCCTAGCTTCAGCAAACCGATTTCAATTCCGAGGAAAAATGCCTCAATTGCAGGGATAGCTTCCGTAAACCCATCGACAAGCGGCTGCACGAAGCCATCGAACAAACTTTTTAGTGCGCGACCGCTGGCGGTGTCGGCGTCGAATAGGCGCCCCAGTGTGCGCACGCCTTCGAGAAGAGGATCAATCTTGATCCCCCCAAACGTCTGACCTATGTTAACCTTAAAGCGCGCTATTTGCGCATCAAGGCTTAGCAGTTGCTTCGCGACAATTCCGCCGAATGACGCTTTAGCGACCGCGGCAAGCTCTGAAACACTCTTCGTGCCGGCGCGAATTGACTCCACAAACCTGTCGGCTCCGCCGCTGCCTAGTGCTCGCTCGGAGATTGCAGCGGCCTCAAGGGCTGCCGGCATGTCATCTGCAGACACACGCGCGGCCTCAAGTTTTACGGCGAGCCCTCGGAGTGCTTCGCCCGCCAAACCGGAAGCGCTGGCGGCGCGATCAGCCGCCGCCGAGTAACCGTCTAGCGCCGGGTGCGCCGCCTGAAACGCTTCATTGCTGAGAGCCGCATTGCGCGCCGTGTCCGCCAGCTTTACGCCCCAGGCTGAAACTGCAACGACCCCTGCAGCCGTTGCCACGGTGAGAGCCACGACAGCCGCAGCAACCGCCACTACACCTAGGCCCATTAGTATACCCGCGGCCTGCGATGCGCCGAACGCTTGAGACAGCTTGTTGAAGCTGTCGACGGGGCCAAATGCTCGTTGCGCGAGCCCGCCTAGTGGTCCCCCGACTGCGCCGATTGCCTCTTTGAGTTTCCCGCTTTGCTCGGCAGTAGATGCCAAAGACTTTGCCACATGCGCCTGCACCTTGACTAGGTTTCGCTGTACACCCGCAAGCCGATCCTCTTCGAGTTTTGCGTGCTTCGCGGCGCCCTCCAAACCCTTGAGCGCAACGGCGTGTGCGTCAACTGCAGCCTTGGCGCGCTCCTGCTCCGCAAACAGCTCCGGCGGGATAAGCCCCCCGTTTTTAAGCGCCGCCCGTTCGGCCGCTTTTGCGGCCTGAACAGCAGCGGTTTCAAGCGCCGAATACTGTTCAGTCCCAATCTTCAGCGCCGCATTCGCAGACTCCGTTGCAAGCTGGGCCGACTTCATTTCTGACTCGATAGTGCCAAGGGCCGCACTGAAAAAGTCAGCCTCTTTGCCTCCGCCCATCAGTGACGTTGTGAGCGTGTCGAGCTGAGCAATAGTAGCATCGCCACCCATTAACCGGGCAGCGATATCGATTGCGTATTGTGCTCGGGCATCTGCCACGGGTCGACGGTCCTTATTGCTTTGCTAGGTATCGGTAGGCAAGGTTCATCAGCTCCGCCACTCGGAACGCTGCTGCTTTAGATTTTGTCGACTCCTCTTCGTTACCCCAGAGCAGCAACAGATCCGAAAAAAGATCAGCGTCTTTTTTCGAGTCGCCGATCAGGAGCCTTAGTCTTTTCCCTCGACTTCGGCCGAGGTCTTGGCAAGGTTTGCCGCCGCACCACCCAGGTCGCTGAGAGCAACAGGGCGAGCCGCAACTACCCTAGCCAGGGTGTCCCGGTCCGGGTAAACGCAACACAAAGTCCCAAGCTCTTCGAGCGCTTTCGTCGCAGCGAGCAAATCGATCTTCGCTCCGCTGGATCCCTTAGAAATCATCGTTCGGTGCCGCTGGATTTCAATTTGCTTCGGTGTACGAACTGCCAACAGGACAGGAAGCCCGTCGGTAAACGGGCAGCGAACCACGGCAATGTTTGAGTCACCGTGTTCGATTTCCAGTTGGTTGATTTGCTCAGTGTCCAGCGCGATCTGAGCCTCGCATTCAACGGAGAGACGCGCTTTGCGTTGCTCCCTCGTTTCCACCTGTGACGGCGGTTTTGATTCTTGTTCCATCGTGTGCTCCGTTAATTTGCGTTAACCCAAAACAACTTCTTGGTCGTCGATGATATCGACGATCTCGCCGACACTAAGCGGCAACGTAACAACGTCTAGGTCTGTTCCTTCGGCGCCATTCATCGCGCGACCCATGATTCTCAGCCCGCGAGCGACGAACTGGTAAATCTCCCCGGCGGCTACCGGCGGCGTGTGGCTAACTGTAAGATCGAACATAACATGTGTTAACAGCGACTTGCCATTTCGCTTGGGCGCTACCTTGGAGGCAAACCGCAAGAACTTATTGTAGCCCGAGCGGTAGAGCGTGATGCTTCCGGTGTAACTCACCGATCCCGTTCCGCGGCTGATGACGCGTCCCCCAGAACGTTGTTCGCCGATATCGACCGTGCCGCCAGTGTCGAGCGCCTTGATATCACTCATGACCAGCGGCATGCCCGGGTAGAGCGTACACTTAACCTGGATGTCTGCAAACGACGGGGTAACCCCGTCCAAAACCGGGAAGTCGAGGTTCATGGTTAACGTACCTTTATGACCGTGTTGGTAGAATGAATTATGCCGTTGAGGCTGAGCTCACTAATGCCGGTCAGAACAGCTCCGGGTACCGATAGATCGTCGGTGGTATTTGGCGCCCATTCTACGAACGAGCATCTGTTTCCCTCGCCAAGATTTTTGTACATCTCTCGGCGAAGTGGCGCGTTCACACGCTCCTTGATGTCTGCCAACTCATCTTTCATGGCTGTTCCGTCCGGATTAAGCTGCGGAGTATTTCCGATCAGATACTCAGTAGCTGAGTGTACGAGTGTCTGAACAAGGTTCACAACGTCTTGGTTGTGCGCATAGGACAGGCGACCGCCGTCAACGTCGCGCGTAAGATCGAGGCTGATGAATGTCCCCGACGGTCCGTTAGCCCATGAACGGAAACTTGTGAATCGCGCGGCACTAAGCCCCGCTCCATCAATCCGGTCATCGTATTCAACAAGTTGTTGAGCTGAATCCAGCAGCGACCACCCCGGAAGCGAACCTAGATCCTTCTTCCATGTGGGAACGTGCACATCGTGTTGCATCTCGCGGATTGCGGCCGCCCACTGAACGGGTCTCCGATAGTTCCAATCAGTCATCGGAGAGAGCTTTCGCGCCCGCCCTGCCCCGAGGTTAATCCGCGGAGCGGAGTCAACCGTGCTGAACGCAGACTCGATTGACGTGACCCACTGTGCCTTAGTTTCCCCAACAGTTACAGAAACGCTCTGCGTAGACTTAACACTGTCGACCAAAACTGTCCCGGTTACGAATGTGATCACGGTATGGGTAACAGTCAGAATCTGCGCGGACTGGTCGTTGGCGTTACCGTTGCCGGTCATCGTAGCGACTTGGCCGACACGGAATCCGTCATCAATCCAAGATCCGCGGTTACGCGTAACAGTTCGCCCCGCAAGCGAGAATGTGAGCGACCCCCAAAACACAATGCGAGCAGTTGTGACGTTACTTTCCGGCGTCAAGTCATCTGTGCCGAGCGTCAACACCGTGGCCGTCACGGCAGTGATTTTGTCTACGCCTGTTACGTTATTGGATACAGTTCCGCTTATCGTTGGGATGTCGCCGACAACGACCCCGTCAGACAGAAACGATCCACCCGTTCGGGTAACCGTATCGCCGGTGCCGCCCACCTCAGCAAACGTCATTTGCGCGGCGACAGACAGTGATGTTTTCGCCATCACCGCTTGCGCAATGTGATCACGAACTTGTACGCGTACCCCTTGAAAACGCTCATTAGCTGTTTCATACGTGAGGCACTGGGCGAGCACACCATTGGCAAACGTTAGGTCAGGCGCGTCGGAGATTACGATCCACTTTTTGCTAAGCTTTTGCTGTCCCGCTAGACTCTGACGGGCAAGCGTTACTCCTGCCGTGTCGCAGATTGGAGCGGTAGTTTTCCATGTTGCGATCGTGTCGCCGGTTACCAGCGTTCCCGCACCGAACGAGATCGTGATGCTTGAGTACTGCGTGGTGTATGTGTTGGCCGTGCCAAGCCGCACGGTCTTGTATTTAGACCCTCCGTCTAGACTCAGACTGAGCAAGATCTGGCTTGCCCCGATGGTGCCGCCAGCGAGCACCTTAACGATTCCGTTGGTCTCCTCAAGGGGACCATTGGTTCCAGCCGTTACTGATACGGTCGATGTACCCGTATTGCCAACCGTGTTAAGCTGCCCAAGCGAACCTTGCGTAGCGATCGGAACACCGACAAAAATGAACGGCTTCCCAACCTCGTCCGCGTACAGCGATGCGAATTCGCAACCGGGACTATATCCGTGCTGGTCAAACACCTGTTTACCAGATGCGAACAGCCGAGGAACCCCATCCGGGCTAACCGGAACGGGGGCGATGATTGTATAAAAATCGGTTCCAGTTCCGGCCGCTCCCGCTTCTGCCGAGACAGTGACCTTCGATTTAGTGAGTTGTGCCATGCTTCAAAGTCCCTGTTAATCTACGTCAACCGAGCCCGCGAATTGCGAGACTCTGTCTTCGCCGATGCCGTTAGTTGTGAAGGAGTCTGTGTGCACCGCGCTGATTAACCCCAGTGGCGCCCCTTGGCCATCCCAGTCGAAATCCTGAACGCTTTGAACCAGCGATGCCTTGAGCTCGTAAACGACACCTGAGAAGGTCTCGAACTTGGTCCCGGCGCGCTCCGCTGCCGTGAGCAGGTGGCCAGGACCGAGCACAATGCTATTGACCGATCCGCACGCCGATTTGAACAGAGCGCAAACCAGCGCGTTCACGAATACGTCGCAAAGCACCTCATGATCCTCACGACGCGCGCCAGCTTTTGATGCCTTTGCGTAAACCAAACAAGCGAACCCAAATGTCCTGTTTGAGTGACTTCGCGGGTTGCGACCTGGTGCCGACGGAGCGGCAAAAGAGTCGCTCTCGCCTTCGCGGTGCATCACGATCAGGTTAGTTGCCTGCTCGCGCCTAAACCCCTCCGGGCCGTACTGCACGCCGATCGGGAAATGCTTCTCGCGAAGATGCTCCTGAACCTTGTATGCCAGCAGGTGAATCACAATGCCACCTGCGATTTGGATACGATCTGTCGGATCTTATCCGCCCACTCGGCAGGCATCCTGCCCATTGGCAAGATGCGGTACCGACCGATCAGAAACCTAGAGTATGAGGGTCCTAGAACGCACCGCACAACGGATCCCGTTGCAATGAACCGAATGGTCGAAGCTGCTAACCCGGTGCGGTCCAGCGTGAGTGGTTTTCCGGTCGCCGTCGACTCTCCGTAGCTCTCTCCGTAGACGGAGCGCCGTGCCGCATGGGCCGACGTTGCGGCTATTGTGAGCGCCGGCGCAGTCTGACCAGCAACAGCGTGCACAAGCGTAGTCGGGAACGACGTCAATCGCCGACCTAAGCTTTTCAGGTCGCTAACATTGCCCTTGAGCGAGGCCATTAGATCGTGTCCCTGCTGCGCCAACCAGCTGTGTCGCGATAAGCAGCCGATGACGCGACGGCTAGATTTGCTCGAGTTGGAGCAGTTGTACCGCGCACCGGAATACCTGTTGCCCAACGCTTTAGACGCATCTGCGCGTCCGCGACTATTGCCCGGAGTGACTCAGGTTGTGCGCCCTGCCGAGCCATTAGCTTACCGATAGCGAGCTCGGCGCACGTCATTTTTACGATCTCCGGGATTGGAGACACGAACGGGATCACGTGTCCCGGCACATTATCCTCGATAATCGCGCTTGCCCACATGATCGCCGGGAGCAACGGGAGCGACTCAATCACCAGCACCCGAGCTCCTGGCGTCGTCAGGTTAATTGCCGCACCGCCCGACGTAGCCGCGACCTGAAACAGGCTGACCGAAACTCTAAGCGCGTAGTACGTAGTACCATCCACTAGTGGCAGAGGCAGACTGCCACCGACGTCCGCACGAAATGCGATCGCCTCTCCTCCTAACCAACCGTGCTCATCCAGCGAAAGCGTATCGCCAGCAGAGTTCACCGAGTCGACCAGACGCGCAGGATTAGGCAGACCGCCGCGAGGCAGTCCGTAATCGTACAGGTCAGGAATGGTGCAGTACTGGGAAGGCATATGACGCAAAACGCAACGAGTTAACCGTCGGAAACGGAACGAGTAGGCGGGCACCGGCGAGCCGGAGCGAAACTCCCGGAGCCCTGTGAAACTGACGCGTATAATCCCGGAACGCTGACCGTTAGGAGAGTGTTACCTTGGCGATTGGGTGCGGGAACATGGCGCCGGCATAACCCTCAACAACTGCGTTCACAGCTACGTGGCGAGTGGTTTCATACATGGCCGAGTTTTCGTCCAAGATGTTAGTCTCCGGCGTTGCGCCGATGATGACACCAAGTGGAAGCAACCCGGAAGCGGCCTTGGTTAACGACATTGGATAAACGTCGTTCACGTTGGTCAACTCATCCATAACAACCGGCGTGACGCTACCGTTGTAGTTGTTTCGTACCATAACGCCGCCAACGTTGTCGGTATTCGCTGCATTGCGAATAGCCTGAACAACCAGGTCATTGGCAAAGAACGCGTTAGCCTCGACCATTCGGTTTCGAGGAACACCGACATGCGTTAACTGAAGCCCCATCGAGTCACCACTCGGGGATAGGATAGAAGCAAAGTGCTTGGCCCACAACGTAACGTTTGCTAGCGTGAACCCGCCAACGCCAACTAGGTTTGCTGTGCCGGTATTCCCGAACGTTCCAAGCGACGACTTGAAGATGTTAACCGGATGTGACGCGTGGAACAGATTGATCGTCGACGCGGCGCCTGTATCAGGTTTACGATACATCTCAAGCAGCGGGTTCGCTTCCAGCACGGCGGCGCACCACTTATTCGGCAACCGCAGCGCATACTCTGCGAGCACTCGCGGCTGCTGTGCGAACCCCAGATAGTCCGACTGTTTGAGTTGGTCGGCCTTGGCTTTTACGCCATCGTTCCAGAGCTTTTTAACTAGAGACAGCTCTCGACCGTCTAGCTCGCGATAGTTGTACTCGTCCTTAAACTCTTGATAACCCGCAGCATCAAGGCTGAGTGTCAACCTAACTTTAGGTGCATCCGTCTCAATTACGTTTGCGACATCTTCGGCCCACACATATGGGATGCCAGCTGAGAAAACTGAAATGAAGTCATCGCGGAACTCGGTTAGACGGTCCTGCAAAGTCTTGGGAAGTGCATCAAATCTAATTTTAGCCATACGGTCCTTGGTTTGGCGCTACCTGGTTAACATTCAGGAGCCATTGGATTCCTGGTAAAGCGTCTTGTTACCAGTTAACGTCCAACATCGGTCGTTACGACGCCATTTTTTACGACGTTGCGAGCGATCCCGCATGGAGTATTGGTGCTAGCAGTGGTTGTCACCGACGTTGCCGAAAGGACATACAACTGAGCCTTGAGCGCCGGATTGTCCGCGGTTACCAGGTCAAATAACCCAACCTCGCAATCCACATCCGCCGCGCCAGCTGCGCCACCGAGAGCAGATCCAGTGCGATTGTCGACCGTGTGCTTTGCGATCCCTGCCACGACCAGAGCCGCACCAGCGGCTGCGGCCCCTGGAATTGCCCGCTTGTTCGCGTTTTGGATCACGATGTCGCCCGACTCGATCAGAGTGTTAGCCTCGATCGCGAGCGTCACATTAGTTGGGTAATAGCTTCTGAAGTTTGGTCTCATTTTGACACCTGCAGCTTGTGGTTAACGCTTGCCTTACTAAGCATTGCGTTCTTTCGCTCCACGAATTCCATCTCGGAAATTCCTGAGGCCTTGATGAGTGATTGCTCGCGTTCGCTGAGTGTGACGGCCGGAGCATCATCAGATGCCGGGCGCAACAGAGCAGGGGCGCTACGCGTGACAGACTTGGCTAGGATCGCAACGCGCGCTCGGAGTGCGTCTATAGGCTCAGCCATCAAGCGAGCAACGGGGAGCCTAGATGACTTGTCGTCGCCCTCCCACGCTGTTCCCGGAGTCTCCACACCGAGCTTGACCAGATCGGCGATCAGCATGCGTCGGCTCGACAACTCCAAGCCCGCTCGTTGAGCGCGAACTTCTTCCTGTGCTTTGCCCCATGTCTCTACGATTTGCAGAGCCTCGGACGGGTCTGCTGCATCGGTTACCCTCAGCAGTGACGATAGCAGCAACGTGGCGCCACTCTTGTCGATACTGAGCCCAGCCCCTGCGTCTGCCCCATCTGCGGGCGGCGCACCAGCTGGCATGCCATCCATAGGATCTACAGCCTCTTCGCCGACGACTTCGCTTGTGATGATTTGCTTCAAAACCTCGGCGCACTTCTCTGCATCGCCAGCGATCAGAGCATCAAGCGCCGATTGAATTAACGTTTTGTCCATTGGTTTTCCCGTGGATAGCTGTGCGCGGCGACTTGCCGCGATTAGTTGCTGAGATCCATAAGTTGCCGGTTGAGCCACAAGCCCAACGTTCACCAGAGAGGTAACCCGGCGGGTACTTTCGTCGAATAGTATCGCCGGACTCAGATATCGCTGGCGCTTATCTCGAAGTCTAAACTGGCCTTCGGTAGTCCACTTGATCCCAGTAACCCATAGTTCGCCCGAGCGAAGCTCTAGGCCAGACCAACCCATGGCGTCCGGGTTGTAGTTTGGGTGATGCGGATCTAACGATAGATGTTCGAGATCGAACATGATGTCGGTTCCGACTTTTGCGTGCTCGGCAAACACGCTTGCGGCCGAAGCCGCGTCGAAAATGAACGACCCTTTGCTGGTCTCGTTGATCCCGGCGCGAAACAGGCGCAGCTCGGTTGCCGGGGATTCCTCCTCGCACACGCAAACTGCAGCCAGACGCGCAAATCCCATCAGCGCAAGGCTGGCAGACTGCTAATATTTTGGCAAAACTGGTTTTAAATTAGCCAACAATAGCCAGATGACCCACAATTGTGGGTCATGACCCAACCAACTCAACCGATAGACCCCGAGATCCTAAAAAGCCTGCAGGCCTCGTTGTACGCTAACGGACAACGCGAGACGGCCAGGCGACTGGGTATTAACCACCGCACGCTGGCTAACGTCGTTTCACGCGGCTCGGCATCCCTAGCCGTGCTCGCAAAGATCCGTGGAAAGGTAACTACGGCCAGTGACTACCCGCGGGCGCCAGAGCTGACGCAGGTCCGTAAGCGCACCCCGCAACTCGGGTGGACACTCGAATCCATCCGCTCCGCCCGCGACGCTCAATCACAGGGAAACTTTGGACCTGCTGCTCAGCTCGCAAAGGCCATGCAGGGCGACGATCCGATCTTCGTCGCGCGCAGTAACCGAGCGGCACCATTGACTGAGCTGACGACCAGACTCCAGTCCACCGGCGGAACTCGCGGAGAGCCAATCGCTAAGGCCGCGGCTATCGGGGTTTCTGTTCCACGGTATGCGCTTGCGTCTCTCGGTGTTACGATGGCGATGCACGGGGTTTCATTCGGGTACAACAGACGCACGCGAAGCGAAGACGGTTCGCGAGAGGACTTCCGGCTCGAGGAGTGGCCGATCGAATCAGTCCGATGGATCGAGGCAAAAGGCTCGTTTTTTGCACGCACTGCCGACGGCGAGGTTCCGATAACCCATGGCGATGGGTATTGGACTGTGTTCAAAAAATACGACTTGCAACCGTGGCTACAAGAGGCTGCGATTCTGGCGCTAGCACTTGTGTTTGCAGCTCACCTTGAGGCAATACGCGCATGGGGCGGTGCGATTAACTCGCATGGCATGGCCAAAATTGTTGGTGAGCTTCCGGCTGGAATGGCTCTCCTGTCTGACGATGGCGTCTCGTTAAGTCCTGAGGCCCAGTCATTCCTCGATATGCTTGCCGACATTGTCAGTGGTGACGCTGGGGCAGGAATAATACCAGCCGGGGCAAAGGCAAATTTCATCAGCAACACAAGCTCTGCATGGCAGGTATTCTCGGAACTGATTAACAATCGGGAACGGGCAGCAGCGCGTATTCTTCTCGGCAACGATGGCATGCTTGGATCGTCAACCAGTGCGCCTGGTGTTGATGTCGCCACGTTGTTTGGCGTAGCTGCGGCAAAAGTAAAGGGTGATGTTTCGGCGCTTGAAATAGGCCTGTACGAAGGCGTGTTTATGCCATGGGCTGCCGTTAACTATGCGGACAGCTCGCGCGCCCCTAGATATGTTTTTGAAATCCCTAGTGAGGACGCAAACGAGAAAATCGATCAACGTCAGAAGGCTACGGACTCACTATTCAGCCTGCTAGATCGCTATCGGAGCAGCGGCATGGAGATAACTCAGGTAACGATTGATGTGCTAGCCGAGCTGTACGGAGTCGAGCCGGTTCCAAAACTGGCTGCTGTTGCGTCTAGGTCTGTACCGCTTGCGCTCGCACCAACAGATGTAGCGAAGGTCGTGCGAGCTCGTGAGGCTCGTGCAAGCCAGGGTCTAGAGCCATTTGGCGACGAACGCGATGACATGACGATCGCGCAACTAGACGGGTGGGTTAAATCACCGACCGTTTCGACATCTGCTGCAATCGCGCCCGAAGCTGCTGGTGAAACTGCTGCTCCTGTTTTGCCCTAGCCTCACGCACGCCAGGGACGGATTTGTCCGTGTTCAGACCAGCGAGCTCGGACAAAGCCATATTGCACGCGTCGAATCGGTTCGGGCTCGGCATGCCGGGCTCAGGAACGTACGTGCACTGTTCGTTTTCGAGCTCAGGAAACACGCCAACGTGGTGCACGCGGCCCTGCGAATACAGCGCCGCGGGTCCCACTCCGCGGCTGGCTTTGTCTCCGCGGCTGTGCATCTCCTTGACGTACAGCACGCCATCAGTTCTACGCGGGAACTCGGCACCCTTAGTTAACACACGGACCTCTATCCCACGATGGTATGCCGTGGCTCGTATTACCGCAGTTAGTGTGTCCCCTCCACGGTTTGTCTCGACGATTATACCAGTCAGTCCGATGCCGTGCCCTGCCTGGTATTCCTCGAGGGCAAGCCCCGCCCACTGCTCAGACGACAGCACGCCCGAGCGGTCGCGCACGACGTAGAATCCAGCGTCTCGCGGGGCACGTCCGACGACCACAAATCCGGTGCCATCAACTCCCTCCTTGATCGATATGCCTGGGTCCAGGCCAATAACCGAAAGCTCTAACCCGTGGCATGTGTGCACCCGTGACAGGTCAATCCAGGACTGCTGCCAGTCGGATCCCTCCGATTCGTCGAAGTCTTTGCCTTCAAGCTCTTCCTGTGCGCGTCTACCCGAGTAAAGAGCGAGCTGCTCCTGTAGATATTCGCGCTTCAGGAATGGGTTGTCGAATATCGTGCCGCGGATTATCGGGTATGCGTCCGGGTTGCGCTCGTTTAACTGTTTCAGGTATTTGATTAGCTCATTTCTCCCTTTGGATGTCGTATCCCAAACCATACGGGCGTTACCCACGCGAGTCGCTGTGAGCAGATTTGAAAACGCTTCTTTCCGCGTTATCGCTGGCCACGCAACGAACTCCGAACACCAAGCAAAGTCCCCATTGAAACCACGGATCTTACCCGGTGACTCTGGCGTGTATATGCTCGCCACTGCGCCGTTTGCCCAATGAATCTGGTCCTTATACATCTCGGCCCTGCACCACAGTGGTGCTGCCTCAAGCAGCGGATTAACCTGCAATGTTATCGTGCGCAGTTCGTCTTGGGCCATTAGCGCAATTGACCTTGCTTGCCCGTTAACGATCTCACGGGTAATGTGCGCCGCAATCGCGAAGCTTTTACCGTATCCACGACCAGCGAGGAATCCTAGGTATCGCCAGTTCGGTCTTGGCGGGTGCTGGTCGCAACGCAACGCGAACTCTGGATCGTCACCGAGTAGCGCCCAGTCGAGATCATCGAGATCAGGTGCACCGTCGAGTGTGTGGGCTAGCGCTTGCCATGGCGGGATCGGTAGTGTCACGTTTCGCACGGGCTATTTCGTAGCTTGGAAACTTCTATTGTAAAAGAATCTAGCTCAATCATGACTTCATTGTTCTCCCTTGATGGACTCGTACACTTTTGAGCATCGGTTCCAATATTCCTCATCGGACTCGTATGATCGGATCGGCGGATACAACCGCTCTAGGACCATACGCGGAATGCCCGTGTCTTTGGACGCGTTACCGTAACCGCGTGAGTAACACCACCTTCCAACAACTTGCTTAAATTGATGCAATCTATCCTCTTGAGCTGGTTCGACCCCGTTGAGGGCGAGCATCTTTTGTATGCTCTCGTTCATCTTTATACCACAATCGTATGGTTTCCGATGGTTAATGTTTGCAACCGCCTTCAGGTATGCTTCGCTCTGGCGGTCGCGTGACACACATCCAGCAACGAACTCCAAATCAAATTCCTGGAGTGCCACGTCATGTTCTGTAGGAATCGCGCCCCAGTACTGATGCCCGCAGTTCGGGCACTCGCGTTCACCTGAGGCAACCATGCACCCGCATAAGTCGCACGACTTAGTTTGGGCCGACCTTTCCCCCCGTGTCAACGCGACTGAAGCCCTAGCGCTTAGCGTCCAATTGATCCCGACATGGGGGAGTGGATGAATCAGGAAATTACCTGCATGATCCAGCACAATCGGAGACACGTCACCAGGGCGCATCACCCGCCCAACCATTTGCCTAACCAGACTGATGCTCCGAGTCGGCCGCGCAAGCACGCAACACCTGACAGATGGACAGTCCCATCCCTCCGTCAGGACGTCAACATTCACGACGATCAACAGATGCCCTGACGCAATTTGCTCTAGCGTTTCCACGCGCTCGGCATGGCTTGTTTTTCCGGTTAACAGTCTGGCACTATGACCGCGTTTTATGAATCGGGATACTAGGTGTTCCGCGTGTGATATCGAATTCGCGTAGACGACTGTCCGCTGGCCGCAAGCGAGCCGCTCCCAGTGTTCAATCACATCTCCCACAAGGTGAGGAGTGTTAACAACAGCGTCAACGTCGCTGTTAACATAGTCACCTCCTTTAATCCTGGCACCCTTTAGATCTTCCGGTCTACATGAGTAGACGCGCGCCTTAGAAAGCGACCCAATTTCGATCAGCTTCTCGACCCCTATCGATTGCACCATCGAATCGAACATATCGGACAGTGGTCTTCCGTCTAGACGACATGGCGTGGCCGTTAACCCATAAACTTTTGCACGCTTATTTTTGCCAATTATGGCTCGGTAGCTGGTGGATGTCGCTCGGTGAGCTTCGTCGATCACGATCACATCGCACCCAATGGCTGCACTGCGAAGCGACTGGATGCTAGCCACCTGTACCGATGCCCCAATATTTGATCGTTGCCCTGCAATCGTAATCCCAATGTCAGTGATTCCGTTGCTCCGTAAACGCTCCACGCACTGATAGATCAGCTCCCTACGATGCGCGATAAACAGAACCCGCTTATCGCGCTCAACATACGATCGAATCAGGTGCGCCGCGACAACGGTCTTTCCGCAGCCAGTTGGGCCTACCATTAGCACGCGACCGGGCGCCGACTGGGCTCGTCTCAGCCAGTCCGCTTGGTAGTCTCGGAGTTTCACGGCGAGTCTGCCTTGCCCCAGCTCACCGATAACTCATGACCGCAATGCGAGCAAAGCAAAGGGCGCTTCGTTCCCAGGTACGCCGTCAGCTTATCACGCACGGATTGTGCTCGTTTCGCCAGCTCCTCCTTGTTAACTCGAATCGAGTCCCCGCCGTCGTCACGGTTCAAGCGCGCGAGCTCTTTGTTCGCGTTAATCGCCAGGGCGCGGACTTTTCGGATCTCCGCATGTGCACCGGCCGCGGCTAACAGCCTGCACTCTGAATCACAGTCGTCTACGATCTTAGAGTACCATTGCTTCTGTTGGTCTCGGCTTAACGTGCGCGGCGGCCGCAAGTCGTCGGGTAACTTGTTGACCGGATCCGAGTCGGCCGGGTCATCCTCTGCGCTGTCCGCAACAGACGCGGGACGCCGCGGATTACGTGCTCGGCGCTCCTGTGCTCGCTCTCTAGCCCATCGTCTATATCCCGGCGTATCTAGACGTGGGGACGCCTCGCCCTGTGGCGGGTCACAGTTCGTCACGAGTTTACGCAGCCTGGTCGGACTCACACCGAGCAGACTCCCAATGTCGTCCCACGACTCCCCAGCGGCCCGGAAACCCCAGGCCTCTATCAGCTCCTCGCGTGTCAGTAATTCGTCAGGCATGGCTAAGCTGCTCCAATGTATTGCGCGCTGCGCGCATGTGGTGCGTTGTCGGTGATTGTCAGTTGTTTGCGCGGCGATTGTTCCGCCAGGATTCTATTTTCGTGATCCGCGAGACAGGG
>Ga0213919_1000264_pt1 | contig 25349 bp, 19 predicted proteins | sample McNCre317MG_FD_161056 | JGI IMG/M metagenome (GOLD analysis project Ga0213919, IMG submission 161056) | Freshwater microbial communities from McNutts Creek, Athens, Georgia, United States - 3-17 MG | ecosystem: Environmental > Aquatic > Freshwater > Creek | place: USA: Georgia | collected... | reverse complement strand
GTCAACAACTACTAGGAGAAAAATCTAAAAAGCCTACGATGGTGGTCAGATGCACACAACCGAAACAAGGCTTGACGAACACCTCGATTAATCTTCACCGAACTTCTAACACTCTTTAGTAGGGTCTTGTTATCATCCGGCGCTCGCGCCTCCATAGCTCAGTGGATAGAGCACCTTCCTCCTAAGAAGGGGGTCGCACGTTCGATTCGTGCTGGGGGCGCCAGCAAATGCGCGGCCGATGATGTGCAGGACAGTAGGTCCGGGTGAACATTCCGGGCGAATTTACTCCCCGCTCGGCACTTCCCGGATCAGCCGTACTAAAATGTCCGCCCCAGAGGCTTCCGGAGCGGGCATTTTTGTAGTGGGATATGGAAGGAAGGACTGAAGGACAAGGCGGAAGAAGCTGCAGCCTTGTCCTTTAAACAGCTTAGTGCTTCACGACTTCTCCGTTTTCGGCCGATTCCGCGGGCTTGGCGACCGCAACCTCATCGGTCGTCGAAACGGGGGTTTCAGGAAGCGCTTCCGGGATACGTTCCAAGGCGTGTTCCAACACCTGGTCAATCCATTTGACGGGGATGATCTCCAGCGCATTCTTGACGTTATCCGGAATTTCCGTCAGATCTTTCACATTTTCTTGCGGGATCAAGGCCGTACGAATGCCGCCACGGACAGCGGCAAGGAGTTTCTCCTTCAGGCCACCGATCGCCAACACTTCCCCACGCAAGGTGATCTCCCCGGTCATCGCCACGTCACAGCGAACCGGGATACCGGTTAACACCGACACCAGGCCCGTACAAATGGCAATGCCGGCAGACGGACCATCCTTTGGAATCGCACCCTCTGGAAGGTGAATGTGGATATCCGACTTCTGGTAAAAATCCTCCTGAATTCCCAATGACTTGGATCGCCGACGGACTACCGACAGGGCGGCCTGGATGGACTCCTGCATGACCTCACCGAGCTTGCCGGTCGTCATGATCTTGCCCTTGCCCGGCAAAGCCACCGCCTCTACGGTCAGCAGTTCACCGCCGACTTCAGTCCACGCAAGTCCGGTCACCTGACCGATCTGGTTTTCCTTCTCGGCCACGCCATAGCTGTACTTGTGGACACCCAGGTACTTGTCGATGTTCTTCGAATTCACCACCACTTTGGTCTTGCGTTTGCCCAGCACCAGCGCCTTGACGACCTTGCGGCACACCTTGGAGATCTCCCGCTCAAGCCCCCGCACGCCGGCCTCGCGTGTATAAAAACGCACGATGTCACGGATCGCATCTTCCGTAACGGAAAGCTCCTCGCGCTTGATCCCATTGTTTCTCATCTGCTTGGGAACGAGATAGCGCTCGGCGATGTTCACCTTTTCATCTTCCGTGTAGCCGGAAAGGCGGATCAGTTCCATCCGGTCGAGGAGCGGCGCCGGGATGTTGAGGGTATTGGCCGTGGCCACGAACATCACATCGGAGAGGTCATACTCGACCTCGATGTAATGATCGACGAAGGTCGAGTTCTGCTCGGGATCCAGTACCTCCAGCAGCGCCGACGAAGGGTCGCCGCGGAAGTCCTGTCCCATCTTGTCTACCTCATCAAGAAGGAACAGCGGGTTGCGTACCGCGACCTTGGACATATTCTGCAGGATCTTGCCCGGCATCGAACCAATGTAGGTACGGCGGTGGCCGCGGATTTCAGCCTCGTCGCGCACGCCACCGAGGCTCATGCGGACAAACTTGCGGTTCGTCGCACGGGCCACCGATTGTCCCAGGGAAGTCTTGCCGACCCCCGGAGGGCCAACGAGACAAAGGATGGGCGCCTTGAGCTTGTCGACGCGCTGCTGCACCGCCAGATACTCGAGGATGCGCTCCTTCACTTTCTCGAGACCGTAGTGCTCCTTGTCGAGAATCTTCTCTGCTTCAGCCAGATCCTTGCTGATGCGGGACTTCTTTTTCCAGGGCAGCCCGACCAAGGTTTCAATGTAGTTACGAACGACCGTCGCCTCCGCTGACATCGGCGACATCAGGCGCAGCTTCTTCAGCTCCGCCTGGGCCTTTGCCGTCGCTTCCTTGGTCATTCCGGAGGCCTTGATCTTCTTGTCCATCTCCTCGAGATCGGCGCCGTCCTCGCCCTCCCCGAGTTCCTTCTGAATGGCCTTGACCTGCTCGTTGAGGTAGTACTCGCGCTGACTCTTCTCCATCTGCCGCTTCACGCGGCCACGGATACGCTTCTCGACCTGCAGGATGTCGAGTTCGGTTTCGAGTTGATTGAGCAAGCGCTCGAGCCGCTCACCCGCATCGAACATCTCGAGAATTTCCTGCTTCTGCTCGAGTTTGAGCGGGAGATGAGCGGCAATGGTGTCGGCCAGCCGGCCCGGATCCTCGATTCCGGACAGGGAACTGAGAATCTCCGGCGGAATCTTCTTGTTCAGCTTCACGTACTGATCAAACTGGCTGATGATCGCGCGCCGCATCGCCTCGACTTCGTTGTCCGGCGTCTCGACTGCCGGCATCGGCTGGGCCTTGGCGACGAAAAGGGTGCGCAGATCCTCGACCGACAGCACCCGGGCACGCTGCACACCTTCCACCAGCACCTTCACGGTACCGTCCGGCAGCTTGAGCATCTGCAGGATGTTGGCGATACATCCCAGTTCGTAAAGGTCTTCAGCCGACGGTTCATCCTTGGCGGCAGACTTCTGGGCCACCAGCAGTATGCTCTTGCCGGTTTCCATGGCGTTCTCGAGCGCCTTGATGGACTTGGGGCGACCCACGAAGAGCGGGATCACCATATGCGGGAAGACGACCACGTCGCGCAACGGAAGCAGCGGCAGTTCGATCGGATCTTCGGGGAGGTCAAGCGTGCTCGACATGATTATTCCTTTAAAGGCACTAAGGCCCCATCTGGGGCCTCAGCGACATTAATTCAAGCAGTTCGGAGAAAAACTTCTGCTCGATGTCAGTTGGACCCGGAGACCTTGGGCTGATCGGCGTAAATCAGGATCGGCGGGGTGCCGCCATCGATCATGCCTTCGTCGATCACTACTTTTGCTACATTCTCCATCGAGGGCAACTCATACATAGTGTCAAGCAACACGCCCTCAAGGATCGAGCGCAGCCCCCGGGCACCGGTCTTGCGCTTCAATGCCTTGCGAGCGATGGCCTGCAAGGCCGCCGGACGCACCTCGAGTTCGACGCCCTCCATCGAGAACAGTTTCTGGTACTGCTTGATCAGTGCATTCTTGGGTTCGACCAGAATCTGAATCAACGCCTCCTCGTCGAGTTCCTGCAAGGTCGCAACGACCGGCAGCCGCCCGATGAGTTCCGGAATCAGACCGAACTTGATGAGATCCTCCGGCTCGACGTTGCGCAGGGATTCCGAGATGCTCCTGCTCTCCCGGCTCTTCACTTCCGCACCGAAGCCGATCCCAACCTGCTCAGTACGGTTGCGGATCACCTTATCGAGCCCGTCAAACGCGCCGCCACACACGAACAGGATATTGGTGGTGTCCACCTGCACAAAATCCTGATTCGGGTGCTTGCGCCCGCCCTGCGGCGGCACCGACGCGATGGTGCCCTCAATGAGCTTAAGCAGCGCCTGCTGAACCCCCTCGCCGGACACGTCACGGGTGATCGACGGGTTGTCGGACTTGCGGGAAATCTTGTCGATCTCGTCGATATAGACAATGCCCTGCTGGGCCTTATCCACCTCGTAGTCGCATTTCTGAAGAAGCTTCTGGATGATGTTTTCGACATCCTCGCCAACGTAGCCGGCCTCGGTGAGGGTCGTTGCGTCCGCCATCACGAAGGGCACGTTGAGCAACCGCGCCAGGGTCTGGGCGAGCAAGGTCTTGCCGGAGCCGGTGGGGCCCACCAGCAGGATGTTGCTCTTCGACAGTTCGACGTCATCGTGGGTCTTCGACAGATGACGCAGGCGCTTGTAATGGTTGTAAACCGCCACCGACAGGATGCGCTTGGCCGCCCTCTGACCGATCACGTACTGATCGAGGATCTCGCTGATTTCTCTCGGCGACGGCAATTCACCTTTAGCGCCCTTGGTACCACCTGTATCCGCGGTGATCTCATCGCGGATGATGTCGTTGCAGAGCTCGATACATTCATCGCAGATGAAGACCGACGGCCCTGCGATCAGCTTGCGGACCTCATGTTGGCTCTTGCCGCAGAACGAGCAATAGAGGAGCTTCTCGCCGCTCGTTTTCTTGTCCGCCATTACTGCCCTTTCACTCTGAACTGGATGCTCGGGAACGCTCAAGCCGCATCTGCGCGACTGGACAGGACTTTGTCCACCAGACCGTAACGCTGGGCGTCCTCGGCCGACATGAAGTTGTCCCGGTCGGTGTCGCGCTCGATCGCCTCGACCGGCTGGCCGGTGTGCTTGGCCAGCATCGCGTTGAGCTTGGCACGCAGCGCGAGGATTTCGCGGGCGTGAATCTCGATATCGGAAGCCTGCCCCTGGAATCCACCCAGAGGCTGATGGATCATCACCCGCGAATTGGGCAGGGAATAGCGCTTGCCCTGCGCGCCGGCCGCCAGCAGGAAGGCGCCCATGCTGGCCGCCTGTCCGATGCAAAGCGTGCTCACATCAGGCTTGATGAACTGCATGGTGTCATAGATGGCCATCCCCGCCGTGACAGAGCCCCCCGGAGAGTTGATGTAGAAGAAAATATCCTTGTCCGGATTTTCCGATTCGAGAAACAGCAACTGGGCAACGATGAGGTTGGCGGTCACGTCGGTGACCGGCCCGACCAGAAACACCACCCGCTCCTTGAGCAGGCGCGAGTAGATGTCGTACGACCGCTCACCGCGACCGCTCTGCTCGACCACCATCGGAATCAGGCCGAGGCCGACCGGATCCCAGTCACTACGCGAAAACGGGGGTGTCATTGGATTCATTTACCGTCGCTCTCCGTTGAATCAGGCTGCGTTGCCCATCAACTCATCAAAAGAAATGGCCTTGTCGGTCGTCTTGGCGTTGCTAACGACCCACTCCACCACATTGTCCTCAATCACCAGCGCCTCCGCCTGGGCCAGGCGCTCGGGCTGGGAGTAGTACCAGCTCACCACTTCGCTCGGATCCTCGTAGCTGGCCGCGAACTCGTCGATGGTGGCACGAATCTGCTCGGGCTTGGCATGCAACTCCTTGTTCTTCACCAATTCGGACATGATCAGGCCGAGCCGCACGCGGCGGGCCGCCTGTTCGCCAAACCACGCGGCGTCGATCGGCAGATCCTTGGTTTTCATGCCGCGGGCCTCGAAATCCCGCTTGGCGTTTTCGGCAAGCTGCTGGGACTCCTGAGTGACCAGGGCCTTGGGCACCTCGATCGGATGCGTGTCGATCAGCACGTTCATCACGCGCTCCTTGATCTTGGCCTGGATGCGGCGCTTGACTTCACGCTCAAGGTTCCCCTTCACTTCGTCGCGCATCTTGGCGACGTCGCCATCGGCGATCCCCAACGACTTGGCGAACTCCGCGTCGATTTCCGGCAGCTTCGGCTCCTCGACCTTCTTCATCACGACGTCGAACTCGACGGACTGGCCAGCCAGGTTGGCTGCGTGGTAGTCGGCCGGGAAGCTCATGCCGAAAGTCTTGCTCTCACCGGCCTTCAGGCCCAGGGCCGCTGATTCGAAATCCTTCAGCATCTGGCCGCCACCGATTACGAAGGGGAAGTCGGAGGCCTTGCCGCCTTCGAACTCCACACCGTCCTTACGGCCAGTGAAATCGACGGTGACACGGTCGCCATCCTGGGCGGCACGCTCGACAGCCGCAAAGGTGGTGCGCTGCTTGCGGAGCACGTCGAGGGTCTTGTCCACTTCGGCTTCGCCGACTTCCAGTTGCGGACGCTCGACTTCCTGACTGCTCACGTCGGCGATCACCACTTCCGGGTAGACCTCGAAGACCGCAGTGAATTCCAGGGCCTCGGTGTTGCTGGCGCCCTCCTTAGGTTCGATGTTCGGATAGCCGGCGACGCGCAGGTTCAGCGCACGAATCTGTTCGCCGAGCACACGCTCGACCGCGGCGCCAATGGCCTCGGAACGGGCTTGCGGACCGTAGTTCTGGGCGACCATGCGGAACGGCACCTTACCCGGGCGGAAGCCAGGCATCTTGACGGTACGGGCCATCTGCTTCAGACGGACGTCCACATCCTTGTCGATATCAGCCATCGGCACGGACATGTCAATACGGCGCTCGAGCGCGCTCACCACGGTTTCCTGGTTGCTCATGAAAATTTCCTGATCGGTCTGGACAAAGACGCTACACGAAACGGACAGGAACTGCCGACCAAAAGTCGTGACTTGATCGCCCGGCCGCCAGTGGATGCGTCGGAAAAACCTTTAGTCTAACACAGGCACCGAATTGACTTGCAGCCTCCGCAGCGAGCCACCACCGCGACGTGGTTTCGGTACATCGAACGTGAAAAACGCCCGCCGGATTCATGGAACTCCCCGCCCCCTTGGACTATCACAGGGATGAAACAGGCATGGCGCAGCGCCCTGATGGCGAAACGCCGCGAGCCGATGAGACGGCCGGTCAACAAAGTGCGTCACACGTCGTTCTCACAACTGTGAACGATGGCGAATCTGGCACCCGCCCCTGGTGCCCAGCCCCGGGAGACAACAGATGAGTATCTTCACCAGCTTCCAGACCCGTTACGAGTCGGCGCGCGAAGAGGAAATGTCTGTCCAGGAATACCTGGAATTGTGCAAGTCCGACCCCATGGCCTATGCCACCTCGGCCGAGCGCATGCTGCAGGCGATCGGCGAGCCCGAACTCGTCGACACCCGTCTGGATCCGCGCCTGTCACGGATCTTCTCGAACAAAATGATCAAGATCTACCCTGCCTTCCGCGATTTCTACGGGATGGAGGAATCGATCGAGAACATCGTGTCCTATTTCCGGCATGCGGCCCAGGGGCTCGAGGAGAAGAAGCAGTTGCTTTATCTACTCGGCCCCGTTGGCGGGGGCAAGAGTTCTCTGGCCGAGAAGTTGAAGAGCCTCGTCGAGAAAGTGCCGTTCTACGCGATCAAGGGCTCGCCCGTGCATGAGTCGCCCCTCGGCCTGTTCACCCTGGATGAGGACGGATCCATCCTCGAGGACGACTACGGGATACCCCGGCGCTACCTCAACACAATCATGAGCCCGTGGGCAGTCAAGCGCCTGCACGAGTTCAACGGCGACATCACCCGCTTCCGTGTTGTCAAGCTGCGGCCATCGGTACTGCGTCAGGTCGCGGTTGCCAAGACCGAGCCGGGTGACGAGAACAACCAGGACATTTCTTCACTGGTCGGCAAGATCGACATCCGCAAGCTTGAGCAGTACTCCCAGGACGACCCGGACGCTTACTCCTACTCAGGGGGGCTGTGCCTGGCCAACCGCGGCCTGCTGGAATTCGTCGAGATGTTCAAGGCGCCGATCAAGGTGCTGCATCCGCTCCTCACCGCCACCCAGGAAGGCAATTACAAGGGCACCGAGGGATTCGGCGCGATCCCCTTCGACGGCATCGTGATGGCGCACTCCAACGAATCCGAATGGACAGCCTTCAAGAATAATCGCAACAACGAAGCTTTCCTCGACCGCATCTACACCGTCAAGGTGCCCTACTGCCTTCGCGTGTCGGACGAGGTGCGGATCTACGAGAAACTGCTCACCAACAGTTCCCTGTCGCAGGCGCCCTGCGCACCGGACACGCTCAAGATGATGGCCCAGTTCGCGGTGCTGTCGCGGGTCAAGGAGCCCGAGAATTCCAGCATTTTCTCGAAAATGCGTGTCTACGACGGTGAAAACCTCAAGGACACCGATCCGAAGGCCAAGAGCTACCAGGAATACCGTGACTACGCTGGCGTAGATGAGGGCATGACCGGGCTATCCACCCGTTTCGCCTTCAAGGTGCTGTCCAAGGTGTTCAACTTCGACCACAGAGAGGTTGCAGCCAACCCGGTGCACCTGATGTACGTGCTCGAGCAGCAGATCGCCCAGGAACAGTATCCACCCGAGAATGAGGCCAAGTACCTGGCCTTCATCAAGGAATTTCTCGCCCCACGTTACGCCGAGTTCATCGGCAAGGAGATCCAGACTGCCTATCTCGAGAGCTATAGCGAATACGGCCAGAACATCTTCGACCGCTACGTGACCTATGCCGACTTCTGGATCCAGGACCAGGAATACCGCGACCAGAACACCGGCGAAATCCTCGACCGCAATGCCCTCAACGACGAACTGGAAAAGATCGAGAAGCCGGCTGGCATCAGCAACCCGAAGGACTTCCGCAACGAGGTGGTCAACTTCGTGCTGCGCGCCCGGGCCAAGAACAGCGGCAAGAACCCCAGCTGGACCAGCTACGAGAAGCTGCGCGCAGTCATCGAGAAGAAGATGTTCTCCAACACCGAGGATCTCCTGCCGGTCATCAGCTTTAACGCCAAGGCCAGCGGCGACGACCAGAAGAAGCATCAGAACTTCGTCAACCGCATGATCGAGAAGGGCTATACCGAGAAGCAGGTCCGCTTGCTGTGCGAGTGGTATCTGCGCGTTCGCAAGTCGTCGTGACCACGCCACGCCGCCCTCTCGCAGGCCGGCGGTGGCATGCCAACAACTCGAGAGGCTCGAATGGTCCGAATCATCGACCGCCGATTCGACAGCAAGAACAAGAGCACCGTCAATCGGCAGCGCTTCATGCGCCGCTTCAAGAACCAGATCCGCGAGGCGGTGGCCGACGCCATTGCCGGCCGCTCGATCAAGGATCTGGACAACGGTGAGAGCGTGTCCATTCCGGCAAAGGATCTGTCCGAGCCCCAGTTTCACCACGGGCGCGGGGGCGTCTGGGAAACGGTTTTCACCGGTAACGACCAGTTCTCCACTGGCGATCAGATCAACCGTCCGCCAGGCGGGGCCGGCGGAGGCTCAGGCAAGGGCAAGGCGAGCAAGGACGGAGAGGGAGAGGACGACTTCGTCTTCAATCTATCCCGAGAGGAATTTCTCGACGTGTTCTTTGACGATCTTGCGCTGCCCAACCTGGTCAAGACCCAGCTCGCCCGCATCCACGAATACAAGAGCCAGCGCGCCGGCTTCACCAACGACGGCACGCCGGCCAATATCAACGTCGTGCGCTCCCTGCGCGGCGCGCTGGGCCGCCGGCTGGCGCTGGGCGCCCCCTTCCATGGCCGCCTGCGCGAACTCCAGCGCCAGCTCGACGAACTGCTCGAAACCCGCCCCGAGGACGACCCCGAGGTGATCCATCTGAAGGACGAGATAGGTGCGCTGCGCGCTAGGATCGACGCGATCCCCTTCATCGACACCTTCGACCTGCGTTACAACAACCGCATCAAGGTGCCCAAGCCCACCACGCAGGCGGTGATGTTCTGCGTCATGGACGTTTCCGGCTCGATGGACGAAGGGAAGAAGTCCACCGCAAAGCGTTTCTTCATGCTGCTCTACCTCTTCCTCACCCGCACCTACGAGCACATCGAAGTCGTTTTCATCCGTCACCACACCGTCGCCAAGGAGGTCAACGAAGAAGATTTCTTCCACTCCCGCGAATCGGGCGGCACTGTGGTATCGAGCGCCCTCGAGCTGATGAGGGACATCCTCCACCAGCGTTACGCCAATGGAGCCTGGAACATTTATTGCGCCCAGGCCTCCGATGGTGACAACTGGGAGAACGACTCACCCCGCTGCCGTGAACTCCTGTCCGCCGCCATCCTGCCCTTCGTCCAGTACTTCGCGTACATCGAGATCACGCCAGGTGAGCCGCAGAACCTGTGGCGCGAATATGAAAAGCTGATCGGCCATCAGGCCAATTTTGCAATGCAGCACATCGAAGGACTGCCCGACATTTATCCGGTGTTCCGGGAACTCTTCAAGAAGAGGCTTGCATGAGTGCAGCGACCAGGCCGAAGCGCCGAAAGCCCCTCCCGGCCCCCGGGGAGTGGAGCTTCGAGTTGATCGACGCCTATCAGGCCGAAATCGAGCGGGTCGCCCGCGAATACGGGCTGGACACCTACCCGATCCAGGTCGAACTGATCACCTCCGAGCAGATGATGGACGCCTACTCGTCGGTCGGCATGCCCGTCAATTACCACCACTGGTCCTTCGGCAAGAGCTTTCTGCAGACCGAGAAAGGCTATCGCCGCGGGCAGATGGGGCTCGCCTACGAGATCGTCATCAATTCCAATCCCTGCATCGCCTACCTCATGGAAGAAAACACCATGACGATGCAGGCGCTCGTCATCGCCCATGCCGCCTACGGCCATAACAGCTTCTTCAAGGGCAACTACCTGTTCCGCCAGTGGACCAACGCCGACGCGATCATCGACTACCTGATCTTCGCCCGTAACTACCTTACCGAATGCGAAGAACGCCATGGCGAAGAGGAGGTCGAGTTGCTGCTCGACTCCTGCCACGCGCTGATGAACGTCGGCGTGGACCGCTACAAGCGCCCGGCCAAGCTCTCCCTCGACAAGGAGCTGACCCGCCAGCGCGAGCGCGCCGAATACCTGCAGACCCAGGTGAATGACCTGTGGCGCACGCTTCCCGCCCAGCACGCCCGCGCCCCGGCGGTCGAGGAGCGCCGCTTTCCACCCGAACCCCAGGAAAATCTCCTTTACTTCATCGAGAAGAACGCGCCCCTGCTCGAACCCTGGCAACGGGAGGTCGTGCGCATCGTCCGCAAGGTCGGGCAATACTTCTTTCCCCAGCGCCAGACCCAGGTGATGAATGAGGGCTGGGCGACCTTCTGGCACTACACCCTAATCAATACGCTTTATGACGAAGGGCTGCTCGCCGACAATTTCATGATGGAGTTCCTCCACTCTCACACCAACGTCGTCTACCAGCCCGGTTACAACGAACCCTGGTATCGCGGCCTCAACCCCTACGCGCTCGGCTTCGCGATGTGGCAGGACATCCGGCGCATCTGCGAGGCGCCCACCGACGAGGACCGTCACTGGTTCCCCGACATCGCCGACAGCAACTGGCGCGAGACTTTCGATTTCGCGATGCGCAACTTCAAGGACGAAAGTTTCATCGCGCAGTTCCTCTCGCCGAAAGTCATGCGGGACTTCCGCCTGTTCGCGATCCTCGACGACGAGAAGGATCCGAAACTGAAAATTTCCGCAATCCACGATGAAAGCGGCTACCGCCGCGTACGCGAAATCCTGTCCGACAACTACAATCTGGGCAGCCGAGAGCCCAATCTGCAGGTCTGGAACGTGGATCTGCGTGGCGACCGATCCCTCACGCTGCGCCACCAGGCTTATCTGCGGCGTCCGCTGTCCGGTGACACGGAAGAAGTCCTCAAGCACGTCGCGCGGCTGTGGGGCTTTGCGGTCCGCCTCGAGGTCGCCCGTGACGACGGCAGCGTCCAATGCCTTTACGAGTGTCACCAGGAAAGGCGGAAAAGTGATGCAAGGCACGACTGACCCCGCCCGGCGCCAACAGAAATTCACGACGAAGACAGCTTGTCATCCCGCTGAGAACGCGCGCCGATTAGAATGTCGCCATGTCTTCTTCCGACTTCCACCAGATCCTCGGGGTTACGCCCGACGCCAGCGAGGCCGAGATCAAGCGCGCCTACAAGCGCCTGGCCATGCGCTGGCACCCGGACCGCAACCCCGATCCCCGCGCCCACGACCAGTTCCGGCTCGTCCGTGAAGCCTTCGAACGCCTGACACGCAAGCCCGACGACAGCCCCGACGACACGCCGGCCGGCGACGCCACGGCCGAGGATGCCCCCAAACCGCCACCACACCGCCGCAAGCCGAAAGGCGATGAACGTCGTCAGGACGTATTCATCGACATCGTCGATGCGGCCCGCGGCGCCACCGTCAACGTCGCCGTCGAGGGCCGGACCGCCTGCGACGACTGTAACGGAAGCGGCCATCGCAGCTATGGCCGTACCAGCATGTGCAGTCATTGCCACGGCAGCGGCCGGGTGCGCCGGGACGGCGGCCTCAAATCCTGTCCCCACTGTCACGGCAAGGGTTTTACCACCGATACCCGCTGTCCATCCTGCGAGGGCAGCGGATGGATGCGCACCGAACGCCAGCTGGCGGTCAACGTGCCGCCCGCAATGCTGCCCGGTGAAGCCCTTCGCATCGCCGGCCAGGGCGGCGATGCACCGGAGCATGGTGAGCCTGGTGACCTCTACCTCACACTGCACCCCCTCCCCCATCCGGTCTTTCGCCTCGATGGCCGCGACCTGCACGTGAACGTGCCGGTGAGCGTCTTCCGGCTGCTGGCCGGCGGACGCATCGAAGTACCCACCCTCACCGGCGTGATCGAAGTTCCACTGCCGGAAGGCATACCTGGCTCGGAAATCCATATCCCCGCAGCGGGATTCCCCGGCCGCGGGCGCCGCAAAGCGGGCGACCTGCACGTCCATCTCGAGACCCAGCCGCTGCAGTTCGTCACCACCGAACAAAAGGCCCTGCTTGAAATGGCCGATCAGCTATTGCAGAACCAACTCCGCACCCAGAGCCCTTCCCTGGCGCACTGGAACCAGATGCTCGAAACCTTCCGCTGAATCCTCGTTTTAGCTCATCACCGATGTCCCGTCCCATCCCCGAACTCCTTGCTCCGGCCGGCTCCCTGGCCATGCTCGACACCGCCTTCGCGTTTGGCGCCAGCGCCATCTACGCGGGCCAGCCGCGCTATTCCCTGCGCGTGCGCAACAACGATTTCGGTGATCTGCCCGTGCTGGCCGATGGCATACACCGTGCCCACGCTCTGGGCCGCAAGTTCTACGTCGTGGCCAACATCTACCCCCACGGCGCCAAGATCAAGACCTTTCTGAAGGACATCGCGCCGGTCGTCGCCCTCCAGCCGGACGCCCTGATCATGTCGGACCCCGGGCTGATCCTGATGGTCCGCGAAAGCTTCCCGGAAATACCCATCCACCTGTCCGTGCAGGCCAACACGGTGAATGCGGCCGCCGTGCGCTTCTGGAAACTGGCTGGCATCTCCCGAGTCATCCTGTCCCGCGAGTTGTCCCTCGACGAGATCACCGCCATCCGTCAGGACTGCCCCGACACCGAACTCGAGGTGTTCATCCACGGCGCGCTGTGCATCGCCTACTCGGGCCGCTGCCTGCTGTCCGGCTACTTCAACCACCGTGACCCCAATCAGGGCACCTGCACCAACTCCTGCCGCTGGGATTTCAAGACCCACGAAGCGAAAACCTGCGGCAGTGGCGACGTCTATCTGCTCGAGGAACCCCAGAAGCGGCCCGGTGAGTACATGCCCATCGAAGAGGACGAGCACGGCACCTACATCCTCAACTCCAAGGATCTGCGGGCGATCGAACACGTTCAGCGCCTCACCGAGATCGGCATCGACTCCTTCAAGATCGAGGGCCGCACCAAGAGCCCCTACTACGTGGCCCGTACCTGCCAAGCCTACCGGCAGGCCATCGACGATGCGCTCGCCGGACGCAGCCTCGATCCGAGCCTGCTCGGACAACTCGAAGGGCTCGCCAACCGCGGCTACACCGACGGCTTCTACCAGCGCCACACGCCCCACGAAATGCAGAACTATCTGCGCGGCCACTCCGAATCGAACCGCAGCCTCTACGTTGGAGACGTGGTCGGCTACGACGCCGGCCGCGGCATGGCCGAGATCGCCAGCAAGAACGCGTTTGCAGTCGGCGACAGGCTCGAACTGATCCAGCCCGGCGGGAACCGCGAAATCCGTGTCGAACGCCTCGTCGCTGCCGACGGCCAGGACATCCAGCGCGTACCGGGAAGCGACCACCGGGCCTGGCTGCCGCTCACGCCGGACAGCATGGGCGCCTTCGTGGCCCGTTTTCTATAATTCTTGCCTAAGACGCTGAAGTCGTTCAGAATACTGCGTTTTCGGGTGGCCAAATTCACCACCCACATATAGCCAGAGGACTCAAGCGATGAAAGCCGATACCCATCCGAAGTACGCCGAAGTGCAAGTAACCTGCTCCTGCGGCAACACCTTCACCACCCGCTCCACCATGGGCAAGCCCCAGTACCACATCGAAGTGTGCTCGGCCTGCCACCCCTTCTATACCGGCAAGCAGAAGATCGTCGATACCGCCGGCCGCGTCGAGCGCTTCCGTCAGAAGTACGGCTCCGTGCAGCGCCTGGGCTGATCTTCGCCCTTAGCTGGCAGCTCTTCGCCGGCATGATCCGAAAGAGGCAGCCAAGGCTGCCTTTTTTGTCGCTCGCAGCAAGGTCGTAAAACACATATCCCATGTCCAATGCCATCCCCCGCTTCGCCCTGCCGGCCCCCCCGAGCGGTGGGGCCCTGGCCCTGCTCCTCGCTATCTATCTTCTTGTCGGCACCACAGGCCACCTGCCCTGGCGAGGCGACGATCTGACCTATCTGGGCCCGATCCACTCGATCCTCACCCGCGGTACATGGCTGATGCCGGAGATCGCCGGCGAGGCCTTCCACGACTACCCGCCACTCTATTACTGGGTCGGCGCCATCCTCGCCAAACTGCTGGGCGGGCTGCTTCCCATCCACGATGCCGCCCGCCTGGCCAGCAGCGTCTTCACCGCCGCTTTCCTGTACTGGACCGCGCTGGCCGCAAGGCGCCTTTATGGCGAGGAGGCTTTTGCCCCGGCCATCCTGCTCGGCGTCGGCTCCCTTGGGCTGGTCGTCCATGCCCATGAAACACAGCCTATGCTCGCGGAACTCGCGGGCATGGCCATCTGTTTTGCCGGGCTTGGCAACTTCCCGCGCAGCCCGGTCCGGGGTGGCATTGAGGCCGGTATCGGCAGTGGTCTGGCCTTTCTTGCCGGTGGGCTGCCAGGCGCGCTGCTGACCCTCCCCGTCCTGCCCCTGGCGCCACTGCTGTGTCCAAGCTGTCGTAACCGTCAGGCCTTTTTCGGCATCGGGCTGGGTCTGGCGGCAGCCGCCCTCATCGCCGGCACATGGATAGCCACCCTTTTTCTGCTCGCCCCGGCAGAGCTCGCGCCCTGGTGGCAGGCCGAAGTCGACGCTCTCCTCGCCGGCGATTTCATGATTGCCGACCTTGGCAAATTCCTGCAGCTTCTCGGGTGGTTTGCCTGGCCCCTATGGCCGATCGCCGCCTGGGCGGTATGGCGCAACCTTCACGCACTGACAACGCCACCGTTGGCCCTGCCCTTGATCGCCAGCCTGATAGCCGTCCTGCTGGTCGGCGCCACGGGCAATCTCCGACCCGCCAACATCCTGCCCATCCTGCCCCCCCTGGCACTGCTCGCTGCATACGGCGTCACCAGCCTGCGGCGCGGCGCGGCCAACGCCTTCGACTGGTTCGGAATCATGGCCTTCGCATTCTTCGCGCTGCTGGTCTGGCTGGGCTGGAGCGCGCTGAATTTTGGATGGCCGCCGGGACTCGCCCGCCAGGTCGCCAAGATTGCGCCGGACTTTCCCCGCGGGAGCCTGCTCTGGGGCGCACTGATAGGGGGCTTTCTGAGCCTCGCGATGGTGACGCTGCCGATGCTGACCCGCCGCACGCCGATGCGCGGTGCAAGCAACTGGGCCTTGGGCATGACCCTGCTGTGGTGCATCGCCGTCACCCTGTGGCAGCCGTGGTTTGCCCACACCAAGAACTATCAGCCGGTGGCCGCAGAACTCCATTTCGCCCTCAGCAATCACCCCGCAAACTGCATTGCCCGCAAGGGACTGGGTGACACCCAGCGAGCGGCCCTCGACTACTTCGCCGACATCCGCACGCAGCCTTACCAGAAGGCTGGCGAATGCAAGCTGCTCCTGACCTATGCCACCGGCAGCAAGTTGCAAAAGGTGCGCGGCGAAGGCGAACTGGTGTGGGAACGACGCCTTGGAGGCGGGCGAAAGACGGAGACCTTCCGCCTCTACCGCCGCGATTGATCGCCAACAGCGGCCGAGAGAAGAGATGAGGAGACAGGGAGACTAGCAGGCGTCTCGCCGACGAGGCTCCCGACCCGCCGCCTGCACCAAGGCAAACTTGCCCCTTGGCGCCGTCGCGCCTATTTCTGCTGGGGGATCTGGACGAAGACCTCGTCCGCCTTGGTAAGCCCTAGTTCGAACCGGGCGCGCTCCTCGACGGCCTCATAACCGGTCTTCAGATCACGCACCTCGGCCTCGAGGCCGGTATTGCGCTGCTCGAGCTTGCGATTGCCCTCCTTCTGGAGGGCGAGTTGCTTTTCGACGTCCCAGACGCGCAGCCAGCCGCCCTTGCCGATCCACAAGGGGTACTGCAGCGACACGACGAGAAGAACGAGAATGAGGGTAGGCCAGCGCATCGAAGTCAATTACCGCAATCCGGCCGGTTCGAACACCGGCCGGACACCTGCAGATCAGCGGTTGCGTAGGTTGTAGAAGGCGGACACGCCGGGGTAGAAGGCGGTATCGCCGAGATCTTCCTCGATGCGCAGCAGCTGGTTGTATTTGGAGATGCGGTCGGAACGGGACAGCGAACCCGTCTTGATCTGCATCGCATTGAGACCCACCGCGATATCGGCAATCGTCGAATCCTCGGTTTCGCCCGAACGATGGGAGATCACCGCGGTGTAGCCGGCGCGCTTGGCCATCTCGACGGCTGCGAAGGTTTCGGTCAGCGTACCGATCTGGTTGATCTTGATGAGGATCGAGTTGGCGATGCCCTTGTCGATGCCTTCCTTCAGGATGCGGGTATTGGTCACGAAGAGATCGTCGCCAACGATCTGCACGCGCTTGCCGAGGCGATCGGTCAGCAGCTTCCAGCCGGCCCAGTCCCCTTCGGCCATGCCGTCCTCGATCGAGATGATCGGGAACTTGTCAGCCAGCGTGGCCAGGTAGTCGGTAAAGCCTTCGGAAGTCAGCGTCAGGCCTTCGCCGGCCAGTTCGTACTTGCCATCCTTGTAGAACTCGGAAGCGGCGCAGTCGAGCGCCAGAACGATGTCGCGCCCGGGCTCGTAACCGGCATTGGCTGCCGCCTCGAGGATCATGTTGAGGGCTTCGTCGGTACCGGAAACATTCGGAGCGAAGCCGCCTTCGTCGCCAACCGTGGTCGGATAACCCTTCTTGTCGGTGAGCTTCTTCAAGTGATGGAAGATCTCGGCGCCGCAGCGCAGCGCCTCGCGGAAGCTCGTCACGCCGACCGGCATGATCATGCATTCCTGGATGTCCAGCGAGTTGTTGGCATGGGCGCCGCCGTTGATGACGTTCATCATCGGCACCGGCATCGCCATGCCGCCCGAACCGCCGAAGTAGCGGTAGAGCGGCAGGCCGGCTTCCTCAGCGGCCGCCTTGGCGACGGCCATCGACACGGCGAGCAGCGCGTTCGCGCCGAGGCGCGACTTGTTGTCGGTGCCGTCCAGGTCGATCAGGGTCCGGTCGATGAAGGCCTGCTCTTCGGCATCCAGGCCAACCAGCGCCTCCGAGATTTCGGTATTGACGTTCTCGACCGCCTGCAGCACGCCCTTGCCCAGGTAGCGACCCGCATCACCATCGCGCAACTCGATGGCCTCGCGGGAACCGGTGGAGGCGCCCGACGGCACCGCGGCGCGACCCATCACGCCGGATTCCAGCAGCACATCGGCTTCGACCGTGGGATTACCGCGGGAATCGAGAACCTCGCGGGCAATGACATCAACAATGGCGCTCATGAACTTCCTTTCTTATCACTGAATTCATAGCGGCGACCTTCCGGCCGCCCTTAACTTTCAAACAGGGAAATCGCCTGCAGCCTCAAGCCTTCAGTTCCTCGAAACCCTGTGACTTGACCAGCGTGTCAATACCCTTGAGGGTTGCCAGCAAGGCCTTGAGCCGCGGCAGCGGCCACGCGTTGGGGCCGTCCGAAAAGGCCTTGGCTGGTTCGGGGTGGGTTTCCATGAACAGGCCGGAGATGCCGACCGCCACCGCCGCCCGCGCCAGCACCGGGACGAACTCCCGCTGGCCGCCCGACGAACTGCCCTGGCCGCCCGGCAACTGGACCGAGTGGGTGGCATCGAAGACCACCGGGCAGCCGGTCTCGCGCATGATCGCCAGCGAGCGCATGTCGGACACCAGGTTGTTGTAGCCGAAGGACACGCCACGTTCGCAGACCATGATCGTGTCGCCGCCGCCGTTGGCCTCGCGCGCCTTGTCGACCACATTCTTCATGTCGCCGGGGGCGAGGAACTGACCCTTCTTGATGTTGACCGGTTTTCCCGAGGCGGCGACCGCATGGATGAAATCGGTCTGCCGGCACAGGAAGGCCGGTGTCTGCAGCACATCGACCACCGCCGCCACGTGAGGCACCTCCGCCTCGCTATGCACATCGGTGAGCACCGGCACGCCGACCCGCTCGCGGACTTCGGCGAGAATCTCCAGCCCCCTGGTCATGCCCATGCCCCGGTAGGACTTGCCCGAACTGCGGTTGGCCTTGTCGTAGCTGGACTTGTAAATGAACGGTATGTCCAGTTCGGCGCAGATTTCCTTCAGCGCCGCCGCGGTTTCGAAAGCCATCTCGCGGGACTCGATGACGCACGGCCCGGCGATCAAAAAGAAGGGTTTGTCGAGGCCGACCTCGAAACCGCAGAGTTTCATGACATTTCCTTTCAGCCGCCCTGCTGGTGGGCGAGCGCAGCCTTGACGAAGGCGGTGAACAACGGGTGGCCGTTGCGCGGATTGGACGTAAACTCGGGATGGAACTGGCAGCCGACGAACCAGGGATGAACCTCTGCCGGCAGTTCGATCATCTCGCACAGATCGGTGCCCGGCGCACGGCCGGCAACGCGCAGGCCCTGTGCCTCGAGCGTCGCCAGCAAGGTATTGTTGACCTCGTAGCGGTGGCGGTGACGTTCGGTGATCTCGGCCTTGCCGTAGATCTCGCTGGCCAGGGAGCCTTCGGACAGCCTGCAGACCTGCCCGCCCAGGCGCATCGTGCCGCCGAGGTCGGAATCCTCGCCGCGCTTCTCGACCTTGCCGGTGGCGTCGTGCCATTCGGTGATCAGGCCGATGACCGGGTAGCCAGTGTGCTTGTCAAACTCGGTGCTGTGGGCACCGGCCATACCGGCCACGTCACGGGCAAACTCGACGACCGCCAGCTGCATGCCGAGGCAGATGCCGAGGTAAGGCACTTTGTGCTCGCGGGCGTAGCGGATGGCGGCGATCTTGCCCTCGGTGCCACGCCGGCCGAAACCGCCGGGGACGAGGATCGCGTCCATGCTCCTGAGCACGTCGCAACCGTTCTTCTCGATGTCCTCGGAATCCAGGTAATGGATGTTCACCTTGCTGCGGGTGTGCATGCCGGCGTGGTTGAGCGCTTCGATCAGCGACTTGTACGATTCGGTGAGATCCACATACTTGCCGACGAACGCAATGTCGAGGCTGTTCTGCGGATTATTCAGCGCATCGAGGAGGCGCTCCCAGATCGACAGATCGGCTGCGCGGGCGAGGATGCCGAGCTTGTGGCAGACGATCTCGTCGAGCATCTGGTCGTGGAGCATGCCGGGGATGCGGTAGATGGAGTCCGCGTCGAGGCATTCGATGACGGCCTCGGGCATCACATTGCAGAACAGCGCGATCTTGCGCCGCTCGTCGGCCGGCACCGAACGATCCGCGCGGCACAGCAGGATGTCCGGCTGGATGCCGATCTCACGCAGTTCCTTGACCGAGTGCTGGGTCGGCTTGGTCTTCAGTTCGCCGGCGGTCGGGATGTAGGGCAGCAGCGTGAGGTGGATGAAGCAGGTGCCCTGGCGGCCCTCCTCGATGCCCATCTGACGGATGGCTTCCAGGAAAGGCAGGGATTCGATGTCGCCGACGGTGCCACCCACCTCGACGATGGCCACGTCGGCCCCTTCGGCGCCGCGCTTCACATACGCCTTGATTTCGTCGGTGATGTGGGGGATGACCTGGACGGTCTTGCCCAGATACTCACCGCGCCGCTCCTTCTTGATCACCGCCTCGTAGATCTGGCCGGTGGTGAAGTTGTTGCGCTTGCCCATCTTGGCGCTGGTGAAGCGCTCGTAGTGGCCGAGGTCGAGGTCGGTTTCGGCGCCGTCTTCGGTCACGAAGACTTCCCCGTGCTGGAAGGGGGACATCGTGCCGGGGTCGACGTTGATATAGGGGTCGAGCTTGAGGTGGGTAACCTTGATGCCGCGGGATTCGAGAATGGCCCCGAGGGAGGCGGCGGCGATGCCCTTGCCCAGAGAGGACACGACACCACCGGTAACGAAGACGTATTTGGTCATGACACGGGGGACTTCTGGAAAGGGGAATGATAGCCGATCCGCCCCCCGCTCTTCAACGGGAGACGGACTTTCCGCCGGGTGGCAGAGGCACGACAAGCGCTTCAGTGATCGCGGATGAAGTCGCGGTTCAGCGCACGGAACTGCTCGGTGGCGCTGCGCTGCAGCCATTCGAAGGCCACCATCTCGCGGGTCACGACCTCGACGCCATGGGCGCGCATGCGCGCCAGCGCGGCCTCCTTGTCGGAAGGCTTGCGCGAACCGATCGAATCCGCGGCCACGAAGACCTCCTTGCCCAGCCAGCGTAACTCCAGCACCGTCTGCAGCACGCAGACGTGGGCCTCGGTACCCACGACCACGACCTGCCGTCGCTGATCCACGGCCGTATCCGCGAGACAGCCATCCGACACGCCCGAAAAATGCGTCTTGGCCACCACCGTCGCCTCGCCGGCCGCCGCCACCAGCGGCGCGACTGTCGCCCCCAGCCCTTCCGGGTATTGCTCGGAGATCACGATCGGCACGCCCAGCCGCCGCGCGACCCCCGCCAGCCAGATACAGTTCTTCAGTACCGCGTCACCCTCGGCGATCGCCGGCAGGAGCCGGGCCTGCACGTCCACGACGAGCAGGCTGCACTTGCTTCGCTCCATCAACATGCTGGCGCCCCCTCAGGATTGAAGCTCGGGCCGCGCCCGGAACTGATCCAGCGCCGCCGGATTGGCCAGCGCCTCCACGTTCTTCACCGCATCGCCATGCACCACCGCACGCACGGCGAGTTCGACGATCTTGCCGCTTCGGGTGCGCGGGATGTCATCGACCTGCACGATCTTCGCCGGAACGTGACGCGGGGTGGTGTTGTCGCGAATGGTCTGGCGGATGCGGCCAAGCAGCGCATCGTCCAGCGTCAAGCCTTCGCGCAGGCGCACGAAGAGCACCACACGAACATCCGACGCATCGCCCGGCGGCCATTGCTGCCCGATCACCAGCGCCTCGACGACCTCGTCGAGCTTCTCGACCTGACGATAGATCTCCGCGGTGCCGATCCGGACTCCGCCCGGATTGAGCGTCGCATCCGAGCGGCCATGGATGATCAGTCCGTCGTGGTCGGTGAGCTCGGAATAATCGCCGTGGCACCAGACGTCGTCGAAGCGCGCGAAGTAGGCGGCGTGGTATCGGGCCCCGTCGGCGTCGTTCCAGAAACCGATCGGCATCGCCGGGAAGGGGCGGGTACAGACCAGTTCGCCCTTTTCGCCGCGCACTGGCCGACCGCTGTCGTCGAACACATCCACCGCCATCCCCAAGCCCTTGCACTGGATTTCCCCCGCCCACACCGGCAGGGCCGGATTGCCCAGCACGAAGCACGACAGGATGTCGGTGCCGCCCGAGATCGACGACAGGCAAAGATCCGCCTTGATTTCGCGGTACACGTAAGCGAAGCCCTCCGGCACCAGCGGGCTGCCGGTCGAGAACATCGCGCGCAGCGCCGACAGGTCGTGGGTAAGGCGGGGCCGCAGCCCGGCCTTGGCGATGCCGTCGATGAACTTGGCGGAGGTACCGAAATGCGTCATGCCCTCGGCCTGGGCATAGTCGAACAGGATCTGCCCGCTGCCGACCATCGGCGATCCGTCATAAAGCAGCAACGTGGCCCCGGAGGCGAGGCCCGACACCAGCCAGTTCCACATCATCCAGCCACAGGTCGTGAAGTAAAACAATTTGTCGCCGGGCTTCACGTCACCATGAAGGCGATGCTCCTTGAGGTGCTGCAACAGCACGCCACCGGCACCGTGGACGATGCACTTGGGCACGCCGGTGGTACCCGAGGAGTACACGATGAACAGCGGATGGGCGAAGGGCTGCGGCACGAAGGCGATCTCGGTTTCGCCGAGAAAGGGCTTCACGAAATCGGCCAGCATGCGCGCATGGTGCAGGTGCGAAAGCTCGTGGTGCGCATGCACGTAGGGCACGACGACGACCCGCTGGAGCGTGGGCAGGCCGTCGATGATCGCCCCGAGGCGATCCATGCAGTCGATGGTCTTGCCGCCATAGTAGTAACCATCGACGGCCACCAAGACCTTGGGCTCGATCTGACCGAAGCGGTCGAGCACGCCCTGCACGCCGAAATCCGGCGAGGCCGACGAGAAGATCGCCCCGATGCTCGCTGTGGCCAGCATCGCGACGACGGTTTCCGGCAGATTCGGCATCCATGCCGCGACCCGGTCGCCGGCGCCCACTCCCATGTCCCGCAGCGCGGCCGCGAAATGCGCAACCTGCCGGTGAAGCTCGCCGTGAGACAGCCGGTTATGGACCCGGTCCTCGCCCCAGAAGACGATCGCCTCCCCGTCGTCGCGGCTGCGCAATAGGTTCTCGGCGAAGTTCAGGCGCGCCTCCGGAAACCAGCGCGCCCCGGGCATGCGCCCGGCGTCTTCGAGCACTGCGCTCCCGCGCTGCCCCCGGACCTCCCCAAAGTCCCACACCGAGATCCAGAACTCGGCCGGATGGTCCACTGACCACGCGTGCAGCGTGGCGTAGTCGGGCAGCCTGCGTCCCCAGCGGATCTCCGCCCGGCGGGTGAAGTCAGTGATGTTGGCGCCAGCGACACGGCCGGCATCCGGTACCCACAAAGGGCGCTCCGCAATCGGATGGCTCATCAGAACAACTCCTGCAAGGAATCAGGCGATTAGCTTACCCTCGCCCGCAGCTCATCGGGGAGCGGCACCGACCTGCCGGTGCGCGGATCCATCCACACCAGCTTCGCCGCCCCCTCGGCGTAAAGACGGTCGTCACCTTCGACACCCAGCTCGTACCAACTCATCAGGCTGCTGCGCCCCGGCTCACCGCCATACAGGCGGACGATCACCGTCGCCGGATAGGTGACCTGAATCAGGAAGGTGCAGCGGGCATTGATGATGACCGGCGCAACCGGTTCATCGATACGCACGGCCTGGCCCCACTGCTCCAGCCATTCCACCCGGGCCTGCTCGAAGTAGCGGAAGTACACCGTGTTGTTGACATGGCCATAGCTGTCCATGACCCCCCAGCGGACCGGAATCCGGCTGATCGAAAGAAGTTTGCGGGATGTATCCTGTTCTGTTGCTTGCGTATTCATGGTGGCTGCTCTCGATATCGATCCATGTTTTCGAAGGCTGGGCCGGACAGCACATCAGCGCTACCCGCACAGGCCGAGTCAATGTACCATACGCATGCGTATGTTTGGCGTCCCCAGGTCGTCCAGGCTCGGCAGGCCAGATCAAGAACGTTTTTAGGAGATGACAGCGATGGAACGGGATTCCATGGAATTCGATGTGCTGATCGTAGGCGGCGGCCCGGCGGGTCTGGCCGCGGCGATCCGGCTCAAGCAACTGGCTGCGGAAAAGGGGCAGGACTTCTCGGTCTGCCTGATCGAAAAGGCCGCCGAGATCGGCGCCCACATCCTCTCCGGCGCCGTGGTCGATCCCCGCGCCTTGAACGAACTCTTCCCCGACTGGAAGGAGCGCGGCGCGCCGCTCGATACGCCGGTCAGCGAAGACCGGGTGATCTTCCTGTCGGAAACCGGCGGCCGCCAGCTACCCAACGGACTGCTGCCCGACGCCTTCCACAACGAAGGCAATTACATCGTCCGCCTCGGCCACCTCGCCAAATGGCTCGGCGAGCAGGCCGAAGCCCTGGGCGTCGAGGTCTACCCGGGCTTTGCCGGTTCCCAGCTGCTGTTCGACGACCAGGGCGCGGTCGCCGGCGTGATCACCGGCGACATGGGCGTGCGCAAGGACGGTACGCCAGGCCCCAACTTCCAGCCCGGCATGGAACTGCGCGCCAAGTACACCCTCTTCGCCGAAGGCTGCCGCGGCCATCTGGGCAAGGAGCTTGAAGCGCGCTTCGACCTGCGCAAAGGGGCCGACCCGCAGACTTACGGCATCGGCATCAAGGAGCTATGGGAAGTCCCCGCCGCCCAGCACGTCAAGGGACTGGTCGTGCACACCGCCGGCTGGCCGATGGACAGCGCCACCTACGGCGGCGGCTTCTGCTACCACCTGGGAGACAATCTGGTCTCCGTCGGCTTCGTGGTCGGCCTCAACTACACCAACCCCTTCCTGTCGCCCTTCGAGGAATTCCAGCGCTACAAGACCCACCCGGAAATCCGCAAATTCCTCGAAGGCGGCAAGCGTCTCGCCTACGGCGCCCGGGCGATCGCGGCCGGCGGCCTGCAGAGCCAACCCAAACTGGTCTTCCCCGGCGGTGCGCTGATCGGCGACGACGCCGGCTTCCTCAATGCGGCACGCATCAAGGGCAGTCACGCGGCGATGAAGTCCGGCATGCTCGCCGCCGAAGCCGCCCTTGACGCCCTCGCCGCCGGTCGCGCCCAGGACGAACTCGCGGCCTATCCTGAATCCTTCAAGGCCAGCTGGCTGTACGCCGAGCTGCACAAGACCCGCAACTTCAAGCCCTACATGAAGAAGGGCCTATGGCTCGGCGCCTTCCTCTTCGGGGCCGAACAGAAACTGTTTGGCGGCAAGGTGCCGTGGACGCTGCACAACACCGCCGACCACACCACCCTCAGGCCGGCTGCCGAATGCAGCCCGATCGCCTACCCGAAACCCGATGGCAGGCTGAGCTTCGACCGCCTGTCATCGGTATTCCTCTCCAACACCAACCACGAAGAAGACGAGCCCTGCCACCTGCAGCTGAAGGACGCCTCGGTGCCCATCGCGATCAACCTCGCCAGGTACGACGCCCCCGAGCAGCGCTACTGCCCTGCCGGCGTCTATGAGATCGTGCGCAGCCCGGAGGGCGACAACCCGCGCCTGCAGATCAACGCGCAGAACTGCGTGCACTGCAAGACCTGCGACATCAAGGATCCGACCCAGAACATCAACTGGGTCGTTCCCCAGGGCGGCGAAGGGCCGATCTACCAGGGCCTGTGATGCCAGCGCCCGGTCCTGCATCCGGCCACTGAAGAGTGGCCCAGGATTGCCGATATAGATTTTTATCGGCAATCCCTTTCCGGCGATCGCGCCACGCCGCGAGAGCCCCGTACCCATGAAAACTGCCCAGATCGTCCTGACGCGTCCCGGCGCCGAAAGCCATCTCGCCCCCCTGTCTGCCATCGCCCCCCAACTGATGCTGCTGGTCAGCTGTATCGGGCGCAAGCTGGTGATGGGCGATCGGGTCGACGAGGAAATCGAGGTCGTCGCCGCCACGCTCGGTCCGACG
>Ga0213919_1000262_pt1 | contig 25373 bp, 36 predicted proteins | sample McNCre317MG_FD_161056 | JGI IMG/M metagenome (GOLD analysis project Ga0213919, IMG submission 161056) | Freshwater microbial communities from McNutts Creek, Athens, Georgia, United States - 3-17 MG | ecosystem: Environmental > Aquatic > Freshwater > Creek | place: USA: Georgia | collected... | reverse complement strand
TATCAACGAGTTAGACCAACTTGCCATGGGAAAGAACCGCCAGCTCAGAACGACCGAACTGGCATCTAGGGTTCCGGGGGCAAAACCACAAAAAGCGGGATAAATAGCAAGGGGTGGGGGGTGGGGGGAACGGGGTTGAGGGGGGCCTAGGTGTAATATACCCGTTTTCTCTACTCCACGGTTTTTGAAAACCGGGTTTGGCCGGTTCTGCGCGGGTTATTTGGGTCGTGGGCTAGATTTTTAAATAGCGACCAGCCAAGCACTTATGGGCGTGTCTTTGTAACCCCCTGTGCATCAACGCATTTTGGGAGTTGAAAACCTGAAATAATTCCAAGTTGCTTTAGTTGGGTTGTTGACCCAAGATAACAACATGAAAGTCCTAGGCCTACGGTACGCCAGATTCAAGGAGTGGCTGGAAGTACTCAAAGAGGAGCGTAAGAATGTGGGACTTACGCAACTTTGGGCTATGCTTGTTGGAGCCCTGTGGGCTACCAGCAAACCGGATCGACGGGGGTATCGCCGAAGGATGCGAATCTGCGCTAAGTGCCCGATCTATGATAGGGAGCTGCACCGTTGCCGCCCGTTTACGGGGGCGCCGGTAGGCTGTGGGTGCTACATGCCCTACAAAGCACAGGGTCCCGGGCCGTGTTGGCTGCGGGAGCGGGGCCACCCGGGTGGTTGGTAGCTGATTACGCCCCGGTTCCGGGCGTTTCTGGGGCCTGCGGGCCCTCGGGTGGCAGCGTCATGCCCAACCGCATGATCGAGGCTATAAACGGCGCCAGTTCGGTCTGGCTAAAGGTATTCGAGTAGACCGCCATACCCTGCGGGCGATCCTCGTCTTGAACGAGAAGGACAAACGTGGTGTTTAGGGAAGCTAGCAACTCTGCCGCATCCGCGTAGAAGTCCTGAGTTCCGATAGGCATCGTTGCGATTCTGCGTTATACGCGAGATCGTGTCAAGCTGCTACAGAAGGCAAAGGAAAATTGAGTTTTACGAAACTCACGTATATGCGAGATTGCGAAAAACGGAGGTACGCTATCAACGATTTAGCTTCGGGGGGTACCTTACCCCGAAGGGGTGGAATGACTTTTGTAAATTGTTGGTACATCAGCGAGTTAGATCATTTTTTTAAAAGTGCTATAAACCCCCGAAGTATCTTAACTCGTTAACAGATCAACAAGTTACAAGTCACTTTTCTAAAAATACATACTATACCCTTTGTTTCAAAATTTTAATATAAGGACCCTAGTGTGTAGGGGTTTCTTACAGCCCCGTAGGGGCACGGAGGGTATTAATTTGTGGTACCCCCGAAGTTTGAGCTTTTTTATTTTGTAAGTCATTGATTTTCCAACAGGTTATAAAAGTAGACCACCCCCTAGATTTCAAATTGACCCCGAAGATTTTTGTGTAACTCGTTGATCTTCAACGCCGATTTCGAAAACTAGCCACCCAAAAATGGGCATAAAAAAGACCCGGAACTTTTTGTAAGTTCCGGGTCCATCAACGACTTAACTAACTTTTCGGGCGTTTTAGCAGCCATTTCTTAGCTCCGCTCTTCTCCACCAGCTCTGGATGGCTGTGGGAAAGTGCCCTAAGCAACGTGCCGCATGTGTTATTCCTAGGCAGCAGCTTGAGCGCCAGCTTCTCAAACGCAGCCCCCGGAGCCGTCAACGTGGCATGAATCTCCGATGCCGTAAGCGTATGTTCCTGTTGATTTCCGCTGAAGAAGGTGTACTGAATGTACTCCCACAGCTCCGTCTCATCCTGAAGTTCTTCCATGCTAAGCTTTAGCACCGGATGGACGTACGCTAGCACTCCAAATCGAGGGTCCCGCAGCTCTTCCGGGATTTGGAACTCGTTGAGAAGCCAGTAGGCATACCCCGGGATTTCCTCCGCAATGGCTGTCTCCAGAGCCGCCCTAGCATTCAAGTCGCTAGACGCGTTATCAAACGACTTAAAACACCGCAGTAGGTGGATTTTATCGACGATACTTGGGTCCATTAAAGGAAGACCACTCAGATTATCCGGCTCATCATTGAGGCTGATCGAGACTCGGCACTTAAGCTGGACCATAACGGCCTTGGCCCCCTTCCCGTGTACCCGCATATCCTGATTAACCGTAGCGGACTTTAGCTGGTTGCCGAAAGCCCGCCGGCTTCGTCCATCCGTAGAAGACGACTCGTCCTCTAGAATCCAGTGGCCCGCGCTGGCGAGGTCCTCGTTGAACGTTGTACCACCCGTCATGTACTGATTCGGTCGGCACCCCTCTCCTCCCATAATCGGAGTGATAATACGATGCTGTACAAACGACTTGCCACAAGCCGGCGGGCCGGCTAGGGCAAGCGCCTGCCCAGAGATCGACGTAACTTCTGCGAACTGATCCTCCAGCGCGATCTTCATCCAGCTGTGGAACACGTCGAGCTGCTTGGTACCGGCCGGGTCTGCTTTGTCCTTGGATACAAGGAGGTTAGTCAAAACCTTTTTGATAGTATCCCACGATCCTTTTACCGGAGTAACCCGCTTCGAATCGTCGGTAATCAGGATATTAGTTCGCCCGTTGAAAGACTTGATCCCAGCTCGCATACCAGCCAGCGCCAAGGCTACTGAAACTTGGTACTTCTCCATGATCTTTCGACGGACCTTGTCGGCTTCGCTGTTGGGGCGACCCTTGATGTCGTACCCCCTCTCCATTAGCTCTCCGTAAACAGCTTTTTCATCGGTCTGAATCCACTGAGTACCGCGGGGACGGCGTTTCCACCAGCGTCGCCCAGCACACTCACAGACGAAATCGTCTGGAATTTCTCGTTCGGGTAGGTGTTCGGTCAGGCTCATTTGTGCGGGGCGATTCGAACAACTTGAACTTCGGCAACCGTACCGTAAGTTTTCTCCAAGTACTCCGCGTCTCGCGTAGCGTTTTTTCTATCTTTGTAAACCACGCTAGACAACGCTACCCAACGAGACCCAAGCGGATGGGTGATCATGAATCCAACCGACCCGTCGTCGACTTGCGCTCGTTCATACGGGGGGAGCGTTCGAGGGACCAGCACCTTCCCAAACGGAGTTTCGTGAACCCCGGCCGAATAACCCGGAAGGTCCGAGACGCTAGCCACTTGGCATTCTAGGTACAATCGGCACAGCTCCACGGCCATTGGGCTAAGTCGACCACCCGGATCAAACCCGTGTGCATACAACAGTCCACGAACTTTTCGGCTGGGGTACCGAACCCATTCGTTTTCTTGCTTAAACCACCACTGGCCTTTATCGCCGTGGTAAACCAATCCCGTTACCGGGGTTTGCGTATTTTCTGATCTCATATGTTTTCTGTTTTTACTTCACCCGTTATGGGTGAGAAAGGGAACGCCAATTCTGCGACGGCGCGACCGCCCTGTCAACCCCAGTCAGCTTTGTCGCGGGTCTTTCCACCGCGGGTACTCTGTTTTGTAAAGCGCCATCGCCGTAGCCTCGACCCCGGCCTCAAGCACGTCACAGTTCTTTTTCCATGCTCGGTTTCCAACCGTCTCATTCCCGAAGTGGAAGTGCACCAGCTCGTGTAAGACCGTGGTCTCAATTTCCCAGCCCTTGTCCTTCAAGTCCGCCCGGACCACGATCGTCCCGGTCTTCAATCGCGGATTGCTGCAACAAGCAGCCACCCAATCGTCGCTGATTTGATCCTTCTTGTTGGGCAAACGGATGTTAATTGCCCAGTCAGCCAGCCCGAGCCGGGCCTGCCACTTGTGCAAATAGAACTTAAGCAGTTTTAGAAAAGCTTGGTTGGTCATCACTTGAAAAACAAAATCCGTTGTTCGCTACCATTATCCCGCACCCCGCCCGGTAGACGCACCGGCTGGGACGGTTTGAAAGTCGCCCGATCGAAGCCCAGATGCCACAGCATTTTAAGCTCGTCGGCCTTCTCCTGCCCCGGCCAGTCGAACCAGCCGTGCAGGCTCTTGTTTCCGCTGTCGACAACCATCCGCAAGTTCAACCCCGTGGTCATAAGCCACTTGAAGAAGGCGGCGCAAGCCTCCTTGTTCGCCCGCTTCTGCTCTGGCGTAGCCGGAGTAATCCCGCCCATCGTATCACCCTCCAGTACCAAGTACGGGCGCTTCAACACATTGTCGTTGCTGCGGCTCAGACATCCGGGCTTGAACACGCTGGCGCAAGTAAAGGCTCCACGCCCTCGCCCACTCCGGGCTCGAATCGTAGCCACAGTCTCGAAGTTCCGGACGAAGCGCACGCCGCCGGTATCCGCCGGCTCTCCCGTCCAGAGCACGTCTTCCGCGTCGTATAGACTCAGCCAAGCAGACGACCCAACTCCCGGGCTATCTAGGAGTTCAGGCCACGGAAACTTCGAAAGGATCGTCGAGTAACTCGCCTTAAGCTTCGCGATCTCCCGCGCCTTCTGCGCCGCTTCCTCCCGGGCTTTCTTCACTTCCTCCGGGTCTTGGGGCGCAGCTACATATTGCCGCCACGCATCACGGATTTCCTTGTTCTTCTCCGCCACTACATCCGCGCAGTGGTGGTGAAAGCAATAGACCGTAGGCACCCCGCCGCCACTGCCGGTGTAAACCCGGCAATCCTTGGCGGTAGAAAGGTGCGTGTGTAAATGAGCACCGGGGCAGGAGCAGTATCCATCCTCGCGAGTTCGGGACCATCGAATCTCCCCGAGCGCGGTTTCACAGATTTGTTGGATAGTGGGTTGTTCCACATGAACAGAGTAACACGTCTGTCAACCTCGCTACGCTCGGCGGCTTCGCGACCCCGCCAAGCCTCGACGGCTCCCGCTAACTCAGCAAAAACAAAAAAGGCGAGACGCTTTCGCATCTCGCCGAGATTTTTCAACGGTAAACCTGTATAAAAATGTGCGGGTAGTAGTAGTTGAATTCGGAATCACCTACCCGTTCTGCTTTCTTAACTCGGTACTCTTTTTCTCCAATTCGTACGATTTCTTCAGCCTCTGGAACCGTGGAAGAGGGGTCGTTAGCCACTAGAAACCCGTATAGCTTCCCGGCGTCAATCCCGCACTCGCTTCGGTAGTTCCTCATTCCACTTCCCTTCCCGCCACCGACACTCCGAGCTTAACGACGTCGCTCTGCCACGCACCAATGGCGATCAATTGTGCCCGTTTCTCATTCACGATCTTGGCTGCGTGCGTCTCGTTCTCAGCCCAGACGGTAGACACCAAGTAAGACCGATAATATTTACCGCCCCACAGTCCCGGGTTTGAAATATACTGATGCTTTTCGTCGTTGGCAAACATAGACATCTCCGGTGTAGCTCTGGAAATCTCTTTAACATCCCCGTCCCGAAGCATCTTCACCGTCCATGCTCGCATACCCGGGGGACATTCAAGCATCTCGTCGAGTTTAAACTCCTCGATCTCGTTCTTTGCGTTCCACAGTTCTTTCGCGTGCTCCGCCTTCTCGCGGGTCGAATAAATTCCGAGGATCTGGTAATCAGAATACTCTCCATCCGTAACCAAATAAACGTTATCCATAAAATTCCGTAAAGTTAAACTCCAGTTGTCCCGGATTCTCCGCCGTTTCCGGCGTCCTCAACGCCGCCAGCAGCGCACTCGACGTCACCAGCATGCTCTGTGCTTGAGACAGGACCATCAATCGTTCCGTGTCCCGCTCGTTCATCGCAAGCTCGCACAGGGTCAGCCCCGACGTCCGAATCGTCGACAGTGTTTTTTCCAAATCGTTCTTCATATTGTTTGTCAAAAGGTACCCACTTAAACCGCCCCCACTTCTTCAGCTCTCGTGTCAGGTTCACGTAGTCACAGCCGATTTCTCCGGCAATCTGCCGTGCGCTATCCCCGGCCATCATCCGCCGGATGATCTCGTCCTTATTTCGCTGCACCTTGCCGGGTAGCCCGATGCGGAACCCCCCGACCTTGATATAGCGTCCGGGCGGGAGCTTCTCCGGAATAGGTTCTTCCGCCTTTCGCAGCTTACCTTCCTTCAGGCGGCGGACCACCTCAGAGTATCGCGCGGAGCGCTCAACGCTACTTAATGCCACAAACTATCCTCCTGCCCGAAGTCCTTCCACGGGTCTTCGTCCTCGCGCTCGTCCTGTTCGTCCGCCGTTAGGTACTCGTTTAGCAGCTCCTTCGCACACTTGCTGATCTTGAAGTCCTCGATCTCGTCCACGCACCACGCGACGTAGTGCGGATCGTCGATGATCACGTCTTCGAGCATGGCGCCCTTCCACTTGCCGAAGTCGAAGGTCCAGTCGAGGTGCTTGACCCCGAAGGGGTTGATGGTTGTTTTCATTTCTTCGTTCCGTAAATCAAGTCCAGAATCTTCATCAGGTGGATCGCTTGGTCGCGGGCGTCATCCAGTGCGTTGTGATGAGTTCCACTCCGCGTAATACCGACTTGCGGGTACAGGTTCTTTAACGTCCGGTAGCAGCGATCGTTGTAGAACTCCCACGGGCAATCCATCTTAACCGCGTCGTAGGCCGCGCTGAGCAGCGCGTTGTCGAATCCCACTCCATTGCCCCAGACCTCAACTTCCGGGTTAACGATCCAGTTATCAAAGGCCTCAAGCACGTCTTTAAGAGGCTCGCCGCCCTTGGCAATTTCCAACCGGGCTGCGTTATCCTGTCGCATCCACCACATCACGGTACCAACGTCAACCTTCAGCCCGGCATCCACACAACTCCGTGGGTCAATACGCTCATAGTATTCGGAAAGAATTTCTCCGTCCCGAAATTTCACGGCGCCAATAGCCACGATAACTGAGCCGGGCTTTGTTCCCAGCGTCTCCAGATCAAGCATCACTTGAGTAGTCATTTGTTTTACGACTTCACTCTAGCAGAGGTGTCAAGCTCGGCAGCCCTCGCTGTCTCAAGCCTCACTACGTTCGGCCGCGCCCGCCCGGCTCAGACCACAAAGTTCGTTGACTCTACGTTCTTCGCGCTCCCTAGCGGCCTTCTCAGCCACGTATTTTTCGTACTGCCACCTACCCAGTAGGTCGCTCAAGGCCTTTCGCTTTTCAACCGTCTCACCGACTTGCTTCGGGCCTGCGCGAAAACGATCCTGATAGTCAAACACGGCACGGACCCCTTCTGCAAATTGTATCGCTGCGCTATCATTCTCGATAGCCACGTCGTTGATCACGGCTCCTCCGTAGGTATTGAAGCGGAACGTGATCTCTCCGATGCTTCCATAGAACACTCGCTTGTCCTGATCATACTGCAGCTTCAGCAGCATGCAGTGCCGCTGGATACAGTCTGAGATGTACTTCAGCGTTTCTCTTGTAAGATTCCAGTCGTCCATACTCACTCCTCCGTCTCCGTAGTGCTTGCCGCCCGGTACTTGTCGATCAGACCCTGCCCCAGCGCGTCTAGCGTGTGGTTGTAGTCCTCCGGGTGGGTCGTCATCGCCCGGCGCTGTACGATGTACATAGCCGTGCGGCGGTCATTATCGCTCATGTTAAGATCCTGCGTCATGCGCAGGAGGGTGTTGATCATGTTGCTGTCCATTGTCCAACTCATTTGTAGTATTCCATGTCCTTGATTTCCACTTCGAGCGGAATTCCCGGAAGCCAATCTGGGGCCTCGATCATCAGCTGCTCGACGATCTTGTTGTCGAAGTCCAGCGGGACCTCACAGATAACTTCGTCGTGCACGGTGAACAGCGTTCGGATTCCGGCTTTCTCCAATCGTACTAGGGCTTCCCCGATCACGTCACGGGCGACAGCCTGCGTCACGTTCTCACACAGCTTCCCGCCCCACGTCTTTACGATCTTGTCGCCGACCTGACAGGTAAGGCCGCCGAATACCTTGACGTTGCGATAGCGCATGGAGCGCCACGACGGAAGTTCGATCAGATAATCTTCCCCGATGCTCCGGCGCATGCCGTTCTCCAGAGTCTTCCAGAATTTGGTGATCTTCGGATTGGTACGGCGGAATTCCGCCACGATTCGTTCGGCTTCCGGCAAGGTGATGTTCAAATCAGCCATTTGTTTGGCTACCGTAATGAACTTCTCCGCCCCGCATCCGTAACCGGCTCCGAGAACCGCCGCTTTCGCCGTCTTGTATATTGGAAGGGCCTTCGCGTCTCCCGCTTTAGCTAGCGCCTTCAGGCTTCCGCCATCCCATCCGAGGTTCTTGCGAGAGTACGCCTCGTAGGGATTTAGCCCCTGTTTGATCAGGGCCAGCGTTTCCCAGTCCCCCACTAGCCACCACAGGCAGCGCGGCTCAATCTGACTATAGTCTGCTCCAATAAACTTGAAGCCCGGTCGCGGTACGAAGCACTTGCGAAGATGCAGCCCGTACATTTCTGAACCCGGAAGATTCTGAACATTAACACTTCCGGATTCGGCACGGCCCTCGTCCCATCCCCCGCTCCAGCGCAGGGTGTGCGCGCCACCATACTTAAGATCATGCGGGAACGTACCATCCGGACGAATACGTGCCCGAATGGTGCAAGCCTTCTTCAACAAGGCGTTGGTCGAGCGATAGGTCTGCATCGCTTTGATCACAGGCCTGATATGCTCGTTGTTCGAGAGCCAAGCCTCCAGTAATGGGTCGCCGTCCTCCGTCGACGGAGGCTTGGTCTCGCACCCGTTCTCCAAGCAGAACTTCTTGAGAGCTAATACTGAAAGCGGTTTCACTTCCTTGCCCTTTTCGTCCTCTTCCCCAAACCACGGGATACCTTTCTTTGCTTCGTCGTTCGCGTTTTGGACGTTTTGAATTCCGCTGTCCAAAAGCTTCTCGTTGATGGCGACCCCGCGGGCGGTCTCCTGAAACGTGATCTCTGAGAGTTCCTGCTCGATTTGAGGCCAAGAGGTATTGAAGTCTCGGTACAGTTTGAGGCACCAGCGGGAGTCGTCAAGAGCGTACTTTTTCAACTCTTCTGCCTTACCCGCCGTTACTGCGTCTGACCACGTCTTTCCACGCATGTAGTCGCGCATGCCCTTATCCACTTCTACCCCGTAGAGGGAGAGTACCGCGTCATGGAGGCTGCGGTGGCGGCATAGATAGGCGCTTAGGTCAAGCGTACAGAGCCAGCCAGCGGGGGCAGCGTCCTTCGGAATCGTTCTGAGTTCCTGACAGCGCGGGAACACCAGTCTCTCGAAACCTTGGTTGTGGACCGCGGCCTTCCAACCCGCCGGAAGCAGATGCCACGGCGCCTCTTTCGGGGGGCCGACATATTCAATACCGTCTCCGACAATCGAGATAAGGTAGGCGTCAAACTTCGGGTGGTGGACATATCCCCAAGCCCCGTAGTTACTGATTCCGTATTCGGAGTCGTAATAGGTCTCGAAGTCGAGGGCGTAAACCAGCGGGTCGTAATTAAGTTTATTCAAGTTAGACATGCAAATTCTCCGTGATATTTTTTGGCCGCTTCGCAGTAGGCGGCGTAAGCGAGTTCTTCAGTTTCGTGGTACCCCAGATGAATAGATTTTCTATCCAGTTTTATTGAGGCAATCCACGGATTTCTAATATTCATGTACGGGGCAAAACTTACTCCCTTCTTCCATTTTTTCTGTCGTTGCCTGCCCCTATTTTTACTACTTTGCTTCGGGGTTACTATTCTTAAGTTAGCCCGGGTGTTGTTTAAAGGATTACGATCTATGTGGTCCGCGAAGGTCCACCGATCTTTTATTTTTAAAATGTGACGAGCCATCGAAATAGTATGTGGCTCTCCCTTCACCCCAACCCGATTGGGGTGAATCACCCCATTGGGTCTTTTAAACGCCTGCCAGTGATATTTACTAAGTTCTTCGTAATCCTCGTCATCAACTAGCGCGACGTAACCTTTAGTTAGGGGTATCTCTTTCACTCCGGGTTTCCCCCCACTTCCATCGCAGCTTTTAGCTCGTCAATCACGTGCATCTCGTTCCGTACCTGCTCGAAGCTAACCGGTTGATAGTCAAACACGTCAACTCCGACGTCGATCGCCTTCACTCCCGGGATACGCGGTAGTTGTCCATGACTATGGCCGTGTAAATTCCACGCACCGTAGTGCGATCGGTTCCAGACCCGCAGCGCGTAGTGACAGAGAACAATCGGTTGTCCTTCGATCTCGATCGTAGCCAGCTCGCCGACCGCCTCCAGCTTATGCTTGGGCAGCTGCTTCGGGTCGTGGTTACCACGAATGAAAAAAATGTGCTGGCAGTTGATTCGCTCCAGATACTTGTCGACGGGCTTGTTCTTCCCAGTCATGTCGCCGAGAAAGTACAGTCGATCCGTTGGCTTCACCTTGTCGTTGATGTTCTTCAGCAGCGCTTCGTCCATCTCTTCGATTGTCGCGAAGGGTCGCTTGCAGTGCTTGATGATTGCCGCGTGACCGAAGTGCGTGTCAGCGGTGAACCATACGTTTTGCTTAGCCATTCAAATTTCTCCTTCTTCCGTTACTCCGCCGAAGTGAATCGTCCAGTGCCAACGCTTACCTTTTTTAGTCAGCTTAAATCCTAGCCCTTGACTGAAATCCACGTCGGTTTCGCGCCGGTTGATCACGCAAGCGCGAATCCAGCTACGTAGGTGGCAGGGAATCCGGACGAGGACTTTTTCTAGTTCTCTCATTTCATTTTAGCTTTTCAAAAATATCACCCGGGTAGCACCACTCGTACGGATGTCCGAACACGGAGGCGGGACGACAATCCGGAGAAACCCACAGTATTACTCCCTGACTTCCAACCGGACGAAGCAGCACCGTAGAGAACTCTCTCGGTACGGGACCCGGCTTCCACTTGGCGTCAGACTCCCGTTGAATCTTTGTGGCGATTTCTTCGGTGCTCATTTAGTACCCAGAGCTTAACACAGCTGTCAAATACCAGCCAAACGGCGATCAGCCAAGCGATCGGGAGAATCCACCAGACGCCGGACATGGCGCATAGGACTCCAAGAAGGAGCAGCAGGTTCGTTGTCATCGCGCTACCTCCACCTCAATCACACCCACCCGAGTATCCGCTAGCGCTTCGAAGGCTGCGCGGCTCAGGTCGAACCGACGGCCTTTTGCCACCAGTCGCTTGGCCGGACCGCGGTCAGTCACCAGAACGAACACCTCGCGGCCCCCGTGCCTCACCCGCAGCGTCGTACCCAGCGGGTAGTCCCACGTAGCCATTGTGTACTCCGAGGCCCTATAAGGCTTGCCGTTGGCCATCAGGCGACCTTCCAGCTTATCAGAATAGTAGGATGCGGTAGTAGCCGGTTTGGTGCACTGCGCAGCCAGTGCTACTCCAACGAAGGATAGCGAAGCGGCGAAGATCACGCCGACAAAGATTAGATTTTGGATTTTCATTGGTTCTATAAAGTAATGGGCCCCGGGTCTCTTGCGAAACACCGGGGCCGGTTACCTAGGGGGCTGACTTACTTCAGCGGACTTTCAAACTGGTGTCTCCACTGCGGAGGCGCCGGAATGAAAGAGACTTGATGGGGCGCCCGATAAGGGCGCAGTAGCGGTCGTAACACTTGACGGCCGCGAAAACTTCCTCGGTTGCCCGGTTGAATTGTCGGACCTGCTTAGACGACTTGATGCAGCTCATTTTACAAGGTCGGTGAGGAACGCTTGGAACTCAGGGCTGTTCTTGCCGCCGTGCTTTAGCACCGGAACCGGAACGCTGTTCTTACCGAGCTTGACCTTCTCCGTGGTAAGGAAGAAGAAGCCGGTGTGCAAGCCCTCGCGAAGGGCATACTTCGACGCCGTATTGAGTGCCTTGCCCGCGCGAGTAAACGCGCTGCCAGTCATACGCCACTCAGCCATCGCGTAGCTCTTGCCGTTGAACTCGAACGGGAACTCGGCGAGAACTTCCTCGCTCGCGCCCTCCGGAGCCTCGATGACCACGATGGACGTGGCCATTTCCGACGCCGGCGGCTTCTCGCCGTCGATCCACTCGGTGTGCAAACCAGCTGCCCGAACCTCTTCCATCGTCTTGAACGTACGGGCGACCTTCTCGCCGCCGAACTCAACGTTCTCCACGAAGCTCTTGTCGAGCGTGAGGGCCGTCAGCTTGATCGGAACCGTGCCGTCGCTGATCGCAACCTTGTAGTTGAGGACCAGCGAACCCGGATCGAAGAGATCACTAAGGCCGCCCACCTTGTGGGAAATCTTCAGGCTGGGAATGGTGACGTCGCGATTCGACCACTCACCGGTGACTCGACCAAGGATCGGAGCAGCAGCCGGAGCTACCGCGACTTGCGTAGGAGCAGCAACAGCGATCTCAGTGGTCTTGACATTTTCGGGGGCGGCTTCGGTCTTCGGAGCGCCCGATTGTTTTAGCGATGTAGTAGCCATGTAGTTGTATTATTTGGACTTAGCGAGATAGGAAGTTTCTTCGGAGGTCTCAACGGCGCCGGCCTTGATCAGCTGCGACGTGAGAAGTGCTTTGGTAGGCATCTTATCATCCTTGTCAAGGTCTCGGATGGCAGCCTGCTCAAGCTTGGTGACGGACACGGTGCACGCTTCCAAGAAAGCGGGAAGGCTTTCGTAGGCTTCTTCAACGTGGTCCGCGCCGGTAGAGCGCCAGAAGCACTCCCAAGCTTTTCCGGAGTCAACAACCTTACGGGTACCCTTCTTGAACTTCAGCTCATAGCCGTCGATCTCGGTACCTTCAAGGCGCCGGTGCAGAATGGCTTTCTTCTGTCCTTCCGCCCACACTTCGGCAACGGCAGCGGCTTCATAGGCCTTGCCCAGCTCCTCCGGCGTGGCCGTCGAAGCGTCAATCGGTTGAATGTCTTTGAGTTTCATGATTCGATAAAGCTCCCGGCTCAGGGCGGAACAGCCCCCGGAGAAGGCGTGCTTACAATAGATGCAGGCGCGGGTGTCGGGAGTCGGTTCTGCACCCCCCTCGGCAGCCTCAACAATAGCGCGCAGCTCAGCGCAAATACTATCACGATCAGCACGACGGAAGGTGTGCGAGCTGTCTCGGTCGGCGAGACGGGGATGGATGAAGTGGAAGGTGACGGTCTCCAGCGCTGGCCAAGTATCGAGGGCCGCGAGAACGTACGCTTTCGCTTGGTAGTTGTATTGCGCATGGTCGACAGGGTTACGTCCAAATTTATAGTCTACGATGTCTGCGTGGGTCTCTCCGGCAAACGCGATCAAATCCGGCGAACCGTGCGTGAGTTCACGCATGAACGGGTCGTTGTTCCAGATGCGGTATTCCTTCAGAACCTTCGTGGCGGCATCCTCAATCGGCTTGCTGTAGGCGAGTGCGACCGCCGCGTAGTGCTCCTGAATGTCGGTGAGCCCTTCAAACTTTCCAGTCTCGACAGAGGCGTGTAGCATCGTGCCTTCATCGGCCAAATCACTCGTAGTCTGTCGGTTCGCGAAGCGCGGGCACAGAGACAGCATCTTGATGCTGCTCGGGCTGTGCTTCGCGTGAAAGTCTGCGTGTTGGGACTGCTGGGGGTCGTTCATGAGTCGGTAAGGTACCTGTTCGCAAGATCGAAAGCGTCTTCGAGATGCATTAGATCAGTGCTAAGCTTGTTCAACCACGCTTGGTGGGGAAGGCCGTGGTCACACTTTTTAAGTTCTTCTTTGTATCGGTCATTAACTTGATCCTTACCTAGCCGGAGGGCCAAGCGAAGCTTGTTCATCTCCTCCACTGTAACCAGAAAAACTTGACCGCTTACTTGTTCCGTAGGCGTTGTTTCCATTTGCAATCAGTCTACCATACTCGTCAATCAGCCTTAGGCATTTCGAATAGGCCAGCTTGCAAGTCTCCGTCAGTCAACAGGCTTAGGTTATGCAGCTTGGCTTTTACCGCTTTGCACGCCCGCTCTTCCGGCGTGTTGGCCGCGAAGATAATGCGCTGCGTACTAGGCGTCTTGTTATTCACCCGCGCTACGCGCCCGAGTGCTTGCTTCAACGTAACCATCGAGAAGTTCGGGCTGACCAGTGCCAGCCTCCGATGCTTGCCATGAATATCGTTGAGGTTCGTGCCCGTACCGCCTGCCTTGATCTGCACTAAGATGATACGCTCGCGGTCCGCCGTGAAATCGTCAATCGCTTCGGCTCGCTCAGCGTCATTAAGATCGCCGTGGATCATGCAGTTCGTCCCAAGTCGATCACCAAGCGCGGCCATTGACTGCCGGAAGTTCGTGAAGATAACTACGGACTGGTCCTCTTGAACCGCATTCTCCGCCAGCTCAGCAAGCACAGGAACCTTGAAGAGTTCCGCCCGCTGTAGTCCTCGGAGCATGATGGTCATCGGGTTCGGCTTGTCCTCACTCTCTTTCATGGACAGCTCGGCCAGCTCCGCCTGCATTTCCGCGTAGACCTTCTTAATGTCTCCTTCCGCTTCCATGTCGTAGCATTCGGCGCTGATAAGCGTAGGGAGAATTCGGTCTCCCAGTTCATCTACGCGCATGCGAGAGCCTTTTTCAGGGAAGATCATCTCGTTGATCTTCTTCAGGCCCCCGTCGCCTCCGGTGTAGATAAACCCGTTCCACCGATTGCGCTTGAGCCCAAAGCCAACCGCCCACTGCCAATAGTCAGTAAGCTTATGCAGCCCCAGTACGTAGCCCAACGCACGCATTTCCAGCGGGCTGTTGGCAATCGTGGCACTGAGGACCAAGTTCACGTGGCCGTGTTTCTTGGCCCCGATTAGCATGTAGGCGTTGATCGACTTGGGAGCCTTACACACATGGCCTTCGTCCCAGATAATCAACGTCGGTCGGTCTAGTGTCCAGATAAACTCCGTACCAACGCGCTTACCCAGCCCGGTTCCGCCGTGCTTCAGCTTCTCGTAGTTCACGACAAAGTCGGGTTCCAAGCCAATCTCCGCCGCCGTGCGACGCCAGTTGGTGATACCCGACTTGAGGCAGACCACCCCGAATCGAAGCCCAATCTTCTTAGCAACGAACAAAGCACAGGGGGTTTTCCCTGTGCCGAGGTCCGAGGCGTCGAGAGCGGCGCCGTAGCGGAGAAGAGATCGAGTAAGCTGGTCTACGTGTCCGACTTGAAAGTCAAACAGTTCCACGCTTAGAGACCGATATTATTAGGCTTTGGGAGTTCCGAGACCGTGAGGTCGAACTCCAGCTGCGTTTCAACGCCAGCGGCATCCTTGGTAACGTAGTCCACCCACGAGAATTCAAGCTGTGAGTCACCAAGGTCAAACCGTTCAGTCGAGTATGTAATAGTACGAGGCATAAGTTATAGGTTTTTGAGATAGTGTGCGATCAGAAGTCCGTCCCCGTCGGGTAGCTCGTCGACTCCTGAAGCGGGGTACAGCTCCAGAGCCTTCTCTCCGCTGGCGATCTTAAGCTCGTCACGGCCTTTGACCCCCGGTAGAAGCGTCTTCTGCCATGTGTGCGGAGTAATCACTTGATACAGTATACCAAGGTCGTCAAGAACCGAGGTGATCTCCGCGTGACTCCGGTGATTAGAGAGCGTGGACTGAAACATTCTCGGGTTGGTGAACGGGGCTTCGATCATCGCGAAGGCCGAAGTAGCCAATGGTGCCAACAGCTTCGTCAGTTCACCTCGATCAATCCGAGTGACCGTGCCTTCCTTCGTCCACTTCTTATCCACAAACGTCGGGGTCTTGTAGACCTCTGCTTTCGAGTCCGACCAGATGATCGCGACCGTCCCCGAGACTCCGTTATCGACCCCGATCCAAGGGCCCGAAGATTTCCCAGAATTCTCTGTTGGTGTGGAGTTTCGCGTCCGGGTCGCCATCTTTTGAAGGAAGGAGAATATCCTTCTTTGCGACCACGAAGTCAATCGGGAACAGGAAGAACTCGTTCTCTGGCCCGATGTAGCACGCCACAATGTCTGCGTCTTCTTTGGCGTAGGACATCTCCTGATTACGCCGGGTAAAAATACGGTACCTGTTGGTACTGTGCTTCTTACTCGTGCTCTTAACCTGCACACGGAAGAACTTGTTTGTCAGGGGGTTGTACACCCCGCAGTCCCATGCCAAGCTGTCGTCGCTCTTAAAGAGCGGTTCCAACCCGAAGTGTTTCACACGTGCGTGAAACAGCAATTGTGCTTCTACTCCGAATTCGGAATTGGGGGCTCGGCCAATAGGCATTTGTTAAATATGATTGTTCTTCCGACGGACGGCGTCCACAGCTGCCGCGGTGCCGTCCGATTCCGTAACCCACTCGCGCATAACCGCGCTGGCTTCTGCCTTGAGTTCCGGGGTTTTGTTCAAAACTTTTGCGCGAAGCTCCTCGACACCGCCTACCACATCGCCGAGCACTCGCTCGGTCTTGTGGGCAGCCATCGTAAAGACCGGGGATACAATGCCGTGGACCAGCTTGTTTGCGGCTCCGAGAGCCGGGAAGGCTGCCGCCAGAATCGGAAGCACCCATGCGACGAAAACGTAGCCACCAACGGCGAACCAAATCCAGAACCACATGCGTTCCCATTTCTTAGCCGTCTCGTCGCGCTCCTTAGCCCACGCAGCACTCTCGGCCACGTATTGATCGCGGTCTTTCTTCCACAGCTCGTGAGTCTTCGCGATCAATTCGGAATCCCGCTTCCACTTATCAAAAGCCTTGGTCGACTCGACTTGCTTGGTGTTGTCGAGCTGCCACGAGACCAGCTCGTTCAACTTGTTCATCCGCTCGGGAAGAACCGGACCGACCGCCACATCCAGTGCTTGCTTAGCTTGGTCATTCCAAGCCTTGGCCGTATCCACGGCGACGCTGGGTTCGGCCTTGTCCAAAGACTTACCTATGGCAACCACAGCCTCTTGAGCCTTCTTCACCAGCGCATCGTCCGCTTTGTCTAATCCCTTCTGGGCAGCTTCCTGCTTTTCGATCGGGTTTTTGGTAAAGTCCAGTGTGACAACGCGCTCGATCCAGTTCTTAGGGCGCGAAACCCCGCTCGAAGTCACACACCCCGCCGCTAGGATAAACCCTAGAACTAGCATCAGGATTAGTACGGACTTCTTCACGCGTTCAGTATAGTTCATGTGTCAAGCTCTAACGGTAGTCGGTTTCTTTTGGACTCCGTCGATCATACGGTCGAGGTCCGCCAGAATTTCATGCGCTCGCGCCGGGTCCCGGTAAATGTAGTGCGACCATGAAGCGAATAGCTTATTCTTGACCGGCGTCTCGAAGTCTACCCAGTGATAGAGGTCCCGTTTCTTTTCCCAAGCAAAGGCTCCGACCGCATTGAAGTCGGAGAAACCTTGAGGGAAAGAATTCTTCTGATTCAGAACATACGTCAGAAACGGAATCTTATGGTTAGCCTCCATGCACTCACGTAAGGCCGGATACGTTTCAACCGGATGAACCGCCGGGTGGCGACACATGGTTTCGTAGGGACAGTGGAACCCGAGCGCCCGCTCCGTATGGTACTGCCACTGTGCGGAAGGGGATTGAAGCTGTCGCAGTCGCTCGTAACTGGCGATTACCAGAACGGGCTTTCCATCCACAAAGTAATCTTCTGGAGTTACCGGCTCAAGAAAGGCGCAGTCTGAGTCCACGTGCAGAACAAAGTCCGCACCTTGGGCATAAAGATCGCCGCAGCAGATCAGCGCTTGATGATGGTTGAAGCCTTTGTCCTTAGCCTCGTCGAAAGTAAACAGCGTGGCCCCGTTCTTCTCACATACCGCGAAGAAGGCGGCCTCATCCCTAGTCGGGACCAGAACGCTAACCGCGTGGAAGCCAGAGGCAAATTTCTTAATGCTCCGAAGACAGCGTTCGGCCCACGGAAGGTCGCGACCGAACGAGATTAGAAAGATCGTTACCTTCATTTTATGACGGATTCTAGTTGGTCCCACGTGTCGATTTCATAGGTGCCAGTGCGCCCGCCCCCGAGGTCAGCTTCCGAAATAACTTTGAATCCGTAGACCTTCTCCCGAATACCCGGGCTATTTAGATTGAGTTCAATCTGCGCCGGTTGGCGGAGTTTATACGGCCGCTTCGGTCCGCCCAAAGATTCGATCAGTTTACCGTCTTTGCTTTGGTGGTACAGCTGTACCTTCGAGTTGATGGCGTCTTCTAGCTTGACGACCGAGAAGTTCGGAACCCCCTCGCGCCAGTGCTGTAGAATCTGTTCTGTAAAGTGGGCCTGCGGGACCACCTGATCCGCCGCGTCGATGTCCCACGCTCCGCTCGGCTTGCCTACAGGACGACTGAGTTTTGGAGCCAGCGTTTCCCAGTCTTTAGGATAGAACGCGTTGCCCGTCATGTGTATCGGAAGCCCGAACTTAGAGCCTACTCGGGCGCCCATGAAGGGCTTACCGCAGGACAGATACTCTTCCCACAGGGCTTCGAACCAACCCTCCTTCATCGGGATGGCATCCGGTTCAACGTACAAGCAAGCGTCTCCGGCCGACCGCAACGTAGCCAAGAACATAGCCGTAGCGCTCCAAGGCCACCCCCGTTCGCTCACCTCAACCGGAGTAACCGCAGCCCCTAAAAACTCTTTGGCAGCAGCTTCAATCTCCGACTTCAGTACCGCGGAAGCGTTAACTTTTGGGGAGGTGGTTACAACTACTCGGGCCCTCTTTGGCAACCCGCCTAGTTGCTTAATCCACGCCCATTGATGAATCGCTTGCCGGGCGTCTTTATGACAAACCGACGTAGCGAAAATCACGGAATGTTACCCTTTTTCTTGATCGCGTAGTAGGCCTTAGCGACCCAGTAGACCACACCCGCAGCTGCCGCAATGAACGCCAGAAGGGCGGTGGCGAAGCCGAGGAGCGTAGTCCAACGTTCAAGGTAGGCCGCAATCCCTGCGCCGCCGCCGGCGCCGGTAACGACCGCCATTACTGGGGCGGGAATTTTCACGAAGGATGAGATGGTATTCATACAAGTTGTTGATCGTCAATCAAGATTAGCGATAAGTCTATCGTAAGCGGCCTTACAATCAAGGTTCCTGTTCGTCCCTCGGGAGTTAATGATAGCCGCACGAATCTGAGTTCCAGTCTTAGACGCCCCGTGCCCCGTTCCACCTCCGTTGAAGTACGCTTGCAACCGGCGAACAACGCCTACAACGACCGGGGCTGCGTAAGAATCGAATCCCGACCCAGAAACCGTGATGTCTGGAACTACGCTGGAAAGAGAGGAGTTAAAATCAGACTTGCCCGAAACCGTAGTTGAGTACCCTGACGGGACGCCGTGGTCCGTGAGCCCACTATCCTCCAAGCAAGATACCAGTATGATCTTACCCGCATCATGTGCGGCAATGTTCACCTGTTGTAGCTGGGAACCGTTATTACAAGTCATGATCGACACTACGTTCCACTGTTCCAACAGGGCCCGCATTAGGCGAGCGGTACCGACAACATCCGTGACTCCGGCCCCGTCCATGTTGTAGGAATGGTTGGCTGCCCGAATCCCGGGATCAGCGGAGATCGTCAATCCCGGATAAGAAGACGGCGAAACCCACGAAGAGATGGAGAATAGGTCGGCCCCAGTCGACCAGTACATCGAATTGGCTATACCGTTTTGAGTGCTCTGAACCGAATTGTTAGTAGGCCCCGTGATCTTGTAGTTCGACACCACGATACCAGCATGAGCACTGTCGCTACCCAACCCGCCATCGCCGTTCGGGAACTCTACCGTCAGCGGGGACGCGTCCGATGTCGGAACTCTGAACGCAGTACCACCAGCCTCTGCTTGCTGGTAGTCATAAATGTCGGTCGCGTTGCGTACTTCGGCCGGAAGCAGGTGCCAGTTGATCGACTGTTGGAGCGTAGTAAAACTCTCGCTTCCATTCGACCCCGCCGCGGTAACTACCCCACCCCCCGAGACGCCCAGAGTCTGGTATCGAACACGGAGGTTCGAGGCTGTCACGGCAGCCCCGCCCGACAGGGCTACCGACACCCCGGCTGCACCCGGCTGTTGTCTAGCCGAGCCCGCTGAAAATCTACCGGATACGCTAAGGTTGCCCATTTCGCAATTCTCGCTTTAGGAGAAATAAAGCAATGCGCTTTAGCCAACGGAGCTGGTTAGATACTTGCGCAAGATTGCCCGGATCAGTATCTAGATTTGCCTCAAGCTGGGAGACTATGCTGCGCGCGTACGTTTCCCTAGACAAGTCTGCCAAGTTCGCAGCGGATTCCGATTCAGATTTTGCCGTAGCTACGATAGCCTCGGATGAGGCTTTGGTAGCGGATAACGGCGAGAACCACGCCAAAAATTCTTCCGAAGTCATGCGGACCCATCCCGGCAGAAGTACCGGCTCTGCTCCAATCTCGTATCCTTGGATTCGGCAGATAGTACCATCACCGGGAGATTGATTTACGTGGTAGATCATGGGCGGGCAGTACTATTGCTTGATTCCACGAACAGATAATCAATTTCGAAGAGCCTGCCAGACCCTGCGATGAAATCGTAAAGCCCAAAGATACTCATCATTCGCTCAGAAAAAGACGTAGTGATATCCGATCCAATCTGGGACAGCCCTGTAAGGTCCGAAGAGTGATAGAACTTAGTAGTATAGCTAGACCCGCTTCGAGTGATTGACCATTCGAGATTGTAGTAGGTTCCCGCCACTACGCTAACACTGCTATCCCTCGTAGTCGTAGAACCGCCGACGCAAAACCTTCCAATCCAAGTCCCCGTAGTTCTGGAGTAATAAAAGTCGATAAAATTGCTCGTATCTCCGTATCCTGTACCGGACAGACCAAGCCGGATAGCGAAGTCGTTGCTAGCATCCGCGAGCGTGTAGATTTTTACGGCCGTTTTAAATCGAACCGTATCTCCATCACGGAGGACATACCACGGGGCGAACGTTCCAAAGGAACTGGAAACTTGTTCGAAACCATTGTCAGCCGCAGCTCCCTTGTATCTAAGAACCCCGGCCCTTCCAGCGGGAGGCGCGTCGCTGGTCGAATACGCTCCACCACCCGCAGAATTTTGACACCACGCGGACCCGTCTTGGAAATTTATGGATGATCGGACCGTCGCAGAGTTTGAATTTATATCTCCCGGGATGCTGGTAAAGTCCTCCATGAAAGTAACCTTAGCGTACGGAGAATACGAACTGCTTCCCGTAGGAGCGGCCCATTTTATTTTACCACTGACAGACGTATCTACCGTGAGAACGTGGGTGTTCGAACCAATCCCGAGCCGTTGATTCGAAGATGAGCCCCGGACGATTAGATCGCCTTCGGTAGTGTTTGGATCGAGGGCAACTGTCCCACTAGCATCCGGAAGATTAATGGTCCGATCAGCCGTCGGATCAATCACGCCGAGCGTAGTCTCATTCGCATCAACCGTCGAACCTTCGAACTCAAAACTATTCGCAACAAACGTGGTAGCTGTAAGGTTGGTAACAGACAGATCGCCAACCCCCGTAATGTTATTGGAGTCATCTACGGTGATTCCTGTGGCCTGTGATCCCCGTCCGGTTCCGTCACTGCGAAGAAGTCGGTTATCAGTTCCAAACGCAGCCGCCGCCTGAACCAGCGTGCTAGCATCGAGCTTGCGGGTGGCATTAGTAGCGCCGTCTAGCGCGACGAAGTCGTCGGACGCCGGAGCGGTGGCCGTGGTAGTAAGGTCCTTGATTCTAACGTCAGCCATAAATGAGTCTGTCTCCTGTAGCAGTAACTAGATTATCCGAAGAAGAGGTGATCAGGCGATACGTAGTGCCGACTACGGAACCGGTTACAGATAAGACACCGTTTCCAGACACCGAGGACGCGGAATAGCGGGCCCTTACGAAAGCCAAAGATTTGATTCCATTTCCAGAAATCGCAGCAGAGGATTGCCGCCCACGAATCACTGACACCCCGGCAGTTCCATTTCCGGCCACAGGGACCGAGGATAGACGGCCCCGCACGTAGGATACTACCAGAGAAGCACCCCCGGAGATAGCCGCAGAAATCCTACGCGCCCGAGTAACACCCGCAGATACCGATCCGCCGCCGGAAATCGCGACCGAAGATTTTCTCAACCGCGTAACAAGCGCTGCCAAAGAAGCTCCTCCAATGAGAGCAACCGTTGCATGTTTGATCCCGGACACCGTTTTACGGAGCCGGGATACAGTAAAGCGACCTGTTACGTTGAAACTCATTACATTGGTTTCTTAGTCAGCACGGCCCACATGTCTTGATACGATTCAAGATAATGAGAGCAGGCAAAAATCTGTGCTTCGTGGGAGCGTGTCGTAAACGTCGGGCTAATGCCTGCGGGACCCGCTTGATTATCGAAGTTGCATTTCAGCGCGTACGGTCCGTAGGTAAGCTTGTTTGCCTCGCGCCAGTCTTTGTTAAGATAGATCAAAGAGAAGGCGGTGAACGGCGGGAATTTGTGCGTATTATCACCGTAGGCACGCTCACTCTTCCAATTCGGAACAAAGATTCGCATGATCCCGCCCGGCTTCAGCACCCTCCAGCACTCCTCGAAAAAGGGCCACCGCTTTTCTTGGTCGATGTGTTCGATAAAATGGCTAGCGTGAATCTCGATAACGCTTTCATCGGCCCACGGCCACGGGAAAGTAAGCAGATCAAGCTTGGTATCCGCATCGGGAGAGTACAGGTCCACGCCGTGGAACCCCGGAACTTTGTTCCGACCGCAACCAAGATCAAGCTTCAGATCAACAGGAGCTTCAACAACTTCGACAGATTTATTTTTGGTTTTAGCCATTGTAGTATTTTACCACGGTTGTCTAGCTCACCAAACGTGCCCTGTTTCTACGTCTAGGTGCCCAACACGCACTCGATTATCGCTGGCCACTTTGCCGCCGGCCTTGATCAAGCGCTCGTAGAACCAGAGGTCCTGCGTGTAGGCCTTGCCGCCCTCATTCGGATTCCACGATTGCTTAGTCTCAAACCACGGCTTCTCAACTTTATCGAAGACACTGAGTCGGAATAAGTTAAAGCCCATCCCTAGCCCGTTACACCGCTGTACCGTATCCGGAACCGGAATCTGTGGAATAAAATTCAGCGGGTTGACCTTCGGGTCCCCGTAGATCATCGGCTGACCGTCTTCGCCCTTGGTCCAGTAGAGACCTCCGACCACGTCGTAGTCCTCGATACTCTCGTAGAGCTTCAAGAGCCCATCCGGCGGAGGAATGTTGTCGTCCTCGACGGTAAGTACGTACTTGAACTTGGACAACACAGGATTGTCCTTGATCATTTCAATCGCTGAGTTGAATGCGTGACCGACCTCCATCCCCGACATGTAGATCGGTCCAACGCATTGCTGGTTCATCGGTCGCATCAGGCCCATCATGGCCGAAACGTGGTGAGGGCAGAGCGACCGACCACCCCGCGTAGGAGTGATGATCACGGTGGACAGATTCTTGTAACTCTTTGACGCAGTGAGCCTAGCCGCAGCTTTCTTAAGGTCCGCGTTCGCCGATCCGACGTTGTACGGTACGATAATCTCAGGCTTAATCATGTGTAGGGAATCAAACCGTGCACCCGCACAGTGGTCAAGCTTGGATTCGTAAATTTCTACCGGTTACACAGTACCCGTAGCGGCGAAGAGAATCGGTATGGAGCCGAGTTGGTTAACCTGTGTAAAGTTGATCGAGTTCGGAAGCGCCCCCGTCGTAGCACTATACGTCCCGTTCACCATAAACTGGTGCCAACCAGAAGCAGTCGCATTTGTGGCCACGCCAACCCGGTTGAACGTTTGGTGCGCAACTCCAAGGTTGGACATTTGCAAGATATTCCCGGGAACTCCGACCGATGACGAAGAGTTGGCCATAGCCAACCAGTACCTCCCCGGCGGAAACACCGAGGATACCGGAAGGACGAATTCACGTGGACCGTGTAGCAACGAGGACAAGTTGATTCCAGCGCTCGAAGAGGTTTCGCTGTTGTAGCTGGTGCTATTTCCGATGGCAGTGATGTACGAGACCGCCCAAGAAACGTTAGAGCTGTAGCTGGCGGCCAGTGTATGGCTAGTGCTGTACATACGCGTCAGCAGCGTAGCATTCGTAGCATGCTGCGAGTACACACCTAGAATATAGGTCTGACCTTTTTGTCCGCTGGACGTGGCCGACGAACTATTCGTCACCATCGTCGGCATACGGAAATGGTCGCAGGAGAGGTAGTCCTCAAGTTGCACCGGCCAAACATACAAACTATTCTGGCCCAGCGAAAACGAAGACTGCGCAAACGGGATTGGGCCTCCGAGTCCGGCGTAAGGCCCGAGGTACATGCCCGACAGCGTAGACTGCGGTCCAACGATGGTAAGAGTTCCGCTACTTCCGTTTGTAGATTGCGAGAGACTGATTCCGTTCTGACCCGCGAAGACAAATCTCCCGCCACCGATATCCACCGTGCCCGTAGAGCCCGCCGTGTTACCCAAGTTCGAAGCTCCGATACCGAACGGCCCGACGCTGGCAGTGATGACCGAGCTGTTCGACATCCCGAACGTGATGTTGTTCGAGTTACTGAACACGACAGAAGCGGACAGCCCCGCAGTCTGGGTTCCCGCTGCGAGAATGTTATACCCGTCCCCAGCACCACCACCGAGCGGAACCGAGATGATAACACTTCCGTTGGACATACCAACCGACGCAATGCCCGCCCCGTTGAACAGGAGAGAGCTAGCGTTTTGCGTACCAGAAGTACCTTGGGTGGTGTTTCCGTTCGCAAACAGCGTAATCTGCTGGTTGCTCTGAGTCGGAACAGTGTAGCTTGCGGTCAGCGTGCCGTTGTTCGATAGGCCGAACGAGATACCGTTGGAGTTGGCAAAATTGACAGTGCCCGTGCTTTGCGAGTTCGCACCGGCCGAGATCGCAGCCCCACCCCCGGCCGCATTCATGCTCGCGGTGACAGTTCCGGCGTTCAATCCGAAGCTGATTCCGTTAGCGTTAGCGAACGTGAGGGCGCTGAGATTAGCGCTAGTTGTTCCCGCCGAGAAGTTAATGTTGCTAATGGTCGCCGCATTGGACGCCATCGCGGTAGTCAAGAAAGCAGGAACATTGAGCGATAGACCGGAGCTGTTAACCGTCCACGCCACTCCGTTTCCAGTTAGCGCAGTATTCAAACCCACAGCGTCGTTGCTAGCGCGAGCCGTAGTAAGCGCATTATGACTTCCTGTAACCACGCTACCGTTCAATCCAAAGCTAATCCCATTCGAGTTGCTAAACGTCAGGGCCGACAGGTTGTTCGACGTAGTACCGGCGGAGAACTTGATGTTACTAATGGTCGCCGCGTTGGACGCCATCGCTGTGGTAAGGAAAGCGGGGACGTTCAGCGAGATTCCGGAACTGTTGACGGTCCACGAAACTCCGTTGGCAGTCAGGGCGGTGTTCAAACCAACCGCATCCGTGCTCCCGCGGGCCGTCGTCAAAAACGCCGGGACATTCAGAGATAGACCCGAACTGTTTACCGTCCACGCCACGCCGTTTCCGGTCAGGGCCGTATTAAGCCCAACCGCATCCGTGCTAGCTCGCGCCGTGGTCAGCGCATTATGGCTGCCGGTTACAACGCTACCGTTGAGACCGAAGCTGATTCCGTTCGAGTTACTGAACGTAAGCGCCGACAGGTTGTTGCTCG
>Ga0213919_1000259_pt1 | contig 25587 bp, 28 predicted proteins | sample McNCre317MG_FD_161056 | JGI IMG/M metagenome (GOLD analysis project Ga0213919, IMG submission 161056) | Freshwater microbial communities from McNutts Creek, Athens, Georgia, United States - 3-17 MG | ecosystem: Environmental > Aquatic > Freshwater > Creek | place: USA: Georgia | collected... | reverse complement strand
AACAGTTCGACTCAAAGCAACAAGGAGGGAAAACAGAGAAAATCAAAACAGGAGCTCTAAAAAGCTCAAATCGGGTGGGTCAATATTCGATGCAAATCCCGGGTCAGATTTGGATGCAATTCAACACACCACGGATATGACCAACCCACGCTTGCGCCATGTCGATGATGCGGCGGCTGATACCGCCCGAGTTCATCAACTCACCGGCCAAGATGAAGAACGGCACAGCCAACAAAGGAAAGCTGTCCACGCCCGCCACCAAATTTTGGGCGAGCAACTGGGTGTCCCAAAAATCGAGGGTCCACGCCATGCCTGCACCCGTGAGGACCAAGGCAAACGCCATGTTCAGACCAATGCCCATGAGCAACAACATGCCCGCTGAGAAAACAATGAATGCTTGTGCTTCTGGTGTCATGCTGTTTACTCCACGTCCACGCCGTGGTCAAAGTCCATCGGTTTGTTTTGAATCAATTCTTTGAATGCCATCATGCCAATCGCCAGCGATGACAACAACACGGGCAATGGCAGTAACCAGTTGGGATAACCCAACACGACCGAGTTGCTGGAGAAGCCCACTTCCACTTGCTGCCAAGCACCACGGCCTAGCATCACGCAGCTCACAATCACCAAAGCACGAATCAAAATCGTCAACGCTTGGATCGTTTTGGGATGGTGACGCAAACCCGCTACAAAGCTGGTGAAGGCCATATGCTCACCTGCTGGATACGCCGCGGTGGCACCAATGAACACCATCCACACAAACAGCAAGCGTGAGAGTTCTTCACTCGCCGCAATGCCGCTGCCAAAACCATAGCGCAACACCACGTTGAAAAACACGGCCACCGCCATGACGCCCAAACACGCGGCCATCATCACTTGCGCAATGGACTGAATGCGTGAGGTGGTTTGACTTGTACTCATACACACTCCTTAGCTTGTAACCAAGCACACACCTGCGCCTGGAGGGTTTCAATACTTTGCGTGGCGTCTGCGGTGAACACACCGGTTTCGTCCACGGGTTTTTCCAAGGCTGCGAATTGGCTATCGACCAACGCAGGCTGAAAGTAGTGACCGGGTCGTTGCGTCACACGCGCAACAGATTGCTCACGCGTGAGGTCCAGGTGCACAAAACGCAAGGCTGGCACGCTTTGACGCAAACGGTCGCGGTAGGATTTTTTCAGGGCTGAACATGTGAGCACCGCATGCGGGCCGCGTTGCACCAGCTCGTTGGCCAACACATCCAACCAACCTGCACGGTCATCGTCGGTCAAGGGAATACCAGCGCGCATTTTGTTGACGTTTTCAGGCGAATGAAATTCATCCCCTTCAATCAACTGCCAGCCCAAAGCCTGCGACAAAGCTGCCGCAAAGCTGGACTTGCCGCAACCGGCCACACCCATGATGACCACAGGACTCATCAATTCAGGTTCATTCATATATTGGATAGCGCTATCCCATTTTACTAAAAAGTAGAGCAAACTCCGTGATAACCATCACATCGCTTGCTCTTGGATAGCGCTATCATAAACAAACCATACTGTTCTCAACCTAGCAAAAACCCTGATCCACATGCAGCCCACAAAACCCCGTTCTCGCGCCACAGGCCGCGTCACGCTGGCGGATGTGGCTGCCTTGGCCAAGGTCAGTCCCATCACGGTGTCGCGTGCGTTACGCGGTGAACGTGCGGTGGCCAGTGATTTGACCGACCGCGTCAAAGCTGCAGCTTTGACGCTGGGCTACACACCCGATCCAGCCGCACGCGCCCTCGCCTCGCGTCACAGTGACCACGTGGCTGTGCTGATTCCGATGTTGTCCAACAACCTGTTTGTGGACGTGTTGGAGTCCATCCAAAAAACACTGCGCCACGCAGGCTACCAAACCTTGATTGGCATCACCCACTACGACACGCGCGAAGAGGAGCAACTCTTGCGCGAACAGTTGCAACACCGCCCAGCAGGCATCTTGGTCACAGGCCTAGACCGCAGCGATGCGGCGCGCGAGCTGATTGAAAAAAGCGGCATTCCGTGTGTGCACATGATGGAGCTGGCCCAATCGCCCGATGTCAACAGTGTGGGCTTCTCGCAAACACAAGCGGCCATCACCTTGACCGAGCATTTACTGCAACGCGGACGCCAACGCATTGCCTTTGCCGCCGCACAACTCGACCCACGCACCATGCAGCGCTTGGACGGTTGGCGCAAAACGCTCAAGACGGCCAAGCTGTATGACAAGGCCTTGAGCTACACCAACAAGTCGCCGTCATCCATGGCCTTAGGTGGTGAGATGTTGCAACACATCATGGCCCAAGACCCGAGCATTGACGCCATCTTTTTCTGTAACGATGACTTGGCCCAAGGCGCATTGTTGGCGGCTCAACGTTTGAAAATCAAAGTCCCTCAACAACTTGCGATTGCAGGTTTCAACGACCTCACAGGAAGCGATCTCGTTGGCCCAGGCCTGACCACCATTCGCACACCACGGGCCGCCATTGGTGAGGCGGCAGCCAAGATGCTGCTCGCGTTGATGCGCGATGAAGACGTGGCCGCGCCCAGTGTGGATGTGGGCTATGAGTTGATGGTGCGCGGTAGCACCTAAGTCACCTCCAAGACGCAAAATGCGTGGGCGCCTGATTACACTCAAGCCATGCAAACACTTACCCCCACCGCATCCCAACGCTTGGCTGGCAAAGTCAGCCTCATCACAGGCGCCGCACAGGGCATTGGCTTGGCCACCGCCCTCAAATTTGCACAAGAAGGCGCCATCGTCATCGTGTGCGACGTCAAACAAGCAGCGGTAGATGAAGCCGTCAAACAATGCGCAGCCTTAGGCGCGCAGGCACTTGGCTTTGTGGTGGATGTGACGCAGCGCGACATGGTGGATGCCACCGTCAAAGCCGTGCTGGACAAGTTCGGCCGCATCGATGTGTTGGTCAACAACGCAGGCATCACACAAGATGCGCGTTTGCAAAAAATGACGCTGGAACAGTTTGACCGTGTGATCGACGTGAACCTGCGCGGTGTGTTCCATTGCGCACAAGCGGTGACCGACGCCATGGTGGCGCAAGGCAGTGGCGTGATTTTGAATGCGTCATCGGTGGTGGGCATCTATGGCAACTTCGGCCAAACCAACTACGCCGCCACGAAGTTTGGCGTGATTGGTTTTACTAAAACATGGAGCCGCGAACTCGGCCCCAAAGGCATTCGCGTGAACGCCGTGGCACCCGGATTTATTCAAACCCCCATCTTGTCCACCATCCCTGAGAAAGTCATCCACGAGATGACGGACCGTGTGCCCCTCAAGCGCTTGGGCCAGCCCGAAGACATTGCCAATGTCTACGCCTTCTTGGCCAGCGACGAAGCCGCTTACATCAACGGCGCCGTGATTGAAGTGGCAGGCGGTCTCACCCTATGAGTGACACCAACGCACCACGCAGCAAAACCGATTTGTTTGTGTCGTTCACATTGCTCGCTTTGCAGGGCTTTGGTGGTGTATTAGCCGTGGTGCAACGCGAATTGGTCGAGAAGAAAAAATGGCTCACGCAAGATGAGTTCATCGAAGACTGGGCAGTCGCACAAATCTTGCCCGGTCCCAATGTGGTGAACCTCTCGCTCATGTTAGGGGGGCGCCACTTTGGTTTGCTTGGGGCACTTGCCGCACTCAGTGGTTTATTGCTGGCCCCCACTGTCTTGGTGTTATTGCTGGCAGCCGCCGTGGCAGGCTTTGCAGACACGCCCATTGCCCAAGGCATGTTGCGTGGCATGGGGGCGGTTGCTGCTGGCTTGATTGCAGCCGTGGGCATCAAACTGGTGATTGCGTTGAAAAACAACCCAATGGGACGACTCACCTGTATCGCCATTGGCACCCTCACCTTCATCGCCATCGGCTTGCTGCGCTTGCCTTTGGCTTGGGTGCTGCTCACCCTCGGCCCCCTGGCCAGCGTGTGGGCGGCGCATTGCATCAAACAACAAGGTACAACATGAGCATCACGTTGACCCTAGCCGATTGGGGCTCGCTGTTTTTGCACTTCATCTCCCTCTCGCTCTTGGCCGTGGGTGGCGCCATCACCACCGCGCCCGACATTCACCGTTACTTGGTCGATGAAACGCATTGGCTGACCGACACGCAATTCACCTCGTCCATCGCCTTGGCCCAAGGCGCACCCGGTCCCAACGTGATGTTCATCGCCTTGATGGGTTGGAACGTAGGGCTGAACGCTGGCGGCGGCTTAGCAGCAGGCTGGCCGGCAGTGGCCTTGGCCTTGTGGGGCGTGCTCATCACCATGGTCGGCATCCTGATTCCGTCCTGCACCCTCACCTTTGTCGCCACGCAATGGGCACACCGCAACCGAGACATGCTGGCCGTCAAAGCCTTCAAAAGCGGCATGGCCCCCTTAGTGATTGCACTGCTCATCGCCACGGGTTGGCTGCTCACAGGCAACCACGAAAACCCCACACGTGATTGGCCCTTGTGGGTCTTAGCAGGTGCCACCACACTCATCGTGTGGAAAACCAAAACGCACCTATTGCTACTGCTAGGTTTCGGCGCCCTACTAGGCGCCCTAGGCTGGATCTAAAAAAACGCAGGCCGCAGTCTTCGGCTGCTCGGTATGGGCCAAGACCGATTTCTGGTACCCCAGCATGAGGGCTAGGCCCATACCGAGCAGCCGAAGCGAGCTCAGAAAAAATTAAGAAACAGTCCTCTGACGACGTGCCTCATACAAGCAAACCCCGCTGGCCACCGACACGTTCAAGCTCTCAACGCCGCCACACATCGGAATGCTGATGAGCTCGTCACACGTCTTGCGTGTGAGCTGACGCATGCCGTCACCCTCGGCCCCCAGTACCAAAGCCGTTGGACCTTTGAGATCCACTTGGTACAAAGTTTTGGGCGCATCGTCACTGGTGCCGATGATCCAAATGTTGCGTTCTTTGAGTTCGTTCAAGGTACGCGCCAAATTGGTCACCATGAAATAAGGCACCGTCTCCGCCGCACCGCTAGCCACTTTGGCAACTGTGGCGTTGATGCCCACGGCGTGGTCTTTGGGCGCAATCACCGCATGCGCACCCGCACCATCGGCCACGCGCAAGCAAGCACCTAAGTTGTGTGGGTCGGTCACGCCATCGAGCACCAAAATCAAAGGTGATTCAACCTTCTCAATGCCTTCAAGCAACTCATCCAACGAATGCACTTGCTTGATTTCGCTCACACGCGCAGCCACACCTTGGTGGCCGTGACCGCCTGAGAGTTTGGCCAAACGGGGGCCATCGGCTTCGATCAAACGGATACCCGCTTCAGTGGCACGCTCGACGAATTGACGCATGCGCGCATCGCGGCGCGTGGGATCGAAGTAGATTTCGATGACGGATTGCGGCGCTGTTTTCACGCGCACGCCAACGGCGTGAAAGCCGAAGAGAACTTTAGGGGCTGAAGACATATAAGCTGATTATCCCTTGACCTGCCCTGCTTCTATCGTGATGGCTTGGTCGCACTTGGCGGCCAACTTCAAATCATGCGTGACCAACACCAGCGTGGTACCCAGTTCTTTGTTCAATTCAAACATCAAATCCATGATGCGCTCGCCGCTGGCATGGTCCAAGCTGCCCGTGGGTTCGTCGGCCAGCAGCAGCGTGGGCTTGACCACAAAGGCACGGGCCAAGGCCACACGTTGTTGTTCGCCACCCGACAGCACTTTGGGGTAATGACTCAAACGTTCGCCTAAGCCCACACGCACCAGCATGTCTTTGGCGGCTGCTCTGGGGTTAGGCAGGCCTGCCAACTCCAGCGGCAGCATGACGTTTTCTAGCGCGGTCATATTGCCCAAAAGCTGAAAGCTTTGAAACACAAAGCCCACTTGGCGTGCGCGCAGTGCGGCGCGTGCGTCTTCGTCCATCGCAAACATGTCCACACCACCCAGCCACACAGTGCCCTGCGTAGGTGTATCTAGACCGGCCATGATGGACAACAAAGTGCTTTTGCCCGAGCCCGAAGCGCCCACAATGGCCAACGATTGCTGAGGCGCTAGGTGGAAGTCGATATCGCGGAGAATGTGCAGAGTGCCGCTGGCGTCTTGCACCGATTTCGACAAGTGCGAAACGACCATCAAAGGCGATGTGGAAGATTTTTCAAATGAAGGCTGGGTCATGAAGCGCAATGGATGGTTAAGACGTGACTTTAACTTGGGCGCACTGGGCGCCGCTTTGCTGGGGGCATTGAGCACAAGCGTTGCCTCGGCCCAGCAAAGTGTCATCACGTCCACCGGCCAAGGCATGGAGGGCGAAATCACCTCCACCGGCCCGCACCGCCGCCGTGGCCAACCACCGCAAAACAACGTGCCACCGCCCGGCTCTGCCCCTGCGCCGGGCACGATGCCTGCAGCCACCATTTTGGTGTTGGGCGATTCGCTCAGTGCCGAGTACGGTATTCCACGCGGCAAAGGCTGGGTGGCGTTGTTGGCTGACAAACTGCAAGCCGAGCGCCCCGATGTGCGCGTGGTCAACGCCAGCATCAGCGGCGACACGACCGCAGGTGGCCGCTCTCGCCTGCCCGCCATGCTGGACCAAGTACGCCCGGTGCAAGTGGTGATCGAGCTTGGCGGCAACGACGCCCTGCGCGGCCTTGACCTCAACAGCACCCAAAACAACCTCGAAGCCATGATTCAAGCATGCCGCGCTGTCAACGCACGCGTGGTGTTGGTGGGCATGCAAATCCCCCCCAACTACGGGCCAGATTACAGCGCCAAGTTCACGGTGATGTTTGCCAATCTTGCTAAGAAATACCGCACGGGCTTGGTGCCGTTTTTCCTCAAAGGCATTGCCGATGCGCCTGACGCGACTGCTCAATTTCAACCTGACCGCATCCATCCCAAAGCCGAAGCGCACCCGCGTATGTTGGCCAATGTGTGGCCCGAAATTAAAAAGAATTTATAAACCGTGAGCGTTACCTTCATCTCGGCGCAAGACGCCATGGCCCGCATGGCCATTCCGCTGGGCACACCCGGCGGCTTCAGCACCATCATCGACGCACGCAGCGAAGACGAGTACGCACTCGACCATTTGCCCGGTGCGGTCAACTGGCCCTCGCTCAACAACGAAGAGCGCATCTTCGTGGGCACCATGTACAAGCAGGTCAATGCGTTTGAGGCACAAAAGCACGGCGCGGCCATGGTGGCGGCCAACATTGCACGCCACATCCAACGCGAGGTGTTGGCGTTGCCTAAACACTGGCAACCCCTGATTTACTGCTGGCGTGGCGGCAAGCGCAGCGGCTCGCTGTCCTTGGTGTTGGGGCAAATTGGCTTCAAGATCAACTTGATTGAAGGCGGCTACAAGGCGTTTCGTGCGGCCATCGTGGAAGACATTCCTAAGCGTGTGGCGCCTTTGCAATTCAAAGTCATCTCTGGCCCCACGGGCTCAGGCAAAACGCGCTTGTTGTACGCACTCGCGGCAGAAGGTGCGCAAGTGCTTGACTTAGAAGACCTCGCCAGTCACCGCAGCTCGGTGCTGGGCCACATCCCGGGCCAGCCGCAGCCCAGCCAAAAACGCTTTGACACCTTGGTGTGGCAAGCCCTGCGCAGCTTTGACCCTGCGCGCCCTGTGTTTGTGGAATCTGAAAGCCGCAAAGTGGGCAACCTGTCCATCCCCGAATCGCTGATGCTGGCCATGCGCGACAGCCCGTGCTTTGAACTGCAGCTCAGCCTCGATGAACGCGTGGCCTTGCTGATGGAAGACTACAACTTCTTCGTCGATGACAAAGACTTGTTTGGCCGTCGCTTAGATGCACTGGTGGCCATTCGCGGCAAAGCCGTGGTCGATGCGTGGAAAGAACAAATTCACACTGGCCACATCGACCATGTGGTGCGCGAGCTGTTGGTGTTGCATTACGACCCCACCTACGCCTCGTCGATGGTGCGCAACTTCACACAGACGAATCAAGCCACAGCTTGTGTCGCAGACAACCGCCATGCAGAGAGCCTGCGCAAGGTGGCACAAGCCTTGTGCCAATCGCAAGGGGTTTAGGGTATCAATCGGCCTGCGGTGCCGTCACACGCACGGCAGCGCGGTAGGCGTGCCAACTGGCAAATCCCAGCCAAGGCCCCACCACCAGCAAACCCGCCGCTGACGGCAACATGGCCAACACCACCAAGACCGTGATGAGCAAGCCCCAAAAAACAGACACGGCCGTGTGATCCACAAACACACGCAAGCTCGTGATGCAGGCGGTGATGGCATCGGTGTCACGGTCCAAAATCATCGGGATAGACACCATCATGCTGGCGAACACCAGCCCAGCAAAGAAGCCACCCACGCAAACATAGGCGGCAATGAATTCCCAGTTCTGCGGGTTAAACACAGCCTCTAACACTGTGGCGGTGGTTGGCATGCCGCCGGTGTTGAAAAACACCGCAAACACCACCAGCGACGCGCGCCCCCACAGCAACTCCATCACCACCATCACCATGATGAGCATGCTCATGCTGCGGATGTGTGACTCCCAACAGGTGAGCGAGCTGCCCATGCTCGGCGGTTCACCGCGCTCCATGTGCATGCTGACGTCATACAGCCCCATGGCCAAGAAAGGGCCAATCAGCAAACAACCTGACACGGCCGACAAGGTGTACTCAGGATTGCTTTTGAACACGGCCAACAGAATCAACGCCATGAGCCAAAAGCACATGCCGTAAAAGAGTGAAATCAGGGGCTGCGAAGCCATGTCTCGCAAGCCCCGCCAAAGCCAACGCAGCGGATCGCTGAAGCCAATCGGGTTGATGTCAATGCGGTCATGTGCCTCGTCGGGTACCAGTTGCTGCATGTGTCTCCCCCTCTGGTGGGTTTGGTTTTATAGGTTGGCGACTTTCAGAGCTCGCGCGATGTCATTTTGTAAATCGATCACATTCTCTAGCCCAATGCAAAAACGCACCACGCGTCCGCGTTGCCTATGCGACACCGAGCGTGCGCGGCTAGACGCCATGTTGTAAGGCATCACCAAACTCATGGGCCCGCCCCAGCTGTAACCAATTTTGAACAGTTGCAAAGCATCGCAAAACGCATCCACTTGTTTGGAAGTGAAACGCTCGTCCATCACCACACTGAAAATACCCGCAGCCAAACCCTCAGGCTCATGCGGCGTCACACACAGTTGCTGCCAATGTGCATGGCCGGGTGAACTGCTCAGTGCAGGATGCAGTACTTGGCTGAACGCAGACTGGGACGCGCACCATGTGGCCAGTGTGCGTGCTGCTGCGTCTTGCGCTTTGTAACGCAGCGGCATGCTGGCCAATGAGCGCAACACCATTTCGGCATCGTTCGCACCCACGCCAGTGCCCAAACGCATGTGGCTGAGTTTGAGCACACGCGCCAGTTCATCGCTGCGCGTGACGATGCTGCCCATCAACACATCGCCACCGCCGCTGGGGTATTTGGTGAGCGCATGGATGGTCAAGTCCACGCCAAGCTCGCCCTGCCCTGGCGTCAAATCAAACGCATTGAAGGCCAAGCCTGCGCCCCAAGTGTTGTCGAGCGCGCACAGCACGCCGCGGGCCTTGCACAACTGCACCAAAGCCACGAGGTCTGGAAACTCCATCGTCACCGAGCCCGCCGCTTCGAGCCATACCAAGCGTGTGCGTGGTGTGATGCGCGCGGCCAAGTCGTTCACATCCAACGCGTCGTACACCTGATGCGTGATGCCAAACTGCACCAACTCGCCCTCGGCGAGCGACTTGTTGGGCGCGTAGGCGTTGTCGGGAATCAACACCTCGTCGCCAGTTTTGAGCAGCGCAAAATCCACATGCGCAATCGCCGCCAAACCACTGGGCGTGAGGATGCAATGCGTACCGCCTTCTAGCGTGGCCAAGCGTTCTTCGAGCGTGAACGTGGTGGGCGTGCCGTGCAAGCCGTAGGTGTAAGCCGACTTGTCCATCCAATCGCGCGTGCGCATGGCCGCCACATTGGGAAAGATGACCGTGGAGGCTTTGAACACGCCCACTTGCGGCGCTTCAAATTCAGCAGGAGGAAGGTAGGCGTGATGAATGAGGTCGGTGCTGCGTGACATAGATGCATGTTACGACAGGCAAAAAAACTCCGCAGTCAAACGGCGGAGTCAGTGCGCGATGTGGCGATTTTCTGGCGCGCAGCGACTGATGAGCCACAGCGCGTGCTGGCTACGTCGTTTGACGGAGCCAGCGAAGAGGAAGATTAAACCTTCCACTTCTCCATCAAAGCCGCTGGACGCATGTTGTCATACGGCTCGAACGGTTGGTGAATCCATGGGTTGGTGGGCAAGTAGTCCATCGAGTAGTCAGGTGCAAATGCCGACACGCCTTTGGTCCAAATCACAGCAGTGCGCAATTCAGTGATGGGCGCATAGTTGTTCTTGAGTTGGTCCACCACAGCCTTCAAGGTGTGGCCGGTGTCAGCCAAGTCGTCCACCAACAACACCTTGCCAGCGATTTCGCCTTTGGGTGTAGTGATGAAGCGGGCGATGTCCAAGTGGCCTTGCACCGTGCCAGCGTCAGCGCGGTACGAGCTGGTGGACATGATGGCCAAAGGCTTGTCAAAGATGCGCGACAAAATATCGCCTGGGCGCATGCCGCCACGGGCCAAGCACAGGATAGTGTCGAATTCCCAGCCAGATTGGTGAATCTTGATGGCGAGTTTTTCAATCAGGTTGTGGTACTCGTCGTACGACACGTACAGGTGTTTGCCGTCTTCGGTCAACATGGGGTAGTCCTTTTAAAAATTAAGCGATGTAGGGGTGGGTCAGCAAGATCGTGTGGTCACGGTCAGGGCTGGTGGACACCATGTGAATGGGCACGCCTGTGGTCTCGGCAATGCGGTTGAGGTAGTGCTGAGCGGCTTTGGGCAACTTGTTGTAATCGGTCACGCCCACGGTGCTGTCGGTCCAACCAGGGATGGTTTCGTAGATGGGTGTGCAACGCGAAATTTCGTCAGCACCCATGGGCAAGATGTCGATGGTTTGGCCATCCAACTCGTAGCCCACGCACAAGAGCAACTCGGTCAAACCGTCGAGCACGTCGAGCTTGGTGATACACAAACCAGTCAAACCATTGACTTGCGCACTGCGCTTGAGCAAGGCAGCATCGAACCAACCGCAACGGCGTGAGCGGCCGGTGGTCACGCCTTTTTCAGCACCCACGGTAGACATATGGTAGCCAGGGGTGCCTTCTTTTTCCCAATCGAGTTCGGTGGGGAATGGGCCGCCGCCCACGCGTGTGCAGTACGCCTTGGTGATACCCAAGATGTAGTGCAACAAGCCGGGGCCCACACCAGCGCCTGCCGCGGCGTTACCGGCCACGCAGTTGCTAGAGGTGACGAAGGGGTAAGTGCCGTGATCCACGTCGAGCAAGGTGCCTTGTGCGCCTTCAAACAATAGGTTGGCACCGGCTTTGTGGGCTTCGTTCAACTCGCGTGACACGTCGGCCACCATGGGCAAGATTTCTTTGGCGTAGACCATGGCTTCGTTGTAGACGGTGTCGTAGTCCACAGCGGGCGCGTGCAAGATGTCGGTCAACACATGGTTGTGCAGCTCAAGGTTCTCGCGCAGTTTGGTGGCGAAGCGCTCTGGGTGCTTCAGGTCTTGCACGCGCAAAGCACGGCGTGCAATTTTGTCTTCGTAAGCGGGGCCAATGCCACGGCCTGTGGTGCCGATCTTGGCGGTGCCGGCCTTCTCTTTGGCGGCTTCACGGGCGATGTCAATCGCGGCGTGGTAAGGCAAGATGAGTGGGCAAGCTTCGCTGATGCGCAAGCGTGAACGCACTTCGACGCCCGCCTTTTCCAAGCCCGCAATTTCTTCGAGCAATTTGGTGGCAGACAACACCACACCGTTGCCGATGTAGCACTTCACGCCGGGACGCATGATGCCGCTAGGAATCAAATGCAGCGCAGTTTTCACGCCATTGATGACCAAGGTGTGGCCTGCGTTGTGACCGCCTTGAAAGCGCACCACGCCGGTGGCGGTTTCGGTCAACCAATCGACCAATTTGCCTTTGCCTTCGTCACCCCATTGGGTGCCGACCACGACGACGTTACGGCCTTTGGTGGCGGCCACGGTTTGTCCTTGGGTAGTGCTCATATCTACTCGATTACTTAAAAAAAATTAAAGGGCTTGACCGGCGGGAATGGCTTGAACGGCCCACTGGCCTGCCACTTCAATCAGTTCACGATCGCAGTTGAATTCATCAACTTCACTTTCGTGGCCTGGCAACACGCAGACCACGGTTTCACCATTGGCACGCAAGGTGGCAATGGCTTCGCGCAAACCTTGGGCGGTTCCCCAAGGCGCACGGATGGCGGCTTTGAGGGCGCGCTCGGGCACCACGCTGACCAACTCTTTCAGGTCCAAACTGAATCCGACGGCGGGACGCTTACGGCCAAACACCGCGCCCACTTCGTCGTAGCGGCCACCGCGCACCAAGGCGTCGCTGGCGCCGGGCACAAAGATGGCAAAGCGCACGCCACTGTAGTAGGCGTAGCCGCGCAAATCGGCCAAGTCAAACGTGACGGCAACACCACTCAAGTCAGCGGCGATTTGGCGCAACTCAGCCAAGGCTTGCATGACCACGGGCCATGCGGCAAAGGCTTTTTCGGCTTGGGCCAACACAGACGCGTCGCCATACATGCCGACCAAAGCGACCAAGGCCGTGCGCACGTTGGCAGGCAAGTCTTTGGAAAGGGCTTGAACACCTGAGGTGTCTTTGGCAGCCAAGGCGCTGTGCAAAGCCGCGCGGGCATCGGCGGTCAAGCTCACGCCATTCAACAAAGCGGGCACGATGCGCGCGTCGCTCAAGTCAACCGTGAATTGAGGGATAGACACCGCTTTGAGCGTGTCTAAAGCCAACTGCAGCACCTCGAGGTCGGCCTCAATGCCAGCATGACCGTAGATTTCGGCACCAAACTGCAAAGGCTCACGGGTGGCAAATGGACGGTCTGGGCGTGTGTGCAGCACAGGGCCGCAGTAGCACAAGCGCGTCACGCCAGCACGGTTGAGCAAATGGGCGTCAATGCGAGCGACTTGCGGCGTGGTGTCAGCGCGCAGGCCCAAGGTGCGACCTGAGAGTTGGTCGACCAGTTTGAAGGTTTGTAAATCGAGTGCACGGCCCGTACCTGAGAGCAATGATTCGAGGTACTCGAGCAACGGCGGCATGACCAGCTCGTAGCCATAGCCTCTAGCTGTGTCGAGATACAAACGACGCAGCTCTTCGATGTGCCGGGCCTCAGAAGGCAGAACATCGGCGATGTGATCCGGCAGAACCCAAGCAGACATGTAATTAAGGGAGGCTGTTAAAACCGAGATTTTACAGGGCTTATCGCCCTCAACCCAGCCACCAGAGCATCAAAAGACCGACCATCACGCAGACCAAGCCGAAAAAGCGGATTTGACCGTCTTCCAACACCAAGATTTGCGCCATTTTGTCGCGCCAACCTTGGGGCGACATGAATGGGAAGATGCCTTCAAAAATCAGCATCAACCCAAGCGCGACCCACAGCGTATCGCTGTCAAAGCTCATACCCGAGACCTTTTATTTCTTAGGCGCTGGGGCGCTGCCACCACCACTGCCACGCAGGGCTTTGAAGAAGTCGCTCGATGGATCAACCACCATCACGTCGCTCTTTTTGCTGAACGTGGTTTTGTAGGCTTCTAAGCTGCGGTAGAACTGGGCGAAGTTGGCATCGCGGCCAAACGAATCGGCATACAAACGCGCAGCTTCGGCATCACCCTCGCCTTTGATTTTTTGCGCTTCGCGGTAGGCGTTGGCCACCGTCACTTCGCGTTGGCGATCCGCATCTGCGCGAATCTTTTCGCCTTCAGCAGCACCGGTAGAACGCAATTCATTGGCCACGCGCTTGCGCTCGGCTTCCATGCGACGGTAGACCGATTCGGTGATGGCATCCACATAGTCGGCACGGGTGATGCGCACGTCGATCACGTCCACGCCCCAAGGTTTGGCACCTTTGACAGCGGCCAGCACTTCACGCTTGACGTCACCCAACAGCTCTTCGCGCTTGAGCGAGAGCAACTCTTTCACGGTGCGTTTGTTGATTTCTTCTTGGAAAGCATTGCGCACCACGCGGGCCAATTGCACCGCGCCTGCGTTCTCGTCCAGACCCACGTTACGGATGTACTGCGATGGGTCGGTGATGCGCCAACGGGCATACCAGTCAATCACCACACGTTGCTTTTCAGCGGTGAGCATGGGTTCGGTGTCTGCATTGTCAAGCGTGAGCAAACGCTTGTCGATGTAGCTCACGTTTTGGAACGGTGGCGGCAGCTTGATGTTCAAGCCAGGCTCAGTGATGACGCTCTTGATTTGGCCGAAGGAATACACCACGCCAAACTGGCGTTGGTCCACCACAAACAGGGTGGAGCTGAGCAGCGCCAAAGCCACGAAGGCTGACGAAATATAAAAACCGATTTTGTTCGTTTGCATGTTCGTGTCCCCTATCAACGGCCGTCACGGTCGCGTGAGCGGCCATCGCGTGCGCGGGCATCGGCCGCAGGCGCTGGGTTGGTAGTCGTGTTTGCCGTGTTGTGTGCCGCGTCAGCGGGAGCCGCAGGCGCTGCACCATTGGCTTGACTGCTTTGTTGAATGATTTTGTCCAGAGGCAAATACAACAAGTTCGAGCCTTGCTTGGTGTCCACCAACACCTTGGTGGTGTTGCTGTAAATCTGTTGCATGGCGTCAATGTACAAACGGTCGCGCATGACTTGCGGCGCCTTTTGGTACTCGCCCACGAGTGACTTGAAGCGCTGGGCATCACCCTCAGCTTGTGCCACGATGCGGGCTTTGTAGCCATCGGCTTCTTGCTTCAAACGCGAGGCGGCGCCCACAGCACGTGGCACCACGTCGTTGGCATAGGCTTCGGCTTCGTTCTTGGCGCGTTCACGTTCTTGACCCGCTTTAAGCACGTCGTCAAACGCGGCTTGCACTTGCTCTGGGGGACGCACACCGCCTTGTTGCAAGTTGATGCCGACCACTTCGACACCGACTTTGTATTGGTCCAGGATGGCTTGCATGATGGTACGAATGCGTGGGCCAATTTGGTCACGCTCTTCGGACATGGCTGCGTCCATCTTCATCTTGCCGACCACTTCGCGCACCGCTGTTTCAGCAGCTTGCACCACGGTGTCGGTGGGGTTCTTGGTTTCAAACAAATAAGCGCGTGCGTCGGTCAAACGGTATTGCACGGCAAATTTGATTTCGAGGATGTTTTCGTCTTCGGTCAACATGGCCGACTCGCGCAAGCCCGTGGATTTGACAATGTTGTCACGGCCCACATCGACTGAGCGAATTTGCGTCACAAACACCAGCTCGTGGCGTTGGAAAGGGTAAGGCAAACGCCAGTTGAAACCAGCACCCACGGTCGAGTGGTAACGGCCAAACTGGGTAATCACCGCTTGCTGACCTTCTTGCACGATGAAGAAACCTGTGCTCAACCAAATGGCCAGCACCACAGCGCCAATCACACCGACGCCAAAGCGAGCAGCCTTGAAATCAGGGCCGTTAGAGCCGCCGTCGCCGCTAGGTGGCTGAGAGCCACCATTCTTGTTGCCAAACAAGCCTGCGAGCTTGGCGTTGAAGTCGCGCCACAGTTCGTCGAGGTCGGGCGGGCCGCCCGCACCTGCGGGTGGGCGCTTGGATTCTTCTTGTGGCTTTTTCTCTTCGCTGGAAGGCGGGATGGCTTGACTGCCATTGGGGTCAAACGTGGGGTTGCCGTCTTTGTCGCGGCCCCAGCGGCCATCGTTGAGATTGAACATGCCGAGCAGTCGCGCGCGCCAAGATTTGGGGCTGACCGTGTGGGTGTTGGAGTTCATGCGCATCGTTGTTTTTTCTCTGAAGTCTTCGATTGTGCCTAAGGATTCAGGCCTCATTCCAATTCCTGCGTATTTGCATGGTCTTCGGGCATTGTTGCCAGTGCTTCCTGTGCCAAAAACTCACGCAAAGCGGCCAAGCCCTCGCCTGTTTGGGCGCTCACGAAGAAGCGCGGCACGCTCTGGCCATCCACCGTGTAGTGGTCTTGCAACTGCACAGGGCGAGTCTCGGGGCTCATGGCATCGAGCTTGTTGAACACCAAGACCTGCGGTACACCGGCGGCGCCAATCTCTGCCAAGACCTTTTGCACCTCGTCCATTTGTTCGGGATAACTAGGGTTGGACGCATCGACCACGTGCATCAACAGCGTGGCATCGGCCGCCTCTTGCAAGGTAGCTTGGAAAGCATCAATCAAACCGTGCGGCAGGTCACGGATAAAGCCCACCGTGTCCGACAGCGACACCGAACGCCCCGTGCCGTCGGCATTGCCCAAATACAACTGACGCGTGGTGGTGTCGAGCGTGGCAAACAGCTGGTCGGCGGCATAGGCACGCGCTTTGACCAAGGCATTGAACAGCGTCGATTTGCCCGCGTTGGTGTAGCCCACCAGCGAAATGGTGAAGGCATCGCGGCGGTTGCGCTGGCGGCGCTGGGTGCTGCGTTGCTTTTTGACCTTGTCCAAACGCTCTTTGGTGCGCTTGATCGAGTCATTGATCATGCGGCGGTCCAGCTCAATCTGGGTTTCACCGGGGCCACCGCGCATGCCAATACCGCCGCTTTGGCGCTCCAAGTGCGACCAACGGCGCACCAAGCGCGTGCTGAGGTATTGCAGCTTGGCCAGCTCGACTTGCAACTTGCCTTCGTGGCTGCGCGCGCGTTGGGCGAAGATTTCCAAAATCAGCAAAGTTCGGTCATTCACCGCCACGCCCATGTGGCGTTCTAGGTTGCGCTGTTGCGCAGGGCTGAGCGATTGGTCAAACAAAATCTCGGTGGCGCCGTGCATGAGGGCCAACTCTTTGATTTCGTCGGCTTTGCCACTGCCCACAAACAGCGCGGCATCAGGCGCTTTGCGTTTACAGGTGACGCGCGCAACAGGCTTTAAGCCCGCGGTTTCGGCCAACAGGCCGAGTTCTTCTAGCTCGCCATCGAAATGTGGCAAGCCGAAATCGACCCCCACCAAAATGGTGGCGCCGGCGGTTTTTTGAGGTGTGTCGTTCAAGCGATCTATCTAAAAAGGTGAAACGTAAAAAGTGAGACGTAAAAAAAGGGCTGAAACAGCCCTTTTTGCAGAGCATTCAAGCTCAGACTTCAGGCGAACTGCCTGTGCCGTCGGTGGGGTTGAAGTTGACAGCGCGGCCCGGCACGATGGTCGAGATGGCGTGTTTGTAGACCATTTGCGTCACGGTGTTGCGCAGCAACACGACGTATTGGTCAAACGATTCGATTTGGCCTTGCAGCTTGATGCCGTTGACCAAGTAAATGGACACGGGCACATGCTCGCGGCGCAGGATGTTCAAAAATGGGTCTTGCAACAGTTGGCCTTTGTTCTTTGAGTTGTCGGTGTTCACGATATTTTCCGTGTCTGTGTAGTTGAAAGAAATCCCACGTTACCACATAGCCCGAAGGCTTTGTGACTCAGTCGTCTTTGCCTGCGTAAGGGTTACTTGAGGTCTTCATTTCAATTCGCAAGGGGGTACCTTCCAAATTAAAGGCCTTGCGGAAGCGCCCTTCCAAGAACCGTTTGTAGGTTTCGGTCACATGCTCCAGCGAGTTGCCGTGAATCACGATGATGGGTGGGTTCATGCCACCTTGGTGGGCATAACGCAGCTTGGGACGGTACATGCCGCCGCGCTGAGGCGACTGAAACTGCACGGCTTCCAGCAACAAACGGGTCAACAAAGGCGTTGGCATCTTGCACATGGCTGCTTTGTGGGCCTGCGCGATGGCGCCCCACAGTGGGCCCAAGCCTTGACGTTTCTTGGCCGAGATGAAGTGCATGGCCGCAAACTTCAAGAACGGCAGGCGGGTTTCAATCGAGCGCATCAACAGTTCGCGCTGGTATGAGTCCACGGCATCCCATTTGTTCACAGCCACCACCACAGCGCGGCCGCTTTCCAAGATGTAGCCTGCGATGTGTGCGTCTTGGTCGGTCACGCCTTGGGTGGCGTCGAGCAAGAGCAGCACCACATTGGCCGATTCAATGGCTTGCAGGGTTTTGACCACCGAGAACTTCTCGATGGCTTCAAACACCTTGCCTTTGCGGCGCAAACCAGCCGTGTCGATGAGTTCAAACATCTGGCCGTTGCGCTCGAACGGCACGCTGATGGCATCACGCGTGGTGCCGGGCATATCAAATGCGACCAAGCGCTCTTCGCCCAACCAGGTGTTGATGAGGGTGGATTTGCCCACGTTGGGGCGACCAGCCACGGCCAGCTTGATGATGCCGTCGTCGGCATTGGCGTCTTCTTCGTCTGGGTCGGCCAGATTCAACGGAGCCAAAGCGCTGGCCATCATGTCGCGAATGCCTTGGCCATGCGAGGCGGATACGGGCAACACTTCGCCCAAGCCCAGCTCGTAGAACTCGACCAGCTGAGCGCCCTCTTTCATGCCCTCGGCTTTGTTGGCCACCAAGATGGTTGGCTTGCCCAAGCGACGCAGGTAGTTGGCAATGTCGTGGTCTTGGGCCGAAATACCGCCACGGGCATCCACCACAAACACCACCACGTCGGCCTCGGCCACAGCTTGCTGGGTTTGACGGGCCATCTCTTTGTAGATGCCATTGTCAGCGGTGGGTTCAAAACCACCGGTGTCGATGACGATGAATTCGTGCTTGTCAAAACGGGCATTGCCGTAGTGACGGTCGCGCGTCAGACCCGCGAAGTCGGCCACGATGGCGTCACGCGATTTGGTCAAACGGTTAAACAACGTGGACTTGCCGACGTTGGGGCGGCCCACTAGGGCCAATACGGGTTTCAAAACTTAATCCTTTAACTTCCCAATTACGGGATTTGGAGGCCAGTCACGCGACCTTCGCGTGTGACCACCACATAGCGCCCACCTGCAAACACAGGGGCGGTTGCTAATTCTTCGGTGTCGAGCTTGATGCGGTTGAGCAACGCGCCATCGGCCAACGACAGAAGGTACAACCATCCACCGTTATCCGCCACCAACACGCCACGTGGCGTGACCAACGGTGCGCTCAAGATGCGGTATTTCAAGCGTTCTGTTTCCCACAAGCGTTCGCCCGTGGTGCGGCTCCATGCTTGCACCACACCGTTGGACAAAGGTGCAATCAACAGGTTGTCGTTGCCGCTCACACCCATTTCGCCCACCGACGGACGTGTCCACACGCCTTGACCGCGCTCTGCATTCACGCAGCCCACTGCAGCTTGAAAGGCACGCACGCACACCACATCGCCCACACGGTCAAACGGGGCCACCAAGTCAACCAAGCGCTCCACGTCGTTGGTGCCACGTGGCGTGGCGATGGCTGACTCCCAGCGAATCGCGCCGGTGTTGGGATCAAGACCTGACAAACGGCCAGACAAACCGACCAACAATGTGTTTTTAAATGCCAGCATCACACCGGCTTGCTTGAGCACCAAGGGCTCACCTGGGCGCTGCTGCGTCCAAAGTTGGCGACCTGTGGCACCGTCAAAGGCGATGACCGAACGGTCGGCGGTCAGCACAAACACGCGAGCACCAGCCACCAAGGGCGCGGTGAACGATTGTGCGGGCAAGCTTTTGCGCCACTGCACTTTGCCATCTTGCAAAGTCACCAGTTCGTTGTTGCGGGTGACCACAGCCAGCTGTTGACCATCGCTGCCTACGCCCGCCGAAATGGCTTGGTCCAGCTTCAAACGCCAAATGTCTTTGCCTGTCGCGGGGTCCAGCACCGCCACCACACCTTGGCTGTTGGCCAAAGCGATGCGGTCTTCGCGGGCTGACACGACCAAGGGGAAATCAACCTTGCCAACGTTAGCCATCCAACTGGTGCGCACGTCTTGCAGCGCAGGTACGCCTGGAATTTCGGTGGGTTTGGGGCGCGAGGGTCCAGAGCAAGCGGCCAAGGCCACGCACACGCCCGCTAAGCTCAAGCGCAACAGGTGGGTCCAGCTAGGCGTTGTTGTGTTCACTTTTTGCTCTCCACAGCAGGTGTTTCTTCAGGGTCAGCACCCAAGGCTGCCAACTTCACCGCCACCAAACGGCGGTACTCGGCGTTGGGCTCAAAGCCCTTCCACGCATTTTTGTAGTGTTGAACCGCTTCAGCGGGTTGCGCTTGCAACATGGCCAAGTCGCCCAAGCGGTCGGCCATCAAGGGGGCGAAGGCTTCAGGTGCTTTGGCGGTGAGTTGCTTGCGCGCCTCGTCGTAGGCTTTGTCATCGATCAACAAGGCTGCCAAACGCAAACGTGCCAAGGCTTGGTAGCCTTCGTCGCTGGCTTTGTCGATCACCCATGTGAGTTGCACTTTGGCATCGGCTTTGCGATCTTTGTCTTGGTACAAGCGCGCGGCCAACATGGCCGCTTGCTGTGCGTACGTGGTACTGGCAAATTTATCTTTGATGTCCGTCACAGAACGGTCAAGCAAGGCCATGTCATTGCTCAGGGCCGCACGCTCCACCGTGTCATACAAAGCGGCAGATTGCACGGCTTGCTTGGCCGAATAAAACTGCCAGCCCATCCAAGCGGCGTAGCCACCCAAAACGGCAATCAGCACCCACGTGATGAGGTCGCCCCAGCGCTTCCAAAAGTGCTTGAGCTCATCGAGTTGTTCTTGTTCTTCGAGGTCGAGATGAGATGCCATGGTGTAGTGTGTCTGACTAAAAAGTAAACGAATTGTAGGGCTCGGTCTGTTTAAACCGTGGTTTGGTTTTGGGCCAGGCTCTGCGCCAGTTTATCGGCCACGCGAGTCGTCACGTCTACCAAGGGCACGGCCTCTTGGGCACCTGCACCATCGCGCAGCGACTTGAGGGTCACTTCACCTCGGGCCAACTCGTCGCCACCAAAGATGAGGGCAAATTGCGCGCCGCTGGCATCAGCTTTCTTGAACTGCGATTTCATGCTGCCCATGCCCTCACCTGCCCCCGCATGCATTTGCACGGACATGCCTTGCGCACGCAGGGTTTGGATGGTTTTGAACACCACCGGCAAAGCCGAGGCATCGGGCACGATGGCGTACACATCAGGTCCCACGGCCTCTGGCAACGTGCCCTGCTCTTTGAGCAACTCCAACACACGCTCCACGCCCAAAGCCCAGCCCACGGCGGGTGCAGGCTTGCCGCCCACTTGTTCAATCAGGTAGTCGTAACGGCCGCCGCCGCAAATGGTGCCTTGCGAGCCCAAGCGGTCGGTCACAAACTCAAACACGGTGAGGTTGTAGTAGTCCATGCCACGCACCAAGCGCGGGTTGATGCGGTAGGCCACGCCGCTGGCGTCCAAAATGGCTTTGACCGCGTTGAAGTGAGCCAGCGAGGCTTCGCCCAAGAAGTCGATCAACTTCGGCGCGGCTTCGACCACGGCTTGCATGGCTGGATTCTTGGTGTCCAAGATGCGCAGTGGGTTGCTGTGCAAACGACGCTTGGCTTCTTCGTCCAGCACATCGGCATGGGCTTCTAAGTGCGCAATCAAGGCCGTGCGGTGCGCGGCGCGTTCGTTGGGCTGACCCAAGCTGTTGAGCTCCAAACGCACGTCTTGCAAACCCAACTCTTGCCAGAGCGTGGCGGCCAACAAAATGAGTTCGGCATCCACCTCTGCGCCGGGGAAGCCCAAAGCCTCCGCGCCGATTTGGTGAAACTGGCGGTAGCGGCCACGTTGGGGACGCTCGTGGCGGAACATGGGGCCCATGTAATACAAGCGCTGCCCACCGTTGTAGAGCATGTTGTGCTCAACCACGGCACGCACCACGCCTGCTGTGGCTTCGGGGCGAAGCGTGAGCTGCTCGCCATTCAAGCGGTCTTCAAAGGAGTACATCTCCTTTTCCACAATGTCGGTCACCTCACCCAAACCGCGCACAAACAAAGCGGTGGGTTCGACGATGGGCGTGCGCAGGTTGCGGTAGGCATGGCGTGCCATCAAGCCGCGCACCTTCTCTTCCAGCCATTCCCATTGGGCTGAGGCTGGGGGCAACAAGTCGTTCATGCCTTTGACAGCAGTCAGGGCTTGCGCTTTGGCGGGCTTAGCGGGTTGGTTTGTTGTTTTGTTTTCTGTCGTCACGGTCAGCAGGCGCTTCGGGTTAACCGAAGCGTTTTTCAATGTAAGTTTCAACAATTTGGTGGAACTCTTGCGCGATGTTGTCGCCGCGCAAGGTCATGGCTTTTTCGCCGTCGATGAACACGGGCGCTGCAGGTGCTTCACCGCTGCCGGGCAAGCTGATGCCAATGTCGGCGTGCTTGCTCTCGCCAGGGCCATTGACGATGCAACCCATCACGGCCACTTTGAGGTTTTCCACGCCAGGGTATTGGGTGCGCCACACAGGCATTTGGGCGCGCAAAAAGTCGTCAATCGACTTGGCCATTTCTTGGAACGTGGTGCTGGTGGTACGCCCGCAACCGGGGCAAGCGGTGACGCTAGGCACAAAGGTTCGCAGGCCCAAAGCTTGCAGAATTTCAGAGGCAATCACCACCTCTTGCGTACGCGCCTCGCCGGGCTGCGGCGTGAGCGAGACACGGATGGTGTCGCCAATGCCTTCTTGCAAAAGAATAGACAAAGCCGTGGCCGACGCCACCGTGCCCTTGGTGCCCATGCCGGCTTCGGTCAGGCCCAAATGCAAGGGGTAGTTGCAGCGCTGGGCCAGCTCGCGATACACCGCGATCAAGTCTTGCACGCCGCTCACTTTGCAGCTGAGCAAAATTTGGTTCGCCGACATGCCCATGCTCTGGGCCAACTTGGCAGAGTCGATGGCGGAGGTAATCAAGGCCTCGTACATCACTTGCTTGGCCTCGAAAGGCTTGGCACGCAAAGCGTTTTCGTCCATCAACTTAGCCAGCAGTTCTTGGTCGAGGCTGCCCCAGTTCACACCAATGCGCACGGCTTTGTTGTAACGCATCGCCGCTTCAATCATTTGGCCAAACTGCTTGTCGTGCTTGTCGCCCTTGCCCACGTTTCCGGGGTTGATGCGGTACTTCGACAAAGCTTGCGCGCAGTCGGGAAACTCGGTCAACAAACGGTGGCCGTTGTAGTGAAAGTCGCCAATCAAGGGCACGTTGATGCCCATGCGATCCAGCTGTTCGCGCACATGTGGCACGGCGGCTGCGGCTTCGGGTGTGTTCACCGTGATGCGCACCAGCTCCGAGCCAGCCAAAGCCAATTCTTTGATTTGAATGGCGGTGCCAATCGCGTCCACCGTGTCGGTGTTGGTCATGGACTGCACGCGCACGGGGGCGTCGCCACCCACCGTCACCACATGGTCACCCCATGCCACACGAGCTTGCAAGCTATGACGCGCCTTGGGTTGCGACAAGGCAATGCCTTGCAAATGGGTGTCAGCGGGCATCGGGCGCTCCTGGTGCACTGGTGGGCGCTGCAGCACTGGCGTTTTGTGCGGCCACCGCCGTTGAATGAACCGTGGTGACCACCATGTTGCTGGATTTGACCTCGGTCACAGGCACCACTTCTTCTGCGGAAGGCAGCGCCACGACCGGCGAGGCCACAGGCACCACCACCGTTCCCGCCGCAGAGTCGTCTTTGAAAACCAACAACGATTGAATTTCAGGCCACAAGCCCAAAACCAAAGCCAAGACCAAAACGGCCAAGGCAGCCCAACGCATTGGCGTGAACAAGCGGGTCACCGCCAAAAAACTGGATTGCGGCAAAAACGAGGGGCGATCCAAAGGAAAGTCCAAACCACGTTCGTTCTTAGGTGCCAAGCGCGACACATCTTGGCTAGGCAGCAAGGCCAACACGGGGGCGGCATCTGTTTTCAACTGACGGCACACCGCCAAGGTCAAGGCCCGGGCAAACATGGCGTCTGGCAGTTCATCCAGGCGATCGGACTCCAAGGCTTCTAGCTTGGCAGGCGACACGCGCAAGGCTTGCGCCAACACATCGAGCTTGAACCCTGCGTCTTCACGGAGTTGACGCAACAAGGCCCCAGCAGTCGTGCTCGGGTTGGTCGATGTGGTTGTTTCTTCAGTCATCAGGCTTCAAAAAAGAATGAGGGGGGTTATTTAATTATTGCGTGAGCGCGTGTCAGTTTGTGCTGCACGCGTTTTGCAAAATTCAATGGCTTTGTTTGTTTTGTCTGCGCTGGCATAACCAGGCTGCAGCAGCGCACGGTCAAACTGCGTTTGCGCTTCTGCGAAACGGTTTTGTTCGCACAAGAACCAACCGTAGTTGTGTTGAATGGCGGCTAGCTGGGGTGAACGCACAGGCGGTTGAGACGCCAATTGCAAGGCCTGCTCAAAACTTTGTTGCGCCAAAGCAGGCGCTTTTGCGCGCTGGTGAATCAAGCCCAGCAAGCTGTAGGCATCGGCATAGTTGGGGTCAATTTGCAAAGCAGCGCGCACCTCTTGCTGTGCCACGTCGTTTTGGTTTTGTTCGTAATACGCACTGGCCAAACTCAGGCGGCGCATCGCGCGTTGGCGCGTGCCATCGGGCTCGGCGTGTGTGAGCGTGTCTAGTTGCGGCGCAGCAGCGCTGCAAGCAGTCAAGCCACATATTGTCGCGATCAACACGACCACAAAAGTCACGACACGCCACACGCTCATGACGACACCTGTGTGAGCGGAATCACGCGTTGCTTGGCCATGCGTGCATTCACCTTGGTGCGGTCTTTCACGTCACCCGCGAGCTGGCCGCAAGCGGCATCGATGTCGTCACCACGTGTCTTGCGCACGGTGGTGATGATGCCGGCTTCGCTGAGCTGAGCAGCAAATGCTTTGACCGTGGCCGCGCTCGAACGCGTGAGGCCAGAAGCAGGAAATGGGTTGAACGGAATGAGGTTGAACTTGCAAGGCACCGGTTCGCCCTGGCCTCGCTTGGGTTTGACCAAATCAATCAACGCTTGCGCGTGTTCGGGCTGGTCGTTCACGCCATCCAACATGCAATATTCAAAGGTGATGAAGTCGCGGGGCGCGTGCGCCAAATAGCGGCGGCAGGCGTCCATCAACTCATGCAAGGGGTATTTGCGGTTGAGCGGCACCAAGTTGTCGCGCAAAGCGTCGGTGGGCGCATGCAGCGACACGGCCAAGGCCACGGGGCAGTCTTCACCCAGACGGTCCATCATGGGCACCACGCCCGAGGTGGACACCGTCACACGACGGCGTGACAAACCGTAACCGTGGTCGTCCAACATGGAACGCAGTGCGGGCACCAAGGCGCTGTAGTTTTGCAACGGCTCGCCCATGCCCATCATCACCACGTTGGAGATGACGCGCTCTGTCGTGTTGAACTGCTTGCGCAGCGTGTGCTCGGCAAACCACAGCTGCGACAAAATTTCGCCGGTGGTGAGGTTGCGGCTGAAGCCTTGGTGGCCCGTGGAGCAAAAACGGCAACCCACAGCACAACCGGCTTGCGACGAGATGCACAAGGTGCCTCGGTCGTCTTCAGGAATGAACACGGTTTCGACGGCGTTGCCGTCGCCCACGTCGAACAGCCACTTGATGGTGCCGTCGGCGGAATCGTGTCTAGAAATGGGGGTTAAGGGCTGAACCTGAGCGCAGGTTTTCAGCTTCTCGCGCAGCGACTTGGCGAGATCAGACATCTGATCAAAGTCTTGTGCGCCTTTTTGGTGGATCCACCGGAACAGCTGTGTGGCGCGGAAG